>JGI1358J11329_10003552_pt1 | contig 11553 bp, 5 predicted proteins | sample Subgroupgradi54m_FD_11329 | JGI IMG/M metagenome (IMG submission 11329)
CCTGGACCAGACCTTTCCCGGCCAGGGCTCCGGCCCGATGACCTCCGGGCCGCGGATCAATGGCGGCGCCGGCTCGCCCGGCGCACAAGGCCGAGCGCAGATACGCCTGGGCAGCCGCGAGACGAAGAACATTGACGACGCTGTCTATGCCGCGGGGCAGTTGCTGCGCGCGCGGGAGCGCGGCCGGAGGAAGATCATCTACCTCGTCTCCGACGGACTCAACTCGCGGAACAATACCTACAGCTTCAACGACACGGTCAAGCTGCTGCTCTCCGCGGATATCTCCGTCTATGCCATCGGCGTGGGCGAAGCGATCTTCAACCGCGGCACCGGCGTGCTGGCGAAATACGCGCGGGCCACCGGCGGCGACGTCTTCTATGCCGCCAAGCGCGCCGAACTGGAAAACCTCTACTCGGCGGTGAGCGAGCAGGCGCGAAACCAGTACACGCTGGCCTACGTGCCGGAGAAGACCGACCGCACGCTGGAGTACCACTCCATCGAAGTGCGCGTGCGACGCACCGGACTGAGTCTGCTGGCGCGCGACGGCTACTACGTGCCGGGGAAACCGTGAGCCGCGGAATTTTTGCAGCACAGTTTTTCCTTGACATCGCTGTTTCCGCTTCGTATAGAAGGGAACGAGTCGAGCGCGGCGCCGGAGGTTATCAGCGCGAGCGGCGATCTTAGAGGGGAGAACCTGGCAAGGAGATAAGGCGCGATGAGGAAGCCACCCAAGAAGGTCACCAAGAAAAAGGGCAAGTAGCCCTGGGGAAAAGGGAAGGTGCCCGGCGGGGCGCCCCGGCATTGCCGAGGCGCCCCGCTTCAGTTTTTAGGGTCGCGAAGCTGGCCACGATGACCGCGCAGCGCGAGAGGCGGCCGCGCGGGAGAGGCTTTCCAGTCGGCTGGCTGCTTAGTTTCCCGAGGTGCGGATGGGGAACAACTGTTCGTGCGCCGGGCAAAGCGGCTGGAAGGCGCAGCTCTTGCACAGGAAGCCGGGGCGGGCGGGGAACTGGCCGGCGCGAATGTCGGCGGCAACCTCCTGCACGGTCTCCCGCGCCTGGCTTAAATCCTTGTCTTCGCGCGTGGTGACCACGGCCTGGTTGTTTTGCAGATTGTAGAAGACCAGGCGCGCCGGGTCCCATTCGAACACTTCCCGCGCGGCAAGCGCATAGAGGCTGAGTTGCAGGCTCTTCCTGGCCTGGGCCTCGAGCTTCGGTCTGCCCGTCTTGTAATCCACGATCTCCTCGCCCTGCGGGCCCAGCCGGTTCACCTGGTCCATGCGGCCGGTGACGATCACGTTGTGGTCCAGCGGCAGAGCGAAAGATTTCTCCTGAGCGATCACCTCGGGCGGCGCCGCGACGCAGCTTGCATGGAAGGCGCGCAACTGCTCGAGGCCGTCTTTTTTGTAGGCCTGTTCCTGATAGGCGTCCTCGAACCCCGCCGAGCTCCACTCGCGGAGGAAGATGTCCTCGACTTCCGCGAAGGGCATGCGGCGCTTCTTGCGCAGCTCGGCGATGAACTGCCGGATGGTGTTGTGCATCACGCTGCCGAAGCTGGTGGCGGCCTGCGGGCCTTCGCGGATGCTCCAGACGCGTTGGAAGAGATATTTCTGCGGGCAGGACAAGTAGGTATCAATCGCCGAGGCACTCAACTGGAGCGGCTCGAAGGCGGGCGGGTGGTAGCTCTCGGCCCAGCGCGCGATGCGCGAATAGACGCGGGCGCGCTCGCCGGCAGGATCGAACAGCGAGCCATCCTCCGGGCGCGGCTCCGCGGCGGCAGCAGCGCCCGGAGAGGGCAGCTTGGGCGCGAGTTGCTGGACGTCGCTGCGGAACAACTGCGGCTCCATCTGGATGTCTTCAAGGAATACGGAGGGCTTCGAGCGCTTGTGCACCACCGTCGTCAGTGTGAGCCGCTCGCGGGCCCGCGTCAGAGCCACATAAAACAGCCGCCGCTCCTCCTGGATGTGGAAGTCGCCGTGGGGCCTCTCTTCCTTCATCAACTCTTCGGGGAAGTCCAGCACGCGCGGGCGCGGATTGGCGGGGAAGGCCCCGCGCACCAGGCGCATCACGAAGACGTGGTCGAACTCCAAGCCCTTGGCGGCATGGACGGTCATCAGTTGCACGGCGTCCTCGGCGGCTTCGGCGTCGAGATTGATCTGCCCGCCCGCCTGCCGGAAATATTCCAGGTACTCGACAAATTCGGCGAGGCGGCGAGTGGCGCTCTTGGGCTCCCATTGGCGCACAAATTCCGCGAAGCGGTCGAGGTACTTTCGGTCGGCGGGCGAGACGCGCACGGCCAGCTCGAGCGCGTCGGCAAGGTCGTCGAGCAGCTCCACGGCGGTGGCGTGCTGCGCGCGCCTGCGCAGGCGCGCCAGCAAGGCAACAAGCTCCGCCGTGCGGGGACCGCGCTTCGCGAAGGGCAGCTCGCCCTGCGCGCTTTCGAGCGCGTCCCAGAGCGCGAGGCCCCTGGCCGCCGAGGCGCGCTCACACAGGCGCACTAGGTCGGCGGGCTCGAGCCCCCAACCGGCGGCGGCGAGCACGCGCGCGCAGGCCACGTTGTCCGACGGCGCGACGATCAAGCGCAGGTAGGCCATGACGTCGCGCACCAGCGTATTGTCGAGGATGGAGAGGTTCTTGATCTGGAAGGGAATGCGGCGCGCGGCGAGCGTTTCCACCAGCCGCTCGCGGTGCGTGTGCATGCGGTAGAGCGCGGCGAAGGCGCGCCAGGGCGCGCCGGCGCGGTGCAGCCGCTCGATTTCCCCGGCGATCCATTGCGCTTCGTCCCCGGCGCTCGCGAGCTCGACGATGCGGATCTTTTCGCCCGCGGGCTTTTGCGGGGTGAGCTGCTTTTCCGGGAGCAGCGGCGAGCGTTCGTTCTGCGCGATCACCTGCGCGGCGACGCGCAGGATGCGGCCGGTGGAGCGGTAGTTGTGGGTGAGCGGCTGGATGGGCGCGGCGGCGCCGCTGGCGGCGAGCCTGGCGCCAGCGAATTTGTCGAGGAAGATGGTAAAGCTGCCGAACGACGCGCCGCGGAAGCGGTAAATGGCCTGGTCGTCGTCGCCCACGGCGAGGATGTTGCGGTGCTCGGCGGCGAACAGCCAGAGCAGCTCGAGCTGCGCGATGTTGGTGTCCTGGAACTCGTCCACCAGGATGTAGCGGTAGCGGAGCTCGCGGAGCCGCGCCGGGTGGGCCTCGAGCTCGCGCACGGCGCCGAGCAACAGCCCGCCGAACGTGGCGAGGTTGCGCTCGCGCAGCAGCAGGTCGCTCGAGCGATAGACGCGCGCGATCTCCTGCTGCCGGGCAATCTCTTCTTCGCGCAGGCGCTGGGCGTCGGGCTCGAGGGAGCGTTTCTCGCGCGCATAACGCGCCGCCAAATCGTCGGCGTAGCGCTGGTAGTCGTCCGGGCTGACCAGCTCGTCCTGGCAGCGGGAGAAGAACTTGACGAAGTCGCCGAGGAACTGGCCGGGCTCGGCCAGATGGCGGTAGCGGTCGAGCGCGAGCCGCGGCAGATTGCGCCGCAGCAGGATCCAGTGGTCAATTTCGTCCAGGACTTGCAGGGCGGGGTTGGCTTCGGTGAGCAGGGCGCGGCAAAAGGCGTGAAACGTGCCGAGCCAGACGTCCTTGCCGCGCTCGCCCACGGCGCGCACCACGCGGTGCTTCATCTCCGCCGCAGCCTTGTCGGTGAAGGTCAGCCCCAGGATGGCGTGGCCGGGGAGCGCAGAGTCGGCTTCGAGCAGATGGCGGATGCGCTCGGTGATGACGCGGGTCTTGCCCGTGCCCGCGCCGGCCACGACCAGCAGCGGCCCTTCGCCGTGGCGCACCGCAGCGCGCTGCTGCGGGTTCAGCAGTTCAAAGGGGTCGGCCGGGCGCGGGATTTCGAGGAGTTTGGCCACGCTTGAGACATCGTAGCCGATTTCCTCCCCGGTAGGACAGGCAGTTGTTGCGAGGCCGCCGGCGGCCGGAGCGCTCCTGCCAGTCCGACAGGGGTCACGGTCGAGTTGGAGTTCGCCCATCCGCGACCTGAAGGCCGAGCCGCGCTTTCAGAGATGACAGAGGGGAGGCGCGCTGCGCGGGGGCGAGGGGGGGCCCGGCTTCAGAACTGGAGCCGGGCCCTTGTGCCTGAGCTATTGCTTGCGGACCTGGATCTTGCCGCTGGGCGGCCGACCGCATCGCCTCGTCCCTGAAGCTGCAAGCCTGATCCCAAAGATCCTTCCTGTACTCCCGAAACACACGAGAGGTGTACCAGTTTTTGCCGATCGTCGCCTAATTGAGCGGTTTGGAAAATCCGAGCGATTCAGGAGAGTGGCTGGAATCTCACTCAAGTCTGCGGAACCGCATCTCCAGCGAAGGGAAATTCTTCCTTAAATCCAAAGCCAGAAATCGCACTCCCACCGCCGCCAGAATGATCATCTCCGGATCCATCAAGTGCCGGTAGCGAATCTCTGGATGCGTAATGTAGAACACCAACGGGTAGAATATCAGCACCAGCAAATACGGAACCGCTGCCTCGCGAGCGTTCCGAAGGGCTTCCCGGAGACCAATCAGCATCGCGACGGTTAAGCTGACAACGATGTAGACATTCCCGGGGTCATGGAACTCCGCCACCCGATTCCCCGGGTCAAGATTCCAGAACCCGGTCCACATGTAAACAAATCTTCGCGAGGACATTACAAAAAACAGTCCCGGATGCTGGGCGAGAAAGCCGAGCGCCTCGCGCCGCTTTTCCTGCATATAGGGAATTTCACCGAGCCGCACGAACTCGGCCAGTGCTTGCGCATTTGTGGAAGGATGAGCGGTGAGATCCATCCAGCTTTTGGTGTAACCATCGTTGCCCAGCCAAACCTCGAGCCAGAAATTGTCGCGCAGAGGGATGAGCCTGTGGAACGTGCGATAGTTGCGCACCTGCCAGGGTAGAAGGACGATCACAAGCCCAAACGCCGCGAGCCCCGCGGCCTTCAGCCAGCTTTGCCGATTTCGCCACAAGGGATAAAGCGCCCAGCCGGTGAGAAATGGCAAAAGGGCGAGGAGCGTTGCATTCGTCAGCGCTGCGAAGCCCCATAGCATGCCGAAGCCAAGCCAGGCCCATCTGCCAGGCTGCGCCCTCAGCTTGAGCGTCCCTAGGAAAAGAATCGCGAGCAGCAGGACGCTTAGGCACGTTTCCCAAACGAAGGCGCCCGCAATGTAGATGGAGTAAGGCCACAGGGCCCACGTCCAGGACGCTGCGACCGCCACGCTCGGGCCAAAGCCGCGCCGGGCAATGAGGAACACGGGGATGCAAACGAGCGCTGAAAATAGAGAGTTGAAACCCAGGATCACGAACGCCGAGGTCCTGCTGTAAATGCCGAATAGCTTAAAGACTCCCGCGAGCAGGCAGGGATATACCGGCGTCATCCAGGCTGTCGGCCCGGTTTCGACGAACATGGGATTTCCATAGCCATGTCCTGCGGCGATGGAGCGCGCAATGCGTCCCGTTTCAAAGCCGAATAACAAGTGGTTTTGGAAGTCGTTCCAGGTGTTCCTATAGAGGAAGCCGATGGCGACAAGCCGCACGACCAGGGCGACGAGTGTAATCGCTGGCAGCGCTTGCCAAACGCGACTTTTCTCCGGCTTCTGCTCCATCGTTCTCGGAGTCTGTGGGTGACTTCTCCTTCATCGTTGATTTCCGGCTGGCGCCGACGGCTGCGTTTTCTGCTGGCTTACCCAATCGTGGATCCGGGATGAAAGCACGTCGAGCGGCAGTGCTCCTCCAGCGAGCAATTCATCGTGGAACGCGCGCAGATCAAACTTGTCTCCCAACTGATCCTTTGCGTACTGCCGCAGCTTCAGGATCTCCAGCTGTCCAATCTTATAGCCAAGAGCCTGAGCCGGCCAGGCCATGTAGCGATCGGTCTCGCTCTGTACTGAGGGTTCGTCAATCGCCGAATGCTCGTGGAAGAAATCCACCACTTGCTGCCGCGTCCAATGCTTGTAGTGAAAGCCGGTGTCCACCACCAACCGGATCGCCCGCAGCATGTCGTCCTGCAGATGTCCGTAATAGCTGTAGAGATCCTGAAAGAAACCCGCCTCTTTGCCCAGCCGCTCCGAATACAACGCCCATCCCTCGCTGAAGGCGGTGTAGTACTCTTGCTGGCGGAAGGGCGGCAGTTCGGGCAACTCCTGCGCGATCGCGATCTGCATGTGGTGTCCGGGCACGCCTTCATGATAGGCGGTCGTCTCGACGTCAAGCAGGCTGCGCTTGGCGAAATCGCCGGTGTTGACCATGACGTGCCCCGGACGCGAGCCGTCAGGCGTGCCACCTACATACGATGCGCCCGAGGCTTCTTTCTCGCGATACTGTTCGATGGGCATCACTTCGAGCTTCGCCTTCGGCATCCGCCCGAACATCTGCGGCAGCCGGGCGTACATCTGGCCGATGTACTTGCGGTAGAGGTCGAGAATCTCCTCGCGCGAGTGCGCATGCAGCTTGGGATCATTCTGAATGGCGGCGTTCAGACTCTTCAGATCCTTGTATCCCAGTTGATTCGCGACCTGCAGCATACGAGCTTCAATTTCCTTCACCTGCGCCAGCCCAATCTGGTGAATTTCTTCCGGCGTCAAGTCGGTCGTGGTGCTCTCTTTTACGCCAAACGCGTAGCGCTGGGCACCATCGGGCAGCGCCCAAACGCCCGGTTCGGTGCGACCTTTCGGGGCATATTCGTCCCGAACGAATTTCGTGAAGGTGACATAGGCCGGGATCACGGCATCCTTGATCGCGGCCAGACCCGCTTGGCGCAGACGATTGCGATCGGCCTCCGGAACGGAGTCGGGGAACTTCTCAAACGGATGCGCGAACGGCGACTGCTCCGGCGTCGTGGTCGCGATCTTGTTGGATTGCGCGCCAACCTTTTCCAACAGGAGGCGTGGCGGCATCAGACCCTCCGCCATTCCCTTGCGCATCTGCACAACGGTCTGGTCAAAGAGCCGAGGCAGTTGCTTCAAACGGGCGATGTAATCCTCGTAGTCCTTCACGCTCTCGAACGAGAGGACGCTCACCAGTTGTGGAAGGTCAATGTGAATGCCTCTGAATTGATTGACCGGCATTTCCCATGACTTGAAGCGCGCGCCTTCCAGGTTCATTTTGAGGTCCCGAACCATCAGCCGCTTGTTGAGTACTTCCTGCTCGGGGAAACCGGTGGTGTCGATCGCTTGGAAGCGAGTCAGGAAGCGCTGCGTCTCCTCCAGATCCTCATCAATGGCTTTTTGGGAGAAGTCGTCCAGCTGATCGTTATAACGCTTGTCGCCCAAGATGGAGGCATAGACCGGGTTGTGTTTCATGGTGTATTCCCACTGCTCGTGCAGCAGGTCATTGAGCGCCTTGCGCCGGGATTCGAGGTCGGCAGACGAATGGGCAGCCGCCAAGCTGACTGGAAGGAGCATCGCAATCGCAAGCAGGCAGATCAGAAATGGCATGGGAACGCCGCTCAATGGCTCTCGTTGAGCTCGGCCGGACGAACCCCAGAAGGTCTGTGCTGTTTGACGAGTACGCAGGTTGATGGTAACCGAGATTTCCTTTTTGACTTCGAAAACGGCAAGCAGTATACGCCCAAATCGCCTGCTCCGACGATGTTGAGGGGATTTTCATCGCGAGCGTCCCCCACCGGCCTTCGGATAGCGGACCAGGGCGGAATGCGCTGGGGAAAACGCCCACCATCTTAGAAATTCTTCTATCTGAGTTGGTTAGCACCTGTCAAAGGAAATTTCCAGCCAGGAGCGCAGGAGTCTCTCATTTCGCGTGTCGGAGTCTAGAGTTCTGAAATTGTCCCTGCGTTGTAAAAATTCTGGTGCTGGAACCTCTGTGTTCTGTGGCACAGTTTGGTGCCAGCGGCTTGCGCCAAACAAACTCTGGGGGAGGGCAGTTTTCGATTGCGCTTCCGACACAGCGCGTTCCTAGTAGGCGATCGCTGGGCCATCACTATATGTGGGCTAGAGAGTCCTGTTTTGCTGCTGGGGGCCGGAACCGAATACCCCAGCCGCCAGGCATGATTTCACTGCAATGTGCTCTTAAGTCTTCATAATGTTTCGACCTGCTGCACGTTTTCTAATAGGACCGCGTCCGCCAGCCCTCTTAGCGGCACGCTTTTTAGCAGCAGTCATTCTACCGCCTCTGCTTTTCTTTGCCATTTTGAAATCACCTCCTTAATCTTTTTCTCCCCCTCTGGACGGCCTTGTTCGCCGAGTGCTTGCTGACCGTGCCGGTGAAACTCTTGGTTTGCCCTTGGTCAATTGCTTGGGCTGTGCCAGGCGAAAGGCTCACCAGGATGTACACCCCTGGCAACAAGCCTGTCAAGTTCCAGCACCTCTCGATGCCACACCAACGTGCAGGCATCCTAGCTTGAAAAGCACGGCTCGGTTTCCAAACAGAAACGCGATTTGATCGTCTTCTATGGCAGTGGGCCGCAGCCCGCGGGGGTGTGGTAGAAACAGGGGGCGCTATTGCTTACCCCCACCTTGAATTGACCGCGGCGGGGGCCGCGCCTATACTGGAGGCAAAGCGAAGAAGGGAGAAGCGGCCATGGAACAACCTGTTATCCTGAGTGCCGTGCGCACACCCATCGGAAAGTTTCAGGGAGGGTTGGCGTCGTTTGCGGCGACCGAACTCGGCGCGAAGGCTGTGGCCGAAGCCGTGCGGCGCTCCGGCATCGAGCCGGCGCAGGTGGATGAAGTGATCATGGGCAACGTGGTCTCGGCGGGCCTGGGTCAAAACCCGGCGCGGCAGGCGGGGCTGCGCGGAGGTTTGCACCCTCGCGTGGCAGCGATGACGGTGAACAAAGTCTGCGGGTCGGGGCTAAAGGCCGTGGCGCTGGCGGCGCAGGGCGTGCAGCTCGGCGAAACGGAAATCGCCGTGGCCGGCGGCATGGAGTCCATGTCCAATTGTCCCTACATGCTGCCGCAGGCGCGCACCGGGTACCGGCTGGGCAACGGCGAAATCGTGGATTCGATGATCAAAGACGGCCTGTGGGACGCCTTTGAAGATTTTCACATGGGCATGACCGGCGAGCTGGTGGCGGAAAAGTACAAGATCTCGCGGCAGGAGCAGGACCAGTTCGCCGTGGAGAGCCACCGGAAGGCCGTGCAGGCGCGAAAGTCGTGCTTCTTCGAGTCGCAGATCCTGCCCATCGAGGTGGCGCAGAAAAAAGGCGAGCCGCTGGTGATCAAGTACGATGAGTCGCCGCGGGAAGACACCACGCTGGAAGCGCTGGCGAAGCTGCGGCCGGGGTTCAAGAAGGACGGCACCGTCACCGCGGGGAATGCGCCGGGCACGAACGATGGCGCCGCGGCCGTTGTGGTCACGAGCGAACGCAACGCCGCGCGGCTGGGAAAAACGCCGATGGCGCGGATTGTGGCGCAGGCCGTCAGCGGGGTCGAGCCGAAGTGGGTGATGATGGCGCCGGTGGAGGCGGTGGAAAAGCTGCTGAAGAAAACCGGCTGGGACCGCGACCGCGACGTGGACCTGGTGGAGCTGAACGAGGCGTTCTCGGTGCAGGCGCTGGCGGTGATGCGCGAGCTGCGCCTGGACCCGGCCAAGGTGAACGTGAATGGCGGCGCGGTGGCGCTGGGGCATCCCATCGGCGCCTCGGGCGCGCGTATCCTGGTGACGCTGCTTTACGAGCTGGAGCGGCGCAACCTGAAGCGCGGGATCGCCGCGCTCTGCCTGGGCGGCGGCAACGCCGTCGCGCTCGCCGTCGAACGATAGACTCGCTCTGAGTCCCCGGAGTTTTCACGGGCGCGGGGTGCTGTGCCCGCACAAGTTTCTGTTCGACCCCTGCATGTTCTGCCCTCTCTGCAAAGCCGAATACATCTTCGGCGCGGAAAGCCAAAGAAAAGAGGGATTCTTCGTCGCCTTTGGCTCCTCAGAATGACCGCTGAGGGAATTTGTCAATCTACTGCTAGACAGGCTTGACCTACCTTTGCTTCCTGTGCTTCCTTTCTTTTTCGCGGAGGAGGGATGAAAGCTGAGGACATCAAAACCGTGGCTGTGCTCGGCGCGGGGACCATGGGCAACGGCATCGCGCACGTATTCGCCAAGGCGGGCTTTGCGGTCCTGCTGCGCGACGTGGAGAAGCGCTTCACCGAGCGGGCGATGGAGACCATTGCGAAAAACCTCGACCGCGAGGTCAAAAAAGGAAAACTGGCTGAGGCGGAGAAGCCCCGAATCCTCGGCCGCATCCAGACGACCACCGAATTCGCGGCGCTGGCCGCGGCGGATTTTCTAGTCGAGGCTGTGCCGGAGGGGCGGGAACTGAAAGTGGCGGTGCTGCAGGAAGCGGACAAGGCGCTGCGGCCCGAGGTCATCCTGGCGAGCAACACCTCTTCGATCTCCATCACCGGCCTCGCCGCCGCCACCGGCCGCGCCGACCGAGTCCTGGGGATGCACTTCATGAATCCCGTGCCGGTGATGCCGCTGGTGGAGGTGATCCGCGCGCTGCAGACCAGCGACGCGACGTTCGCCACGGTGATGGCGCTCTGCGAAAAGCTCGACAAGAAGCCCGTAGCGGTGAACGACGCGCCGGGGTTTGTGTCCAACCGCGTCCTGATGCCCATGATCAACGAAGCGGCCTACTGCGTGATGGAAGGCGTAGCCACGGCCGAGGCTGTGGACGCAGTGATGAAGCTGGGGATGAACCACCCAATGGGGCCGCTAGAGCTGGCCGACCTGATCGGACTGGACGTCTGCGCGGACATCATGGAGGTGCTCTACGCGGGCTTTGCGGATTCGAAGTTTCGGGCATGCCCGCTGCTGCGCAAGCTGGTCGCGGCGGGCTGGCTGGGCCGCAAGTCGGGCCGGGGGTTTTATACTTACTCCAATGTTTAGAAGGAGTTGCGGCGCCGGCTGGCGAAGTTGGTACCGGATGCCATGCCGAGCCGGAGGAGCCGGCGAGGCGCCGGCGCTACAGGTTTCAGGGGCCGGGCCGCCCCCCCGTGAGGGGCGTGTCGAAGGAAGGGGCCGGCCGCTGAAGGGCAAAATATTTCTTTGCTTTTTCTTCGCCTTGTGATAGTGTCGGCAGGCTAAACACCCGCGCCGGGGCAGGCACTCTCTGGTAAACTAGGCCCTGCGGGTCGACGTCCCCAGCAGAGACTCTCCCTTCGAGGTGGGACATGTCGGACGAAAAGATGAAAGTGCTTGAGTCGGCCATCGCGCAGATTGAGAAGCAGTACGGCAAGGGCTCCATCATGCGCCTGGGCAACAGGGACGTGCTGGTGCCGGTGAGCGTGATTTCGACGGGCGCGGTCTCCATTGACGCCGCGCTGGGCGTAGGCGGCTTCCCGCGCGGGCGCGTGGTGGAAGTCTTCGGCCCGGAGTCGGGCGGGAAGACGACGCTGGCGTTGCACGTGATCGCCGAGGCGCAGAAGACGGGCGGGCAGGCGGCGTTCATTGACGCCGAGCACGCGCTGGACCCGAGCTACGCTCGCAAGCTGGGAGTGGACGTGGACAACCTGCTGGTCTCGCAGCCGGACAACGGCGAGCAGGCGCTGGAAATCGCGGAGACGCTGATCCGCTCGGGCGGGGTGGACGTGG
>JGI1358J11329_10003556_pt1 | contig 11543 bp, 9 predicted proteins | sample Subgroupgradi54m_FD_11329 | JGI IMG/M metagenome (IMG submission 11329)
GCGCCGTTCTACACGCTCGGCCCGCTGACCACCGATATCGCGCCCGGCTACGACCACATCACCAGCGCCATCGGCGCGGCGCAGATCGGCTGGTACGGCACGGCGATGCTGTGTTACGTGACACCGAAGGAACACCTGGGCCTGCCGGACAAGAAGGATGTGAAGGACGGCATCATGGCCTACAAGATCGCCGCGCATGCCGCCGATCTGGCCAAGGGTCACCCCGGCGCGCAGATTCGCGATAACGCTTTATCGAAAGCGCGCTTCGAATTCCGCTGGGAAGACCAGTTCAACCTTGGGCTCGATCCCGATACCGCGCGTGCATTCCACGACGAGACGTTGCCGAAGGATTCGGCCAAGGTGGCGCATTTCTGCTCCATGTGTGGGCCGCATTTCTGCTCGATGAAGATCACCCAGGACGTGCGCGAATTTGCCGCGCAGCAAGGCGTGTCGGAACAGGAAGCCTTGCACAAAGGCATGGAAGTAAAGTCGATTGAGTTTGTAAAAACCGGTGCGAAGGTCTATCACAAGATATAGAAGAAGTGAGCGCCGCCACCAGGAAGGGGCGGTGTGACTGAAGGTTGAGTGCAGGGTTGGGGCTTGCGCAAGGGGGGTCGTCATGCTTCTTTCCAATGCCAAATCGTCGCATCTGTCTCTGGTTGTTGCCGTGACGCTATTCGTCGCCTTGGATTTGCTTGTTCTTGGCATCAATTACGGGATTGTCTGGCGTGTCGATCGGGATGCCCTGGTCATCAATCTAGCCGGCCGGCAGCGCATGCTGACGCAGCGCATTCCCAAAGCCCTGCTGTTGTTGCAAGCCGCTCCCGATGAAGAAACCGAGCAACGCGTCATGCAGGAGCTCGACGAAAGCACGCGCTTGTTTGCCGAGACGCTGAAGGCTTTTCGGGACGGTGGCTGGGTGGCGCGTGGCGATGGCCGTATGACAATGATTCCACCGCTGGATGGCAGGAAAGTACGCAGCCTGCTGGATGCGATGCGGGCACAGTGGGATGAAATCGAACGGTCAGTGACGCTACTGAGCCATCCTGCCCCGGAGTTGCCCAAGCCCTCGTTCGAGAGCGTCTCTCAAGTAGCCTTCCTGCATACCCCTGCCTTGCTCGATATCGCCAACCAGCTCACGACGCATATTCAGGCACGGTCAATGCGGCTCACGCGCAATCTGCGTACGGTCCAGACGGTTGCCTTCGGGCTGGCACTGGTGAATTTTCTGATCATCATGCGCTTGCTCCGGCGACGCTATCGGCTGGCCATGCAGGGACAGGAATCGTTGCGCCAGATGATTGACCAGATTGGCGCCGGCGTTTGTCTGCTGAATGAGAAGGGTGAGATTGTTGCAGCCAACAAGGCGGCCGGGGTGCTGGTCGGGCGCGCACCGGAGCATTTGCGCGGGGTTCGGTTCGAACATTTGCTGACACGGGAAGAGAATGTCTGGGTCAGTCGTCTGCCGACCGGGCGGGTGAAGGCGATTGATGTGGTGTATGGCGATTTTCAGGATCCTTCCGTGCGCCGGTCGGCCCAGACGTCGAGCCGGCGTGGATCGCTGGTCACTTTGCTGGATGTGTCGTCGCGTCATACCGAACGCAACCTGTTGCGTCATCTGGCCAATCACGATGCCCTCACGGGTTTGCCCAATCGGCGCTTGCTTTACGACCGCACCGAGCAGGCACTGGCGCAGGCGCGCCGTTATCACAGCAAGGTGGGCATAGCGTTGCTGGATCTGGATGATTTCAAACCGATCAACGACCACCAGGGGCATGCCGTAGGGGATTTGATTCTGCGCCAGGTGGCGGAACGACTGTCCGCAGCCGTGCGCGAAGTCGATACACTGGCGCGCGTGGGTGGTGATGAATTCGTCGGCCTGTTTCCGGGCCCGATTGAAGAGGGTGAGTTGAGCAATCTGGCGGCGCGTTTGAAGGAATGTTTTCAGGAACCGTTTGAAAGCTACGGGCAGCAGATCACGGTGCACGCCAGTATCGGCCTGGCGGAATATCCGGTCAACGGGGAAACGGTCGAAGCACTCTTGATCGCGGCAGACAGAGCCATGTACAAGGCCAAGCATCGGCAGGCCTCGCCAGAGTGCTAGTGTAGTGTTGCGCTCTTGATGAAACTTGAAATCATCGTGCAACCAGCATGAATACTATTGAGGCTTCCATCATTCACGACAAATTTGTCAACGAAGCCCGTCATTCCCGCGCACGCGGGAATCCATGTTGCTCAAGCATTTCAATGGATTCCCGCGTGCGCGGGAATGACGAACTCCGATTTGCGCGCGTCGTCACGATTGATGGATCTGCAACAGGTTTCATATGCTCCTCTTGGCATGCAACTACACTAGCAGCAATCCATGAGGGCCATTTCCATCGCCCTGCCAAGTCTGAAATAATGCGTCTGTGTCGATTTGAACATTGGTTGAATTTTTGTTGGAGATGATTGTGTCGAGAAAAAAGATTATTGCTGGTAACTGGAAAATGAATGGTGGCCTGGCGGCAAATCAGATATTGCTGACAGCGTTGCAGGCGTCTTTTGATAATAATGTCGAGACTGTGGTGTGCGTGCCGTTTCCCTATCTGGCGCAAGTGCAACAGTTGCTGCAGAACGGCACGATCGCCTGGGGTGCGCAGAATCTCGGCGCGCAGACGGCGGGTGCCTATACCGGCGAGGTGTCGGGAGAAATGCTGCGCGAGTTTGGCTGCACCTACGTGATCATCGGCCACTCGGAACGCCGCACGCTGTATGGTGAAACCAGCGCCCAGGTGGCGGCGAAGTTTGTGCGTGCCCAGCAGGCCGGGTTGATTCCGATCTTGTGTATCGGCGAAACCCTGACCGAACGCGAAGCCAATCAAACCGAAGCGGTCGTAGCTGAACAACTCGATGCAGTGTTGCAGGCGGCGGGCATCGCAGCCTTTGTCAATGCGGTGATTGCGTATGAACCGGTATGGGCGATTGGCACGGGCAAGACCGCAACGCCACAGCAGGCGCAGGATGTACATGCCTTCATCCGCGCCCGTCTGGCCACGCACGATCAGGCCGTGGCACAGCAGGTACGGATTCAATACGGCGGCAGCATGAAGCCGGGCAATGCCGCAGAATTACTGTCCATGCCCGACATCGACGGCGGCCTGATCGGCGGCGCGTCGCTGGTGGCGGAAGATTTTCTGGCGATTTGCAAAGCGGCATGATGTTGTAGCACGTAGGCTGGGATTGCATCCCAGCCTACACTTACCTTGCCACGCGTCACTCCCCAAAGGGGTAAACATGCTGGAGAAGCTGATTGAAAACCGCTTGCGCAAGAAGAAGGCTTCGCTGAAGGAGCCTTTGCCTTTGCAGGTGCAGTTACCGTCCGGCACCGTGGTTCGGTTTTCGGAGCATCCGCGCATGACGGTGGTGCTCAAGCGCAAGCGGGCGTTGCTGGCGTTGCTGTCGCCCTCACTGGCGCGCATCGGTGAAGCCTACGTGGAAGACGCGCTCGATTTTCAGGGTGATATCGAAGATATCACTGCATGCATTACCCGTCTGGTCGGCGTTGATCGGCTGAAGACGCTGGAAGGGCCTCGTCCCGGCCTGGCTGCGCGCCTGTGGGCACATACACGCAAGCGTGATCAGCGTGCCGTCGAATACCATTACGATGCTTCGAACGATTTCTATCGGCTGTTTCTGGATCAGCGCATGGTCTATTCCTGCGCCTATTTTCAGGAGGGCAAGGAAAATCTCGATCAGGCGCAGCTGGACAAGCTTGATTACATTCTCACCAAGATCAATCTCAAACCTGGGGAACGGCTGCTGGATGTCGGATGCGGCTGGGGTGGCTTGCTGATTCGCGCGGTCGAGCGCGGCGCGTATGCGGTGGGGGTGACACTGTCGCAGAATCAATATGACTACTGCCAGCAATTGATCGCCAAACATGGCATGCAGGCGCGCTGCGAAGTACGCTTGCAGGATTATCGCGATATCCCCGAGCGTGGCGGCTACGACAAGATTGTCAGTGTCGGCATGGTCGAACATGTCGGGCTGAAGAATTTGCCGCAGTACTTCAGCATCCTGGAATCCATGCTCAAGGATGACGGCGCCATGCTGCTGCACGGAATTACTTCCAATAGCGTGAAGTATCGCGATGTCGGTGCAGGCGCTGGCCGCTTTATCAGCCGCTATGTCTTCCCGGATGGAGAACTGGTGCATGTGTCCCATGTGATGCGTGAAATGGGTGCGGCCGGGCTGGAAATTATCGACGTCGAATCGCTGCGCCGGCACTATGCCAAGACGCTCACCCACTGGTCGCATCGGCTCGAAACGCATGCCAATCGCGCGGTCGAGCTGGTGGGCGAGCGGCGCTATCGCATCTGGCGCGTCTATCTGGCTGGCTGTGCTTTCGGTTTCAGCCAGGACTGGATCAATATCTATCAACTGTTGGCGCGCAAGCGCATGCCTGGTGAAGACAATCCATTTCCGATGACGCGCGAATATATGTACACGCAACACGGCTGAAGTTGAACCCGGCTCAGACGGCACAGTCATACGCCAGCATTCCAGACCAAATTCAATAAAACTCAACTGCGCAGGCGTTGCATGAAATTCAAATTCAATACCCATGTGTTGTCCTCACTTGGGCTGGTGATTGTCGTTGCCGGCCTGTTGCTCTGGTTTTTCTGGGGCGGGACAGCGGCGCCGCAATATCGCAGCGCCAAAATCGAGCAGGGCGATCTGGTCGCCGTGGTGTCGGCGTCCGGCACGCTCAATCCGGTTGTTTCGGTGTCGGTGGGATCTCAGGTATCCGGGCAGTTGAAGGAAGTGCTGGTGGACTTCAACTCGGTGGTCAAGGCGGGGCAGTTGATCGCGCGCATCGACCCGGAGACATTCGAGTACAAATTGCGTCAGAGCGAAGCCAATGTCAATGCTGCGCGTACGGGGGTATTGCGCGAAGAAATAAATCTGACCCAGGCCTTGCGTGATGCTGCGCAACGACAATCGCTATTCGAGAAAAATTTCATTTCCGCCGCCGACCGCGACAAGGCCAAATCCACCGCCGAGGCTCAACAGGCCATGGTCGATTCGGCCCGCGCACAGCAGGCTGTGATGCAGGCGCAGCTGGCGCAGGCGCGGGTCGATCTGGCGCGCACCGCGATCCGCGCGCCGGTCGATGGTGTGGTGACCCGGAAAAACATCGAACCGGGTCAAACGGTGGCAGCCAGTCTGCAGGCGCCGGAACTGTTTGTGATCGCCAAGGATTTGCGTGATATGCAGGTGGAAGCGTCGATCGACGAAGCCGATGTCGGCCGTATCCGCGAAGGACAGGCTGCCACCTTCACGGTGGATGCCTTTCCCGGCCGCACCTATCGGGCGCAGGTTCGCCAGGTGCGCAAGGCCGCGCTGAATGTGCAGAACGTGATTACCTATGTTGTGGTGATTGCCGCGCGCAACGAGGATTTGCAACTGCTGCCCGGCATGACCGCCAATGTGCGCATCACCACCGATCAGCGCGAGAATGTCCTGAAGGTGCCTAACGCAGCATTACGCTACCGCCCTGCGGAGAAGAGTGCAGAGTTTCAGACCAAAGTGGCCGATGGCACGCAAACCAGTGCTGGTGGCGGCAATGGTGTTTTGCGTGCGATGTATGAACGCATGCAGCAGGAACTGAAGCTGGATTCCGCGCAAAAGCAAAAACTGGAACAGTTGTTTGCCGGCCAGCGCGAAAAATATGCCGCGGTGCGCGAAGCGCCGGAAGAGGCGCGCAAGGGCATGATCGAACGCAATCGCACCGAGTTGCGCGGCCAGATCAACGAAGTACTGAATTCCGAACAACGCAAGCAGTTTGAAACCATCGCGGCGGACCTGCGCGGTCGCGGCGGTGCCGGTGGCGCGGTCGGTCTGGTGCGCGGACGCGTCACCGTGCTGGAAAACGGCAAGCCGAAAGTCCTTAATGTGCAGCTGGGAATTTCCGACGGCAGCATGACCGAGATTCAGGGTGAAGGCATAACGGTCGGCATGGAAGTGATTACCGGCGTGGTGACGCCGAATGGCAAAGCCAAACCGGCTTCTACCGCACCGCGGTTGGGGCTATGAACGCGCTGATTCGGGTCGATCATCTGGGTAAGGAATACATCCTTGGCAGCAATCGTGTGCAGGCCTTGCGTCATGTGTCGCTGTCGATTCAGACGGGCGAGTTTGTGGCGGTGATGGGGCCGTCCGGCTCGGGTAAATCAACTTTCATGAATCTGCTTGGCTGTCTGGATCGCGCGACGCGCGGCGATTACTGGCTGGCGGATGAAAACGTGGCCGCGCTGGAGGCCGATCAGCTGGCAGCGATTCGTAACCAGCGCATCGGGTTTGTGTTTCAGAATTTCAATTTGTTACCGCGCACGACCGCGTTGGACAACGTGCAACTGCCGCTGCTCTACAGCAGCGTTCCGGCAGCGGAGCGAGTCCAGCGTGCGCAGCAGTGTCTGCAACAGGTCGGGCTGGGTGCGCGCATGGATCATATGCCGTCGCAACTGTCGGGTGGCCAGCAGCAGCGCGTGGCGATTGCGCGCGCGCTGGTGAACCAGCCCTTGCTGATTCTCGCTGATGAGCCGACCGGCGCGCTCGATTCGCGCACCAGTCTGGAAGTGATGAGCCTGTTGCAGGATTTGAATGCGCAAGGCATGACGATTGTGCTGGTGACCCATGAGCACGATATTGCCAGCTATGCCGGGCGCAATATTCTGTTCCGCGATGGGGTGGTGGTGAGCGATACGCAGAACGCAGCGCGTTCGGCGCGCGACGATCTGGCGCAGATGCCGGTGCTTGCGGAAAGTGAGGTGGCGGCATGAAAACCGAAAAACAAATCCAGCCGCCAAGGCGCCAAGAGCGCCAGGAAACCCAAAATCTGTTTGTTTTTCTTGGCGCCTTGGCGGTTAAATGTCTTTGGGGTTTGGCATGAATTTCCTCGCCACGCTACGCATCGCTCTCAATGCCTTGCGCATCAACAAGCTGCGCTCTGCACTGACGATGCTGGGGATCATCATCGGGGTGGCTGCGGTCATCATCATGATTGCCATCGGCCACGGCGCGCAGGCGCGGGTGGAAGAACAGATCAAGAGCCTCGGTTCCAATCTGATGATCATGCTGTCCGGCTCGACCACTGCGGGTGGGGTGCGCCTGGGGTCGGGGGCGCAGCAGCGGCTGAGCGAAGACGATGGTGCTGCCATCATGCGCGAAGTGCCGGAAGTCCAGGTGGTGGCACCGACGGTGCGCGGCACCGGGCAGGTGGTGCTGGGCAATCAAAACTGGTCCACCCAGATTCAGGGGGTGACACCGGAATATTTTGAAGCGCGTGAATGGAATGTGATCAGCGGCCGTGCTTTCGATCAAAACGATATGAGCGGTGCGGTGAAGATCGCGATTCTCGGTCAAGCGGTGGTGCAGCAATTATTTGGCGATACCGATCCGGTGGGGCAGGTGATTCGCGTGCGCCGCGTGCCTTGCGTAGTGGTCGGTGTATTGGAGCCGAAAGGGCAGAGCATGAGCGGTCAGGATCAGGACGATATTGTCCTGCTGCCGATCAATACTGTGCGTAATCGTGTGCTGGGCACGACCCAGGGTGCGTTGCGGCGGGTGGGCTCGCTCCTGATCAAGACCCATGAAGGTGCCGACATGAAAGCGGCGGAGGACAAGATTCGCGCCCTGATGCGGCAACGGCACAAGGTGCAGGACGGTGCGGAAGAATCGATCACGCTGCGCAATCTTACCGAGATGCTGCAAGCACAGGAATCGGCCAGCCGGGTGATGGCCCTGCTGCTGGCGGCAGTGGCGTCGGTATCGCTGCTGGTGGGCGGCATCGGCATCATGAACATCATGCTGGTGTCAGTGACCGAACGTACCCGCGAGATCGGTTTGCGCATGGCAGTGGGTGCGCGGGCGCGCGACATCCTGCAACAATTCCTGGTCGAGGCCATGACGCTGTCGCTGATCGGCGGTCTGGTGGGCATCGCACTCGGCATTGGCGGTGCGTCATTGGTGGCGCAACTGGCCGACTGGCCGACCGCGTTGGAGCCACTGGCCATCCTGCTGGCAATCGGCTTTGCGGCTGGCATCGGTATCTTCTTTGGCTACTATCCGGCACGCAAGGCGTCGCGGTTGTTGCCGATTGAGGCGCTGCGTTACGAGTAGGCCACAACGCTCTTATCCCCCCGAACTCCGCCCGAAACTCCTTGATAGTCCGCCCTCAGGTAACCCCGGCCGTTGCCGATATAGCCGCATCACGGTGTTTTATCAAACGATTGCGAGGGTGTAATGGGGAATGCGGAATCAAAACCAGGGTTTGGCGCGGGTGTAGTCGGTGCGTTGTTGCTGCTTGGAGGGGTTGGCGCCTACTTCATGCAAGTGCCTTTACTGGCGGTTGTTTTGCTCGCAGCCGGGTGCTTTGCGCTGGGCTGGTGCGGGCGTGGTCTGATGTCGGCGCATGCCGCTGCGGCCACCTCAGTGACTGTAAAGGTTGAACCGGATCAACCGGTCGCTCCCCTGGTGCAATCCTGTCATGAAGAGTTTGGACAGCTTGGACAGCAGCTGGGGCAATTGGGCGGTTTGTTCGGCAATGCTTCGGGTGAACTGTCTGCTGCCCAGCAGGAATTGCGCGATCTGGTGCAAGCCTTGCTCGACGCCGTAGCACGCAACGAACATGTGCAGCAGACCCAGGGCATCGAACGTTTTGCGACCGAGGCGCAGCAAATGATGCAGGCGTTTGTCGGCACCATGACGCAATTGCAAGGTTCGACGGGCGCGATGTCGTCGGAATTTTCCTCCATGTCTGCGCATGTCGGCGAGGTGGTGAAGCTGCTCAATGATGTCAATGGCATTGCCAAGCAGACCAATCTGCTGGCGCTCAATGCGGCGATCGAAGCGGCGCGTGCTGGTGAAGCCGGGCGTGGTTTTGCCGTGGTGGCCGATGAGGTGCGCAATCTGTCGGAACGCACCACGCAATTTTCCGCCCGTATCGGCGAAAAAATGCAGGGCATTCATGGTGCGGTCGAGAAAATGAACGGCGCGGCGCAAAACGGCGCCGGGATTGATGTGGAAAAAGCACGCGCGACCGAGGCACGCATCGTCGCGATGTGGAATGAAATGATGGAATTGAACGGCCGCGTCGTGCAGCAAGTCGGCGAAGTCAGCAAACTCTCGCAGCGCGTCGGCGAGCGGGCGCGGGTGGGCGCCGTCTCGGCCCAATTCGACCAGGCTGCACAGCGTTTGATTACGCAAGTGCGCTCGCGTCTGGGTGCGGTCGATGGCGCATTGAACGCATTGCAACACGCGCGCATATCGCCGGATGCCAACCTGCCGCGCGTGATTGACCATCTGCGCGGCGAGGTGGCGCGCATCTCAACACAGTGATGCATCAACGCTGACGCATCATTTTTCGCATCACTTTTTACAGGCAGAAAATCGACGGCAGGCCAGATAATCAACCGATAGTTTGCCACTGCCAAATGCCAGCACGACCAGCAACAGGGCACCCCAATAGAAATGGCTGTTGATGGCGGCCGGGCACTCGAGTTGGAACAGTAAGGGGTAGGAAATCACCGCCATCGCGTTGACAAAGAACAAGCCCAGCGCGCCCAGTCGTCCGAACAGTCCGAACGCCAGCAGGATCGGAAACATCAATTCGCCCGCAGTGCCCATGACCGCTGCAAGCCCTGGTGGCAGAATCGGAACCGTGTATTCGTCGCGGAACAGCGCCACCGTCGCGCTCCAGTCGTCGATCTTGGTCAGCCCGGAAAGAAAAAACACCCGAGCGACATACAGGCGTATCCCCAACAGCAGCAGCGGTTGCAGATACGCATCGAGATAATGACGGGCGCACTGGCCCCAACCCATGAGCTTGTGGCACAACACGTTATTGCACAGTGCGTGATTGGACAGCATGGTGTTCCCTCCTCAGTAAAACAATCAGTTCAGCAGCAAATGCCGAGGCGAGCGCCTGATCGGCGGCGAAGTGTTCGTAGTGTTCCAGTGTGTGCAGCACGGCGGTTTGCAAGTCGCGATCCTGTTGCAATTGTTGCAGGAAGAAAAATTGATCGGGCGGCAAGCGCGTGACGCTGACCCGATCACCCAGCCGGTGTACCAGCGCAGCTTCTGCCTGATCGAGCTGGATGTCAATCGCGCCGGCGTAATCGGACTGGTGCTGCTGCCAGATACTGGCAATCGGATAAATCGAATCGAGCAAAGTCGCACCTGCTTGCAGGGTGAAGCGTAGTCCACCTATGTCTGCGGCTTCGGCCTCTGCCCCCATTGAAGATGTTAGCGCCGACAACGCCAGCACCACATGGTCGGCGGCACCATAGGCCTGCTGCACCGCCCATTCGAGTTGCGCCACATCGTGCAAATACGGCAGGTGCTGCGTGTGTTCAAAGCGGGCAACAAACTCTGCGAAAGCGCCGCCGTAGTCATGTAGATCACCGCTGGTCGAGGGATGTTCCTGCCAGTAGGCCCGCGCCAGCGCGGCGAAGAATTCTGTGCCGACGATTTGTTCGATGACTGGATAGGCACGCTGCAAGGCTTTGGTGATGGCGGACACCACATTGCCGCGATAGATTGCCAGGCGGTCGAGGGTGGTGTTGTGAGATTGCAGGAAGAGCGGTGCGGCGGATTCGGCTTGGCGGCTGGACAAGAGGGCTGCGCCGAAGGTGGTTTGAGCCTCAGTGAGGCCTGGTCGGCGGTTGCGGTCGGCTGTCGGCGGAGTGAAGCATGGCGTTGTGCCGCCGACAGCCAGCTGCCGACCGCCGACCGCATGGCACGCACGTGCCATGCTCGCCTGCTCCAGCAACACCTCCAAAGCCGGAATATCAGCATCCCACTCAATCAACGTCGGCACCGCACCGACGTGGCCCAGCACGCGCCGATACAAATCCCACACGCCTTCACACACGACATCGCTGTGCGTGTCGATCAGGCAATCGGCCGTGCGCGTATGCCCGGCCAGATGGATTTCGCCGATGGCTGCGATCGGCAGTTGCGCGATCAGCGGCCAGGGGTCGTAGTCGAAGTTGCTGGCGTTGACATACAGGTTGTTCACGTCGAGCAAAATACCGCAGCCGGTGCGGCGCGACAGTTCGGCGAGGAAAGTGAATTCATCCATCTCGGCCTGGACAAATTGCAGGTACGCCGACAGGTTCTCGATCAGGATGGTTCGTTGCAGGGTGGTTTGCACCTGATCGACACGATCGCACAGAAGGTCGAGTGCTTCCCCGGTGTAGGGGAAAGGCAGCAGGTCGTTGAAATGTTTGCCGTTGATCGCGCCCCAGCAGAGGTGTTCGGACACCAGCACGGGTTGAATGTGATCGACCAGCCGTTTCAGTTTGGACAGATGGCTGGTGCGCAAGGTGTCGGCCGAAGCCAGCGACAGCCCGACGCCATGCAGACTGATGGGATAAATTTCGCGCGCACGTTCCAGCACGTGCAGTGAAGCGCCGCCAGCGTGAAAGAAATTTTCGCTATGCACTTCCAGAAAATCCAGCGCCGGACGCTGTTCGAAGATGTCCTTGTAATGCGGCTGG
>JGI1358J11329_10003567_pt1 | contig 11526 bp, 10 predicted proteins | sample Subgroupgradi54m_FD_11329 | JGI IMG/M metagenome (IMG submission 11329)
GAACATCACATAATCGTAGACAACGCGCTGCGCGCTTCATGCGCGAGCACTTTTTGGGAAGAACAGGACGTTCTTCTCCGAAAATGTGTCAAAGTTGCCACGATGAGTACTGGCGCATTGGCGCCTGCATTGAGCGCGAGCGTAAATACCTTCGGGGATGACAAAGTACGAGATGATCCTTCGGCTCCGCATCAGGATGACACAGCTCATTAGGTTCCCAATTCCCAGGAAGCTAAATATTTAACCTGCTCCTCGGTAAGCCGGTCAATGTGAATGCCCATGGCTTCCAATTTAAGCGCCGCCACCTGTTCATCTAATTCCTGAGGAATGGTGTAAATTCTTGGTTTCAGTTTTGATTTCGATTTCACCAAAAATTCCGCACCCAACGCCTGATTGGCAAAAGACATATCCATCACGGAAGCAGGATGACCTTCGGCTGCCGCCAGATTGACCAATCGGCCGCCCGCGATTAAAAAAATCCGCTTCCCGGTTTTCAGCGTAAACTCTTCGATAAAATCCCGGGTTTGGCGAATTTTTTTGGATAATTTTTTGAGCGCTGGAATATCGATCTCTACATTGAAGTGGCCCGAATTGGCAACAAGGGCTCCATCTTTCATGACGGAAAAATGTTCTTTCCGAATAATGGAACTGTTGCCGGTAACGGTGACGAAGACATCGCCGATCGCAGCCGCGTCTTTGAGCGGCAGCACTTCGTAACCGTCCATCACGGCTTCAAGCGCTTTGAGCGGATCGACTTCGGTGACAATCGTACGAGCACCCATTCCACGAGCTCTTTGAGCAAGCCCTCGTCCGCACCAGCCGTATCCGCATACCACAAAAATGGAGCCGGCCATCAATATATTCGTAGCTCTGATCACGCCGTCAATAGTTGACTGCCCTGTTCCGTAACGGTTGTCAAAAAAATGCTTGGTTTTTGAATCATTAATGGCGACGACTGGAAATAAAAGAAGCCCGGCTTTTTCTAAACTTCTTAAACGAATCACACCGGTCGTTGTTTCCTCGGTGCTGCCAATTATCGTGCTGGCCAAGTTTTTTCTTTTTCCGTGAATTTGAGAAACCAAATCCGCGCCGTCATCCATCGTAATATGGGGCTTGTGGTCAAGCGCTTGATTGATATGATGGTAATAAGTTTTATGGTCTTCCCCCCTAATGGCAAAAACTGGAATTCCATAGTTTTTTACCAGTGAAGCTGCGACATCATCCTGGGTACTTAACGGATTTGAAGCACAAATCACAGAATCAGCCCCGCCCGCTTTTAAGGTAATCATTAAATTGGCGGTTTCCGTTGTCACGTGGAGACAGGCTGCGATACGGGTTCCTTTCAATGGTTTTTCTTTCAAAAAGCGCTCTTTAATCTGCCGAAGTACGGGCATGCTCCGCTCTGCCCATTCAATCCGGTCCTTGCCTTTCGGTGCAAGACTTACATTTTTAATGTCACGGGTGGTCATTTTAGATTCCGTTGTTGTGGTCATGTTTATCTTGATTTCTGCAGGGTTTGTTTTTTAAAATTTTTTTTTCTGGTTCCCGAGATGGCTTCTCGAAGTGCTTCAGTAGCATCCGTCGCTTCCCAAGAAAATTGCTTTCGACCGAAGTGGCCATAAGCTGCCGTCTCCCTATAAATGGGCCTTCTTAAATTTAGACGCTTGATGATTCCAAGCGGCGTAAAATCAAATACTTTTCGGACCGCTTCTACGATTTGTTCATCAGAAACGGTTCCGGTTCCGAACGTGTTCACCATAATTGATACCGGCTCCGGAACTCCGATGGCGTAGGCGACTTGGATTTCACAACGTGATGCCAGTTTACTCGCAACCACATTTTTGGCCACGTAACGGGCAAAGTAAGAAGCTGAACGGTCTACTTTCGAAGGATCTTTTCCGCTAAACGCGCCGCCGCCGTGAGCGCCGACTCCGCCGTACGTATCCACGATAATCTTTCGGCCGGTTAGACCCGTATCTCCGAGCGGCCCGCCGACTTCAAACCGGCCGGTTGGATTGACAAAAATCTTGGTGGTTTTGTCCATAAACTTAGAGGGAATGACGCGTTCGATCATGGCTTTCATATCCCGCTCAATGGTTTCCAATTTCACATCGCCGTCGTGCTGCGTGCTGATCACCACCGCAACAACACGGATTGGTTTTCCATTGTCATATTCCACCGTGACCTGACTTTTTGCATCGGGCCTTAAATATTTAAGCTTTCCCGTTTTTCTCAGTTTGGCCAAAGCGAGAACCAATTCATGCGCCAACATGATCGGCAGCGGCATAAACTCAGGCGTTTCGTTCGTCGCATACCCAAACATCATGCCTTGGTCACCTGCGCCGCCCTTGTCAACACCCATGGCAATATCGGGAGACTGCTGATGAATGTAAGTCGTAATGTTGCAGCTTTTATAATCGAAGCCAGAAGCAAGATCATCGTATCCAATTTCTTTGATGACTTCCCGGGCAACTTTCGCAATATCAACTTTTGCTTGCGCCGTAATCTCACCGGCAATCACCAAATTATTTCTCGCAACCAGCGTTTCGCACGCAACCCGCGCGCGCGGGTCCTGTTCCAAAAAAGCATCCAGAATAGCATCGGAAACTTGATCGCATAATTTATCCGGATGCCCCTCCGACACGGATTCAGACGTAAAAAGATGTTTATCTTTCTTCATGAGTAAAGCTCCTTTTTCTAACCATTTCTTAATTTTTTAATTTTTGGGCAAAAAATTCATCTGCCTTGTAATAGGAATCTAAATCGCCGATATCAAACCACGTTCCATTAAACTTAAAAGCATAGACGTCAATTTGCTGGGTCAGCCAGCTAATATAAAAACCCGGCGCGTCAGGATTCCCGTGGGACTGGAGGTAACGGTCCACATAAACCAGTGTTTCTTTCGGGAAAAAGTAGACTCCCATTGAAGCTAACGTGGTCGGAGGATCCTTAGGCTTTTCCAGGAAAGCTGTAATTTTGCCTGAAGAATCGGTTTTGATCAAGCCGTATTTTGAGGCCAGTTTTAGGTCTTTCACGTCATAAACGCCCACGGTGGCGGCTGGTCGCTTCGACTGAGCGTGGGAAGTGAAATCGATCAATTCCATATCAAACAAATTGTCACCGGCTAAAACGACTAAATCTGACGCTTGAGCCAAATTCTTCATCCCCAATTTCAAATCCGGAATCGCACCCAACCGGTGGTCATTATCGGAAGTGCCGTCATTGACAATGGAAATTCGCTTTTTAGTCTGAACGGTCTTTTGCCACTTCGAAAATTGATCATAAAACCGCGCGTTGGACACAATAACGATTTGCTCCAACGTCGGAATGGAATCTAATTTCTTAATCAGATGATTGAGCAGAGCTTCGCCGGCAATGGATAAAAGCGGTTTAGGCGTATCTTGAGTAAGCGGATAAAGACGTGTGCCATACCCGGCACACAAAAAAATCGCATTCATACGATCATCTTAATCATTCAATCCGCGAGCCCTTCAGCTGTCATTCTGTCCCACGGGACTGTCCTGACTTCCAATAAAATTAATGGAAAGTCAGGACTGAGCGAAGCGAAGAATCTGCTAGCCTCGAGGGCAGGCTCCGCGAAGAATCTCAGTACCGAGATCCTTCGGCTTCGCCTCAGGATGACACTTCGTGTCACATCGGTTCCTTGGCTAATTCGGATTTCAAATATTGAATGACCTCCACAGGAGTTGGGTCCACTTGGTATAAAACTGCTAAATAAACGCTGATCCAATCTCCCAAATGAACGAGTGAAAGCATCCGTGACAAAAAACCCTTTCCCTGGGTCAATAATTCCGTAACACTATGCGCGTATTGACCCACGATTTTGCGGGTCAAATCCATTCTCATTTGAATTCGTTTATGGTCTGCGGAATCTCGTAAAATAAAAACGACGGTTTTTTTAAGAAGATCCGCCGGATTTTTCCACCCCACCAGTTCATTGTGATTCATTTCAGGAAAGACATGATGAAAAGCAAGTGCTTTTGAATTCTCCTCAATTTGCCCTCTCCAACGCAACGCCACCACATCCAGATAATCCGGCCCTGAATAAATAATGGGAAAATGGTTAAGACAACTAAACGCCAACTGTTTGGCCTTATTTTTTTCAAACGGAACATTCGTTCCATATTCGGAATTTGATAATTTTTGAATCAATTCTTGCGCTTCTTTAAATTCCTGAGGCCGGTACGCTTCCTTGAAACCCAATTTTGACAAAACAACCAAAAGCGGGAGGACCGAATATCCCAATGCGGCACGCGGCGACATACCGCCCGGTATCTCAATCACCGGAAAAGAATTTGCCAGGGCTTGCCGAGCCAGCTCACCACCCGAAGTAATGGCCATAATTTTGGCGCCGGTTCCGAGGCCTTGTTTAAAAGCGGACAATGTTTCTTCCGTTTCTCCGGAATAACTGCTCACGATTAAAAGTGTTTTCTCATCTACAAATTTTGGCAGCCGATAATGGCGGTTCACAAAAATAGGGACCATTAAATCGTAGGCCAAGTAAGACCGGATAAAATCTGCACCGATGGCGGAACCACCCAGGCCTGAGAAAACAATTTTCGTAACTCCTTTTGCATAATTTGGATTTAAGGAAACTGACTTTCCGATTTCTTCCGCATGCTTGAGCTGACCCGAAAATTCGGCAATCAATTTGAACATATTCTGACGATCCGCATTTTCGATGATTTCCTTTTGATCCAGTAATTTCATCCCACCACCTGCTTTCTTTGCGGCTTTGCTGCAAAACCTTTTGAAGATACAAGAGTGCACATGTTAATGCATTGTAAGTAACTAGCGCGCTCTTGTAAAGCAGGTGGTGGGATCATTTAAGCCTCAAACAGTTCAGGAACGGCCGATTTTAATTTAGTTTCCGAAAATTTCTTAATTTCTTCTCCCGTCGTAAATTCAAGAGCGCGCATCGCGATTTCCTGTGCCTGCTTAAACGTCACGGAGCGGATAATTTTCTTGACTTTGGGCAGGGCAAATGAACTCATGCTTAATTGATTGACGCCGAAACCCAAAAGCAGCAATGTCATAGCGGGGTCTCCGCCCATTTCTCCGCAAACACTTACCCAGATATTGGCTTTTTTTGCATTGGCGACAATCTGTTGAATCAATTTTAAAATGGCCGGGTGAGTCGGTTCGTAAAGATAAGCAATTTTTTCATTCACCCGATCAACCGCCAATGAATATTGAATCAAATCATTGGTTCCGATCGAAAAGAAATCGACTTCGCGCGCCAAGATATCGCTAATAATGGCCGCCGACGGAATTTCAATCATGGCGCCCACTTCCACTTTGTTATCAAAACCGACTTTCTTCTGCGCCAGTTCCTGTTTGACTTCATCCAAGATTTTATTGGCTTGGATTAACTCGGTATAATTTGAAATCATGGGATACATCAACTTTAATTTTCCATAAACACTTGCTCTCATGATTGCACGAAGTTGTGTCTTAAAAATATCCACACGCGTCAGACAAAACCGGATCGCACGCCATCCCATAAAAGGGTTCATCTCGCGCGGAAGATCAAGAGATGATAAAAATTTGTCACCACCGAGATCAAGCGTTCTCACGACAACCGGCTTTGGATTGAGCTGCTCAGCCACTTTTTTGTAAGCCTGAAACTGCTCTTCTTCGGTTGGTAGGTCGGCTCGATTCATGTAAAAATATTCGGTCCGGTAAAGGCCAATTCCTTCCGAACCGTGTGCCATAACAGATGGAATTTCATCTGGAAACTCAATATTGGCCATCAGTTGAATCCGATAGCCATCCAAAGTTTCGGCGGGAAGCGACTTCAATTTGTCGAGTTCCGTAATTAATTCAACAAACCGTTTTTCTTCACGCGTGTAACGTTCTATGGTTTCCCGGTCCGGATTAATGACCACAATTCCGCGATTTCCGTCAATAATGATAAGATCACCGTTCGTGACTTCATGACTGATCCGGTCAAGACCGACGACGGCAGGAATTTCCATAGAACGTGCCATAATCGCAGTGTGAGAAGTGGGCCCGCCGATTTCCGTGGCAAAAGCAATCACATGTTCCCGGTCCATCGTCGCAGTTTCTGAAGGCGATAAATCATGCGCAATGACGATCACTTCCTCTTTCAGATGAACGAGCGAATCTTGGTTTACACCGCGCAAATTGAGCAGAATTCTCCGGCCGACGTCTTTAATATCCGCCACCCGTTCTTTCAAATATTCGTCGTTAATCTGGGCAAAGGCATGAAAGTAGCGCTGAATGACGAGCGAAAAAGCATATTCTGCAGGAACGCACTCTTCTTTTATTTTTGAGAGCACGTCCTCAATTAAGGTTCGGTCTTCCAAAATAAGAAGGTGCGCGCTAAATATATCGGAATGTTCATGGCCGAGTTCTTGAGCGATTTTTTTTCGAATTCCGAACAATTCAGACCTTGTTTTAGTCAGCGTGTCTTCAAAGCGGACAATTTCTTTCGGGATGTCTTGAGACTGAATGGTTGATTTCGGAACAGAAAAAAAGTCCTCACTCCTCAGGACGTAAGCCCTTCCAATTGCAACACCGGGCGAAACTNGAATTCCCTGAAAGGTTTCCATATAATTATGCCGCCTCGCCAAAGTTNGTATCGAATAATTTTACAAATTCATCCATTGCTTCCTGNGCGTCAANNCCGNCGATTCTGATCGTAATGTGACTANNNGGCCCCGCTGCNAGCATCATCACACCCATAATTGATTTCCCNTTCACTTTGTGNTTGCCTTTTTGAAGGATCACTTCGCTTTTGAATCGATTAGCGGTACGAACAAATAAAGCGGCGGGCCTTGCGTGAAGGCCGAGCTTACTTTTAACTACGAATTTTCGTTCAATCGCGTTTTCAGATTCCATATTTACTTTCCCTTCCCCCTTAATGGGGGAAGGTTAGGATGGGGGTTGATTTTCGAATTAACCCCCCACCTTGGTCCTCCCCCACAAGGGGGGAGGAAATTATCACCGCTTTAAGACTTCAAAATACTGATCAATGAGGCCTTTTGCCAGTTTTTCAGAATCATGACGTACTTGTGAATCCAGTTTTAAAATTTCAGCACCCACGACTTCGTAACCTTGTTCCCGGATTTTGTTCCAGTCCACTTCGACGGGATATGAATTGGTTGCTTGGTATACATCCAAGGTAGCTTTGGGAATCAGCTGAGTATTAATGAAGCAAGCATCCACAATCCTTGGATCCGTATGACTGATCAAAGCTTTCAAATGATCTGAGGCGGTGTACCTTTCGGTTTCACCCGGTTGAGTCATGACATTAATGACAAAAATCCGGTACGCATCTGCTTCCAGAATTGCATTCGCAATGTCCTTAATCAATAAATTCGGAAGGATGCTGGTATAAAGACTGCCCGGACCCATAATGATCAGATCCGCATTTTTAATGGCTTCAACCGCTTCCTCCGTTGCTCGGCAATTGGAAGGCCTTAAGGTAATCCGTTTCAATTGCTTCCCAACATCGGTAATTGCAGTTTCTCCTTCAACCTTGGTCCCATCGGTAAATTCTCCGACCAGCGTAATTTTATCCAATGTTGACGGAAGCACCCGCCCGCGAATGGCCAAAACTTTACTTGATTCACGAATTGCTTTTTCAAAATCACCCGTAACCATGGAAAGTGCCGTGATAAATAAATTTCCAAAACTATGCCCTTTAAGACCCTCACCTTCTTCAAACCGGTATTGAAAAAGGTTCCGGATTAAAGGTTCCGCATCTGCCAATGCAACCAGGCAGTTTCGAATATCTCCCGGCGGCAATATGTCCAATTCATCCCTTAAACGGCCTGAACTGCCACCCGTATCCGTAACGGTCACGACCGCGGTGATATTATTGGTATAAATTTTAATTCCGGACAAAAGCACGCTTAAACCTGTTCCTCCCCCAATCACAACGATTCTTGGACCTCTAGCCAAAAAATCACGTTTTCGGCTTTGGTAGACAATGTTTGCCAGGTCATCCTGCGGCTGCGGCATTAACGCGCGAACAAAAATCCGGACGATATTTTTCAACGAAGTATAAACCAGAAAAATACCGAATATCAAAAATGCAGTGGCTAGACTAGCCAACAAAACGCTGGTATGAGAAATCGTTTTAACGGCCGACAATCCGACAACAAACATCATGCCAAGACCAAAAATCGCCAAAATCACCCAGCGTTTAATTCCAATTCCTGGGTATAACCATCTGAAAAATTTCATCCCACCACCTGCTTTTTTCCGCTGAAGGCGGAAGTTTCGAAGAAAAGGCCTTTCAGGCCTAAAGCAGATGGTGGGATCATGACTAATCCGGTTCCTGCTGCGCCCGCATGGTTTCGATCAAACGCTCATTAAATTCTTTGGCCGAATTGGCGCCCATATAAGTAAGCCGCTGAGTTAAAGCTGCTGTTTCCACTAAAATGGGCATGTTTCTTCCCGGACGTACCGGAATCACGAGGTGTGGAATTTTAACGCCCAGGATTTCATAAACTTTATCTTCCAGTCCAAGGCGTTCATATTCCCGTTCTTTTTTCCAATGTTCGAGTGAAACTCCCAACATAATACGTTTGCTGTTTCGCACGGATCCTACGCCAAAAATCGCGCGAATATCGATGATTCCCAGGCCTCGAATTTCCATGTGATGATGCAAAACTTCATTCGATCTTCCCATTAAAACGCGGTTCTCAACACGAACTTGGACGATATCGTCCGCAACCAAACGATGGCCCCGTTCCACCAGCTCAAGTGCGCATTCAGATTTTCCCACCCCGCTTTTGCCCAGCAATAAAGTTCCTACCCCATAAACATCCACAAGTGTTCCATGAATACTGGTTTCCGGAGCGCTTGATTGTTCGATAAAAAGAGTGACTTGGCTAACCGCTTTTGCAGTTCGAAACGGGGTTCTGAAAATAGGAATGGCCGTCTGAATTGCCTGTTTCAAAAAATTCTCCGGAATATTTTGCTGTTTTGAAATAATAATGCAGGGGATTCGGAATGAAAAAAAACGCTTTAAATTTTTTTGACGTTTTAGATTGTTCAATTTATTTAAAAAACAAACTTCGGTTTTTCCCAAAATTTGGACGCAATCAAACGCAAAATAATCATAAAAACCCGAAAAAGCCAGCCCGGGGCGGTGAATTTCCGGAGAATGAATTTTGCGCGTCAAAGGAACGGTCGGCGTCAAGAGCACCAGCTTCAACTGGTCTTTTAAGCCACTGTACAAATCGTGAACTGAAAGATAAGACATGGGGGGAAGGACTGATTTATTTGTTAATTAATGCTTTTTCTCTTCTTCGGTTTTGATCATATTAAACACTTCATCCTCGGTCTTACATTTTCTGAGTAATTCACAAAAGTAAGTATCCCGCAAAAGGCGTGAGATTTGGGCAAGCGCTTTCAAATGCGGACCCGCGGTCGCCTTCGGAGCCACCAAAAGAACAAAAATGTAAACCGGTTCCCCGTCTAAAGCGTCAAAATTAACGCCGGTTTTACTAATTCCTAAAACAGCGGTCAAACGCGAAACCTTATCTGTTTTTCCATGTGGGATCGCGATTCCCTGACCGATTCCGGTAGATCCAAGATTTTCTCGGTCAATGAGTGCTTTAACAATTCCCTTTGGATCCCCAATATCTTCAACCTTCGCCAATACATCGACTAATTCGCGCAACGTATCTTCTTTGCTGGTTGATGAAACTCCGATTTTAATCGCCCGCTTATCTAATATTTCAGAAATCTTCATTCCCTGTTTCCTCCGTCAAAGTTGAGATTTACCCCGTTAGAGATAATTTTAAAATTAAAATTACGTAATCTAGCACAATGCGGTTTTAAATTTTTACACCTTTTTCACAGCTGACACGGAAACGCTTCTGAAAAGCGTTTCCTATCTCTAACGGGGTTAAGCCAAAATAAACCGCTCTCCCAAATAGAGCTCGCGCGCTTTTTTATCCGTCGCAAGAAAATTAGATGAGCCGGAAACTTCAATTTTTCCGTCACACATAATATAAGCGCGATCCGTAATGGAAAGCGTTTCCCGGACACTGTGATCCGTTAGTAAAATACTTAAACCCTGAGCTTTTAATTTTTGTAATATTTTTTGAACTTCAAAAACAGCGATCGGATCTACGCCGCTAAACGGCTCATCCAGCAAAATCAGGGAAGGATTGGTGACTAACGCGCGCGTGATTTCAAGCCTTCTTCGTTCACCGCCGGAAAGCGTATAGGCCTTATTCTTTGCAAGGTAAGCAATATCTAAATCCTCAAGCAATTTTTCCAACCGCTTTTTACGCTCAGACCGCGGAATATCCAAGGTCTCCAATATTGCCATGATGTTTTCTTCAACCGTTAGCTTTCTGAAAACGGAAGGCTCCTGGGAAAGATAACCCATGCCGAGCCGGGCCCGTTTGTACATGGGTAAATTTGTAACGTCCTCTCCCCGAAATAAAATTTTTCCGGAATCCCCTTTGATGACACCTACGACCATATAAAACGTGGTTGTCTTTCCAGCTCCATTTGGGCCCAAAAGCCCGACAATTTCCCCCCTCGAAATTTGGATGGAAACTTGATTAACCACACATCTGCCTTTATAACTTTTGACCAAACCTTGAGTTTCAAGTAGATACATAAATCTCCTTATGTCATTCTGAGCAAAGCGAAGAATCTCAGAATGGGATCCTTCGGCCTAACGGCCTCAGGATGACTACAGGATTTGCTATAGAAATTTCTCAGCGCCGGATTCATCAGAACGATATTTGGCCTCAACATCGCCGCCGAGTACGATCCGTTTTTCGTCCGCTAAATAAACGGCATTGTCACTGTATGTTTTATTTCCTTCCTGACTGGTGATGGTAACATTTCCTCGGGCGACAATTTTGGAAACGCGTCTGGTAGTTTTGTCGTAAATTACGTCCATGTAATCCGAATTCAAAATTCCGCGCTCATGTTGAGCGATTACGTTTTTTGAAAAATGAGCAAGATTCCGTTTGTAATCGACTTCTAAAGGGCCGTCTGAAGTAATAATCGTAGGAGTGCTGGTTTCCGATTCGGGATCTTGAATGACAACGGTTACGTTTTTTTTGAATATCACTTTACTCAGCTGCGAATCACTGCTTGCGCCGGTACCTTCAATATTAATGTTGTCTTTTTTTACTTTGGCCTGGAGATCCGTATCCAAGCTTTTGTTGTTGGCATCAATCCGAAGCCGTTCGGTCATCAAACGAGTACCGGTTTCAGTGGTTGCAACTACATTATGATGAAGAACAACATTGCTTGTAGCGCGGTCGATGGAACCTTGATCGGCTGTGATGGTAACCGGCGATTCTTCAGCGTAAGCTTTGGCAATGACATTGATCAGTTCAACATTTTGAGACAAAATATCCGCTGAATCGCCTTCTATTTCCAACTCTTTTTGGCCGGTTTCGGTATATTTGGAAAAAGAAAAGCTATATACCCGTTGAGCTGTTTCTTTCTGCGCTTGTTCATTATGAACGCCGATTTTTGCATTCCGTTTTGTATAGA
>JGI1358J11329_10003571_pt1 | contig 11517 bp, 7 predicted proteins | sample Subgroupgradi54m_FD_11329 | JGI IMG/M metagenome (IMG submission 11329)
CCAGCCTCTATCACCTCTGGTTGTCCGGAAAACAGATTCGCCAACTCCCACCAGGAGAACAGTTTTTCTTTCTTCCGCTTCAGTACGAGCCAGAGATTTCGTTGGCCACCCAGGGACGGGGCTGGACGAATCAACTGAACATCATCCGGGCGGTAAACGATGCCCTTCCCATTGACCGGTGGCTGTATGTCAAAGAACATCCTTCCATGCTGGCCGGACTGCGCTCTGTGGAGTTTTATCGCACGATCATCTCGCTGCCCCGAGTCCGGCTTCTCCAACAGTCCATGAACAGCTACTCGATTGTCCCGAGAGCAGAAGCAATCTTAACCATCACCGGAACCGCCGGATGGGAAGGGCTGATGTTTGGGCGGCCCGTTGTTTTATTCGGCCACTCCTTCTACGAGGAATTCGAGGAAGGGGTGATTCGGGTCAATCAGCCACAGGATCTGCCTTCCATCTTGAGGAACGTCAGGGACAGGCAGATCCCTCAAGAAGCCCTCCTGGCCTACATGGCGGCTGTTCTGTCGAAGACCCGACGGGGATTCTTAATCGAGCCGCGCGTCTATTCCGACCAAACGACGATGATCCTTAGCCGCGAGAACTTAGAGGATATCGCTCAGGTGATCCTGGAACATCTCGCACCGTTTCAGAATCCCGTTTCTCGAGGCGCTGAAAAGAGTGTCCGCTAAAAATCCCCGCATCGGGGTGTTGGTCGTCGCCTACAACGCGGCTAAAACACTCGTGCAAACCATCAAACGCATCCCACAGTCGCTGATGGACCGCCTCGAGGATGTGTTTGTCTTCGACGACCACAGCACCGATGATACCTACAAACGGATGGTGGAGTATTTGAAATCGGAACCGATGCCAAAGGTCAAGGTATTCCGGAACGAACGGAACCTGCGATACGGAGGAAATCAGAAGCGAGGTTATCAATACGCGATCAAGCAAGGTCTGGACTTTGTTGTCCTGCTCCACGGAGACGGCCAATACAGCCCTGAAGTGATGGAACAGCTGATTGAGCCCCTCGAGCAGGGCGAAGCAGACATGGTCCTCGGCTCACGAATGATGCCTGGAGGCGATCCGTTACGAGGCGGTATGCCGCTTTATAAATTTGTAGGCAATAAAATCCTGACAGGGGTGGAAAACTGGGGCCTCGGGACCCATCTCCATGAGTTCCATTCCGGTTATCGGGCGTACAGCTGCCATGCTCTCAAACAGATTCCCTTTGAACGCTGCAGCAATGAGTGGCATTTCGACACCGACATCATCATTCAGTTCTTGGCCAAAGGATTTCGAATCGCGGAACGCCCCATTCCCACTTACTATGGAAATGAAATCTGCTACGTTAATGGAATGAGCTACGCCTACCACTGTCTTGAATCCGTCGTTTCCTACCGGCTCCATCAATGGGGCTGGCGGCGGAACGAGAAGTTCGATGTCGAAGGTTCCGCCGGATGAGCGCTAAGCGGCGGGTCATGCTGCTCATCTCCCAGGGGCACTTGGGCGGCGGCCCGGAAACGGTCCGGCAACTGGCCGCCTATCTTCCTGCCGATCAGTTTGATCTTTCTGTGGTCTGCCCGCCAAATTCCCCGCTGATGCAATCTCTGGCGACGGTTCCGCATGTGAAGCGATGGGGGCTTTTTTTACCCTCTGTGCTGAACCCTATGGTTATCCACCGGTTGGCCGCCTTGATCCGACAAGAAAAGGTGGAAATCCTCCACACGCATCTCTTCCTGGCGGATCTCTACGGGTTTCTGGCCACAAGGGTGCATCCTGTCCCGCGGCTCGCCTCGACCATCCAAGGCCCGAATTTCTTCTGGGAGATGGAACGGGGCCTGCGGCGCGTCCGATGGAGAATGCTCTCTCGATGGTATCGCCGGATCTATCGCTCTTTCGATGGGGTCGTGGCCTGCAGCAACGCCGTCAAGGAGGCCGTTTCTCATCGGCCAGGGGTCCGTGTTCCAGAGGAAAGGATATCCGTCATCCACAACAGCGTGGATATTCAACGAATGCGCGCGCAGGGTGGAGGAAATCAGAAAAATGGTTCTCCCTGCAAGAAATTGATCACGGTGGCCCACTTCGACCGTTTCAAGGGGCATGAGGTTCTTCTGAAAGCCCTCCGCCTGGTGAATCCGGAAACGCCCTGGCAATGCCTTCTGGTCGGGGATGGGACTGAACGAACGGCAATCGAGGACGCTGCTCGAGCATGGGGTCTTGACGATCGCGTTCAATTTCTCGGATCCCGCTCGGATGTACCGGATCTTCTCCGGCAAACAGACATCTTTGTGCTCCCATCTCTTTGGGAACCGTTCGGCATTGCCGTCTTGGAAGCGATGGCGGCGGGCATACCGGTCATTGCCTGTCGGGCGGGCGGAATTCCGGAGATCATCACGGACGGCACAACAGGTCTTTTGGTCCCACCCGGAAACCCAGAGGCCTTGGCGCAGGCCATCCAGTATCTCCTCTCTCATCCTTCGGTCGCACAGGGCTTGACATCCGAAGCCCAAAGAGCGGTCCTCGATTTCGACGCCTCCCTCATGGCGAAGAGATACGCCGCCTGGTACGAATACCTGATGTTGGGTTCTCGCGGCAATGGGAATTTGGTAAGATAGACAGATGATTTCTGAGACGATATCTGTTTCTGAGACGGCCTCCGGCACGCGATCAAGCCGATATCAGTTCAAATCCAGCCGGTTGAGCAGTCACGGGAGGATTCTCCAATACCTGTCCCAACGGCCCCGGTCCACACGCATCCTGGATGTCGGAACCGCCAACGGCTATATCGGCCGGGGCCTGCAGGAACTTGGATTCCAGGATGTCACCGGCTTGGAGCAGGATCCTCTTTGCGTCCAAGCGGCCGACGGCCTGTACGCGCAGGTGATCCAGCAGGATCTGGACCAGCCCTGGACATATTCTTTCCCGCACCGCTACGATGTGATCCTGTGCGCCGATGTTCTGGAACACCTGAAGGACCCCCAAAAAACGCTGGAATGGCTCCTTACCGCTTTGAAACCGGATGGCCGGCTCCTCCTCTCCATACCCAACAGCGCTCACTGGTGGGTCCGCTTGAATGTACTGGCTGGCCGCTTCCCGATGGAAGAGAGAGGGCTTTTTGACAGCGGACATCTCCGGTTCTTCACATGGTCCACGATCCAACAGCTCATCCGGCAGGCGGGATTAACGGTAGAGCATTGTTGGATCACCCCGATTCCTTTTTCGGCATCATTCACCCATCCAACCGGCAGAAAGGTAGCCCAGGCAGGAGAATGGGCGTACCTCGGTTTCTCACACGCATGGAAAAAGCTGTTCGCGTACCAATTCGTACTGTCCGCCCGTCTGCAGGCGAAGTAAAACCGACTTCAAATTGGCCGCTCTGGTTGTCGATCGGAGCCTTCGCCGTTTTGATTCGGATCCTCTTCGCCCTGTTCATCGGTCGCTTCTGGCACCTGGAATTATGGGAGCCGGAAGCCATCGCCCAACATCTGCTCAAAGGGGACGGCTTCATTTACGAGCATTTCAATGCCATCTATCGTTCCTACTGCGAACCGCTGTATNCTTTTCTCGTGGCAGGAATTTACGCCTTGACGAATCACAGCCAGACGGTCCTGCTTATCGTCCATGCGGTCCTCTATAGCTTCACCGCAATCCTGGCGGGACAAATCGCCTGGTTATTAACGAGGCGACTGTCGGTGGCCGTTTTAGCCTCCCTCCTGATTGCCGTTGATCCCGCTCTCATTCTCTACACCACCAAACAGCATCCCCTCGTCCTTGATGCCCTGCTGATAACAGCGGTGAGTCTCACTGGCCTCCTCTATGCCTTAAAACCAACCACACGACAGGCCGTGTGGGTAGGAATCATTCTTGGACTGTGCACTTTGACCCGGCCAACCATCCTGGCGGCCCTGCCTCTCATCGCCTGGTGGATATGGCGCTGGACAACGGGGCAGGCAAAAACCCGATGGAAGCGCACCCTGCTGATGACGGGCTGTGCGGTGATCATCGTTACTCCATGGGTGATTCGGAATGCGCAGNTCCAGGGACAGTTTCTGTTGACGCGAAGCAATACGCCGTTCGTTTTCTGGTTAGGGAACAACCCGCACGCCACCGGTTCCGCCCTCGATCAAAATGGGGAGGACTTGCTGAGTCATGAGGATCCGAAGTTTATCGCCGCCATCCGCTCATCCGATGAAATGACCCAAAACCGCCTGTTTGGCAAAGCGGCGCTCGACTATGTTCGGTCCGATCCCTGGGGTTTCATCCGGCGCACGGCGCAGAAATGGTTTTTCTTCTGGTGGTTTTCCCCGCAGGCAGGAATTCTCTATCCGGGAGGATGGATCCATCTCTATAGGTTCTGGTGGGGAATCCTGTGCGCGGCCGGGCTGTGGGGGCTCTGGTCGCTTCGGACCGTTGCGCCCGCATCCCGCGCGCTGTTTGTGCTTCCTATCGGAATTGCACTCGCTATGGCGACAGCGCAAAGTTTCTTTTATATCGAGGGGCGCCATCGTTTGTCGATCGAACCGACTCTCATCGGCCTTGCCGCTTTTGGCCTTATTCAATCTTGGAAGAAATGGAAACCGTGAGGCCATCCCTGCAAGAAAGAAAGCTTGTTTCGATTTGTGTGCCCACCTGTAACCGTTTGGAGCTTCTTCAACGCAGCATCAGCACCATTCTCGCTCAAGATTACGAACCGCTGGAGATCCTCATCGCGGACAACGCCTCCACAGACGGCACCGAGGCCTATTGCTGGCAACTGAGTCGATCCGACAACCGCGTTCGATACATCCGAAGGGCTGAGAACATTGGGATCTACCAAAACCACAACCTCTTGATCGAAGAAAGCCGCGGGGAATACGTTTGTTTCCAGCATGATGATGATGAATATGACCCTCATTTGATCCAAGAGGAAGCCGCTTTTCTCAGCCAACATCCCGAGGCGGGATTGGTGTCGCCCGATTGGACGTTGATGGATGAATCGGGAAACCGGCTGGGAAGCAGAAGCCATCGGGTTCCGCACCTCCAAGAAGGACTGGTCTACATCGAACAAACTCTTCGGTCCGGACGGTCCAGCGTGGGTCTTTCCGGAACGATGATCCGAAGAACCGCCCTGGCGTCCGCCCGGTTCGATGAGAACGGCCCGATCGGGTTTGGAGATTTCGTTCTCTGGTTCGAGATCGCCGAGCGATGGAAGATCGGCCACATCCCAAAACCGTTGTACGCGTACCGGCTTCACACGAAATCGTTAAGCCGGCGTTCGATCCTTTCCATCACGGAAGATTACCAAAAAGCGCTGTTCACCTACTGCCGCCAGCATCTCGCCCGCTGTCCAGATCACAGCTCAATGACCCAACGGTGGCGCCGGCTGATCGAACGATATCTTTTCTGGATGCTCGCCTATGAGATCTGCCTTCATTACAGCCATCACAAAAAGTCCGATGGGCACGATCCCTCCCAATTCCGAACCATTTTCGAGCTGATGGATTATCGGCTCAGCCCCCAGGAATTCGAAGAGGTCCTCGTCAAGTGGCGGTCCGTCCGCGCGGGATGGATAGAGTCACTGAGTCGGCAGGCAATACAGTCCCTTATTTATCTTGGCTGGACTCAGCCGTTGGCAGGCGTGGCACCGTATGCTCCGGCGCTGCGAAGAGCGCTTGGACTCCTGCCCCCTACGTCCAAAGAGGTTGACTTCGCTCCGGCTTTTTCTGACTCCCACCACCAACGTTCCCCCGCAGCAGGGGAGGGGATGCCGCTTCAAGACATTGTCTGCATCTCCTCCATCGACTGGGATTTTATCTGGCAGGGGCATCAGGAAATCATGTCTGCCCTCGCAGCCCAAGGACACCGCGTGCTTTTCATCGAAAATACCGGCATTCGCTCCGTCAACTGGTCCGATCTGCCCAGGTTGCGCAAACGGCTTTCTCGCTGGAGGCGCAGCATCCGTGGATTCCGACAGGAAAAGCCAAACCTCTATGTTTGCTCCCCATTGGGTCTGCCGTTTCCTTATTCGTGGTGTGCCCAGATGGTAAATCGGCTGCTCATCATTCCGGACCTCCATCGTTGGATGCGGGTCATGCAGTTTGATAACCCAATCGTCTGGTCCTTCCTGCCAACTCCGCTGGCGATGGATTTGATCCGCGCCGTGAACCCTAAGCTTGTGATTTATTACTGCATCGATAATTTCGCGGCCGGCTCCTCCTCGGCTAAAAAAATTCAGCAGGTGGAGCGCCGAATGTTTCAGATGGCCGATATGGTTTTTGTCACCTCGGAACAACTCTTTCAATATGCCTCGCACTACAGCAACCATGTCCATCGTTTCCCATTCGGAGTAAACTTCGAACTGTTCGAGCAGGCACGAAACCATCATGATCGCGCTGAGCCGGAAGACATTCGGACCATTCCCGCACCAAGGATCGGCTATGTCGGAGGAATCCACCGATGGGTTGACCTGGATTTAGTGAGAGACTTGGCGCGACGCCGTCCTGACCTTCACTTTGTGTTGGTGGGACCGCTCCAAACAAATGTGAGTCGGCTGAATGGGCTCTCCAACGTCCACCTGTTAGGATCTAAACCTCACAGCCTCCTGCCTGACTACATCCGAGGATTCAATGTCTGCATGATCCCATACCGGCTGACCGATTACACCGACAACGTCTACCCCACCAAGTTGAACGAATACCTGGCCATGGGAAAACCGGTTGTCTCAACCCCATTAAAGGAAGTTTCGCTTTTTAACCAGCGTCACGGTCCGCTGGTCGCCATCGGGGCCACCCCCACCGAGTTCGATACGCAAATGGATGCCATTCTCGGCCAGAGGGAAGACCACCAAGCGCAACGGATTGCCGTTGCCAGGGAAAACAGCTGGCAGGTCAAAACCAAACGGATGGCCGACCTGATTGAACAACGGATGCTCGAGCAAACAGCGGCAAAGGAATTGGACTGGCAGGAGAAATTCCTGACGCTTTACCGAAAAACACGGCAGAAGTTGGTTGCAACGATTGCTTCCACCCTGCTTCTGGTAATGATTCTTTTCTATTCGCCGCTGCCCTGGTTTGTTGCCGCGCCGCTGGTGCAGACAGACATCCCCCGCCAGGCCGACACAATTGTTGTCTTGGCCGCCGGCGTGGGGGAATCCGGTAAAGCAGGCCAGGGTTACGAAGAGCGGGTCAAGCGGGCCGTGGAGCTTTATCAAGCCGGCTACGCCAAACGGATGATCTTCTCTTCCGGATACGTCCACCTCTTTCATGAACCACAAGTCATGAAGGCTCTGGCTCTCTCGCTGGGCATACCCGCAGAAGCCATCCTGCTGGAAACAAAATCGGTCAACACCCATGAAAATGTTCTGAACGTTTCCAAAATCCTTGAGCAAAACGGCTGGCACTCCATTCTTTTAGTGAGCTCTCCTTATCACATGCGGCGCGCCTCAATGGTGTTCGCCCGACTCGAGCCCTGGGTGCAAGTGATCCGGACGCCCGCGGAAAACAGCTACTTTTACGTGCGTCGAATTCCCGGAATGACCCCCGGTCAATTGCATGGGATCGCCCATGAATACCTGGCACTGGTGAGCTACTGGTTCAAGGGATGGGTGTAACCGTGGGTTTCTGGACAAACAAAAGGGTCGCTGTCACCGGAGGAGGCGGATTCCTCGGCTCTCATGTGGTTCAAAAACTCCGCGCATTGGGCTGCCAAAACATCTTTATTCCTCGCCGGCCGCAATACGATCTGCGGGAGAGGGAAGCCATCATTCGGATGTACGAAGAGAGCAGGCCGGATCTGGTGATCCATTTGGCCGCAGTGGTGGGAGGCATCGGCGCTAATCAAAAAAACCCCGGAACATTCTTCTACGACAATGCCATCATGGGCATTCAACTCATAGAATTTGCACGCCGACATCATGTCCAGAAATTTGTCACCTTGGGAACCGTGTGTGCCTATCCAAAGGAAACACCCGTACCATTTCGGGAGGAAGATCTCTGGAACGGCTACCCCGAGGAAACGAACGCGCCTTATGGGCTGGCCAAAAAGATGCTCCTGGCCCAAGGGCAGGCCTACCGTCAGCAATATGGTTTCCACGCCATCACCCTGTTTCCATCCAATCTGTACGGGCCAGGGGATAATTTCAATCTGGAAACCTCCCATGTCATCCCTGCGATGATTCGAAAGTTTTACGAAGGGGTCGAACGCGACCAACAGACGGTTTCCTTGTGGGGAACCGGCGAGCCAACGAGGGAATTCCTTTATGTGGAGGATGCTGCTGACGGAATCCTGCTGGCCGCAGAACGATACGATCAACCGGATCCGGTTAATCTGGGGTCCGGACAAGAGATTTCCATCCGTGATTTGGCGCAGCGAATCTCAAAAATGATTGGCTATCATGGAACGATCGTCTGGGACTCCTCTCGTCCGGATGGCCAACCCAGGCGCCGGCTGGATGTCTCCCGGGCCCAGAAGGCATTTGGGTTCGCTGCCAAAACCCCTCTCGAAACAGGGCTTCAAAAAACGATCGCGTGGTATCAGAAATTGGAAACGCAGTCACCGACCTCTGCGCAACCAAAGGGGAAGAGGGCTTAAAAATGTGTGGCATTGCTGGAGTGATGGACTTCAAAGGCCGCCCAATCCCCCGCGAGATCGTCACCCGAATGACAAGGGCCCTCGCGCACCGGGGACCGGATGCGGAGAATTTCCACTTCAACAGGTCCGATACACCGGACAATTCTTCGGCAAAGGCGACCGTCGCTTTCGGACACAGACGGCTGAAGGTCATCGATCTGGCCAGCGGCCAACAACCCTTAAGCAACGAGGACGGCAGCGTGTGGGTAACGTTCAACGGTGAGATTTACAACTACCGGGCCCTTCGAGAAGACCTCCTGGCACAAGGCCATCAATTCAAAACTCAGTCTGACACCGAGGTGATTGTTCATGCCTATGAGAGTTACGGGCCCGAGTGCGTCCGTTATTTTCGCGGTATGTTCGCTTTCGGCTTGTGGGATGAAACCCGCCAACGGCTCCTGCTGGCCCGTGACCGGCTCGGCAAGAAGCCTTTAGTATACGCCCTCGCGGAAGATCGGTTAGTCTTCGCCTCGGAGCTTCCGGCATTGCTCCAGCATCCCAGCATCCCGCGCCGGTTGGATTACGAAGCCATCCACCATTATTTGACTTATCGATGCATCCCGGCCCCCTGGACCGTCTACGCCGGCGTGAAGAAATTGCCACCGGCACACATCCTTCTGTGCGAAGGGGAAAAGATGCAATTGATGCGGTACTGGCAGCTTGATTTCTTCAAAAAACGCCGCATCGATGCCGCTGATGCCGTCGAGGAAACCGGACGGCTGTTAACGGAGTCGGTGCGTCTTCGACTGCAAAGCGATGTCCCTTTAGGAATTCTCTTAAGCGGGGGAGTGGACTCCAGCGCCGTGGCCGGCCTGGCCAGCCGAGAATGTTCCACGCCGGTGAAGACCTTCTCAATCGGCTTCGAAGAAGGGCCCTTCAACGAATTGCCCTATGCCCGCACCGTCGCCCATCAATTTCACACGGACCATCACGAGACAATCGTTCGGCCCGATGCCGTAGGTATTCTGTCTCAGCTGGTAGCTCATTTTGGGGAGCCGTTTGCCGATTCATCGGCAGTGCCGACTTTTTACGTCGCTCAGATGGCCAAACAGTATGTTACCGTGGTCCTCAATGGTGACGGAGGAGATGAAACCTTTGGAGGATATTACCGCCATTTGGCAATGCGGCTGGCGGATGCTTATTGCACTCTTCCAGTGTGGCTCCGAAAAGGCCTCATGGATCCCGCGCTCCGATTCTGGCCCGAGCGTTTGTCCCTGGGGGCGGGCCCTGTACGCCTCAAGCGATTTATCGCGGGAGCCGCTTTGAGCCGAGCGGATCGCTGGACCCAATGGATCGGCCTTTTCTCCGAGGAGGAGAAGCGGGAAATGTACACCGATGAGATGAGCGCCCACACGCGATCCATGGATTCCCGGGATCTTTTGCGGGAGCTTTTTCTCCCCCTGAAAGACCTGGACGGAGTTGACGCCGCCTTGGCGGTGGACACCTCCTTCTATCTGCCCAATGATCTCTTGGTCAAGGTGGACATCGCCACCATGGCGTATGGTTTGGAAGCCCGTTCCCCTTTGCTGGATCATGAATTGATGGAGTTCACGGCCAGTCTCCCAAGCACGCTGAAGGTTCGCGGAAACACGCTGAAATACCTGCTGAAAACGGCACAAAAAAACACTTTTCCCGCGCAGCATCTCAAGAGACCCAAACAAGGATTTGCCGTGCCCGTATCCGACTGGTTCCGCAACACATTGCGGGAGTGGGTGCAGGAGAAGCTTCTTTCACCGCAGGCAGCAATCCATCAGTTTCTTTCCCGGACAAAATTACAGGAGGTGGTCCAATTACACGTCACAGGTGAACATGATTTCGGTCAACGCCTCTGGGCCCTGGTCACCCTGGAGGAGTGGCTTGAGCAACAGGGATTAAAGCATGCCTCTTTCTGATAAGAAACAGGATGCTGCCATCAGCGCCATCATCCTTCTCTCCTGGTGGATCGTCCCTCGCCATCTTCCTGCGCTGACCTTCTTGGTGCTGCTGTTGGGATCCTGCTGGTGGCTCGGCCTGCTGCTTAAGCGGATGGGAGCCCAAAGACCATTGCAGCAGCTGATCTGGTGGGCTTTAGGCATTCGGGGCGTGGCGGCCTTGTTTCTCTATCTCAGCTCCCTCCATGGATGGCCCGTTTTCACGCAGTTCCAGCACGCAGAACAACCTGGATTTTGGTATTTCGCAAGGGATGCGCTTGGCGGGCATCGCTATGCCTTTCAAATTTTCTCTGCATGGACGCAGGGAACGCCTTATCCGATCTTCACATCCGGAGCGATTGAGTACTACCTCTGGTTGGCAGGCATCTACTGGCTTTTCGGCCCACATCCTCTACACGGCATCTTGGTGAACATTGTGCTTGGCGTCCTTCAGGTGATCCTTGCCTTCGCAATCACCCGGAAGCTCTCGAACGAAAAGAACGCTCTCCGGGCCGGTTGGCTCGTGGCTTTGTGGCCCTCAAACATTCTTTGGTCCACACAGCTTTTGAAAGATACCTTGTGCAACACGATTGTCCTCCTCGTCCTAGCTGCAAGCGTTCATCTCTGGAAATCGACGCGGACAAAAACCGTTTCCGCCGCATGGTGGATCCTGCTGATGGTGGGAATTGCAGCCATTTTAAAATTGCGATCCTATGTCGGAATAAGCTTGGTTTTAGCTGCGCTCATTTCTTTTGGGATAAGCGCTCTACGAATACTCGGACGAAAAGAGTTCTGGATGTTTCGTCATGCCGCAACGATTGCTGTTGTGTGTGGAATCACCGCGATGCTCAGTTTAAAGCTGCCTTTCCCACAACGTTGGTTCACCACGCATCCGCCCACGGAAAAGTCGGCTGAACCCACCCCCATGAAAAAACCGGCTGAGCCAACCTTAATGGAGAAACCGACTGAACCCACCCCCATGAAAAAACCGGCTGAGCCA
>JGI1358J11329_10003572_pt1 | contig 11516 bp, 19 predicted proteins | sample Subgroupgradi54m_FD_11329 | JGI IMG/M metagenome (IMG submission 11329)
GGCAACCAGATTTTTTTTACTGACTTCTTTCCCGCTTTGCGTTTTTTCTTCTACTTTTGTTTCTTGCTGCGGATTTTCAGCTGATTTTTGGAAAAGGTTAGAATAGAAACTATTAAAATTCTCCGGTTTTTTGTGATAAACAAGCGCTGCACTCAAAAGAACAATTAAAATTGTAAAGAGAACTCTAGGCTTCATGGTGAGTCAATTAACGCTAGGATTTAATCTTTAACGCAATCCTAAACGTTTTTTCAATTAATGTTTTGAGTGCTTCAAGAGTTTTGGGATCTACAAATGACCCGTCGGGATTAAAAGCCACTTCAGCTCGAGAGATAAGAACCTGGGGCTGGGGGAGAATTAAGACGTTAACTGAAGCTAGGATCTGGCGAAGTTGAAACTGGCCCCGAAGCGTGCCGAATCCGCCGGTGGAGGCGCCGAAGATTACCGCCGTCTTGCCGCCGAGAGAATTTTTTTCGCCTCGTGAAGCCCAGTCAATGGCATTTTTAAGGGCGCCGGAAACAGAATAGTTATACTCCGGTGAGGCAATAATTAAGACGTCTGACACCTCGATTTCTTTCTTCAGCTTTTGGACGGATTCCGGCATGCCTTGATCTTGAATATCTCTATCGTAGATGGGCAAATTAAGCTTGCGTAAATCGAGTTCGTGAACTTCAGCGCCTAAATCAGCCGCGATACTCTTAGCAACTTGGAGCGCTTTGCGATTGTACGACTCGGTCCGCAAACTCCCAGAGATAGTTAAAACTCTGAGTTTATCCATTTATTGAATTAGACCTTTCACGATGAGATAAAGTCCGACAAGCACTGCTAGAAAGATAAGAAGCGGCCCTAGCTGATCTACGATCTCCAAAATCATAATTTTATTTTAGTATTTTTGAGTATTTAACCCAATGCCTAGAATTTCTCTTCCCCAATATGCAACAGTAATTCTGGATGCAAGGGGCATCTTGAGGAGTGCCGATTTGGTCAGTAAAACTTGTGGAAAAAGTGTGGAATCCTACCCCGTCGCTCTATGAGGACTGCCCCGTGATTACGAAGTGATTATACGGGGTCATCCGGAAATCACCTGCCTGCCGGCAGGCAGGTTCGGAAATCTATTCGGAAATTTCCGCATTAGTATCTACGCGACGATCGGCTTCAAAGTCAGTAAAAACCCGATCGTCCCATAGATACTAGCTTTTTCTTTTTTTAGAAGACCAGTGTGAAACAATTTTGTCAAATCTTGTGAAACATCGTGAAAATCGCAAAACCCGATCGTGGCTTAAATAAAGGACATTTGACAAAAAATGCTAAAAAGGGTGTTTTGTGAAACTAAGTTTGTTTAACTGTTAAACAAACTTAGTCCTTAAATTTAGAAGTTCCTCCATAAAAGCCGCCTCTATGAAGCCGGTAGAGAATCTTATAGCTTTTTGGCACGGATGGATCAGCATCCATTCTTTCTAGCCACTCTTTGAATTGCTCTGCCCTATTTCCCACCAACCGACCGTAGAATAGCGGTATTATTATATTTTTAAGGGCTCCGATTTCTCTCACGATTAAAAGCGCGATCGGCTTTCTGTTCGCTTTATCTTTCCCGGGGTAATGATAAACATAAATCTTGTTCTTTAGCTTAAGTTTGTCCTTAATTGCCTTAAGCAACTGCTCATCACTGGCTGGCATTCTTAATTGAAATGCTGGGATTCTTCTCGGTTTTAAGCTACCGAGGTTACTGGAAGTGGTGAAAGTAAAGGTCCCAGTGCCTTGAACAAACCCTCGAATATAGTCGTAAGTTATGTTTGTCACGAATGTTTCACGTCGCTGGTCAGAATGATGTTTACCTGGTAAACGTCATTTTCATTTTCGCATGAAACAAAGTAAAGCTCAAGTGTGGGTAAATTTTTAGTAAACAAAAACAGCCCGTTCGGCTGTTGAGTGGTGCTGAGCCGCAGGAGGTCTCCTGCGGCTCAGCCGGTTCTGGTGGTAAAACGGAAGATGATCATCATCGATTTCGACATCACCGAGGCTGCCGTCGATGATGTCCCACGGTCCGCCGAAGTCGTTGAAGCAACCAACGCAACCCATAGCTACTCCTTTTTCTAGTACCAGTCGTAGGTCGGGGAGTATGCCTGGGCAGGATCTCTCCTATACCCAGCCGTCAGTGACACATCCCTTGCCCGTAGGTGCCTGTCCACGGTGTCCATGACGTACCGCGCTTTGACATCGCAAACATGATCCCCACGTTGTAAACGGGGTCGAGTACTGCACGCTTGAAACCGGCATGAGATCGCCACCACGACGGATGGTCGGACTCATGAAATGGTCGGTTAATCTGACCAGTGCCCCAATCGTTAGTGTCACTAATTGCGCCGGGGTTGAAATCAGACTCCTTCTCGGCAAGACATAGAACTGTCTGCGTTGCCGAGGGGCCAACAGGCGCGAATCGGGCGATGATCAGCGCCTTCACGAGTTGCTTCATCCGCGCGGTCGCGCATCCAGAACAGGTGCCAGTAACGCCGCCGTGCTGAGCGAGCCAGCGCGCGTCGCGCGCCAGCTTCCCTGGAAGAGATCTCAGCTTTTCTTTATTTAGTTTCCGTTTCAGAGACTCGTTAAGGCTCTTTGGTACGAATACCAAAGGGCGGATCTCGGAAATGGAAACGACGTCACCTTGGACGTCCAGCAGAGGACGATCACCCTTGAAGCCAAGAGAACCAACTGTCAGGGCAACGCTCGTCACTGTAATCATAAGCTTGCGGGTCAATTCAATCTCCTTTCAAAGAACAACAACATCTCTATAACTCGCACGAGATATTAAAACAATAAAATAAAGAGTAAGTTTTGTCAATCAAGATGGAGAAACAAAAACAGCCACCAAGGGCTATTTGAAAGATTGGGCCTTGGGAGCCCCGGAGGGCTCCCAAGGTAGATGACGCCGACGATCAGGCCGTGGCCTTCTCGGGCTGGGAGGCCGCAATTGCGACGAGCGGGCCATAGACCGGTTCAAGCTCGAAGAGGAGCTGCCCAAACTCGACGGGGTCGCCGTTGTCGACGTGGATCGCGTAGACAATGCCGTCGATCTCGGACTTGACCTCGTTCATCAACATCATCGCCTCGAGAAGGCAGACAGTGTGGCCGGCAGCGACGGTGTCGCCGATCTCGACGAGTGACGGGCTACCAGGCGACGAGGCACGATGGAACGTTCCAAACATCGGCGACTCGATGCGGTGCAGGCTGAGTTGCGAGGTGGTGCCGATCGACATAATGGACCAACCCCCTTTCTCTCCCGTCCGGGAGGTGCAGAAGGAACATCGCTTACGGATGCAATATAACAAACATGATTCGGTTTTGACAAGTAATGCTGGAGGTAGTCATACCGTACAGGTAAAATTGGTAAACTGGATTAGTGACCAAGAAGTCTGATCTGGGAAAACTAGGGGAAGATTTAGCTTGCCGATACCTCAAAAGAAAGGGTTATAAAATTATTGAGAGAAATTCTTGGCAGCCGTGGGGGGAATTGGATATTGTAGCTGTCTCACCGGAGAGGATTTTAGTTTTAATTGAGGTAAAAACAGTGAGCGGCCCCCAGCCGATGATTACAGCCGAAAATCAAATCACTCGAGCGAAATTAGTAAAATCCCGGAGAGCCGCCGAGCTCTATGCTAATGGGAGTAAATTATTAAACGATAAAGGGTGGCGAATTGATTTGGTGGCAGTAACCATGGACGGCAGCGAGTTTGACTTAAGGCATTATGAGAACATATAAGGGTAAGCACCAAGCTCCAAATTACAAATTACAAATAATACCTAAACTCCAATTACCAAAATCCTAAACTTTTAGAATTTAGTGCTTAGAGATTGTTTGATATTTGGTGCTTGTGATTTGCGATTTGACAGTATGAAAATCATTTTTCATACTGGCTGGTATGCCTAACACGAAAACAGCTAAAAAAGCTCTGCGGCAAAACCTAAAACGGAAGGCGAGAAATTTAGTAAAGAGGAAGCAAATTAAAGTTGTATTAAAAGGATATAAGCGCCTTATGGAAAGCGCTGACCTGGAAAGAGCTAAGGAGCAATTGAAGGTGGTCTACAAAACGCTTGATAAGGCGGCGAAGACAAAAGTTATTGCAAAAAACAAAGCGAGCCGGCTGAAATCTAAGCTGGCAAAACGACTCGGAAAAATAGAATCTAGAAGCTAGAAAATAGAAGGTTTTTGAGGATAGTTGACAATCTGTGTAATTCAGGCATAATTAGTTTATTCTTAAGCTGGTCTTTTAAAAATCAATAGCTGATGACGCGATGAGTGGTCTCGTCGAACAAGGTCAGTCATCGCGTCATCATGAGCGAAAAGTGCCGGCACCGGCTCGGGGAACTGGGTAGTAGGAGGAAGCGCGCTAACCACGCGGCTGACGAAACCCGGAAGGACCTGCGCTAGTGCCGGCAGTCTCGTGCGAACCGAACTAGGTTCGCTCCAAGCCGGCTGTCCTCTCGCGCGGGGAGGCTTTCTTCCTGCTGCGACTCGGACAGCCCCCCGGCACCGGAGAGCTCACCAAAAGCCCGTAACGAACCTTTCCTGGATTGGCAGTTTGCTTTCACTCCGTGCGCTTCGGAGCAGAAGCAATAAGCGCTGTTTCTCTAAGGCGAGGTGGTGGAGGTGAGCTCTTCCGGTGCCGCAAATCTTGCCAAGGGGCTGCTCTTCGCGCAAGCGAACAGAGCGCCACTCTGGCTGCAAGATCGGCTCGGGCTTGATTACTGCGCAGGAGAACCCAAGATAACTCCTGCGCACCCCGCACCCGTAGCTCAGAGTTGGGAGAGCGCCTGCCTGACAAGCAGGAGGTCGCTGGTTCGAGCCCAGCCGGGGTGCTTGCAGTACCTTCTTGTTCCCAACCAGGTCCCGCTCTCGCGGGATCTTTTCGTTTTTAGCTTAGCGCGTAATCCAACAAAATTTCCTCGTATTCTAACTTGCCGGATTTTACTGCCACGTCGTAGTCGGCAAAAGTGTCGGCTTCTTTTTGATCTCGTAATCTATAAGCAAGCATATTAAAAACTCTCGCTGGGTCATCTTTTTTGTCGCTTAAAATTATCTCTAGCGCCACCAGGCGATCCTTTAAGCTTCGCCCGTATTTCATAGTGCTAACAAGTTGGAAAAAATTTTCAGCTGGCTTATGAATGGAAAGCGTGGGTTTTGTCTCGCTGCCAGCTAAAGCTATTTTCTCAAGCTCGGTCGCAATGCCCCACGTATTACCACCAAAAGTTTGAGCAAGGGCATAAGTAGTAGGAGCATCAATTGCAAGCCCTAAATCTTTAGCTGTCTTTTTAATAAATACAGTTATTTCTGTGCCTTTCAGAGCAGGGAAATCTTGAACTTTGGTCGGTTCTTTAAGGAGAACGGTAAATCCGGCAGCGGGCTTATTGGATGAGTTAAGAATAATTATTAGATCTTCGTTTTTGTGATTGACTTTTAGAATTTCTTTTAATTCTTTGGCTCGCGGGGTGATAAGAAAATTGTCTAGAATTGCGAGGCGCACCGGGTCAAAGATGGAACGGTTACTGGCAAAGATTTGAAATTTTGAAAACTCGTCGTCTCCGCCAACTGGCAGACTTAAATCAAATCGTTCGTGAGACAAATTACTCTGCCGTTTGCGGAAATTTTCAACAATCTCATTTAATTTTTGGATCCGCCGATAAGAATCCGCACCGTATAAGAAAATAATCATTAAGGTGATTATTAAGCACCAAGCTCCAAATTACAAATTCTAAATAAGGATTTAGGGAAGCTTTCCTAACTGTGAAGAAGCCCAAATGACGGGCTACCTTTCTCTTACCCCATCCTTTATGAACCAATCCTACTGCCTCTATTCGGACTCGAGGCAGATGAGGGTTGGTTGTGTATGCCATGTAAGCTCATTTTATCTCCCTAGTGGCGCCAAGCTATTAAACCAATTACCATTCTATTGACTATTGTTTGACCATGTGGTATAAGTAGCTGAGCTGAATTGAAGGTTCTTTTCGCCCAGCAAAAACCGCCAACCGCGAAGGAGGCGCTTATGCCCACCTATCGGGAAATCGAAGGGTGGCGAAAGAAGCTCCGGGAACTCGCTGAAGCAAAGCGCGGGCTCCAGATGATCTACCAGTCTCAGCAAGCTATGCCTGCTGGTTCCGTGGGCCGCGATTCCACGATGTCGCGTGTCGAACAACGCATCGCGGAGATCAAGCAGTTATCTCAGGAGTTGCGCACCGCTAACATCCTCGACGAGGATGGAGAGCTCACCCGCTACGCCCGGGAGGAGCTAGACTTGCGGGAGCCACGTTTGGCGTATTAGCCGGTAGGGCGCTTTCCGGAGCGCCCTACCCTTACCTGAATCAAGCTCTTATCGAGGTTGATTGAGGAAGAGAAAGGACTGCAATGGTTGGTCGTTTCTCTTAAAATGTACTTTTCAAAATTAATCTCGTGGTTGCCGAATTGGTTATCAAATTGGTAGCCAGCTCGGCAATCTACGAGAAAGGAGTAGGTCATGAGCGCACTTCTCGAAAGGGTTCGGGAAGGCCTCGGGGAGGGATACTCTTGTAGCGATGGCGGGAGTTACCACCCGAAGTGGCGGGAGTACACGATCAACGACAGGATCAATCTCGTCGCCGACGCCATCACCCTCCTAGAGCAAGGAGAAGAGCTCAAGGAGTCGGAGGTTGCGTCGCTACGAAAGTGCTACGAAAGCACTCTCAGTGGAGCGAACCGTCAAGCTCGTCGGGATCCCTGCTTCCACGACCGCCGGCCAGAGGTTCAAATCCTCGGCCTACGGCTTTCGAGGGTGCTCTCACCGATCCCCCCGATCCCCGTCGCATGAACCGCATATGGAGGGCGCTCGGTTTGACCGAGCGCCCTCTCCCCGCCCCTGATATTCAGGGGCTTTGTGTTTTTCTAAGTAGCAATTTCTTATCTCCTGTTTCCTAATCTCTACTTCCTAACACTTGGCACTTAGGGCAAAAATGGGCTGACCTCCCACCGATTTTTATTCTTTTGATTGGGGTTTTGCAGCGTTTGCAGGGAAGACCGGTGCGGCGGTAGGCGAGAACTATATTGCCATAGCTGCCCTTTTTGCCGGCGGTGTCCCTAAAGTCGGCTGTGGAGATGCCGCGGAGCTTAATCGCTTTTTTCAAAATACTTCTTGTGGCAAGCCAGATACTTTTTAATTCTTTTTCGGTAAGACTGCTGGCTTTTCGCAAAGGATGAATTCTAGTGAACCAAAGAATGTCGTCAGCATAAATGTTGCCGACGCCAGAGATAACAGTTTGATCCATTAAAACTTGTTTGATGTTTCGGGTTCGTTTGGTAATAGCCAGCTTGAAGTCACTAAAAGTAGTTTTGGGATCAATCGGATCAACGCCTAATTTTTTTAGCTCTCTAAGATTTTCAATCTCTTCAGTTCTGCCAAATAAAACTTTGGCAAACCTTCTCATGTCAGAGAGGCCAAGCATCTGACCATTATCTAAATAAAAAATTAAACGGATGAAATCATTTACTCTTTCCTGAAGCGGTCCTTTAACTAGAGGGACTGGCCTATACTTAAAACCCTCTTTTTCTATTTCCCATTTTCCGACTAAAAGATGACCGGTCATTTTCTGGTGAATCAAGAGCAGGCGATCTTTATCCAAGTCAATCAAAATATTCTTGCCCCGGCGGCGAACAGATTTTATTTTGGCGCCTTTAATCTCTTTACTAAAAACTTTGGCGCCGGTTTTAATCATCTTTGGCCAGTCAGTCCAGACGCCAATAATCCGCCGACCTATGATCTTTCTATTTAAATCATTAACGATTGTCTGAACTTCCGGTCCTTCAGGCATGCCGATGTTATTAAAAGTTATGAGCTTTAGGCGAAGTAAATTTTACTATAACATCGAGCACCGAGCACATAATTTATAAACTTCGGCGTAATCTTTCTTTTAACCTTCTGACAGTTTGTCCTCTTTGTTTTAGTTTTCTTTCTCTTTCCATGGCGTCTTCATAACTTTTATAAGCCTCTATATCAGCTCTGGGTTTTTCTTTTTATGTTCTTTAAAACGTCTTTTTATGTCGTCGGTGTAGCCAATGTACGTTTCTCCTGTAATTCGATTTCTAATTAGATAAACGTAGTACATCATAAATTATGTGCTCGGCTCACGGTTTCAAGAATTCGTTTCACTCAGTTGAAACCGGAGTTTTCGCTTGATGGAATAAGGCTGAAGTCTAGGGGTAATGTGAAGTAAAATGTTGTGCCACGGCTGATAGTTGATTCGGCCCGGATTGTTCCGCCGTGGCGGTTAATAATGTTCTTAGTGATATAGAGACCGAGTCCTAAGCCCTCGGTTTCGGTTTTGACGGCATTTTCGGCTCGAAAGAACTTACCAAAAAGTTTGGGAACTTCGCTTGGCGGGATGCCAATGCCGGTATCCTTAACGCTTATCTGAAGATAGGACTTGTCTGGTAGTCGCTCAACCTTAACGTCGACCCTGCCGTTTTTAACGTTGTATTTAATAGCGTTATCAAGAAGGTTAGAAATTGCTAAACCGAGACGACCGGCGTCAACCATGAGATTGATTGCTCCTTCCGTACCGCGGTCAAAATAGAGTTTCACTTCATATTTTTTAGCTATTGCTTCCGCATTGGTAAGGATGCCGGAGAGGAATTCAATAATATTCACCTCTCGGAATTCATACCCAAATTTCCCTTCTTCAATTTTGGAGACATCCAATAAGTCGTTCACGATTTTTAAGAGCTTCACCGACTCTCTTAGGCCGCTTGCGACCAATTCTTTGTCTTCGGTTTCCAGTTTATCTTTTCCTCTTAAACCCTCAAAAACCCAGTGAACAGTGGTAAGAGGAGTTCTCAATTGATGAGCGGCAATAGTAATAAATTCGGACTTTGAACGGAGCATCTCCACTTCCCTTGTTCTATCTTTTACTAACTTAATGAATCCGTGGGTTTCGCCTGAAGGGCCGATGATCCTATTGGTAGAAACGGTTAATTCGCGCTTCGGATCAGTAAAGGAAAGGTCAACAATCTGAGGGAGGGTACCCGACTCGGAGCGTTCAATTACAAGAGGAGCGAGCGAGGGAAAGATTGTTTGAGCAAGAAGCCGGAAAGGCAGTTCCTGGGCTCGCTCCGGACCGAAAGCATGTCCTACAATTTGCTCGCGATTAACTCCGAAGATTCTCTCGGCCGCCGGGTTAAAAATTTGAATCGTAAAGTTGTTGTCGTAAGCAATAATTCCGTCGCCCAGGTCGTTCATAAGGGCTTGGAGGCGACCGGAAGCAGTATTAATCTCCAGGCGCGCGCGAAGGAGGCGCACCCGCTGCCAGAAAATTATCCCGAGGGCTGCAAGAGTAATAATGACGCTAATTAAAATCCAAGTCATATCTTTTAATTATACCCCGTAAAGTCCGACTTAACGTCGGATCACGGGGCGAGCCCCTGCAAAAGTCGCCTTGCTTATCACGGGGCAGGCCTCGTTATGCGTTTTACCAAGCTTTCAAATCCTAAACTTTCTAGATAATGAGTCAGCTTGGGGTCGGCGAGAGGGGAATTGATTTGGAGATCCTCGAGATTTGCGTCCATCGGTAAATCTATTTTAAGGGTAGCGAGTTTTTTTGAAAGGAGAGCTTGATCTTTATAGTCAAGAAGTTTTTGCTGGAGCTTCTTATTGCTAATTCCTATCTCGGCCAGCTCTTCATAGAGATTTTCCAGAGCGCCGTAACGACTTATGAGGTCGCTTGCAGTTTTGGGGCCGATGCCGGGTACGCCCGGAATATTATCTGAAGTGTCGCCAGTTAGCCCCTTAAAATCGGGGAGGAGTGCCGGCAAAACGCCAAAGCGCTCACGCACCGCCTCTTCATTGTAAACAACGGTGTTTGAAATTCCTTTCTTGGGTGTCTCCACCACCACATAGTCCTTCTCTACCGCCTGCAACATATCGAGGTCCCCTGAGAGAATAATTATTTGAAGATTTTCCTTACCCACAAACCGATGGGCTAGAGTGGCCACTATGTCATCCGCCTCCCAGCCGGGGTGCTCCAATGTTTTAATGCCGAAAATTGTGAGGAGTTTATGGGACTCCTTAATTTGAGAGATAAGCGTGTCGGCGGCGGGCGGCCGAGTTGCCTTGTAGGCCTCGTAGAGTTCCTCTCTTACAGTCGGTGAGGGATGATCAAAGGCGGCGACGCCAAACTCAAAAGGGCGTTCCTTAAAAATTTTAATTAAGATGCTTGCGAGGCCGTAGAGAGCCCCGCTTGGTCGGCCATCGGGGGTGGTAAAAGGCGGTAAGGCATGAAAGGCCCGGTGGATTAGGGAATTAGCGTCGATTAAAAGTAATGTGTCTTTCATTGGGTTTCACGCCGTGCTTAAATTCTACCCAAATTGTGCCTCGAGGGAGAATGCTTTTAACTTTGTCGGCCCATTCTACAAGAACCAAGTTTTCGTCGTGACTGATGGCTTCTTTTAAGCCGATTTCTCTAACTCCCTTTAGTGAGTTAAGACGATAGACGTCAAAGTGCCAAATATTTTTATAGTATTTTAACCGAGATTTGTAGCGCCGGGAAAAAATAAAAGTGGGGCTTACAATTCTTACCTTAATTTCTAAAGCGCGCAGAAGGGATTTTATGAAAGCGGTTTTACCGGCCCCCAACTCACCGACAAGCCCGACAACCAACGCTTTTTTGCCAGGTTTTGTTTTTAATAACTCTTCGGCAAAAAGCTTGGCGAGATTTGCTGTTTCCTTCGGACTTTTTGAAAGATGTGTCATTATCTTCTTTATCCTTCCTTATCCCCTCAAAGTAGCTATAGCTACTTTGAGGGGATATTCTTAATTATTCAGGGTTGATTAATTTTTTAGTTAGGATAGCGGTTCCGATGCTAAAAGCGAAGGCTACACCGAGAGCAATGAGAAGAGGATTAAATTGTTCGGCGGAAATTGTCGTTCCGGTGAAGGCCTGAGCTGCAAGAGGAGAAGTATTAATCGATTGCTGGGGCAGAACCGGAGGAGCAACTTTGGAAGAGCCAACAACTTCTTCTTCGCTCACTTGGCCGTAGGTTAGTTCATCGGCCTTCTCGCCCGCCGCATTCCAAAGCGTAACGGTGTCGCCGTCGTTATTAAGGTTAATTCTTGTCGCGGAGTAAGGGAGCTTGAGTTCTTGATTAGGGAGAATTGTTTGATCTCCGAAAATAAACTTTTTGCCGCTCGCATCTTTTAGCGACCAACCGGATAGATTAACTGACGAGGCGCCATCGTTAAAAATCCCTATCCACTCTCCGGCGGCGTCTTTACCTGCTGGATTTGGCAAAGCTTCCTTTATAATAACCATTAGGTTGTTTAACTATACTGTCAGATTATAATTCGGTCAATTTTAAAAATAGATTAAACCCTTTATTCAAGCCGTTTTTGGGATCTTGACAAAATCTAGGTTATCCTGTATATTATAGCTGTACCTTGAGAAATTAGCCCAAGCCAGTTTTAGTGGCCATTATAAATAACGGCTAGTAAAACTGGCTTGGGAAA
>JGI1358J11329_10003574_pt1 | contig 11510 bp, 11 predicted proteins | sample Subgroupgradi54m_FD_11329 | JGI IMG/M metagenome (IMG submission 11329)
GGGCCCCCCGCCTATCGGCTGTCTCGTGGACTTGATCACCGTGATCTTCGGCGCGAGCCCGGGTTTCCCGCTTGTCGTTGAGGTCGTCGTTGTGGATGCCGATGACGTGCTTGATGAGGTCTTTGTGGTCGCGATCCTCGATGGCTGGCTGCTCGTTTGATCAGCGTGACTAGCGGTGGCACCAACGATGAGCCCTGCCAGCCCAACCGCCAATACCTGTAACCACGCAGAGGTCCACATCGTCCCATCCTCCCCGCAGGAGATGCTGCTAGGCCTTTCGGTAAGAGCATAGCACACTTGGCTGAACGGACCAACGATGCAGAGCCTATCACGGATGTGATGACCTTCCCCCATTCATTGGGCCACTGGCACGTCGCGTGCTTGGATCGTAGCCTCAGCTTGGTGGAAGAGGGAGTGTCGATGGCTGGGAGCTCCAGACGCTCCCGCCGGGCATCCAGCTCTCGCTTCTCGGCCCGCAGCTCGCTAGGAACGCGGGCTGTTACATGTTCTCGAGCGACACTTTTTGGATCGGAGTGCGTCTAAATCATGAGAGAATGCGGGGTATGGAGGCCACATCCTTGACCGCTGGAAGCCCCGTCGAGGATCGGGAGGTTATCCAGCGGATACGCTCCGGTGAGAAGGAAACCTACGCCGATCTTGTGCGAAGATATCAGGCGAAGGTGCTTCGGTTGTGCACGTCTCTTCTGGCTGACGCGACCCTTGCGGAAGATGCGGCTCAAGAGATCTTCCTCAAAGCCTATCAAGGGCTCGACACATTTCGGGGCGAGGCCCTCTTCTCGACCTGGCTGTATCGCATCGCTGCGAATCATTGCAAGGACCTTCTCCGGAAGCGCATTCGCGAAAAGACAGAATCTTGGGAAACCCTCGTTGAAGAACAAGGCGAACAGCTTCAACAGCTCCTGACGAGCCCCGAAAACCCGACGTCGTCCCTTGCCAATACTGAACTGGTCGAACGCGTCCTCTCCCACCTTGCTCCAGACTACCGACTCATCCTGACACTCCGCGAAGTCCAGGGATTGAGCTATCGAGAGTTGGCAGAGGCCCTCGGGTGTTCGGTGGATGCCGTCAAAGCGCGTCTGCGTCGAGCTCGCCAGGACCTGCAAGAGAAACTCCGACACTTTTTCGGTCCTGGAAACGTCTAAAAAAAACAGCAGGAGCCGCGATGGGCCACACCGCCATGCAAGACAAGCTGTTCGCCCTCTACGACGGGGAATTGACCGGGGCAGTCCGTCAGGAAATCGAGACCCATCTGGCAAGCTGCCGAGCATGCCGCCAACTCTATACGCGGTGGCAGCAGACAGCCCAGGTGTTCTTTCGGCCTCCCCACGTCCAGGTGGCCGAGGCGTTTGTCCACCAGCTCATGGAGCGGATCGCTGTGGTGGAGCGCCCTCATCGCGTACGGCGATGGCCAGTCGCTGTTCGGTGGCTTGTGCCCGCGGTCGGACTCGCAGGTCTGCTACTCCTGTTCGTGAGACCAGGACGAGGTGCCCTCTCGATCGAGACGCTCTTGCTCGGAGAGGGACAAGGCAGTGAGCAGACGCAGCTCCTGCTGGCCAGTGAGCCACCGACAACAGAGCAAATGTTTGGAGTCATGATGGAGGGTCAACCATGAAACTCGCCTGGAAGCAGATCGCGGTGGCATTGGTGTTGGGAGGAGGAGCGGGGTTTGTCATCGTACAGGCGTGTCCGCTCGGGCGATTCCACCACAGGGACAGAGGCCACTTCCAGCAGCGGCTGCTCGATCGGTTCAGCTCGAAGCTCCAGCTGACGCCAGAACAGCGTAGCCGGGTGGCCACTATCCTGGAAGCGAAGCATCAGAAGATCGATGCGCTGCGCGCTGAAATCCGCCCGCGGTTTGAGGAGATTCGCACGTCGACCAGTGCCGAGATCCGCCCATTGCTCACCCCTGAACAGCAGAAGCGGTTNGATGTGATGGAAGCGGAGTGGAAGGATCGCAGGAAACAGGTTCACGATCGATGGAGAGGGCCTGAGGACGCGTCGTGATCTTCATATCGAACACCACATCCCGCCAGGAGGACCGCAGATGAAACCACATGGACCGTTCGCTCGGGTCGCCATTGGCGTTGTCAGTCTCACGTCTCTCGCCATCGCTCCGATCAGGAGCGCAGAGGCGTTTGGGTTCCCACGTCGCCGGGCGGTCTGGTCTGGTCCCCGGTTGGTTGTTGTGTTGCCGGCTGGCGCGACCCCGCTGCGCTTCGGCGATGGCAGTTACTACTATTCCACTACTGCAAGCACAACTCGCGTGGCTACGCGGTGACCTCCGCCCCGCTGGGCGCGGTGGTGCCGAATCTGCCGACGCTCCAGCAGTTGCAGACGATGTACGGCAAGTAACCAGCGGTAGCACGGTCTCTCTTCTGATACGATAGTCGTCTCGATGGATGCGCGACCATGGCGTGTGATGCTCCTGCTGGCACTTGGCAGCGGTTGCGTGCGGGTCATGCTGCCTCCAGCGCACATCGTCTCTGGACAGGCCCAGGAGGAGATGGGGTGGGAGCGAGCGGTCCAACTGGCCCTAGCGCACCACCCTGATCTGCGCCAGGCGCGTGAGGTGCTGTCGGCCAAAGCGCACAACCGCAACCAAGCGCTGGGGGCCTACCTCCCGACGATCGACGGCACCGTGAGCCGGCAGCACACGATCTCGTCGTCGAGCGGCAACTCGCTGGCCCTTGATCTCGATGTGACGCAGCCGCTCTTCACCGGCTTCAAGACGACTGGCGAGGCGATGCAGGCGTGGCGGGAGTGGGAAGCGGCCCGCTGGGCTTATGTCGAGCAGAGCGCCGCGGTGCGCCAAGCGCTGCGCAATGCCTTCGTGGAGTTGCTGCGCCTCTCTCAGCTGCTGGAGGTCAACCGCAAGATCGCCGCGCGCAGGCAAGACAATGCCGAATTGCTCCGGCTTCGTTACGAGGCGGGCCGCGAGAATCAGGGCTCGTGGCGTCGCGCGCAAGCGATCGCGGAGCAGGCAGCTTTCGACGTGCGGCAGACTCAGCGGCAAATTGACAGCCAATCGCTCGTCTTCGGCCGGCAGCTGGGCGGATCCTTCATGGTGCCGATGCCGGTCGCTGGAGCACTTGAGCAGTTGATCCCCAACATGCCGGAGCCGCCCGGGGACTATGCGGTGGTCGCCGAGCGCACGCCCACGGTGCAGCGATTGACGAGAAGTGCCGAAGCGCTTAAGGCGGCGATCCTCTCATCGCAAGCGGCCTTGTGGCCCGCCGTCAACGGCACGTTCAATTATGGATATTCCGGCACGAACGCATCGGATCTCAGAAAAGATGACCCGACTCTCGGCGTCACGGTGTCGGTGCCGTTGTTTCACGGCGGACAACACGTTCAGGGAGTCCTCGAGTCCCACGCCGAGTACCGAGCCGCAGTGGAGGCGGCGCGCAGCGCGCGGGATGTGCGCATCACAGAGCTCAGCGGGCGCTGGAGCGCATTCCAGGATGCGTGGGAGCTCGTCGCGGTGCGACGAGCGTTCCTCGAAGCGGCCCGCCAGCGGGCTGAGATCGTCCGCGCCCAGTACACCTCGGGATTGGCCAACTTTCAGGACTTTGATATTGCGGAGCAGGAACTGGCGGATTCAGAGAAAGCGTACGTGCAGAGCTTAGCGGACGTCCTCGTGCAGGAAGCGAATTGGATGTTCACGAAGGGTAAAACGCTGGAAGACGCGCTCCATGCCAAGTAACGAACGGTCCACATGGACGCGGCGACGGATCGCCGGAATCGCCATGGCTCTTGTGGCGATCGCCCTCTTCGTGAGAGCCTGTCGACCTGGAGGGGCGAAGAGCTCGAAGGAGACCCTCCGACGCGTCACCGTGAGTCGACAGGACCTGCGTGTGACCAAGACCGCGACGGGTGAGGTCACGCCGCAGAACCGGGTTGAGGTCAAACCACCCATCCCAGGACGCATCGAGCAGGTGTTGGTGCGAGAAGGCGATGCGGTCACACAGGGTCACGTCCTGGCCTGGATGAGTTCAACCGATCGAGCCGCGTTGTTAGACGCCGCCAGGTCACAGGGGCCTGAGACTCTCGAGCGATGGGAATCCGCGTATAAGGCGGCTCCACTCATGGCGCCGCTCGACGGGACGGTGATCGTCCGTGCGGTCGAACCGGGACAGACGGTGACGACCAACGATCCGGTCGTCGTCATCGCCGACCGGCTGATCGTCAAAGCGCAGGTCGACGAAACGGACATCGGGGTGATTGCGGTCGGTCAACCCGCGACGATCAGTTTGGATGCGTTTCCTCAGGAGGTCATCCCGGCGCATGTCGACCATGTGGCCTATGAGGCCAAGACCGTCAATAATGTCACCATCTATCAAGTCGATGTCTTGCCAGAGCACGTGCCGGACTTCATGCGCAGCGGGATGACCGCGACCGTCACCTTCACGGTCGCATCGAAATCTGACGCCCTTGTGCTCCCGACCGAGGCGGTGCGCCAGGATCACTCCGGCGCAAGCGTGTTGATCCCAGGAACCAAGATGTGGGGACGTCCGGCGCACCAAGGCATCACGACTGGACTGACTGATGGGAAGTGGATCGAGGTCGTCTCTGGTCTCCAGGAAGGTGCGGTCGTTCTAGCTCCGTTGCTGCGCCTCCCACACACCACGCAAGATCAACACCGCAATCCCCTGTCCCCGTTCGGCGGAGGCGGCGGTGGGAGAACCCGCGGCCATCCATGATCCCACCACCTGATCGAGGCTGCCGTAGGCAGCCTGGCTGCGCCGCATCAGGAGTGGAGATATCCCATTGGCGCAGCCGGTCTACGACCAACGAGCAGGTGGTGGGATGATCGAACTCTCTAACGTGCACAAGACCTACCGGATGGGCGAGGTCGATGTCCGCGCCCTGCGCGAAGTGTCCCTGCGCATCAATCGGGGCGAGTTCGTGGCCATCATGGGCCCCTCCGGCTCAGGCAAATCGACGCTCATGCACCTGTTGGGTCTGCTCGACGTGCCGGATGCCGGCTCATATCGGCTGACTGGACGGGAGGTCGCCGGGTTGAATGACGATGAGCTCGCCGCTGTGCGCAGCCGGGTGGTTGGCTTTGTCTTTCAGCAGTTCAATCTGCTGCCACGCACGACCGCGATGGAAAATGTGGCTCTCCCATTGCTCTACTCGGCTAACGGCGCAGGCGACGATGCCGCCCGTGAACTGCTGCGCGAGGTCGGCCTCGGCGATCGCCTCTCGCACCGGCCCAACCAGCTCTCCGGCGGCCAGCAGCAGCGCGTGGCCATCGCCCGCGCGCTGGTCAACCATCCTCAGCTCATTCTCGCCGATGAGCCCACGGGCAACTTGGACTCTACCAGCGCTGAGGACATCATGGCGCTGCTGCGGCAGCTCAACGAGCGCGGCATCACCGTCGTGATCGTGACGCACGAGCCGGACATCGCCCGGCAGGCGCGGCGGATCATCCGCATGCGCGACGGNANAATCCAGTCCGACGAGCAGGTCCAGACCGTGCACCCGAAGACTGCTCCNGCACCCGAAGTGAAACAGGCCGAGTTCGCACCGGCGCGCATGACCAGCCGGGAGCTGCGNGCCCACGTCCAGCAGGCGGTGCGCGCCCTCCTGGCCAACCGAGTCCGCACGATCCTCTCGATGTTGGGGATCCTCATCGGGGTTGCCGCGGTGGTGGCGATGCTGGCCCTCGGCAGCGGAGCCCGGCAGTCGATTGAAGCGCAGTTGGCATCGATGGGCTCAAACCTCTTGGTGGTCCGTCCCGGTTCGCGGCAGGTACGCGGAGTGTCTCTTGAAGCGGGCGCGGTCACGCGACTCACCCTCGAGGATGCGCGCGAAATCCGTACCTTGCCTGCAGTGGTGCGCGTGGCACCCTCAGTTTCTGGCCGAGGCCAGATCACCGCCGGCAACAAGAACTGGAACACGCAGGTGTTGGGCACGACCCCCGAATACGCCGTCAGCCGCGCCTCGGTGCCCGTGATCGGCCGCTTTTTCACCGAGGAGGAGGAGCGGGCCAGAGCACGGGTGGTCGTGCTGGGACAAACGGTCGTACGCGAGCTCTTCGGTGAGGCGAGCCCGGTGGGTGAGTCGCTGATGATCAACCGGGTGCCGTTTCAGGTCATCGGCGTGCTGCCGGAAAAAGGCGCGACCACCTGGCGAGATCAGGATGATGTCATCGTCGTTCCGCTCTCGACGGCGATGCGGCGCCTGTTGGGCAAGGACTACGCGGATTCCATCGACGTTGAAGTGGCAAGCGCTGCGCAATTGGACAGCGCGCAAGAGGCCATCAGCGATCTGATTATCAAGCAACACCACCTGCCGCCTTCCCGGCAGGATACCTTTGAAATCCGCAACATGGCCGAGCTGCAGGCCGCGCTGTCCGAAACCAGCCGCACCATGTCGTGGCTGCTGGCCTCCATCGCCGCCATCTCGCTGCTGGTGGGGGGCATTGGCATCATGAACATCATGCTCGTCTCCGTCACCGAACGCACCCGTGAAATCGGCCTGCGCAAAGCCGTCGGTGCTAGACGGCAGGATATTCTGTCACAGTTTCTCATCGAATCGGTCGTCATCAGCCTTGCCGGGGGACTCGTCGGCATTCTGCTCGGCTGGTCGATCACGCTGGCGATGGCCACCTTGGCTGGCTGGGCCACGGCGCTGTCGGTCTGGTCGATTCTGCTGGCGGTAGGTTTTTCTGCAGGAGTGGGGATCATCTTCGGTCTATGGCCCGCCCGCAAAGCGGCTTCCTTGAATCCGATCGATGCACTCCGATATGAATGAATGGATTCCGTACCAGGTACGAAGAGGATACGTGACGGACTTCAGGGAACCTNTCCCTTTNGAACCCGGTACCTTTTCCTCTCACCCTCCCCAACGGTGACCTCTACGGCTACACCTGCGCCCAATGCGGCGCCGACGTCGGGACGAAAACAGATGTCCGCCGGGCGCAAGCCGGGTAGAGGTGCGTTCCCATCGGTTGAGTGCTTGACGCTGATGTCACAACCCGTGGAGAGGGAGGAAACATGGTCCAAGCAGGGATGACGGCGATCAACGAGCGGGTGAAAGCATCCAGCACGTTCGTGCAGCGACTCTTGCAGGAAATCGGCAAGGTCGTCGTCGGTCAGCGAGTCCTCATCGAGCGGCTGCTGGTGGGGTTGTTCGCCAACGGCCATGTGCTATTGGAAGGGGTGCCCGGCCTCGCGAAGACGCTGTCGGTCAAGACGCTGGCCCGCACGATCTCTACGAAGTTCCAGCGGATCCAGTTTACACCGGATCTCTTGCCTGCCGATCTCCTCGGAACACTCATCTTCAATCCGCGCGACGGGATCTTCACGACGAAGAAGGGCCCGATCTTTGCCAACATCATCCTGGCTGATGAGATCAACCGGGCTCCGGCGAAAGTCCAGAGTGCGCTCTTGGAGGCCATGCAAGAGCGGCAAGTTACGATCGGTGAAGAGACGTTTTTGTTGGAGGAGCCCTTCCTGGTGCTCGCAACGCAGAATCCGATTGAGCAGGAAGGCACGTACCCGCTGCCCGAAGCGCAGATCGATCGCTTCATGCTGAAAGTCCTCATCGGCTACCCCAACAAGGCCGAGGAGCGCCAGATCATGGAGCGGATGGCCACCACGGATCCGGCATTATCGGTCCAACCCATCATCAGCCCGCAGCAGTTGCTGGAGGTCCGCCAGACCGTCAGCGAGATCTACCTTGATGAGAAGATCAAAGACTACATCCTCGATCTCGTCTTCGCNACCCGTGATCCGAAGGCCTACAAACTCGATCTCGGCCAGATGATCCAGTATGGCGCCAGCCCGCGCGCCTCGATCTACCTGGCGCTCGCCGCCAAGGCGTATGCGTTCATGCAGGGCCGAGGCTACGTCGTCCCGCAGGATGTCAAGACGATCGGTCTTGACGTGCTCCGCCACCGGATCATCCCGACCTATGAAGCGGAAGCGGAGGGCCTGACCGCCGAGGAGTTGCTGAAGCGTATCTTCGAGCACGTGCCGGTTCCGTAATCGTCCACGGTGCCTGCAGGGATCGCACGGATGATTCCCCCAGAAATTCTTCGACAAGTTCGCCGGATTGAAATGACTACCAACCGCATCGTCAACGAAACGATGTCGGGCCGCTACGAGAGCGTCTTCAAGGGCCACGGCATCGAGTTCGAAGAGGTCCGGGAGTACCAACCGGGTGATGAAATCCGGTCCATCGACTGGAATGTGACCGCCCGCACCGGTCGTCCGTACATCAAGCGGTTCGTTGAAGAGCGTGAACTCACGGTGATGTTCCTCGTCGATCTGAGCCGCTCGATGGCGTTCGGCTCGGTGCGCCAGTTCAAGAACCGTGTCGCGACAGAGCTCTGCGCGGTGCTCGCATTCTCCGCCATCAAGAACCACGATAAAGTCGGCCTGGTGCTTTTCACCGACCGCGTGGAGCGCTTTATCCCGCCGCAGAAAGGGTCCAAGCATGTCCTGCGGGTGGTCCGCGATGTGCTCTCCTTTGAGCCGACTGGTCACGGGACTAACGTGGCTGCAGCCCTCGACTATCTGGCCAAGGTCCTCCATCGCAAGGCGGTTGTCTTCCTGATCTCAGACTTCTTCTGCGAGGATCTTCGCACCACGCTCGCGATCGCGAATCGACGGCACGACGTCATTGCCGTGCATGTGATCGACCCCCGGCAGGAGACGCTGCCGCCGGTGGGATGGATTCGATGGGAAGATCTCGAACGGAGACGCGAACTGATCCTCAATAGCTCGAATGCGGAAGTCCGTCAGGGGTACGAACAGTGGGCCACGAGGCATCGGAAACAGGTCAAGGAGATGACCCGCGCGGCTGGGGTGGATCTGGTGGAAGTTCGGACTGACCAATCCTATCTCGACCCGCTCCTACGGTTCTTTCGGATGCGCTCGTTACGGCGATGACCAGATAATGCGAGCGATCCTTGCGTTCGTTGTCATGCTGTCTCTGGGGATCCTGGTGGCCCAGGCTGGCGAGCCGCGGACGCGCGCCGAGGCATCGGTTGATCGATCCGAGGTGCTGGTGGGCGATCCGATCCAGTACGTAGTGACCATCACGCACCCTCAAGGAGTGGTGATCGAGTGGCCATCCCTCGGTGGCACGGTGGGGGATTTTACTGTGGAAGCCTCCGGTGCGGAGGCGCCGCGTACCGACGATGGGATCGCAACCGAAGCGCGATGGTATCGGCTGGCCAGCTACTCGGCAGGTCCCCATACCATTCCTGAGACCGTCGTAAAGTATCAGACCGGTGATGGCGAAACCCATGAGGCGCGCACGCAGGCTATCACGATGACGGTCAAGAGCCTGCTGCCAAGCGATTGGGAGCGTCAGGACATCCGAGACGTCAAGCCGCTCATCCCCGTGCGCTCGACCTGGTGGTGGCTGCTCGGAGGGTTGGCGGCGCTCGGTGGCGTCGTGGGCATCTGGTGGTGGAGACGACAACAGAAACGTATAGCAGTGCCGTCACTTCCACCTCGGCCACCGCATGACATCGCGTTTGACGCCCTTTCGAAGCTCCGCCAAGAGGATCTGCCGTCCCACGACCGCTACGAAGAGTACTACATCAGGCTCTCTGGCATTGTCCGGGCTTACATTGAGGCCCGCTTTGGGGTGAAGGCCCCGGAGATGACGACCGAAGAATTCCTTCAAGTCGCCTCGAACGCTCAGGCGCTCTCAGTAAGTCACCGACGGCTCTTGCAGGAGTTCTTGGAACGTTGCGACCTGGTGAAGTTCGCGCGCTATGAGCCATCTCGGCACGAAGCGGATGAGGCGTTTGAGGCAGCCCGTCGGTTCATCCAAGACACCGTGCCGTCGCCGGGGCTTGCGGTGGCAAGCGCCGGAAAGATCGCATGACCCCACTACCTGCCTGTCAGCCCGTGCGGGCTGGCGAAAAATCGAATGGGTTTACATGGTGGGTTTTTTCTCGGCTCGCCGAAGGCGAGCCCAGGCAGGTGGTGGAATGAGCTTTCGCGATCCGCTGTGGTTCGCTGCGATTCTGCTGCCACTGCTTGTGCTCTGGGTGGTGCGTTGGGTTGGGCGGGCTCGCATGCGATTTCCAAGCGCCGCAGGGCTTGAGTCAGCGGCTCATCAGAGCCATCCAAGCTGGCTGCGGCTGCCGACAATCCTCCGCGTCGTCGCCCTCACCTTGGTCGTGGTCGCCCTCGCACGGCCGCAACAAGGACTCGAATCCAGCCGGCTGCAAACCGAGGGCATCGACATTGTGCTCGCCGTGGATGTCTCGGGCAGCATGCTGGCCGAGGATTTCACTCTCCACGGTGCCCGGCGCAACCGGCTCGACGTGGTGAAGAACGTCGTGAAAGAGTTCGTCGAAAACCGTCCGAACGATCGCATCGGACTCGTCGTCTTCGCCGGCCGGCCGTACACCCAGTGCCCGCTGACCATGGACCACGGATGGCTCTTGAGCCAGCTCGACCATGTCGAGATCGGCATGGTGGAAGACGGCACAGCCATCGGCTCCGGGATCGGGACGGCGCTGAACCGGCTGCGCCAGTCGAAGGCGAAAAGCCGCATCATCGTGCTGTTGACCGACGGGGTCAACAACGCCGGGACGGTAACCCCGGAAGCGGCGGCCCAACTGGCCAAGACGCTGGGGGTCCGCATCTACACGATCGGGGCAGGGACGAAGGGGTTAGCCCCGTATCCGGGTACCGACATCTTCGGCCGGAGAGTCTACCAGCAGGTAAAGATCGAAGTGGACGATGAGGGCCTCACGAAGATCGCGCGCCTCACCGCCGGCCAGTACTTCCGGGCGACGGATACCGAATCCTTGCGCACGATTTACCATGAGATCGATCGGATGGAAAAAACCACTATCGAACAACCGCAATACTTGTCGTACAAAGAGTGGTATCCCTGGTTCATCATCCCGGCCATGCTGCTCTTGCTGGGTGAGGTCGTGGTGGGCGCAACATGGCTTCGGGTGCTCCCATGATGATGCGCTGGGCGTATCCTGAACGATGGATGTGGGTGTGGGTGATCGTGGCGCTGCTGGGCTTCTGGGTGTGGGCCTTCCGCAATCGCAAGCGCGCGCTGGAGCGTCTCGCGGACGCCGGGTTACTTCCCCAGTTGGCAGAGCAGGTTGACTCTAGATCCCGAACGCTCAAATCTGCCGTTGTGATGCTGGGGGTCCTCTTCCTCATTCTCGCGCTCATCGGCCCGCAGTGGGGGTTTCGCTGGCAAGAGATTAAGCGACGCGGGGTCGATCTGGTCATCGCCCTCGATGTGTCGAAGAGCATGTTGGCTCAGGACATCAAACCCAGCCGGCTTGACCGGGCGAAGCTCGCGATCCAAGAGTTGCTGCCGATGGTGAAGGGCGATCGGATCGGGCTGGTCGCCTTCGCCGGAACGAGCTTCGTGCAATGTCCGCTTACCGTCGACCATGGCGCGTTGTTGCTCACCCTTGAGGAACTCGACACCAACTCCATTCCACGCGGCGGGACGGCAATCGCCAACGCGATCCGCGACAGCCTCAA
>JGI1358J11329_10003576_pt1 | contig 11510 bp, 13 predicted proteins | sample Subgroupgradi54m_FD_11329 | JGI IMG/M metagenome (IMG submission 11329)
CAGTATTCCATTGCCGCGGGCATCCCAAAAAAAATTACGCCACACACCTTGCGTCATTCGTTTGCCACTGATCTTTTGATGAACGGCGCGGATATTCGTAGCGTGCAATCGCTCCTCGGTCACTCCTCCATCACCACAACGCAGATCTACACGCATATCACCAATCAACAATTAAAAGATGTCCATCAGGCGTTTCATGGGAAACAGAGAGAAGGCGAGTAGGCTTGTAAAATAAGATAACATTTGATACATTTGGCCGATCGTATTGGATTTTGCGTCGGGCTATAGCGAAGTTGGTATCGCGCCTCGTTCGGGACGAGGAGGCCGTGGGTTCGAGTCCCACTAGCCCGACCAAACGAGACTTTCGGAAAAACCGAGAGTTTTGTTTTTTTGGAGCGAAACGGGAAGAAGAGTTTTTTTGGCCAACGTATGGATAATTTGGAAACCCCCCAACCAATCGAACGACACGGTTTTGGCGAGGAGGGATGGGTTCGTTCCGTTTTTTGCCACAAACGATTTGATTTCATGAAAATCGTTTGACAGTGCCAATTTTTTGGCTTGGTTAAGGTCTTTCCAAAATTCTTTTAAGGGTTCGATCCATGAGATGCCCTTCTTCGCAAAATCCGACTTCTTTTGGTGAAGCTCGGTTTTTTGTTTGATAAGACCTTCCTTCTTTTTGAGATAGATATCTTTGTCTATGAGGTTGTCGAGATATGAGTCCACGAGCTTACCGAGCTTCTCATCTGTTTCGAGGATTTTGCGATCAATATTTTCTGAAAAGGAACCACGATTATTTTTTAATTCCTTTTCCCACTCTGCAATCTCGGCAAGCCCGTCACGATAGCAGGTATCGGAAATAGCAACAGTTTGAAGCTGTTCTTTAATTTGAGTTGCTACATCTTTTTCTTGTAAATACTTTTGCGAGCACGGCCCTAACCTCTTGGTACAGCGGTAGTAGCGATAGGTGCCACCATGACCATGAGCGTGCTGAGCTGTTATGGCTGCTCTGCACTCTCCACAAGTGAGAAGACCGCAGAAAGGAAAGCTATGGCCTTCCTTGTGTTTACGAGGCCGTGACTTGCTTTTTAACACCTTCTGAACAGCTTCAAACGTCTTTGTGTCTACGAGGGGCAAAAAATTGCCCTGATAGGCTTCCCCGTTGTGCTCGATGATGCCTAAATAGGCTTTATTGCTTAAGATTCGGTAAACGGGAGATTTCTTCAAGGGCTTGCCGGTAGAGCCAACAATACCCCAAAAACTGAGGCGTTCGGATAGGCTTTCAAAGGTAAAATTTCCCGATGAGAATTCTTCAAAAATTTTAGTAAGAATTTTGCCTTTGACGGGATCAGGTTGGATATTCCTTATTTTTGGATCATTAATATATCCAAACGGAGCCCGGGTTGGCCACTCACCGCGCCGAAGTTTTTGGCGAATGCCACGCTTAACATTTTCCGATAAATTATCCGAATAATATTTAGATTGGCCAAAAGCGACTTGTAACATAAAAAGCCCTTGGGGTGTGGGCTCAAACCAAAAAGTCGGGAATTTTAATGAACTAATTTTTTCAGTATCAATAGAGTAAATAATCTGTCCTCCATCTATTGAATTCCGAGCTAAACGGTCAGGGTGCCAGGCCAGAAGTCCGACAGATTCTTTACTCTTTTCTACTTCCAGCATCATTTCATTGAAAACTTCCCGACCAGGCTTTTTGGCGCTTTTGCTCTCAATAAATGTTTTGGCAATAACAATATTTTCTCGTTTGGCAAACTCTTGAAGCTCGGTGAGTTGAGCTTCAATTGACATGATTTGACGCTCCTCATCTTCTGTAGACTTGCGAGCGTAGAGAAAATATTGTATTGACATACTCCTTGGGTTTAAGGAATAAAAATGTTAAGCGTGGCGGTTAAAAATTGGCACTGTCGCGAGTGGGGACGAGCAGGGGCAAAAAACGAAAAGGACTCACAGGACTTAATGGGCGGAGCACATCAACGAACCCATCCCTCCTCGCCAAAACCGTGTCGTTCGATTGGTTGGGGGGTTTCCAAATTATCCATACGTTGGCCAAAAAAACTCTTCTTCCCGTTTCGCTCCAAAAAAACAAAACTCTCGGTTTTTCCGAAAGTCTCGTTTGGTCGGGCTAGTGGGACTCGAACCCACGGCCTCCTCGTCCCGAACGAGGCGCGATACCAACTTCGCTATAGCCCGACGCAAAATCCAATACGATCGGCCAAATGTATCAAATGTTATCTTATTTTACAAGCCTACTCGCCTTCTCTCTGTTTCCCATGAAACGCCTGATGGACATCTTTTAATTGTTGATTGGTGATATGCGTGTAGATCTGCGTTGTGGTGATGGAGGAGTGACCGAGGAGCGATTGCACGCTACGAATATCCGCGCCGTTCATCAAAAGATCAGTGGCAAACGAATGACGCAAGGTGTGTGGCGTAATTTTTTTTGGGATGCCCGCGGCAATGGAATACTGGTGCACCATGCGCTCGATGGAGCGAGGAGTTAGTGCATGCATCTCATTCCTGATTCCTGATTCCTGATTCCTGATTCCTTGCGCCGCCCGATCGTGTCTCACAAATAAAAACGGCGCCTCATCTTTGCGCAACTCCAAATACGCTTTGACGGCATGACGCGCTTGATGTGACACAAATACCACACGCAACTTGTCGCCCTTGCCGCGCACTGTGAATTCATCGCGCGTGAGATTGACCTGATCACGTTTGAGATTGGCAAGTTCGGACACGCGTAGGCCGGTAGAAAAAAATAGTTCCAGGATTGCCCGATCGCGAGCTTTGACGATACCCGAGGCGTCTGATTGGTTTGGCGCCTCAAGCAATCGCTCCAAATCCGCAGCCTCCAAAAACGCCACTTCTCGCGTCCCCTGCTTTGCCAACTCAATTTTTTCCGGAGACAAGGTTTTAACGTCGCGGCGCGCTAGAAATTTCAAGAATGAGCGCAGCGCGATCAAATGATAATTCTGCGTACTTTTTTTGAGCGTTCCCTCACCGCGATTCGCCAAACGATTTAAATACAATCGATACTTGTGAATCATGTCTTGATCGATCTGATCCGCATCCGGATCTTTGGCCCACTTCATAAACCGCTGCAAATAAAACTCATAATTGCGCACCGTCAAAATCGATCGACCTTTTTCCACTTCCAAGTATTCCAAGAAAGTTCGCAAATGTGATGAAAGTTTTGCCATGCGCCCAGTATAGACGACTTTCAAGCGTCGCAAAAGGAATCAGTTGCTAGCGACTAGTTACTAGTGACTAGTAACTGCTATACTGTCCCTCGTTATGCGTCGGATTGATCTGTCTTTTACCGCTCTTAAACTTCCGTTTGATTTTCTTGCTCTGCTTGGCGCGGCCGTGACAGCCTATGCTCTTCGTTTTTCAAAATCTTTTACGGTCATTCGCCCGATCCTGACTCAAGTTCCGTTCAGCCAATATCTTGTTGATGCCTGTCTCTTTGTCATCATCTGGATCATTCTGTTTGCTCTGGCCGGCCTGTATTCGACCCAAGCGCGACGGGCATGGAGCGAACTCGGACGCATCGTCCTCGGAGCCACGGCCGGAATCATGGTAGTCATCTCCACCGTTTTTTTCAGGCGCGAAGTCACCACCTCGCGTTTTATTATTTTGGCCGTGTGGGGCATTGCCATCTTGTACGTTTGGATCGGCCGCCTACTCCTACGGCTCACCCGTTACGCCCTCCTGCGTGCCAAAATCGGTCACCAACGACTTGTGATCATCGGCAACAGTAGAGCTGCTCAAGAATTGGCAAGCTTTTACAAAACGCATCCCTCGATCGGCTACACGGTCATCAAAACCATTAAGCAATGGAATGGAGCGGCAGAACAGGAACTGCAAACATTGATGGAACGAGGGGTGCTTGATGGCATCTTGCTCGCAGATCCGGAAATTCCAAAAAATCAAGCGCTCGATATTATTGCTTTTGCCGAAGAGCATCATCTCGCCTTTCGCTACCTCGCCGATCTTTTTGCCGCTTCGTTCACACGCATAGAAGTTTCCACGGCCGGGGGCATTCCCATTATTGAAGTCAAACGCACACCGCTCGACGGCTGGGGTCGAATCAGCAAACGAGCTTTTGATCTGATCGTGTCCGCCATTCTTCTCACGATCTTCTCCCCCATTATCCTGATGACGGCCATCGCCATCAAACTGGACTCTCGCGGTCGCGTCCTCTTTTCCCGCTTGCCCGACGATTCAAAAACCGAACGCATTGGCGAAGGAGGAAGACCGTTTCACTATTTCAAATTCCGTTCCATGCGCGAGGGAGAACATTTTGCCCGCTATGATGCCTTAGCGCATCTCGACGTACGCCACGGGCCGCTGGTCAAACTCAAACATGATCCGCGCGTAACCGGCGTCGGTCGCTTTATCCGCAAATGGTCGATTGATGAATTGCCGGAACTCTGGCTCGTGCTCGTGGGACGGATGAGCTTGGTCGGCCCGCGCCCGCATCTGCCAGAGGAAGTGAACAAATACAAACCGCATCACCGCCGCGTGCTGGCCATCAAACCCGGAATCACCGGCCTCGCACAAATTTCCGGGAGATCTGACCTTGATTTTGAAGATGAGGTGCGACTCGATACTTGGTACATCGAGAATTGGTCCTTGTGGCTTGATTTATATATTTTGCTCAAAACCCCGTGGGCGGTGATTGCTCATCGGCAGGCGGAAGAAGGGGTCTAGACTTGATCAAATTTGATGACACCCCTCTTTCATTCTGCTAAGGTCTGTTTGCATGAATGTTGCGTTTGTACATGATTATCTCATCCAAGATGGTGGTGCCGAACGCACCTTGTTAGCGCTCCACGAACTGTATCCGGACGCGCCCATCTACACATTGTTTTACGATCCCGAAGCCTCACATCCAAAATTTCGTGAGTTCGATGTTCGGGTCTCACGTCTCAATCGTCTCCCCTTTGCGCCACAATCCTACCAGTGGTATCTGCCACTCATGGCACAGGCAACCGAAGCGTTTGACCTGTCTGATTTTGATCTCATTCTTTCCTCCTCTTCGAGTTTTGCCAAAGGCGTGATCGCCTCGCCACACGGCGTCCACATCTGCTACTGCCACACGCCCACGCGTTTTTTGTGGCAGGAACGTCTCGGATACGTAAACGAACTTCCTCAACCGCAAATCATCAAGTGGCTGCTCCCGCCTTTTCTCCACCGACTGCGCCAATGGGATCGCTACGCGGCGGAGCGACCGGACTTTCTCCTTACCAACAGTCAAACGTCGCAAGATCGCATTCGACGTTATTACCGACGCGAAGCGCAAGTGATCCATCCTCCCGTGGACATCGGGATGCTGCAGCCCATGACGCCAATCGGAAATTATTGGCTCACTGGCGGAAGGCTTGTGGCATACAAACGATTTGACCTCGTAGTGCGCGCTTTTGCAGAGCTCAATCTGCCGCTCAAAATTTTTGGCGTCGGACCGGAACTCAAAAAATTAGAAAATTTGGCCGGACCGAAAACCGAATTTTTGGGTCGCGTGGACGACCGCACCAAAGCAGAGCTTTATGGTCGCGCCATCGCGTTTCTCCATCCGCACGTGGAAGACTTTGGAATCACGGCCGTGGAAAGCATGGCAGCCGGACGGCCGGTCATCGCGTATGGCAAAGGAGGCGCCACGGAAACCGTTATAGATGGCGTGACCGGAAAATTTTTGGAAGCCTCGAACGTGGAAGATTTAACGCGAGCCATCACATCTTTTGATCCGTCCCGTTATTCTTCCGACCAAATTCGCGCTCACGCCGAACGTTTTTCCAAACAACGATTTTTGGATCAGATGAGAGAATTTATTGGCAAGACTACATCCTACTAGCCTACACCCTACTAGCCTCGCCCCTATGACCATTCTCGTTGATGCGCGGCCGTTGATTGATCCGCGTGCCGGTGGCGTCACAAAAGTTGCGGCCGGTTTGCTCCCAGCTTTGGTTGAGGCGATGCCGGATGCTCAATTTGTGTTTGTCACGAGCGGTCAACATCAACCAAACCTTCCATTCGACCCTTCTGATCGACTGCGACATGAACACATCTCCCTGCCAAATAAATTATGGAGTCTTGGTTGTGCGCTCAATCTTTTTTCTCTCGATGGTTGGTTTAAGCGACAAAACTTTGATTTGATCTTACTCCCGAATATCGGATGGGTGGGTTCAATCAAAAAACCCTACGCCCTCATCGTGCATGACCTTTCCTTTTTGATTGAACCGCAATGGTTCAAACGAAAAACGCGTTGGTGGCACAAGTTTGTACGCGCGGAAAATTTGATGAAACGCGCCTCTCATCTTTTCGCCGTGTCTGAACGAACAAAACAAGATTTGATGCGCCTGCTCCATATTCCGACGGAACGCATAACCGTCATCCCTATGGGTGGAAGTTGGAAGCAGGAAGTAGGAAGTAGGAATAATGATGAATCAATGGCTGATCTGCCGCCGCAACTCATCGGCCGACGGTACGTACTCGCGCTCGGTGCAAATGATCCAAGAAAAAATGCGGGATGCGCCATCGCGGCGGTGGATGAATTACGGAAAAATCCAAAATTTAAGGATGTGATGATGGTCATCATCGGTTCTGACGCTTCACGCTTCACGCTTCACGCTTCACGCTCCTTGTTTCTCCACCACCCTTCCGACCACGCTCTCGCCACCCTCATGAAACACGCATCCACTTTTTTGTATCCCAGTTGGTACGAGGGGTTTGGTCTGCCGTTGCACGAAGCCGCGCGTTTCGGCACGCCGTGCATCGCCTCGACCGCCGGTGCGCTCCCTGAAACTGCACCACACGGAACGCTCTTTGCTCCCCCATCAAAACCACATCTCTGGGCAAGCGCTCTTGAGATGATTTTAAGTGAGCCGGATGCACATCGAACTTCAACCGATCTCAAAGATTGGTGTGCTGCAGCAAAAATTATAAAAATTGACTCTGGCGATACTTCCTGACACCATAGCCGCACATCGCACTTTGACCCCTTCCCAAGGAGAAAACCATGGGGCATCAGATCGGTTATTGGGTTGGCGCAGCAGCCGTCCTAGGCCTTTTCATCCTGGCGGCTCGTCTGTATCTGAACTCCCGCCCCGTCATCGGATCGGACAACGAAGCCGCACTCACCAACATGGTGATACAGGCACGGAGTTACGTGGGCCTCTTCGGTACCGCCCGACCCCTGTCTGCAGACGGTGGATTTGTCACGGCGTTGAGCGGTAGATGCGATTGCGCGATCGATATCCTGCTTCGTGCGGACGTGGATGTTTCTTCGACGGAGCTCCTCGCCCTCTGCAAGAGCCACCGCAATATCCAGCTCTGGGTGGAACGTCACCCGAGACAAAAACTGGGTGGGCACTTCCTCACGGTTGACGATCGGCACACGATCATCGGTCGCCCCGAGATGAAGGAAAAAGTGCCTCCTGGTCAAATGGCGGGTTACGAGTTTCATTCTGTGCCATCCCTGTCAAGGTACATGCGGAGAAAACTCTCCAGGCTCTCCCGCGACTTTGCCCACAGGATTGACACGACCCATCTCGTCGAAGATATTCGTCGGTACGCGCGCTTCACCGTCCGGGAGCAGGGCGCGGTACGAGCGGCAAGGCCCATGGAAATTGCTGCGGTCGCCGCCGCACTCAACGAACCCACGGACTTGGCAGCCTGACCGGTTCTCCAAGGAGACAGAACATGGACACAGCAGATCCCGCAGCCCCTGCATCGAGTACGACTCCGGATGACGTGATCGCGAAAGCTCCGGTGATCCTCAAGGTCAACATGATGGATATGATCGATGCCCTGATCGAGAAGTTGCTCGAAGCCCATCTCGGGACATCTCCCCGCAAAGGAAACGTCCTCATCCTGACTCGGCCCGGAGAATTCCTGGACGGTCAGATGATCTGGTACGCCATACGGCAGCGCATCTTCAACGTCGGATGGTTCACCGTTAAATTGCATGGCGACCCTTGGACGGTCTCACCGGAAACAACCGATGGTGAGGTGAAGTTCACCCTTGATCGCCATGGACTTCCGCAGCGCTTCTTCTAGCCACAGCATCTTTCTTCCCTCGCCCTGAACGTCATGCACGGTCGGGGCTTTTTTTATCTTTAGTATCTATTTCTCAATCCGTTTTGCCGTCGCCCATTGTTTCCAAAAATAATCCCGATATTGTTCGGAGAGAGATTTGCTTTTCACATGGATCACCAAAAAATCAGACGTGGGAGTGACGATGTACACATGCTCTCCGGCAAGCCATCCCGTTTGCGGTAAACGATATTCCGCTTTGGCAATTTTTAGAATGTAGGGATCATTTAAATAAGGCTTGATGAATTTTTCCGCGCTCGCTCGTTCTGTTTCATAAAACAAAATCAAAATATCAATTCCTTGCTGCCGTAATTTCCGAAGCTCGGCCACATGCTCCGGAAAAAATGATCGGGTATATTCAAACCAATCTTCCGGCTCTCCACCAATAATAATATATTCCTTTGCCTCTTGGGCATGCAGCCGAAAATCCGCGAGCCCTTGCGCGTAACTCTCCGGCCCTTGGAATACTTCCACACGTTCACTTCCCGCCTCAACACGTTTCTCAATACGCTCAGCCAGTTGTTCCGCCAGGACTTCTTTTTGTTTGATATCGATCAAAAAGCGCTTTGGTTCACCGATGGCATAATAATTTTTTCCATTCTTTTTTGAAACGGTAATTAAATCCTTTTTCTGCAAGGTCTCTAAAGCATTGTAAACAATCTGTCGATGCTTCTTCGTGTGATGAACGAGTGGCGCTACAAAACATGGTCCCTTCTCCACCAAGGCCATATATACCAACGCCTCACTTGAGGAGAGTCCTAGCTTCATCAAAGTATCAATCATAGAGTGACAGGCTTTTTTGCTGGGTTAAGAAGCAGAATAACACAACTGTCAACTTTGTCAATAATAGTTATTGACGCTTTAATCTTTTTCCATTGCAATGGGTATTCATGCCTCTACCCAATCATGTTCCAAACATGAGCTCTCTGCTCTTATCCGCCGAAACACGCCTAACTCCAACCTTCCAAAAATGTTGGGGAAACCTGATGCGGCAAGAATGTCATGAGCATCCTCTTTGGCAAGATGATTTTATTCGAGAACTACAACACGGTAAAAATCTGACCCGTGTGTTTCAACTGGCAACGGTCTGGGCGACAAATATGATTGTCGGTTCTTATTGCTTTCCGCGATATGTGGCGGCGCTCGCCAGTAGATGTGAAACCGAGGCGATCCGGTATGGTCTTCTGGAAAATGCTTGGGATGAATCCGGGGGCTATAGCCATATGCGCCGCTCTCACTTTTGGCTTGCCGTTCGTCTCGCCGAACTCCTTGGTCTCAAGGATCAACACATGCGCGACATTCGTCCCCTTCCTGAAGCACAAAGATATACTGATGAACATTATCATGAATGTACGACCGGAAATTTTGGGACCGCTCTAGGAATGCTGTGCTTGATCGAAGAATTCACGACGCCGGAATTTTCTCTGATCTTCAAAGCCTTTCTTCGGTCATGCGAGGCGGGAATGGATATGAAACCCGAGGATTTTGTCCTTCGAGGCGGTGCGGAATACTTTACGGCCAATATCGCTGATGATGATCGTCATCGCGAGGAGATGCCTCGATTAGTCGCTCTGTGGTTACGTGAACAAAAAGTTGATCTTCATCAGGAAATGCAAGTGGAAAAAGGACTTCAACCGGTGCTTACCGGAATTCGCCAGAGTATCGACCTACGCCAAAAATTTTTTCAAGGAATCTATGCCTCCACTCTATCGTTCTCCTAACACGCCTCACGGTTTTTTCAACGACCTTGGCACGGTTCATATTCATATTGATGGCGCTCACGATCTTGATCTTGTTCTATCTCTCTTGCATGAATTTGAAAAACTCGGCTGTGCGGTAAAACTCGATCACATTCTTTCTTCCATCCCAGGTCCCCAACGGCAAACACTCCCCAAAACGTATCAAAGCCACACCCCGGGAAATCAAAAAGAAGAGTTTGATTATTTTGCGACGATACTGATCAAACATCCTGAACAACTCTCGATACTGATCAACCGCCTCCTAAAACAGTTGCCAAGACAGTCAGGCATCATACTCGAAGTGGAACGGGTCATAGGAAAAATTCATTCGTCAAACCAACACGAAAAAATCGGGAATGAAAATTTTGATCTCTTGCTCAAAGACATCATTCAAAAACCAAGCGCCTCACTCCCCATCGAGATCCATCACACGATCGATATTCCAAAACAAGGACCACCGCCTTTCGAGCTTCCGCGACTGCTCCAAGATACTATGACGCAAGGGATTGAACTTGGCGGATGGTTTCTCTTTGATAAGGGTGAGCTGTGGGCCTATCGCTCAAACTCGTTTGCTAAAATTGATCAGGCTCAAGAAATCGCCTCTCAAGAATATCAATCATTGCAGGCGTATCTGGAACAACAAAAACATCCATATCAACTACGAACATTGATAGAAAATGTCTTGGGAATTTGGCGGATTTGATTTCTTTCTTGATTCATGCTATCCTATTTTTACCCCTGAACAGGGCTTACAATTCACCGTTCTTTCTGTCCGCAAAGACGGAAAGACACAATAGTCGCTATGGCCGAACAGTTTGTGGAACAGCAGTTCCTCGAGTACGTTGTTAAATCAATCGTTAACCATTCCGAAGACGTCAAAGTCGAACGGACGGTGGACGAGCGTGGCGTTCTTCTGACGCTTCACGTGAATCCGGAAGACATGGGGTATGTCATCGGCCGCGAAGGCCAGACCGCCCGAGCCTTGCGCATCATGCTCAAGATCGTCGGCGCCAAAGGCAATGCCCGCGTCAACATGAAAATCTACGAACCCGAAGGCGCACGCCGCGAGCACATGGAAAAAAAGGCCAGTGCCCCACCGCGACCGGCCGCAGAACATGGCGAGTCCGGATTGGTCAAAGATTCGGATTTGAGCGATCTCGGAATCTAACATCAAAACAAAAAGCACGGTCGCTCCAACGGGTGGCCGTGTTTTAAATTCTTGCGTATACTCGACCCCATGAAGTACTACATCACCGTTCTCCCCGGTATCCAGGAGATTGCCGCAGAAGAAATCCGCGCGAAATGTCCCGGGGTGATTTTGGATGCGGCGATCGAGGGTCGCGGCAATTTTCTTGTGCCTTTTGAAACACGGGAAGATGCGACGATTCTTTTTGATATTAAAACGGCCGAAGATTTGTTTGTGTATTTGGGAGAAATAAAACTCCGTGAAACGTCAGACGATCTCGAACGCCTTTCCGGGTTCATCGAAACACTCATGACATTTGATCCCGGGTTGGCGGTTCATCGCAAAATCACGACGGTGAAAAAAAAGAAAACGACGTTTGGCAAGTACCCCATTTTTCGGACACTTTTTCTCGTTTCAAACTGATGCAAGATAAGATGGTTTAAGGGCTCGCGTAAGCGAGCTGTTTTAGTTGTTGG
>JGI1358J11329_10003595_pt1 | contig 11480 bp, 14 predicted proteins | sample Subgroupgradi54m_FD_11329 | JGI IMG/M metagenome (IMG submission 11329)
CACTCTCCATGGATTACTTACAGGCCAACTCCCACCTACAATTTTAACTGCTAATATTTCCTAATCTACCCCCATTATTGAGTGGGTACAAAGAGGGGTATTTGGGATGGTATAAGGACCAAAATATAAACTAATCTGATTAGTATTTTGAGTCGCAAAATAGCCAATACCCAAACCTACAATAACAGCTAAGATGATTACTTCCATCGGTCTTTATTATTATGTAATTACACTAAAAATTCAAGCGTCTTTTTTGAGAATAATTAAAAGATCTAAGTGTCCAATAAGGGAACAGGCTACCTTACCAGATATGTCAGAGGACTAAATATTAATATCAAGGAGTTGCTGTGTCCGCTGTAGGGTAAGTTTCGGATAGTCAATCTCTTCAATCCAATTAGTCTTTCTAAACTCATCCCACTTTGATAAAATATCTAAAATCGTCCTGTCGGCCGAGCTAGTATAATTTAGCTTGTTACAACAATCTAAACTATTTATATTCCACAAACATAATGCCGACAATATATGCAATGGGCAGTTTACATAAAGATTAAACTATAAAGAACCTTATCCTAACCGATTTCTTTTTCTTTCCGGCTTTCTTTTTGGGCATAACTAAAATATATAACTGTTAAGTTGAGCATATCAAGATTGAAAAATTAAGTGGTTCCGATAATGTATTATTTTATCCGTTATTTGGATCCAACAAAACATAAATCAAACCCAAGTTGAGGAAACATGGTACTGATAATGGGGCTTATCGGAACCTGTTGCAAAACCCAGGGTCAGTTAACTCATATTGAAAGTTCTTTGTGAGAATAGTTAGCACTTATTTGAGGGTTTCCTGAATACCAAAGTATGCGGACTTCTTACGATAGTTCTCATCAAAAAGCAGTGGATGGTTATTCGTGAGCCAGTATGGGTCGCCATCGCGTAGACCCCAGACAATGATTGTCTTATGGCGACGTGCAGCGAGAAATGTCTGAACGATACTCTTGTAGGTCTGCTTCTGTTGCTCGTAGTCAGCGACAGTAGCGTTGACCGGCAGCTGCACATCGAGTTCAGTAATGTAATTGTCGAATCCGAGGTCTGCGATCTCGTTCATACGTGCGAGGAGCGTGGCAGGATCGAAGCTCCCGGGTCTAACGTGGAGCTGCCAGCCGAGGGCATACACAGGAGTGTTTTGCTTCTTTAGATTGGTGAGCAGTGCTTTGGTACCATCGAATTTAGCCTTATTACTCTCGATATTATATTCATTGTAGTACAACACGGCGCTCGGGTCGGCGGTATGCGCCCGCACGAAAGCCTTGCGGATGTAATCATCTCCCATGGCCTCGAACCATTTGTGACCCCGACGGAGCGTGCCAGTGTCACCGTCATCCACAGCCTCATTCACGACATTCCAATACTTGATCTGACCTTTGTAACGGCCAACCACGGTGTCGATGTGCTCATTCATCACGGCCTCGACATCAGCATTGGGGGTAACCTTCAGCCAATTGGGGATGCCATCGACATCTGCATACCAGACCAGTGTTTGAGCGTACAACTCCATGTTATGCGCACGGCCCCAATTGACCATAGTATCCATTAAAGAGAAATCAAATTTAGTGCGACTTGTGTGAATTCCCCACTGGTCTCCCCAGAACGATCCAACGGTTAATGCGCTCATCTCCGTCTCGAACATTCGATCGTAGAGGTCGCCATGGACGTCGGCGTTGCGAAGGTCGCTTTGGTAGAGGGCACCAAAACGGATGCCGTGCTGTTCAGCGAGCGTCTTGAGAGCACCCGACGGGCTCGCGACCACCATTACTGGTAATGTGGATCTCGGTTGAGTAGAAGAAGTAACAGATGAACCACCGCTTAATTGATCAATGACGTTTTGCTGCTGATTGGTCTGGGTCTGAGATTGTTGCTGCAATGCCTTGGCTTTCTGTAGCGTGTCATTACCGACCTCCACAGGGTTTTTTTGATTATTTTGTAAACCACTGAAATATAAACCACCGCCGACAAGAAGGGTGATAATTCCCAGAACGATGACTATCTCAAACAGCGCAAATCCTTTTCGATCCATGGTAGATTTCTAACGAATACCTCCTTTCATAGGATAGCATACCTTGAAACCCCCGACTGAACCGGACAAGCAGTTTTCCAGCATCCGGTTCTCCGATATCTGATATATGTGTTGTAGAATGCATAATATAGTTTTGGCTGAGGTAATGGATACCTCGTCATAAAATTCCAAAATTGTTCCCAGTTGAAGCTGCGCTTCTGGCTTCGTCTATTTAGCCATTTGAACATCATTCCACTCATCTTTCGGTATAGAAAAGATTTCTGAGCTCGATCTCTTTATTCCTAAACATGTCAACCAAGGGGAGCCAGCTTCATTTTTTGACCCATTAAAACTGTTTCCTAGAGTTGGAAGCTTTGCCGAAGATAAAGATATAGCAAGGGAGTTAAGACTTAAAGAAATTACGCCTCTTCTGAAAAAAATGAAGAAATTATTTTAGATTTTGATAAGATTGATTCAACAACCCAATCTTTTATCCATGCATTGATAAGCGAGGTAATTAGAGAGTTTGGGAGTGAAGCGTTGGACAGAGTAAGTTTTAAGAACTGTAATGAAAATGTTCAGAAAATTATTAATATTGTTGTAGAATATATGCAACTTTAATTTAAATCTAAACTAATAATAAACCAAACAAATACTCCCCAAAGAATAGAATGGGCAAATTCAGAAAGCTTAGGTTATTAAAACTTAAACTAATCTATTTCTTTTTCTTCCCTTTTTTCTTTTTGGGCATAGTTAAACTATACAACTATTAAGTTGGAAAGATCAAGTGGATAGGAACTGATTTAACTTAAATGGAGCTTATGTTTCTAATCAAAAAAGAGAGTTAAAGCTTGTTGGTAGGGAATTTTAAGAACAAATGCTACACAAGCAACCGCACAACCAAGTCCATCTTCTTGTCTAATGGGTTCCATGAGACATATTCTATATTTTATGTATCTATTTACAAGTAGGAAGAATAGATTCAAAGCACTCCTCTGATTCCAATACTGTCAGCCCTATTAATGTATTGACAAAGTATGTACAAAGAGTATAATGTATCTGTGAAGTATAAAGGTTACAGAATTGAGTTCTCAGAAGAGAAAAACTTATTATTAAAGGAAACTAGAGGGGTAGGACTTGAGGATGTTGTTGCCGCTATTGAGAAAAAACAGATATTGGGTGATTTTAAGCATGGTAATAAAAAATATGGTCACCAAAGAATATTAGCAATAAAGAGAGACGAATATGCCTACGCTGTGCCTTATGTGATAGATTTGAAAAGGAAGATCATCTTTCTTAAAACAGTCTATCCGAGTAGGGTTTTGACTGATAAATATATGAAAGGAGGTGTCAAAAGATGAGAATAGTACTTGATAAATATGAACAAGAGATAGAGGATGCGCTAGATAAGAGCGAATTTATTAGTGCGCCTAATTTGAGAGCTACTAAACAAATGTTTCAGGAAGCAGCTAAAAACTTTAGACAGTTACAAGAAACAAAAAGTATTACACTAAGGGTGAACCTAGAGGATCTTATTAAGGTGAAAGCTAAAGCCAAGAGAAATGGTATAGCCTACCAGACATTAATTAGTTTATTAATCCGTCAATATATAAAAGGAGAGAAAGACGTAATCCTAGATTGAAAAGATTTGTTTAAACTCATCTTCAGATTTTAGTATTGCCAGTCCTAACTGCTCCAACTTATTGGAGCACAAATAACGTGAATTTATACCGAAAACACATATAATTCACGTTAAATTGACAAAATAACGTGAATTTAGTATAATAATTGCATGTCTACATCTCTCCTCATTCAAAATAGAATTAAGAAGTTAAAAGCTGAATATGATCGTTTGAAACTTGGTAAATGCTCCCTTCTGAAATTGCTTGATGAAGCTGAAATTCCGGAAAGTGTTTATAACTCAAATGCCATTGAAAATTCTACTCTAACCCTTAAGGAAACTGAAAAAATTCTTTTAGATATGGAAGTTTCTCGTAATATTAGCTTAAGAGAGGTATTTGAAGCTAAAAATTTAGCAAGGGTAATGGAATATATTCAAACAAAATCTTCAGAAGAACAATCTATTGAAACTATTCTCCTTTTACATCAAATGTTACTTAGTAATATCGACGAGAGCATTGCAGGAAGATTACGTAAAAAAGGTGAGTATGTAAGGGTAGGAACATTTATTGCTCCTGCTCCAGAGCATTTAGAGAGAAGATTGGCAGAAGCTTTAATTGAATATTCAAGTGATAATATAAGTTATTTTGTAGATAAAATTTCTAAATTTCATCTACAATTTGAAACTATTCATCCATTTAATGATGGAAACGGCAGAATAGGTCGGGTGTTAATAAATTATCAGCTATATACCCTGGGTTTCCCGGGGATAATTATTCGTGATAAAGAAAAACAAAGCTATTACAGCTCTTTTAGAGAATATCGTGATAGTAGAAAAACTAAAATAATGGAAAGAATGATTTCCCTGGCAGTTATGGAATCTTTACATAAAAGGATTACTTATCTTAAAGGGAATAAAATTATTGAAGCTACAGAATTTGCAGCAAAACAAAAAAAATATGCCCCGGTAATTCTAAATGCAGCAAAACGCCAAACTCTTCCGGCTTTTAGGGAAAAAGGGATTTGGAAAATAGGAGTTAAGTGAGTATCGGTCAAAGCCTAATTGTTATATCTCAGGAGAAGATATTTGACAAATTGTCTAAATTAGACTATTATTCTAAGTTAGATAATTATGCAAACACAACTTTTATATCTTAATGACTCCTACCAAAAGGAAATGGATGCTCAAATCTTGGATGTAGTCCCAGATGTTGAAGGAAAATACAAACTAATCTTGGATAAAACTGTTTTTTATCCAATGGGTGGGGGACAGCCTACTGATCAGGGAATTCTCAGTTTTTCTAATTGGAATGGGGAAGTTTACTCAGTAATGATGAAAGATGGAGAATTGTGGCATTTTATAAATGCTAAAACTGCTCCAAGTGTAGGAGATAGCGTTCATGGAATTATCAATTGGGACAGGCGCTATAAAAATATGCGGTATCACAGTGGAGGACATATTATTGATTTTGCGCTTTACTTGCTCGGATATTCCCCTAATCAGCTAAGTCCATTAAAAGCAGATCATGGAAAGAAGCCGTTTATAGTTTATCAAGGTTCTCTTCAGGAGGACATTAAACAAAAACTTCAAGATAAAGTTGAGGAGTTGATTGATAAAGATTTAAAGTTTTCCTGGGCATTTCAGCCCTATGAGGATTTAGAAAAAGAAGCAATATATTTGCAGCCAAATTTACCTACCAATAAGCCTTTGCGGACATTGCGTCTGGAAACTGTTGGAGCTGTAGCAGATGGTGGTACTCAAGTTCACTCAACTCTAGAAGTAGGTAAAGTTCAAGTAGATGTTATAACTACTGAAGGGGATACAACAATAATTAGTTATTCTTTATCTGAATAAATATGTCTACCCAAACTATCATCAAACCATATATTTCTCTAATTAAGGGGGTAGTTGCCTTATTCTCTCCATTTTTAGAGGTTGCTATACATGACATAACTACTGGGAAAATTATGGCACTTTACAACAATCTTTCGAATCGTAAAGTTGGTGATTCAAGCCCTATTGAGCAGTTAAAAATTCCTGTTGAAAAGTTTCCTGATGTATTTGATCCATATTATGAAACTAATTGGAATGGTCACAAAATTAAATGTACCAGTATTACTATTCGTGACGAAAACAAACGTCCAATTTTACTAATTTGTTTTAATTTTGACACCTCTGTTTTCCAGGATGTACAATTGAATTTAGAAACATTTCTTGCGGTAAGTGGATCTGCAGATAATCCAGTAGAGCTTTTTAATGAAAATTGGCAGGGAAAGATAGATAAGTTTATGGCAGATTATATTATAGAAAATAAGCTTTTAATAGCCAATCTTTCAAGAGAACAAAAACAAGTACTTATCCAAGAACTTTCAAAACATGGAGTATTTTTTTACAAAAATGCTCCCAATTATATTGCACGTAAATTGGCTGTATCCAGAGCTACTATTTACAATCATCTTAAAATATTAAGAGCAGTAAATACTTCCAGTTAAGCCATTGTGCGTATTTGAACATTGTTTTTGCCTGAACATTCTGTTATAATTCACCTAAATTAATGAATAATCCTTGTGTTAATTGTGGTAAACAGAGAGTAGATGGTAAAACCTGGAAAGGGAAATCCGGAGCTTCAGTTATAACTTATACTCAAACTATTTGTCCTGATCCTGAGTGTCAAAAGCTTGTTGATAAAGCAATTGCTGATCGTAAAGAGAAAAGCGCTGATATTGCTAGAAAGAAAGTTGAAGCAAAGTTAGCAAGAGAAAAATTGATTGCAGCAAGTTAAATCTTCTTTGGTGAACAAATTATCTATGATTTCAAAAGTTAGAAATTGGATTCCACTGACAATTACTATAACTGCCCTTTGCTTGTTTATCTATGCTTCTGTGCAACAGGATATAAGACAATCTGCCAATGATCCGCAAATTCAAATAGCAGAGGATTTGCGGGAGAGTTTAAACTCCGGCAAAAAAATTGAAGAGCTGATAACTGTTAATAATATTGATCTTAATAAAAGCTTAGCTTCTTTTGTGATTATTTTTGATGAACAAGATCATCCTGTTTCTTCACAGGCTAGTCTGGATGGAAAAATGCCCGTTCCACCAGCAGGAGTATTTGAATACGTTGGCAGGCAAGGACAAGAGCGATTTACCTGGCAACCTAAACAAAATGTAAGAATTGCTGCGGTTGTTGTTAAATATAGCAAAGGCTATATTTTGGTCGGCAGATCTTTAAGAGAAGTTGAAAAACGGGAAAACTGGATATTGACGATGGCAGGTATAACTTGGGTAGGGACGCTTTTTGTAACCTTTGTTGCCAGCTTAATTTTTTCAACTCGCCCATCCTACCAACCTAATTGATTTAAGATTGATTTAAATTCAGTAGTGTCTAAAGAAACAGTGGGGAAGTAATCTCCAACTGGTTCCCTTTTCCACCAGTTTCCAGTTTTCTTCCTCTCCTCCTGAGTTGTGAAGTTATATTTATAAAGCTGGGCCCTAATAAAGGCAGGCGGTTTGTCCGGAAAGGGATTAAATTTCAAAAGCGCAAGAATAGTGCTATCTCCCTGGAGTAGCTTTTGCATTAAATGGAAAAACCAGGGATCTTGGGCCATATCATTGAAAGAAGCAAACCACATTAACCAATCAAGCCTTAAATGATATGGGGCAATCTGTGCAGGAAGCCTGTTTAGTTTACCTGGTTTTCCAATGAATTCATACTCTTTCCACTTTGTTGAATCAGTTATAACATCATCATTTGTACCCTCAATAACAACCTCGTTTCTTGTTTTAGTAATTGTTCCAAAAGCCCCATATGTATTGACAAGATGAAAAGGATCAAAACTGGTATTCATAACCTGATTTGGTGAGATCATGTTTAAAATAGGACGGATACTTAAAACACCAACTAAGATCCCCACCAGTATTACAGACCCACTATGGAAAGTTGTGAAAGTTAAAGCTGCAGGAGCGGATAAAGGGATTATTTTAGAAAGGAAAGAGTCGGAGAAAGTTGAAATTGTCAAAACTGCGGAAAGAAAAGAGAGAAAAGCAAAATTACCGGAAAGTGTCAACATTCCATGGAAGAATAGGGTAAATAAACCGGCTATGGTTGCAATGGGTTGAAACATAAAGAATCCAAAAGGAACGATTAACTCTTCAAAATGGTTATATAAGACTCCTAATTTATGAAACCACTCAGGCTGATGGTGGAAAAACCAGCTTAAAGGATTTGGCATTGGTTGAGTTTCATAATGGAAATTAAGACAAGTTAAATCTTTCCAGCAAGAGTCTCCCCTGATCTTAATTAAGCCTGCACCGAGCATATCTTTGAATAAAACCAGTCTTATTAAATAAATTATTAAAACAGGAACTTTAGAGGATGCATCGCCTAAAAATATAGCCAGAAAGCCAGTTTCCAAGAGCATTGATTCCCAGCCAAAAGAATAGAAAGTTTGCCCTACATTTACAAAAGAAAGATAAATAACCCACATTAAAAACCAGGAAAGCATATGAACAAAAAGTCCACACTTTTCTGAAAAACCTATTAAGGTAAATAAAGAAATACCAACTCCAAGTAAACCAAACAAGGTAAATGCCCAATCTCTAGGAATAAAGAAAAATAGACTGGGGAATTTTGAGAAGCTTACAAGTTTAATAAATTGTGGTACTGGCAACAGTCCTTTTTCACCAAGTAAAGGTTTGAATTGATGAACAATTATCAAAAAGCCAATTAGATATACAAGCGCTAAAGCTTTTTGGAAAACAATCCTAGTCAGATAATAACTACCAGTATCGATCATAATAAGTTTATAATAATTATAATGATTATAATCCTTATACTTTCTATCTTAGGTTTTATTAATGCCTATTACCTCCATTACCAATATAAACAGTATACAAATTCTGGTAAAGAGATGTATTGTTTGATTGGAGGAAAGTGCACGGATGTTATCTCATCAAAATATGGTACGACCCTTGGGGTAAAGAATGAGATTATAGGTATAAGTTATTATACCTTTTTAGGAATTTACCTGTTAGTTAGCCTGTTTATTCCTGAAGTTGGAAACAATATCAGTTTACTGGTAAAAGTTGCTGCTACAGTTGCCACGATTTTTTCCTTATATCTTTTAACTGTGCAAACCATGATATTAAAAAAACTTTGCTCCTGGTGTCTGATTGCCATATCTATCAATTTATTGATCTTTTACTTTCTCAATTTTCACCAAACTCCTTAATTAATTTTTCAATATAGTTTTATAGATATATATACCAGGTATTGGGTATAATATTCTTTATGGATAAAGACAAAAAATATAAGCAAAAGGTTGTGTTAGTAGGTGGATGTTTTGATGTTTTGCATCCCGGCCATATTATTTTTTTGGAAAAGGCCAAAAAAGAGGGAGATAAGCTGGTTATACTTTTGGAAAGTGATGAAAAGATAAGAAAAATTAAAGGTGAAGACAGGCCGATTCACACCCAAAAAGAAAGAGCACTAGTTTTAAAAGCTTTAAAATATGTGGACTGCGTTATTGAACTTCCCTTTATGGATACTGAGAAAGAGTATGATGCTTTAACTCAAAGAATAAGACCGGATATAATAGCTGTAACTTATAAAGATCCGGAAAATCATCATAAAAAACGTACTGCAAAGTTAATAGGAGCTAAGTTAAAATATGTTACTAAAATAATAGGCAAGCATTCTACCAGTCGGATTTTAAAACATGAAAACTAAATTATTGCTCATTTCCATAGTTTTTATTGGTCTTTTTACCGACTTTTCTTATAATGTTGCTAAAGAAAAATGGACAAAGGTGGATTTTGATACAACGGTTAAGATACAAGATCATATTTCCAGAAAATTTGATAAATATTTTTCTTATTTTAGTTTGCTGGGGAGTGCAGAAGTGACAGTTAGTTTTTGTGTAATAATGGCATTTGTATCTTTAGTAAAATTTAGATTGGGGGGAGTTTTAGGTTGGCTTATGATTTTACCAGCCTCAGCAGGTGAGGTTTTTGGTAAATTGGTTCTTTTCCATCCTGGTCCGCCAGTTTTTTTACACAGAAGTGTATTACCTACTAATTTACCATCATTCTATGTTCACACTGATTTCTCTTATCCTTCAGGTCATATGACAAGAACTATTTTTATAATCACAGTTTTTATATGTATAGTAATTTTTCAATCTAAAAAACCTTTTTTTAAATTTGTTAGTATTTCTTCTTTAATCTGTTTGGCATTTTTAATGGGACTTACCAGGGTTTATTTGGGAGAGCATTGGTTATCAGATGTAATAGGCGGTTCTATCCTGGGGGTTGGAGTTGCATTTTTCTCCTCGATATTGATTTTGAGAGTGAAAAAGGATTAATATACACTCATCTGCCTGGGGGAGGTGAACTTACAAGCGATTATGAACAGAAACGTTTCAATAGTTATAATTTTATTGATTTTTGTTGTGATAGCAGGATATTTGATTTGGATAAGAAGTAGATATCAGCCCCCTGTTTCACCAAAGCCGGAGGAACAAATAGTATCTAGTCCAACACTTTCTCCTACCCCTACAGCCAGTGTGTCTGCAACACCTGCTGCAAAAGAGGCAACTGGATCAATGAAGGCAAAGACTTCTACTTCAAGCTCAACTAAAAAATAGGGAATAGGGTACCCTAAACCCTTTCCTTATTATTTAGATAATGCTTGGATAGATTTTGAATTCCATGAACGATTCTCAGATACAAAAATTAATTATTATTGGCTCTGGTCCAGCTGGTTTAACTGCAGCAATTTATGCTGCAAGAGGAGGTTTAAATCCTTTGGTTATTGCCGGTCGGGAGGCTGGCGGACAGTTAATGTTAACAACAGATGTAGATGATTATCCCGGCTTTGAAGACGGCATACAAGGACCAGATTTAATGGATAAGATGAGGAAGCAGGCAGAAAGATTTCAAACAAGATTTATAAATGAAGATGTAATTTCGGTCGATTTTTCCAGGAAGCCATTCACTATTAAAACTGAAGCACAAATTTTATTAGCTCAAGCTGTGATTGTGGCTACCGGTGCTTCAGCAATGTGGCTTGGGTTAGAATCTGAGCAAAAATTAAAAGGTAGAGGAGTTTCCGCCTGTGCTGTTTGTGATGGGTTTTTCTTCAAAGATAAAAATGTAATTGTGGTGGGAGGAGGGGATACTGCGATGAGGGAGGCAGCCTATCTTACTAAATTATGCAAAAAAGTAACTGTGGTTCACAGAAGAGATGCTTTAAGGGCCCAACTTGCTTTACAAGAACTGGTTAAATCTAAATCAAATGTAGATTTTATCTGGAATTCTGAGGTGATAGAAGTATTAGGGCAAGAAAAAGTGACTGGAGTGAATCTAAAAAATACCCAAACAGGAGAGATTGGTCAGTTAGAAGTGGATGGAGTATTCATTGCCATAGGTCATAAACCAAATACGGACTTTTTAAAAGGACAAATAAACTTGGATGAAAAAGGATATATTGTTATCAAGAAAGAAACACAAACTTCAGTTGAAGGAGTTTTTGCTGCAGGGGATGTTTCAGATCATAAATATAGACAAGCAGTTACAGCAGCCGGAGCAGGTTGTAAAGCAGTCTTTGATGCAGAAGAATATTTGGAAAATTTGAAAGTTTGACAAAGGAGGAAGAGAGATTAACTGCCATAGGGAAAACGGCTCGGAATAACATACTTTTTATAGTATTTACTGTAAGAGGTACTAAAATTAGAATTATTTCTGCAAGAAGAGCCAATATAAAAGAAAGGAGGGAATATGAAGAAAATACTTAAGAAAATACCACACTTTA
>JGI1358J11329_10003602_pt1 | contig 11467 bp, 8 predicted proteins | sample Subgroupgradi54m_FD_11329 | JGI IMG/M metagenome (IMG submission 11329)
CCAGACAGCCGCGATTGCCGCAATGGCATAAAGGCCCGTTGACGTCCATGATCATATGGCCGAGTTCGGTGGCAGCGCCTTGCGCGCCCAGCAAAAGCCGCCCGTGGGCGATTACCGCTCCTCCCACGCCCGTCCCGGGAAAGAGCCCGACGACATTATCCAAACCCCTGGCTGCTCCCAGCCAGGCCTCGCCCAATAAACCGGCATTGACGTCATTGGTCATGGCCACGGGCACGCGGAATTTGCGTTTTAACTTTGCGCTTAAAGGAAAACCTGTCAAACGGATATTCGGTGCGGCAAGAATATGGTCATTGCGCGTGTCCACGATGCCCGGTATGCCCAGGCCGATGCCTTTGATCCGGCTGCGTTTGACTTTTGAAGCGCGCATCAATTCGTCAATGCTATCCACGACGCACAGATAAATGTCCTTGGGCCTAACGCGGGCAGGAGTGGCGATCTTAGTGCGGTTGATGATGTCTCCGCCGGGATCCACCAACGCTCCCGCGATCTTTGTCCCGCCGATGTCAATGCCGATGTACATTTAGCGTGTGTAATGGTTGATGAAATAATCCTGCGCGTCAAAGGCCTGTCCATCCTTGGACAAACGGGCATACGTCCCCTCCAAGCCCAGGCGCCGGCTCTTGCGCGTGTCACGCCAATAATTGTCCAGAATGAACTGCAGATGCGATTTGATCTCGGGCTTGGTGATCTCAAAAAGCAGTTCAACGCGCCGGTCGAAATTGCGCGTCATCCAGTCGGCCGACGACAAAAAAACGCGCGGGGCCCCGTTATTATTGAACAGGAAAATGCGCGAATGTTCAAGAAAACGTCCGATCACGCTTCTCACCTCAATATTTTCACTTAAGGCCTCCACGCCCGGCGCCAGGCAGCAGATGCCGCGCACGATGAGTCTGATCTTTACCCCGGCCTGGGACGCCGCGTACAATTTCTCAATGACCTGCACGTCTTCCAGCGAGTTCATCTTGGCGAAGATCATCCCGTTCTTATGTTCCTTCTGGGCCTCGATCTCCTTGTCGATGAGGTCAAAAAAATATTTGCGCAGATCGTGCGGCGAGGAAATGACCCTCTTCCACGGCGAGGGCAGAGAATACCCGGTGATGACGTTGAACACGTCGGCGATGTCGCGGGCAAAATCGTCGTTGGCGGTGAAATACCCGATGTCGGCATAAACGCGCGCGGTCTTTTCATTGTAATTGCCCGTGGACAAATGCACGTAGCGGCGGATGCGGCCCTCTTCCTTGCGCACGACCAGGGTCATCTTGGAATGGATCTTTAAGCCCGCGATGCCGTAAATGACGTGGCATCCCGCCTGCTCAAGGTCCCGGGCCCACTGGATGTTTTTTTCCTCTTCGAACCGGGCCTTGATCTCAACGACCACCGTCACCTGTTTGCCGCGTTTGGCCGCCTCGGTCAGCGCCCGGATGATGGTGGAATCCTCGTCGGTACGGTACAGCGTCATCTTGACGGCCAGGACATCCGGGTCTTTGGCCGCGGCCTGGACGAGATCGACCGTCGGAAAAAACGACTGGAACGGCAGATGGATGATGAAATCCTCCTGCTTGATCTTTTCAAAAATATTTTCATACGCGGTCCTGGACGGGGAAAAAGAAGTGAAACGCAATTCCGGTCTGTCCACCCCCAAAGCCATATCGTACAAATAGGTCAGGTCCAAATCCGCGCCCACCATCACGGTCTCTTCTTTGGGGAAATCCAGGCCCTCACAAACGACTTTCACTAATTCCGGCAAGGCCGCCTCCTCCATCTGCAAATGCACGGCACGGGCGACGGAGCGTTTTTTCAATTCTTTCTCCATGGCCTTCAGGAGATTGGGCGCATATTCCTCGTCAATGTCTAATTCGCTGTCGCGCAGGAGGCGGAACAAGGTTTCGCCCTGGATCTTGTAACCCTTAAAAAATTCTTTCAAATTCTCGCGGATCAGCGCTTCCGTCAGCACAAAACAGAATTCGTCCCCTTCGGCCGGGACCTTCAAAAGCCGCCCCACGGCCTTAGGGACCGGCAGGATCGCCAGATGGTTAGCTTCCGAACGCAAAATGCTCACCGCAAAGGCCATGGTCTTGGACGGCAGCACCGGAAAAGGATGCCCCTGGTCCACGGCCATGGGCGTCATGATGGGAAACAGCGTCGTGTCAAAAAACCGTTTGACGTATTTTTTCTGTTCGGGGTTCAATTCCGCCGGAGTGCGCAGATAAATTTTCGCGGCGTCCATTGCGGATCTGATCGAAGTGCCGTAAACAGCGTAGAAGTCCTTGAAGAGCGCGTCCGTATCGGATCTGATCGCGGCCAAAAGGTCCTGGGGATAAACCCCGAACGGGTCGCGGCGATTGTAACCGGACGCCAGCAGTTTCTTGACGCCGGCCACCCGCACCATAAAAAACTCGTCAAGATTATTGGTAAAAATGGCCAAGAAGCGCAGACGCTCCAGCAAGGGGTTATGCTCGTCAGCCGCTTCTTCCAGCACCCTGCGGTTGAAAGCCAGCCAGCTCAAGTCACGATGGATGAATTTAGCCTGGTCAGCCACAATTTAATCCTGTTTCACGGTCAGCGTCAATTTATTACCGGTGATCTCCTCAAACAATTCTTTTTTCTCCAGGAAATTCTCTTTTTCCAGCAAAAAATTCTCGTGCGTGCACGCGATCAGCGTGGCGTCGCCCGCCGTATTGAACTTCACCTGCAGGTTGCTCACCTTCTGCTTGTGGGAGCGGTCCAAGGAATTAGCGATGCGCAAAAGCGCGCTCAACTTTTGCACCAGGATCTGCTGGGACGACGGCAACGAATTATAAAGCAAATGCGACTTGAGCGGCGCGGACCGGCGGTGATAACGGGCAATGCAGGCGATAAGGGTGATCTCGTCCTCCGTCAGGCGAAAAAGGTTCAAAGAACTGATGATATACTCGCTGTGTTTATGGTGCGCGCGGTTATTGATGAACATTCCCAGATCGTGCAGATACGCGGCCAGGATGAGGTACAGGCGGTCCTTGTCCTCCAGTCCCAAAATGTCCCTGAAAGAGTCGAACAATTTTTCCGCCATGCCGGCGACGTGCTTAAGATGGGCAAGGTCCATCCCCCATTTCTTGCACAGAAAATGCGCCATCGCCACCAGCTGGTCTGTTTTGCTCGTACTTTCCAGGGACTCGAATTTGAACAGCAGATTCGCCAGAATGGACTCTGACAGCGATGCCTCCAGGATATAGACATGCTCATGGCCGCTGAACTTAAAGAGCGTGTTGAGGATGATGGCGAACCCGAAAATGGTGCCGGCAATGTCGTCGGGAATGCCGTAGGTCCGGGCGATCTCCTGGGGGTTCATCTGCCGCAGGCGGGACAAAAACTCCTGCGCTTCCCCTGATTTGAACTTGAAAAAATCGGAATCCCGGCGCTTGTTGGGCAGGACGTTCTGGATATGCACCGCATAATTCTCGTCGATGAGGATGACGTCGTCGATGACCAAATCCGGGTTGCTTTTTTTCAAAAAAAGGATCTCGTTCTCGATGTACTCCGCGGTGGCTTCGTGGACCTCCTGCAGGCTGCCGTCCAGGGTTTCCATGAACTGCGACAGGCGAAGAGTACCGATGGGAAAACCGACATTCATGAGCGTCAGGCCCTTGGACATGATGGAAATGTCCAGACTGCCCGCCCCCAATTCCGCGATCAGCAGATTTTTCTCGCGCACGGGATAAGTTTTCTTCAATTTATGCGACAGGAAATAATCGATGTAATAAACCACGTCCCCGGGGGTCAGCACGTCGATCTTGAAACCCGTTTTGCGCAGGACCGTGTCTAAGAAAATGTCCCGGTTGCGGGCCTCGCGCACCGCGGTGGTGGCGATGACCGCCGTGTCCGTGACATCGTAGGCCTTCAAGGTCTCGTTGTACTTTTGCAGGACCCCGGCGGTCTGGTTGATGATGGTCTGGGGGATGCGGCCTTTTAAGAACGCATGACGGCCCAGAGGGATAAAATTTTTGAGGGATTCGATGACCTTGACATCTTCCCCGTGGCTTTCGCCGATGAGCAGTTTGATGGAGGAAGAACCGATATCAATGACGCCGGCACGCATACAATGACCTCTTTGGGTATCCGTAAATGATTTGTCCATTCTATCATCAACGGCGTTGGCTTTGAACAATTCTTTTGCTACAATAGACATCCATTATGCCCCTTTTAAGGAAAGTCGTCTTCTATATTTTTTTGGCCGTCTATGGTGTAGTCTGCCCCCTGCTCATCCTGCGCATGCTGGGTTTCGTCGTTGCGCCGCGAACCGGTTTCGTCAAGACGGGGCTCATCTACGTTTCCGCCAACCCGCCCAATGCCCGGGTCATCATCGACGGTGTTGCCGCCCATGAGACCGCGCCGACCGTCATCCGCGACCTGACCCCGGGAGAACACGACATCACGATCAACGTGCAGGGATATGTGCCATGGCACAAAAAGGTCCCGGTGACGGGCAATAAGGCCACGGCCCTGGACAATGTGCTTCTGGTGCCGGCCGCGTGGAAAACCAGGACACTGACGGACACGGATTTTAACACGCTCATCGCGCTGGCGGGCAATCCCCCTTCCCTCATCGTTGGCCGCGGCAATACCGTTGATGACATCGTCCTCATGCGGCTCAACAAAAACATCGAAGAAGAGGATACGCTCTTTCCCGCCCAATCCATCTATAAAGGAGCGCGCGTGGCAGGGTATTTCACCGTCGACAAAAGCCCGTTCTTCGTGATCCATATCGTCGATGACAACAAGGACAAATACCTGTGGGTGGACCCGCGCGAAAAACAGCCCCGCGCCGAAGACATCACGGAATTGCTGATCGGCGAACCCAAACAATTGATCTGGGAGGCTTCCGACGAGAAAAATGTCTTTGCCCTGCAGGGGACGACCGTCAACCGTTTGAACATCAAATCCAGGGCGATCTATCCGGGTATCATGGAAAATACGCAGGCCCTGGGCGTCATGGGCAATGCGGTCTTTGGTTTGATGCCAGACGGCTCCATCATCCACTGCGACTATGACGGACAGAATAAAAAAACAACGGTCCCTCAAACCAAGGACCTGATCGTGCTGGCTGCTCAAAATCCCGACTTCCTTTCCGCCGCGATGCGTCATCTGGGGATCACCGCTGATGCCCGGGGAATAACGCCCGGCCATGAACGGTCCCTGGCTTTGATATGGACAAAAAACCACGTCGGCATCCTCGATTATTCGCAGCAAACATCCACTGATGAGCGCCCCGCGTCCGTGCAATGGATCTACAGCCGGGGCCAGAACATCGCCCAGGCATTCTGGGTCAATAATGACAACAATATCCTGATGCGCGACAACGGGAACATCCTTTTATTAGACAAAGAGAATTTCGGACAACCGCGGTTGACGCAGGTGGCCGAGGTCGACGGCGAGGGCATGGTGTATTACACGGACAAGACCGGTCAATTGTATTACCTGACGCCCGCCACCCGCCGGCTGTCGTGGATACAGATCGTTCCCCATAAACCATTCATTCCCACCCCCATCGCGGACTCTTTGCTGATCAAGGAATTGGAACACTGACATGGACTTCCATTACTCCAAACAACATCTGACCCCCGGCGAAGCGCGGCTCCAGCGCCGTCTGGAGATCCTCCCCGGCGCCGTCAGCTGGGCTTCGCTCGTGACCCTGGTCCTGCTGTCCATTTTCCTTCCTTTCACCGCCGCGATCTTCATCGTCGCGTTTTACCTGTGCTGGCTTTTGCGCCTGCTGTACATGACCCTGTTTTTGGTGCTTTCCACCATACGCCTGGACATTGAAAAAAAAACCGACTGGAGGACCCGTATCGCCGGCATCGACGCCCTGACCGCGCATAACGGACAAACACCTCCCGCTTCCAAAGATATCCTGCATCTGGTCATTTTTCCGGTGGTCAAGGAAGGCGCGGACATCATCGGTCCGGCGCTGGAGGCCGTCGCGCGCCAGAACTTTCCGACCCGTCAGATCATGGTGATCTTTGCTTTGGAAGAACGCGCCGAAAGCACCGTCAAACAGGACGTGTCCGCGGTCACGCAAAAATACGCCGCGCATTTCAAGGACTGTTTCACGGTCATGCATCCGTCGGGAATTCCCGGCGAAGCCAAGGTCAAGGGGGCCAATGTCACCTGGGCCGCCAAAGCCGCGGCCGAACGCCTGCGCCAAAACAATATCCCCTTTGAACACGTGATCGTCTCCTGCTTCGACGCCGATACGGTCGTGGACCAAAACTATTTCGCCTGCCTCACCTGCCATTTCATGGTGGAACCTGACCGCCTGCGGGCCAGTTTCCAGCCCATTCCGGTCTTTCACAATAATATCTGGCACGTGCCTGGTTTCGCGCGCGTCATTGAAACCGGGTCGTCGTTCTGCCAGCTCGTCGAGGCCACCAATCCCGAAAAATTAGTCACCTTCTCCAGCCACAGCATGAGCTTTCAGGCCCTGGTGGAAGTCGGGTACTGGCCGGTGGACATGATCTCCGACGATTCGGCGATCTTCTGGAAATGCTACATCCACTACGGCGGCAAATACCGGGTCGTGCCCATGTACACCACGGTGTCCATGGACGTGGCCTCATCCGATACCTGGTGGCGCACGGTCAAAAGCGTGTATAAACAAAAACGGCGCTGGGCCTGGGGTGTTGAGAACTTTCCGCTGGTCATGCGGGGGTTCCTCAGATCAAAAGAGATCCCGCTGTATCAGAAGATCCGCCACGGGTTCAAGCTTTTCGAAGGCCATCTGTCGTGGGCGACATGGGCGTTCATCCTCTCGATCATCGGCTGGCTTCCCGTTGTCTTCGCGCGCAAGGAATTTGCCGCGTCCGTTGTCTATTATAATATCCCGGAGATCGCCAACACGATCTTCAATCTGGGTTTCCTGTGCCTGGCGATCTGCATCGTCTTAAGCATGGCGCTCTTGCCCAAGGCCAATGTCCGTTTCAGCCGGCTGAAAAAAGCAGGTCTGGCCCTGGAATGGCTTTTGGTGCCTGTGAGCATGGTGTTCTTGAGCGCCCTGCCCGCGCTGGACGCGCAAACACGGCTGATGATGGGCCGATACCTGGAATTCTGGGTGACGGACAAAAGACGAACCCCGCCTCCGCCTTAGGCGGAGACGGGGTTGTGTGGAAGAATCCGTGGCGCGGTTCCTAGGCCATAGTCACGGATTTCTTGGGAGAAGCAATGGAAGATTTCCAATGCAAACGGACCTTCAAATGATGGCTGTAGCCGATCTTCATCAGGCGCCGGTGGCGATGGGCGTATAAAGCCCCCTTGACCCGCAAAGAAAAGAACTCATCGCGGTTTTCGTTGTCATAAAATTTCTCAATACGCACCTGCGGGGCGGGCAAGGTCTCTTCGCGGTCGGTCTCGCGGGTCACATACACGAATTCCTTGCGCACGTCCGAGACGCTGTCACGGTCCTCTTTGTGCTCGGTGATCAAAATCATCCTTCCCCGGCCTTTGAGCACTTCCCTGGTTTTATGGAGCATATCGCGCATCGGGCTTTCCTTATTATAACCTATTGCTAATAAAAAAGTTAAGTCAATTTAATACCTGTGATTTTTTTGGGTGTTTCTAAAAGAAGTATAACATCCGAGGAAGACAAAACAAGGCCATTTGGCCGGTTTTGGGAAAGCGTTACCATTCCTTACTTGCGGAATTTCCGATTGTATGGTATATTTGAACTACCTACAAGGAGGGACGCCATGACCATCACCATGACCAGCAAAAACCAGATCACCATCCCCAAGAAAGTCGTCACTCGTTTGGGACTCAAAAGAGGCTGCCATTTCAATATCATGGTGGATGAATACCATATCGAGTTGACTCCGATGGAATTGGTGGAAAAACCATATACGGATGAAGAATATAAAAAGATGGAGGAAATTTCACGCAGAGAAAGACCATTTGCCAAGAAAGTAACCAAAGCCTTTATTGAAAAACTTAAACAGGGCAAAATTTAGCGATGCCGGTCACGCTTTTATTCTACCGCACCTTTGACCGCAGTATCAAAGGGCTTGATCCCCAGCAGATCAAGATCATCGGGCTTATCCTTGAAGCCTTGAGGGCCTATTTCCTGCATGACTTCAATATTGATGCGGCCAGAAAAGTCTGCCCGGGCTTCTTCTATAAACAATTACATAAACCTTATTTCGAAGCCGGAGTTGAAGGAAGACTGCGTGTTGTGATGGAGAAAGACGGGGAATATATCTACGCGATCTTTGCCGGCAACCACGACCAAGTCCGCCGATTCCTAGCCGGCAACTGATTTTCACACTCCAGCCAAACGGCCTTCAGACGACGTAAGACCCAAAAGCAACGGAAGATCGGTGACTGGGACAATGCTTTGAATTTTAAACTCCAAACCGTCAAAGCCCTCGCGCTTGATCCGTTCGATCATCGCGGGGTCGAACTGCATCTTCACGCCCGCGCCCTCTTTGCGCACGTTCATCTGCATTTTGGCGCGGTTGAGGTCGATACCGCCGGGAGCCGCCGTCATCGCCCCGTCGGTCTTTGCGGCCGGGGGCTGTTGGTCGGTCATCGCCCCGTCGGCCTTTGCCGTCATCGCTTTGCTGTCCCCTTCTTTTTTGAGCACCTCACGAACGAAATCTCCGGCAACGGTTTCATTTCTTCCCCATAAATCAGAAAGACATTGTCGTAATTGGTTCCTGGTCATGCGTAACCCACGCCATAATCCCCCTCCCCCTTGGAGCGACGACAATGTAAATTCTCCATACCGATCGGGTCTTGTTTTGTCCGGTTGATTAAGAAATATGCTCCCATAAGAAACATCGTCCCAGGTAGCGCCGATGATACGCATGACTTCAGAGAACAGATCCGACGAGACAACGAGCATCCGCTCATCGGCCGGCCGTCCAGCCAATCGATCAATAAGAGCCTCCGCGTCAGCCAATATTGTAGACGTCATCGCCCCGTCGATATCTGTCGCCCCCTCCGCCGGCTGTTGGCTGGACGCTGCAGCAGCGGCCAATCGGGATCTCAGCCGTGCTTCTTGCCGTTTAAGCCAAACCTCGATTTTCTTTTTCAATTGCCGATAAAGCCGTCCAACTTCTTCGGGACTCCTGGGGGTTTCAGATGCCGGAAAAACGATCCTTACCCGCCTATTAAATTTCCGCCAGGAACTGGGAACTCCTTGGGTATGGCTGAGCCTTAATTGAAAAGGAGGATTTGGTCCCAGAAATACAATATACTGCCGCAACAGATCTTCCATGTCCAAATATACCAATTGATCGCCTTCACCATCATCATTATATAGAGACAAATACCCTGATTCCGGTTTGTTCGTATTTGGGACAAACTCCATCTCTTTCTGCAATCCCTTAATAGCCGCCAATTGTTCTTCAATAAAGAGCTGGGAAGACCTCGATTGGACATCCTCCTTGATCTTTTCGATCCTGCTCAATAAGAATTGGCCCACGCGGAGTTTATTCTGCCTTAGAACGTTGGTTAAAGAATCCATCCATGCAGGCTGGCCTGCCAATATTCGTTTTATACGGCTGAACACCCTCTGGTCCCTGGTGACATAAACAGCGGCTACGGTTTTCCATTTGCCTGGGCCTGTCTTGACCAATTTAACGCCATACCACTTTTTATATGTCATCTCTTGCAGGAAGAAAGAGAGAATCCCGTCTCTGCTAAGACTCTCTATAATATGGCCGTCGACACCATACCCTAATTCATCCTCTGAAGTCAGGAGCCTGGCCGTATCGGTCCGAAGAGATGGTCTCCTCGTTTTCTTCGGTAGTATGGTAGCATTCCGATCCTTCACCGTCCGAATAGGCCCCTCACCTTTAAAATCAAAACCATGCTTCCGAAGAGCGTCTTGGATGATTGATGCCATCCAAGGCCGTAACTTATTAAGGTACCTGCCTTGTCCGAAACGCAAAACTTCAGCATAGGTCTTTTCTGTAAGATGTCGGACCAATGTTATCCCGTTTTCCTTTAACGCCTCCACTATATCGTCGCGTAATCCCAGACCTTCTACAAAAGAATCCAGAGTTACAGAAGCCATTGCCCCATCAACCTTCTGTACATTGACTCCACCGCTGACCATAGCCACATCACCGGTCGGGCTTATGTTGGCCCCTGGTGGCAGGGTTGACTTAAATACCTGCATGGCCCGGTCAATGTTCATTTCCAACCCCCCCGAAAAATACTTCCTGGGCACTGTCTGCCCTTTGGTGGCGTCCATATCTTCCTTGATGTAGTTGAATACCCCCTTCTTGTAGGCCTTAAGGTATTGTTCAAAGATCTTGTCCTTGTCAGTGGGGTCATTGGCATTGATGCCGACCTTGACTTTGGATTGATTGCCGTATATTTGGGTTAAGATGGTGTCTTTAAGAGCCATCTTGTACCAGGAAGCCAGGATCATGGAGTAGAACATCTGGCGAAGAGGGGCAAAGTTCTTGCCCTGGTTGACTTCCTGTTCTATGGAGGGAAGGATGATATCACGGACGATTTGGGATCCCAAAGCATTGACATCTTGGCGTGGTGCGGGTGGCTGAGGTGGGCCCCCCCCGGCGCGCGCAGGAACGAGCACGCTGGGGGTGACCGAAGACAGGACCCGCCCTGCGTGTTCCATGGCCAAATAATCTTGTTCCAGCATCACTTTCAGATGGGCGCCTACAATGTAGGCTATGTTTCCTCTTTCAAAGACATCGGCCTTATCTGCTACGATCCAGACCTTGTTAAAGGTGTTGACCGGTATCTCGGTTGTTCCATAGAGCTGTTGAGCTTTTTGATAGACCTTGTCCCAGAAGGCCTTGCCTAAGTCACGTTCAGGATAGATGAGTGACGCAGTCAATTGCTTGAGGATATAGTCCTGGGCCAACATGTCCTGACCCATTTGAGTACTACCCAGGTTCCCTGCAATCATCCTGTCCTTCTCATAGGGAGACAGGTTGACCCAGAGGTCCTTTTCAGGGATGGTGAAGCTGGCCAGGAAGTATTTGATCAGCTTGCCAGCCTCATCTCGAATCCCGCTGTTGTGGGATGAGAGATCCTGATGTCGCAAAGCAGGATCACTGCCGGTATCGACAATGAAATCAAAGGCAAAAGGGTTTTCAGGATGGACCTTGATGCCTTTAATCAACACCGGCTCAAAGGCAGGGCTTAGATTGACCATCGTTCCCGGCTCAGGTAAAGATAGAGGTGCGGCAAAGGAACGGGCGGGGACCGTGGTCAGGACAAAACAAAAAATGACAAAAATGTTTAGGATTTTTCTGAACATCAGAAATTACTTTCCTATAAAGGATTTAAATTAGCGATGATAAAAGATAACATATTCCAACCTATTTTGCCAATCAAAGGAATATACGTAACTATATGAATTCAATATAGTTAAGTGTTATTTAAAAAATATTCTGGAAACGTTTTCCGCTTTACTTGTGGAAAGGGAGTTTGACGCGGGTTT
>JGI1358J11329_10003606_pt1 | contig 11461 bp, 5 predicted proteins | sample Subgroupgradi54m_FD_11329 | JGI IMG/M metagenome (IMG submission 11329)
CCAAGATTTTCCTGTTTTATTATCTTAAACCTTTTTAGCTCTCCTGTAAAATTCACATGAGGCCCGCCACAGAATTCCTTAGAATAAGCTCCAATAAAATATACTTTTACATTTTCTTGATACTTCTCATCAAATAAACCAATTGCTCCAATTTCTTTGGCTTTTGCAAGTCGGAGCATCTCAAAGCGCACTGGTAAATTTTCTTTTATTTTTTCATTTACAATGTTCTCTATTCTTTTAAGTTCTTCTTCCGACAGTGCTCTTCCATGATTAAAATCAAATCTTACACGCTCTGAAGTTATATTTGAGCCTGTCTGATGAACTTGACTGCCCAAAACATCGCGAATTGCCTGGTGAAGTAGATGGGTTGCAGTGTGTCCCATAATTGTTTTTTCGCTTGTGTCTGCAAGTCCTCCGGCGAATTTTTTCTCAGCTCCGGCACGGGATACTTTTTGGTGCTCTTCCATTTTGTTTGCAAATGCCCGGTCGTCAAATGTAAACCCAAGACTTTTTATCTGCGTTGGGGAAAGCCCATGAGTTGAATAAAGAACAAATGCGTCTTCTGCTGAAATCTCGGATACTCCCAAAAGCTCATCGCCAAGCTGTTCGCCGGCAGGTAGAATGTTATACTTTTTGTGTATAAAAGCTTTTGCTCGCTCCAGTGTTCCCTCATATCCTTGCTGTTCTTCTAAGACTACACCTTTTATTTTTTCAAAATCCTGAACAAGCTTTTCATCGGTACTTTTATATTGCTGCACAACCGGCTCGATAACAGGTAAAGCATCGGATGCTTCAAGTTGCGTCAAGTTATCAAGACCACGTCTCAAGAGTCTTCTTAAAACATATCCCTGTTCTTTGTTTGCCGGTGCAATACCAGCTGAGATTATAAAAGAAGATGCTATAAAGTGGTCGGCAATAATTCTCATTTTTTCCTTGTTTTCTTCATAAGGTTTGCCGGTCACTTTTTCAATAGCTTTGATAACAGGACCAATTAGTGTTGTTTGGAAAATGTCATTTTGATTTTCCGTGCTAGCTAAAAGTCTTTCAAGTCCTCCTCCAAAATCAACATTTCTATTTGGGAGTTCTTTAAATATCCCATCACCTTTTACATACTGCATAAAAACGCTGTTTCCGATTTCCAGAAATCTCCCACATTGGCAATTTGGATTACATAAATCTCCAAACTTTTTATTATGAGGCGTTCCAAAATCAAAAAAGACTTCTGTGTCTGGTCCGCCTGGCTCTCCCGTTGGCATATTTTGCGGAAGGCCACTTCTTGACCACCAGTTTTTATCTACTCCGTAGAAATAAATGCGTTCCCTGGGGTTAAGACCTTGCTCTTCAAAAACCTTTTTCCAAATTTCTTCAGACTCTATGTCTTTTGGAATATCATTAAATCCATTAAAAACGCTTACATATAATTTTTCTGCCGGAAGTCCTAACTTGACAGTCAAAAATTCCCAAAGCCAGGGGATTTGTTCAACTTTGAAATAATCTCCCAAAGACCAATTGCCAAGCATTCTAAAAAAAGTTGTGTGGCGGTTATCTCCAATTTCTTCAATATCCTGTGCTCTGAAACTATTCTGCACGTTAACAAGTCTTTTGCCTGCAGGATGTTTCTCTCCCAATAAATACGGAACAAGTGGCTGCATTCCAGAACTCGTAAAAAGTGTTGTTGGGTCATTTTCCGGAACAAGTGGAGAGTTGGGGATTCTAACATGGCCTTTGCTTTCAAAGAATTTTATATAGTTTTCAATAATTTGCGAGGCTGTCATTGCTACCTATTATAGCACGAATTAAGGCTTGGAGAATGTCTTCTATGGCATGGGGAGTTGTCTGGATTGAACTTCGGCCTCTCTGCGGACACGGGCGATAGTCTTTAGATCTTGGAAGAGTCTCTCGCGCCTATCAGCAGGTATAACGGCCCATGGATCTTGGGGATTAAGACCTAAATCTATTGGAGTACCTGGGGTTATTTCTGCTTTCATATAGATCTAATAAAAGTATACAACATTTAAGTAATAAAATTACGGAGCGGACAATCTGTGTGTTTGCAGCGGGTAGCGAATTCCAAGATAATGTATCTTTTCCACCTCTAAGGTGGACAAAGGGTGGATAAGGCATGACGTGATTCGTAAATATTTAACTCTCCATACTACAGTGTATGGAGAGTAGTTTATTGGGTGATGTAGGATTTAAGGGGGCAATCGGTGTGTTTGCAGCGGGCGGGGCAATATGTTCTTCCGTAATAAATTAAACCCAAGGCAAAATTGTGCCACCATTCTTTAGGCAAAATTTCCATTAAATCTTTCTCAATCTTTACCGGATCCTTCTCTGCAGTCAGTCCAAGAAGGTTCGCAAGTCTTCTAACATGCGTGTCCACAACAACTCCTTCTGATTTTCCAAAAGCTTCCTGCAGAATAACGTTAGCAGTTTTTCTACCAATGAAAGGAAGTTCGAGAAGTTCCTCCATAGTTTCCGGAAGTTGACCTTTGTATTTCTCCGCAACAATATCAGCGGCGCTTTTAATTGCTTTTGCTTTGCCTTTGTAGAAATTAATGCTTTTTATGTCGTTTGAAAAGTCCTCGATAGAAGCTTTCTGATAATCTTCAAGAGTTCTGTACTTTTTAAATAGATTCTGGGTCACTTTATTTACACCAACGTCTGTTTGTTGTGCAGAAAGTGCAACTGCAACATAAAGTTCCCAAGGATTTGAATAATGAAGAGGAGTTTTTGGATTAGGAAATTCTTTCTTAAGATAGTCGTAGATCTTTTTTGCCTTAATTTTTCTATCTTCCATGGTGGAATTATAACATTTATTCTTTTCTTTTCTCCGCGAAAAGAAACAAAAGCTCGTTCGCTGTGAAAGTCGCGCTAAAATTACTGCGTTCGCTAGTCGGGTGATTTCACCCCTTCCTCGACAAGTTTGCGAGGAATCCCCCTGACAGCTCACTCCATAATTTATTAACGCGCTTTGTTTCAATGCTCACATTGAAAAATTCATTGAAAATTGTAAATTGAGGATTGTAAATTGCATTGTCTTTGCCTATTGACAGAGCACTCACACTGTGTTATAAATTATTCACTCTAAACAATCTCGTTTGTAGGGGGTTTCGTACCCTCTGCATTTTTTTTGTTGAGATACTGCCGGCTTCATTCATTACATTATCAGATGCCAAGAGATATAAAGTTAAAAGAGAAGACAAGAAACAACTGGGGAAAAGATTTTAAGTTTTTGCCTCCACTTGACCTCCTTGCTGTTCAAAAAGAATCTTATAAATGGTTTATTGAAAAAGGAATAGGCGAAGTTCTCCAGGAAATATCCCCAATAGATGATTTTACAGAAAAAAATTGGACGCTTACTTTTAAGGACTACAGAATTGGAAAAGCAAAAATCACAAAAGAAGTAGCTCTTGAAAAGGGTCTTACATATGACGCACCTTTGTATGTAAAAGCAACATTGGTTAACAAGAAAACCGGCGGAACAATTGATCAGGAAGTTTTTCTGGGAGATATTCCTCAAATGACAGATCAGGGAACTTTTATAGTTAATGGAATTGAAAGAGCGGTCGTTAATCAATTGGTCAGGTCTCCGGGAGTTTTCTTCACAGCAATTCAGGATAATGTAACAGGAAAAGCATTGTACGTTGCAGAAATAAGACCGGTTCATGGATCATGGCTTGAATTTTCAACCACAAGACATGACACAATTACGGTCAAAATAGATAGACGCAGAAAGTTTTTAACCTCAACGTTTCTAAGAGCTATTGGAATTTCCTCAAACGATGAGATAAGGGAAAAGTTCAAAGACATGGAAGCAGATGGCGGAACTTCTTTTATAGAAAACACACTTCTTAAAGACGATACCGGGGATTCAACTGGCGCACTTTTGGAGATATTTAAAAAAATGCATCCAGGAGAACCTATTGTTATTGAAAAAGCAAAAGAAAATTTCTATGGAATGTTTTTCAACAACAGAAGATATGATTTGGGAGCAGTTGGCCGTTACAAAATGAATAAAAAGTTAAAAGATGCTCCAGGATTTGTCCCTTCAGAAGAAAGAGTTTTGACAATTGAGGACATTGTTGCCACTTTAAAATTCCTTATACTTTTGGCACGCGGATTTAATGGAGTTGATGACATTGACAGCTTGGCAAATAGAAGAGTAAGGCGAGTTGGGGAGTTAGTTGCAAGCACTGCTTTTAGAGTTGGAGCACTTCGTCTCGAGCGAAGCGTAAAAGAAAGAATGAGTCTTATCCAGCCGGATGTTCCTGTTTCAATTGCAAATCTTATAAATGCCAGACCTATTATGGCCTCAATAAATGAGTTTTTTAGAACTTCACAGCTCTCAGCAATTTTGGACCAGACAAATCCACTTTCTGAAATTGACAATTTAAATCGTTTAACGGTTATGGGAACCGGCGGAATTTCCAGGGAAAGAGCAGCCTTTTCAATCCGTGATATTAACAGTTCTCAGTATGGAAAAATTTGCCCAATTAGAAGCCCCGAAGGACCAAATATTGGTCTAGTTACTTACATGAGTTTATATGCAAGGGTAAATGAGCATGGATTTTTGGAAGCTCCTTATAGAAAAGTTGAGCACAAGAAAGACGGCAGAAAAACCTTAAGCAAGGCAACTTCAGAAATTACTTATATGATGGCGGATGATGAAAGAGAACACTATGTAACTCATGCAGGAGTTCTTGCAGATAATGACGTAATTTTAGAAGACAGAGTTCCTTGCCGCTATGGGGGAGAATTTATTGAAGTTGATAGAGAAAAAATAGAATACGTAGATATTGCGCCCCGTCAAGTTGTTGGAACTGCTGCATCTCTTATTCCATTTGTATCACACGATGAAGCAAATAGAGCTTTGATGGGAACCCACATGCAGTGCCAAGCAGTCCCTCTTGTAATTCCGGATAGTCCAATTGTTGGAACAGGAATGGAAAAAGCAGTTGCAGAAGTTATGGGAAGAGTCATAAAAGCTCCATTTGACGGAAAAGTAATTTATGCAGATGCAAGAAAAGTAGTTGTTAAGGGTGCCAAAAAAGGAGAAGAGGAAACATACTTGCTTAATTCTTTTAAAAGAACTTCAAATGCAACGGCATATACGCAAAAAACAGTAGTATCATCTGGCCAAAAACTTATAAAAGGAGATTTGCTTATTGACGGTCCATCATCTGAAGACGGAGAATTGGCTTTGGGCAAAAATCTTCTTATTGCATACGCATCGCTAGATGGTTTGGGATACGAAGACGCAATAGTTATCTCAGATAAGCTTGTAAAACAGGACTTATTATCCTCAATTCACATTGAAAGACACGAAGCCTCTGTTGTTGAGACAAAGTTGGGACCGGAAGAAACAACCCGCGATATCCCAAATGTTTCAGAAGATGATTTGGCAAATCTTGATGAAGATGGAATTATAGCTGTTGGTTCTGAGGTTAGTCCCGGAGACATATTGGTTGGAAAAATTGCACCAAAGGGAGAAACGGAATTAACAGCAGAAGAAAGACTTTTGAGAGCTATTTTTGGAGAGCAGGCAAGAGAAGTTAGAGACACATCTCTTAGAATGCCAAACGGAGAGCGCGGAACAGTTATAAATGTTCAAATCCTGGATAGAAAAAAGGGAGACGAACTTGAGCCTGGAGCACTTCAAAAAATTATTGTTGAAGTAGCACAATTTAGACACGTTGTTGTTGGAGATAAACTTGCCGGAAGACACGGAAACAAAGGAGTTATTTCTAAAATCTTGCCGGAAGCAGACATGCCATATCTAGAAGATGGAACCCCTGTTGATATTATAATCTCGCCAATTTCAGTACTTGCGCGTATGAATTTGGGACAACTTTTGGAAGCACATCTGGGATGGGCTGCGCAAAAACTTGGAATGAAAGTTGGAGTGCCTGTTTTTGAAGAAGTTGGAGAAGACAGAATCGTTGGGCTTCTTAAACAAGCAGGGCTTCCTGTTGATGGAAAAGTAACTTTGTATGACGGACGCACAGGAGAAGCATATGAAAATCCGGTTGTTGTTGGAATTGAATACATTATGAAACTTATCCACATGGTTGAAGACAAAACCCATGCCCGTTCAACCGGTCCGTACTCTTTGGTTACGCAGCAGCCATTGGGTGGAAAAGCTCAAATGGGAGGACAAAGACTTGGAGAAATGGAAGTTTGGGCGCTTGAAGCGCACAGAGCAAAATATACTCTTCAGGAAATGCTTACAATTAAATCAGATGACGTTGTAGGTAGGGCTAAAGCTTTTGAAGCAATTGTAAAGGGAACAGATATTCCAACACCAAAAGTTCCTGAGTCATTTAAGGTTTTAATAAAAGAACTTGCGGCTTTGGGCTTAAATGTTTTGCCGGTTGGCGCAACAGTTATAGCAGAGCCATTGCTTACGGAACCATTGCCGGCCGCAATTATTGAAGAAAAAGTTCAGGAAGCAGTCTCGGAGGAAGCAAAAGAGCTAAGACAAGAGTTAGGTGCGACAGTTGTGCCGGAAGTTGCAGTTGGAACAGAAACTGCAGAAAAAGAAATAATTGAAGAGTCAAAAGAACAAACGGAGGGAGCAATAAGTGAATAACGATAACAAAAAACAAAAAGATATAACAATAGTTGATTTTAACGCGCTTAAGATTGTTCTTGCTAATCAGCAGGATATTCTCAACTGGTCATATGGAGAAGTTACAAAGCCTGAAACAATTAATTATAGAACGCTAAGGCCTGAAAAAGATGGACTTTTTGATGAGCGCATTTTTGGACCAACCAAAGACTGGGAATGTTATTGTGGAAAGTACAAAAGAATAAGACACAGAGGCGTTATCTGTGACAAATGTGGAGTTGAAGTAACGCTTTCAAGAGTAAGAAGGGAAAGAATGGGGCACATTGTCCTTTCATCTCCTGTAGCTCATGTTTGGTTTTCTAAAGGTTCATCTTCACCGCTTTCGTTGATTTTGGATATTCCTCAGAAATCACTTGAGAGTGTTATTTATTATGCTTCGTACATTGTTATTGAAGTAGACGACAAAAAGAAAAAGGAAGCACTAAGTGAGTTTGCAAAAAACATAAATGAGCGAAAAAATATTCAAAAAGATGAACTGGCATCTGAGGAAAAGAAAATAAACGAAGAAATAGATAAAAAGAAAAAAGAAGCAGCTTCTTCAACAAGCAAAAAGGGAGAACAAAAACAGCTTATTGAACAAGAATTAGAGCTCATGAAAAGGCAAAAGGTGGCAGCTTTGTCAGAAAGGTTTGCGGCAGAAGAAAAAAAGCTGGATGAAATTTCCGATGCACTTTCAAGGCTATTAAAGAGTCTTCAGGTAGGTTCGGTTCTGTCCGAAGACGAGTACTTTAAAATTCTTGAATATGATATTCCTGTTTTCTTTGTCATAAAAACAGGAGCAGAAGGAGTCTTAAATCTTTTAGACAGAGTTGATTTGCCAGGCGTCATCATGGCAATAAGACAAGAAGCAGAGAAGTCAAAGGGACAAAAGTACCTAAAGCTTATCAAAAGACTAAGGCTTATTGAGTCAATGAGAAAAGCAGGAATTGAGCCGTCTTCAATGATTCTTGGAGTACTTCCTGTTATTCCGCCGGATTTACGCCCAATGGTGCAGCTTGCTGGGGGACGCTTTGCAACATCTGACTTAAACGATTTATACAGAAGAGTTATCAATAGAAACAATAGGCTCAAGCACTTAGTTTCTCTTGGTGCGCCTGAAATAATCTTAAGAAATGAAAAAAGAATGCTTCAGGAATCTGTCGACTCACTCATTGACGTTTCACAGCGTACTTCACAAATTGTTGCATCAACACTTCGCTCTCTTTCAGACATGCTACGTGGAAAACAGGGACGTTTTAGGCAAAACTTGCTTGGAAAAAGAGTAGATTATTCCGGACGTTCAGTTATTGTTGTTGGACCTCAGCTTAGTCTTTCACAATGTGGACTTCCAAAGGAAATGGCTCTTGAAATGTTTAAGCCATTTGTTTTGAGGGAGGTAATTTTGCGTGGTTTTGCCCCAAACATAAAAAGTGCTAAAAGATTTATTGAGAAGCGCCCCCCTGAAGTTTTTGATATTTTAGAAGAAATAACAAAGAATCATCCGGTTCTTCTAAACCGTGCGCCAACGCTTCATAAACTTGGTATTCAGGCATTTTACCCGGTTCTTATTGAAGGAGCGGCAATCCAGCTTCATCCTTGTGTCTGTTCCGGATACAATGCTGACTTTGACGGAGACCAAATGGCCGTACACATTCCGCTTTCTGTTAAAGCGCAAGAAGAAGCAATTGAGCTTATGATGCCAAAAAATAACTTACTTAAGCCTGCAGATGGAAGCCCAATCACTCTTCCAAACAAAGAAATGGCAGTCGGAGTTTACTACCTTACTTCAATAGATGAAACTTTGAAGAAAGAAGAGCAGCCGGTTTTTGTTTCGGATGAAGAAGCAATACTTGCCCACGCGACCAAAAAAATAACACTCCGAGAGCCAATTCAAGTTAGAGTTGACGGAAAAGTGACAGAGACTTCGGTTGGACGAGTCCTTTTCAATGAGCTTTTGCCTGAGAAAATGCAGTTTATAAATGAGGCCATTAAAGCCTCCGGTGTTAAAAGAATTGTAACAGAGGCCATAAAAACCCAGACAGCAGATGAAGTTGAATTCTTAATTGACGGAATCAAAAAGCTTGGGTTTTATGCTGCTATGGTTTCAGGAATTTCGGTTTCCGTATTTGATAACAAAATGGTTCCGCAGAAGGACGGAATGATTGAGGTTACTGAAAAAAAGATAAAAGAAATTGAAGGAGAATATCAACAGGGACTTATTACAAATGATGAGAGAAAGCGCTTGGGAAATGATGCATGGTTTAAGACAACGGATGCAATTGCAGATTTGACTTGGGAGGCGCTAACAACCGAAAACGCAATTAAACTTATCATAGATTCAGAAGGTGCGCGTGCCGGAAAAGAACAACTAAAGCAACTTTCCGCTATGAGAGGGCTTATCCTTGACCCGCTTGGAAAAATTGTTGAACTTCCTATTAAATCAAACTTTAGAGAAGGTTTATCAATTTTTGAATACGTGGCATCGGCTCGTGGTTCAAGAAAAGGATTGACCGACTCAGCTCTAAAAACAGCAAATGCAGGATATTTGACTCGTAGACTTGTTGATGTATCTCACGATGTCATTATTCGTGAGGATGATTGTGGTTCAACAACAGGCATTACAGTTGTTAGAAATGAGCCGGAAAGAGAAGCCTCACTTTCATTTAGAATTATGGGTCGCGTTGCTGCAACAAACGTAACTTCTAAGAAAAATAAAAAAGTGTTACTCAAAGCAGGAGAAGAAATAACAGAAGAGAAAGCAAAAGAAATAGATGCCAGTGATGTTGATGAAGTAATTGTCCGTTCGGCTCTTACATGTAAGCTTGAATATGGAATTTGTGCCAAATGTTACGGTTGGGACTTTTCTGTTAAGAGAAAAGTTGAACTTGGAGTGCCGGTTGGAGTTATAGCAGCTCAATCAATTGGAGAGCCTGGAACACAGCTTACTATGAGAGTCAGACATTTTGGTGGAATTGTAATGAGCGACGTTACCCAGGGACTTCCCCGTGTTGAGGAACTTTTTGAAATGAGAACCCCTAAAAATATGTCTCCAATATCTGAAATTCCGGGAAGAGTTAAGATTGAGACCAATGACGACGGTTACATTATTACAGTCAGAAACAATAAAATGAAGCCGTCCGATGAAAGAGAATATTTTGTTCCACTGGCGGCGGAGCTAAACGTTGTTGATGGTTCAGATATAACTACAGGAACTCCATTTGCAGCAGGATATCTTGATCCAAAAGAGATGCTTAAGATTAAAGGATTAACAGATGCTCAGTTTTATATCTTAAAAGAAGTTCAAAAAGTTTATGAATCTCAGGGAATTGCAATTTCGGACAAGCATTTTGAAGTTATTCTTAGAAAAATGTCTGACAAAGTTATTGTCGAAACAGTTGGAGATACAGCTTTAATTCCTGGAGATTTCATAACCAAGGCCCGCTTTGAAGAAATTAATGCGCAAGTTCTGTCCCAGGGTGGAGAGCCTGCAACTGCAAGACAAACAATTCTTGGTATCACAAAGTCTTCGTTATTTTCAGATTCATGGCTTTCTGCAGCTTCATTTCAGGAGACAACCAAAGTCTTAACAGAGGCCGCACTTCAAGGTCAGGAAGACAAGCTCATAGGACTTAAAGAAAACGTTATCATCGGACGCCTCATTCCTGTTGAAGGTAAGACCCCGGATGAGGTATAATACTAAATCAAAGATAAAAAATAATATCTCAAATCTCTAAGATTTAATTTTTGATTTTTAATTTAAAAACATGCCAACATTATCACAGCTTACTAAAAGAGGCAGAACTAAAAAGGAAAAAAAGATCCGCTCAACTGCGATGCGGCGCTTTTATAATGCAAAAGAACAGCGCTACAAAAACTTGGTAGCACCTATGAAAAGAGGAGTTGTAACTTTGGTTAAAACAATGACTCCAAAAAAGCCAAACTCGGCTCTACGTAAAGTTGCGCGTGTAAAACTTTCAAACAGAATGGAAGTAACAGCTTATATTCAGGGAGTTGGTCACTCACTTTCTGAGCATGGAATCGTTCTAGTTCGTGGCGGCCGTGTTAAGGATTTGCCGGGTGTAAAATATCACATAGTGCGTGGTAAATTCGATTTACTAGGTGTTGAAGGAAGAAAAACATCAAGAAGTAAGTATGGAGCAAAAAGAAATGCAGGACCAGCAGCGCCAAGAGTAGCAACGGGAACGCCTGCACCAGCTGAAGCACCAGCCGCAACAGCTGAGTAGCTCGAAAGGAAATAATTATGCGTCATAAAAAGGTTAGAAAAAGAGAAGTAGAGCCGGATAAGATTTACGGCAGCAGACTTGCAGCCAAGTTTATAAATTCCATGATGAAAGATGGAAAGAAAACTATTGCCGAAAGTCTTTTTTACGATGCAATAAAAAAAATTGAGGAAAAAGAAAAAGACGCAATCTCACTATTCGAGCGCGCAATTGCAAATGTAGGTCCAAGACAGGAAATTAAGCCAAGACGTGTTGGTGGAGCCTCTTATCAGATTCCAATTGAAGTCCGCGGCGAGCGAAAAACTTCACTTGCAATCAGATGGATAATTTTGGCTGCAAAAGCCAGATCAAATAGAGAATTTCATTCATTCTCTGAAAAATTAGCTGCAGAACTTTTAGATGCAATTGACAATAAAGGTGAGGCAATAAAGAAAAGAGATACAGCCCACCGCATGGCAGAAGCCAATAAGGCATTCTCCCACTTCCGTTGGTAATCCCCTTGTTCTTAGATGATAGAATGTTGCCATGGGTAATATTCATGAAATGCGACCATCAAACAAGGTAATTCCGTATGAAAGATTTGCCGATGCTAGGAACAAAAGAATATTGG
>JGI1358J11329_10003607_pt1 | contig 11459 bp, 5 predicted proteins | sample Subgroupgradi54m_FD_11329 | JGI IMG/M metagenome (IMG submission 11329)
CTCTTTACGAGACAGACCTGATCTTGCCCAACCATGGATCCCCGCTTTCGCGGGGATGACGAGTGAAATATGAGTCATCATTCCTTCACCCGATTGCCCTGTCTACATCCTCATGACGGAGGCCCATCCGGCTGAGAGATCGCAGGGGAACACGGATGAACACGGATTCCGGCTTCGCCGGGTCTGGGATGAACACGGATTGCCTGTTATCCGTGTTCATCCGTGGATATCCGCGTTCATCCGTGTTGCTTTTCACTGCTGATGGCACGGCTCAACGCGTGCCGCTGCCCTCTTTCACCCGATTGCCCTGTCTGTCTAACTGACCGATGACAGGGTTTCAGCCGTGCCCGCCAGGGCGCGGTTCAACAGGGCGATCAGGCGGTCCATATCCACTGGCTTACCAACCCGCGCCGTGATGCCGGCGTCACGCAATGCCGCTTCGTCCAGTTGGCTTTCCGTGTAGCCGGTGCAGAGGATACATGGCAGGTCGGGGCGGATGGCTCGCAACAGGGTCACCAGATCGCTGCCGCGCATATCCGGCATCGTCTGGTCAGTGATCACCGCATCCCAGGCATGGGGATCGGCACGGAATTCGGCCAGGGCCTCGATCGGGCTGCTACAGGGGGATACTTCGAAGCCGCGCCGCTCCAGCGCCATCAGCAGCATATCGCCGAAATGCGGGTCATCGTCGACCAGCAGGATTCGCCCACCGGCCGCCAGTGCAAGCGAGGGCGGCGGCTTTTCGGCCGGGGTCACGACCTCGTGGGAGCGTGGCAGGATCACCTCGACGCGGGTGCCGTTGCCGGGACAGCTTTCGACCGCCAGGGCGCCATGGTGAGCGACGACGATGCGCTCGATGACCGCCAGACCCAACCCCGTGCCATGACCCTTGCCCTTGGTGGTGAAAAAAGGCGTGAAGATCTTTTCGAGCAATGTGGCATCCATGCCGACACCCGTGTCGGTGACCACCAGCGAGACATGGTCGGCGGCGGGGTCGATCTCTCCCAGGATTGCCTTTGCGGTGCCGTCCGTGTCGCTCCAGACGTCGACGGCGCTCACTCCGGTACGCCGGGACAAACGCCTGTACACCTCGTTCTCCGTCCGGGTGGCATGCAGGGCCACCACCACGGTACCGGGACCACCATCCAACGCGTCATGGGCATTGATGCATAGATTGAGCAGAACCTGGCCGAGTTGTCCGGCGTCACCGATGATCGTGGCCGCCGGCTCGTCGATCGCCGTCATCAGGCGCATGGTCGACGGCAAAGTCCCTTTGAGCAGAGCGGCCGTCTCTTCGATCAGCCCGGCGGCGGCGCACCGGGTCGGCGCGACCTCGCGCTTGCTGGCGAAGGACAGAATCTGTTCGACCAGGGCCTTGCCCCGCTGGCCGGCGGCGACGATCCGCCCGGCATGGTACCGGATATCGCCATCGCTGGCGTCTTCGACGATGAACCGGGCAAAGCCCAGGATCGCGCCCAGCAGGTTGTTGAAATCGTGGGCGATGCCGCCGGCCAGTTGGCCCAGCGCCTCCAGCTTGCGGGTTTCCTGGATATGCTCGGTCAGCCGGCACCGTTCCTCTTCGCGCAACTGCTGTTCGGTGATGTCGGTGACCGAGCCGATGAACCCGGTCAGCACCCCCACCGCATCGAAACGCGGGACGACATAGCCCAGTACCCAGAGCACTTCGCCTTCCGGCCGCCGAATGCGATATTCCTGACGGAAGGTTCCGCCCGTTGCGACCGCATCCGTCCAGCCGGCGACCACCGCGGCGCGGTCATCGGGATGGATGATCCGTCGCCAGCCCAGGCCAAGGAACTCGTCGCGCGACAGACCGCTGATCTGAACCATCCGGTCGTTGGCGAAGACGCAGGAGCCGTCGACATCGGTCATGATCACGCCGACCGGCGTCGCGGCAACCAGTTCCTCATAGTATTGCTGGCTCTTGCGCAGGGCCTGGCAGGCCGTTTCCAGGGCCGCCGCCGCGTTCCGGCGCTCGGAGACATCGCGGGCGATACCGGCGATGCCGGTGACATTGCCATTTTCATCGTGCAAGGCCGTCTTGTAGGTCTCGATCCACAATGCGACGCCGTCGGCACCGACGAACCGTTCCTCGATCCGCTTGCCATGTCCGGTCGCCATCACCGCGCGGTCATCGGCCTGATAGGCTTCCGCCAGCTCCTCCGGGCAGAAGTCCAGATCCGACTTGCCGATCAGCGCCTCCGGATCGGCGACCCCGGCGGCGGCGGCCAGCGCCCGGTTGGCGGCGACGAAGCGGGACTCCGTGTCCTTCAGCCAGGCGAGGTCGGGGATGTTGTCGAGGATCGACCGCAGGTGCAGGGCAGCGGTGCGCAATTCGGACTCGCTGCGTTCCAGTGCCTGCTTGGCCGTCATCTCCTCGGTAACGTCGATCGCCAGCCCTTCGGTGATCAGATCGTCACCATCCCGGTCCACCACGCGTTCGCGCGCCAGACGCCAACTGATCCGGCCGTCCGGCAGAAATCGACGAAAACGGTGTTCTGAAAAGCCCTCGTCGCGGAGCCGCCGGGGCACCTCCTCGAACAGCAGGCGCAGGTCGTCCGGATGGTACAGTTGAAGGACATCCTCAGGGGCAAGAGTGGTCATGCGCGCCAGGTCCATCTCGGCCGCGCCGGTACCGCCAAACCAAAGAAACTGCTTAAGACCGTCCGGGCGCTGTCGTATCCGGAACACCGTTCCAGGCAGATTGTCGATCAGGTTCGACAGGCGCGCGGCGGTCTGGCGCAGCTCGGCTTCGCGCCGCTCCAGAACCGCCGTCGTCTCGCGGTGTCCGCAATGGGCGCGGTGCAGCCGTTCCGTCATCTCGCCAATCGCGTTCACCACCCGGTCGAGTTCATCGGGAGACGACAGGGGAGCCCGATCCAGTTGGAAGCGCACCGGGCTGCCGGCGGGATCATACGTGGCGAGGGCCACGGCGATGCTCGACAGGTGTCGGGTGATCAGACGGCCGACGATGAACAGCGTAAACAGGGAGACCAGGAACGTCTTGGCGCCAAGGCCGAGAGCGATGACCACGGCGCGGGTCAGCAGTTGGCCGATGATTTCGGCATGAGTCACCTCGATCCGAAGAAACCCCAGCTTCCGCGCTGTGCCGTCGCAGTCGCACAGGATGGGGAATTCATAGGTCTGCGCCGTCGCCCGCGGTGCCCGCTCGACAGCCACGACCAAGGGATCGGGCGACGTGGGAACCAGTTCCCTGATGTCAACGGCACTGATGCCGGGCAACAGAAGAATCCCTTCCGCCTGGAGTCTGAGCTGTCGGCGGTCGGCGGTCCACAGGCTGTTGCCAAGGCTGGGCGCATAGCTGCGGGCGACCTGTTCGACACGGTGCCCAAGACCTTCCGTCTCGTGACGGTAATCACTATAAAGTTGCAGGGCCGTGAGACTCAGCGTCACCACCGAACTGAAGAGAACGATGCGGATCAGCAACGCGGCGCCGATGTTTGACGGCCCCGACCAGCGTATGCGATTCAATCGGCTCACGTCGTTTCCATTCGGTTAGCGCGTTTTCCGACCAAGTCGAAAAACGCTCTCATTTGTTCGGCCCTCGCCGGGCGCACTCCGCGCTCAGGTGCCGCCGCAATGGCGGCTGGAGCGTGATCCAGGATCACGCTCTAGCGGACTGCCGCACCGCTCAGAAACAACGCCACCACCGCCCGCACATGCTGGCGCCGTTCCTCTTCCTCGGGCGGCACCCGCAGGCCGAGGCGCAATTCGCAGTCGATATGCCCCAGCAGGGCGGCGGTGAACTGCCGTGCGGCGAAGCCCGGATCGGGTACCGACAGCCGGCCCTGGGCCTGGGCATGCTCGAAGAAGCGCGTCACCATCTCCATCGTCCGTGCCGGACCGGCATCATAGAAGATGCGGGCCAGGTCCGGCTGTCGCGACGCCTCGCCGAGGACGACCTGTTGCCCACGCAATGCCGGCGGCGACCAGATCAACGCCAACAGGCCGTCGCCGAGAATCTCCAGCGCTGTACTGATGCTGACATCATCGAACATCTCGGGCAGCAGGCGTGCCCCCAGGGCATCGCAGAGCGCGGATACGCAGGCGGCAAAAAGCTGTTCCTTCGAGGGAAAGCGCGAATACAGGGTGGTCTTGGACACCCGGGCGCGCTTCGCCACCGTATCCATCGCGGCGGCGGCATAGCCGGCCTCCATGAAGATCTCGGTGGCGGCGGCCAGGATCTGGTCTGATTTGGGGTCGTGCACTGGAAAGCCCGATGGTGGGTGAACTGAACTGTACCGTTCGGCGTTGACGCCGGTCGTGAAGCGGCGTACATAGCTTACACGAGACGATACAGTTCAGTCCACTTTTCCCGTCCGGTCCCCTTCCCAGTGAGGCAGCGCCATGTCCCGTGCCCTCCGCCGCCGTGTGCTCATGCTCTCCAGTGCCGTTGTGCTGCTCCTGGCGGCGTGTGACCAACCTCAGGCCGAGAGCCCGCAGCCGCGGCCGGTGCGGGTCACCACCGTCATCCTGGAGTCCAGCGCCCCGGTGGCCCGTTACGCCGCGGTGATTCGTCCGCGCATCGAGGCCGATCTGGGATTCCGCATCGCCGGCAAGGTGGTCGAGCGGCTGGTCGAGGTCGGTCAGCGGGTGGTACCGGGCCAGCCATTGGCGCGGCTCGATCCCAGTGACCTTGACTTGCAGGTCAAGGCGACCGAGGCGCAACTGGCCTCGGCTCAGGCCGATGCCGCCAATGCCCAGGGCGATTTCCGCCGTTCCGCGGAACTGAAACGCGGCGGCTGGGCCAGTGGACAGACCTATGACCATGCCCGCGCCGCTCATGAGCGCGCCAAGGCCCATGTCGCCGAACTCCAGGCCAGCCTGTCGGTATTGCGCAACAGCAGCCGCTACGCCGTCCTGACCGCTGATGCCGAGGGCGTGGTGACCGCCATTCTCGCCGAGCCCGGCCAGGTGCTGGCGGCGGGACAGCCGGCAGTGCGTCTGGCTCGGCTGAGCGAGATGGAGGCCGTTGCCGACATTCCCGAACAGCAGGCGACCAGCCTTGCCGACCACCGCCTGTCGGTCGAAGCGTGGTCGCTTCCCGGAGTCACCATTCCGGCGGTACTGCGCGAAGTCTCGCCGGCGGCTGATCCGACCACCCGCACCTATCGCCTGCGGGCGACGTTGCAGGCTCCGCCATCGGGGCTGCAACTGGGCATGACCGCAACACTGCTCGCCCTGCCGCATCACAGCGTGCCGGTGGCGCGCATTCCGCTGACGGCGCTGACGCAGCAAGGCGACCAACCGGCGGTGTGGATCGTCAATGCGCAAGGGAATGGCGTCGACCGGCATCCGGTCCAGGTGATCGCCTATGCCGGCGACTGGGCGATCATCGGTGGCGGTCTGTCCGGTGGTGAGACCATCGTCACCGCCGGTGTGCATAAGCTGGACTCCGGCCAGCGCATCCGGGTGTGGAGGGCGCCGTCATGAGCAATCGCGGCAATCTTTCGGCCTGGGCGCTGTCGCATCGGACGCTGGTGCTGTTTCTCATCCTCGCCAGCATGGCCTCTGGCCTTGTCGCCTATCGGACGCTCGGGCGCAGCGAAGATCCGGCCTTCACCTTCAAGGTCATGATTGTCCGCACCAACTGGCCGGGCGCCACCGCCCGCGAGGTGGAACTGCAAGTCACCGACCGCATCGAAAAGAAGTTGCAGGAACTGCCCTATTTCGACGTGGCCCGCAGCTATTCGCGGCCGGGCGAGTCGGTGGTGTTCATCATCCTGAAGGACTACACCCCGCCGAAGATGGTTCCCGACCTGTGGTATCAGGTGCGCAAGAAAATCGGTGACATCGCCTACACACTGCCGGCCGGCGTACAGGGGCCATTCTTCAATGATGAATTCGGTGATGTCTATTCGGCCATCTACGCCTTCATGGGTGAGGACTTCACTCCTGCCGAGTTGAAGAAGATCGCCGAACAGGCCCGCGAAGGGCTGTTGCGCCTGCCCGGTGTCGAGAAGGTGGCGCTGATCGCGCCACAGCAGGAACGTATCTATGTGGAGATTTCCAGCCGCCGCATCGCCAGTTTCGGCCTGTCGGTCGAGGCGGTCGCCCAGGCGTTGATGCGCGACAACGTGGTCGCCGCGGCCGGCGTGGTCGATAGCGGCTCGCAGCGCATCTATCTGCGCATCGACATGGGGCCCGACGCGCTGGAGCAGGTCAAATCCCTGCCCATCGAGGCCGGTGGGCGCATCCTGACCATCGGTGACGTGGCCGAACTGAAGCGCGACTATGTGGACCCGCGCAGCTTGACCATGCGCTTCAAGGGCCGCGACGCCATCGGCCTGGGTGTGGTGATGGCCAAGGGCGGCAATGTGCTCGACCTGGGCACGGCGCTGGAGGCTGAAGCGGCGCGCATCGCCGCCGCCCTGCCCCTGGGGGTCGAGATTGCCACCGTCGCCGATCAGCCCCGCGTCGTCGAGCACTCGGTCGGCGAGTTCATGGAAAGCCTCGCCGAAGCGCTGCTCATCGTCATGGCCGTCAGCTTCGTAACGCTCGGCTGGCGGACCGGTCTGGTGGTCGCCTTCGCGGTGCCGCTGGTGCTGGCGCTGACTCTGGCGGCCATGCTGGTGCTGGGCATCGACCTGCAACGCATCTCGCTGGGCGCGCTGATCATCTCCCTCGGCCTGCTGGTCGACGATGCCATCATCGCCGTGGAAATGATGGTGGTGAAGCTGGAAGAGGGATGGGACCGCCTGCGCGCCGGCGCCTTCGCCTACAGCTCGACCGCCTTTCCCATGCTCAGCGGCACCATCGTCACCGCCGCCGGCTTCGTTCCGGTCGGCTTCGCCCGCTCCGCCGCCGGTGAATACACCAATGCCATCTTCTGGGTGGTCGCCTTGTCGCTGATGATCTCCTGGGTCGTCGCCGTCATCTTCACCCCCTATCTCGGCTATCTGCTGTTGCCCCGCCCCAAGCATACCGGGCCGGTTCACAACAATTCCCATGCCGTCTACCACACCCCGCGCTACCAGATCCTGCGCCGGGTCATCACCGCCTGCGTGCGCTGGCGCTGGGTGACCATCGGCGTGACCCTGGCCGCTTTCGTCGCGGCGCTGGTCGGCTTCGGCTATGTCCAGCAGCAGTTTTTCCCATCGGCCAACCGGCCCGAGTTGCTGGTCGATCTGCGCCTGTCCGGCGGCGCCTCGTTCGCCGCGACCGCCGCCGAGGTGGGCCGGCTGGAAAAACGTCTGGCCGATGATCCGCGCATCGCGCATTGGGTGGCCTATACTGGCGGCGGCTCACCGCGCTTCTACCTGCCGCTCGACGAGCAGTTGCCGACCCCGAATTTCGCCCAGTTCGTGGTCGTGACCAAGGGCCTCGTCGAGCGCGAGGCGGTGATGAAGGATCTCGTGGCCCTGTCGGAGGACCAGTTCCCCGAGGCGCGCATGCGCGTCAGCCGGCTGGAGAACGGCCCGCCGGTCGGCTATCCGGTCCAGTTCCGCGTCAGCGGCGACGATCCGCAGCCGCTCCGCCAGATCGCCTATCGGCTGCGCGACCTGATGCGCGGCGATGCCAACCTGACCAACGTCCATCTTGACTGGGACGAGCTGGCCAAATGCGTGCGGCTCGAGGTCGATCCGGCCAAGGCGCGGGCGCTGGGCGTGTCGAAACAGGATCTGACTGCGGCGCTCAACAGCCTGGTCGGCGGTGTCGCGGTGACCCAATACCGCGAGGGCACCGAACTGATCGACGTGGTGTTGCGGACACCGCAGGAGGAGCGGGGCGACCTGGCCAAATTGGGCGACCTGATGGTGCGGACCAGTCGCGGCACCACCCTGCCGCTCAGCCAGATCGCCACGCTCCGCTACGCTCTCGAAGAGCCGATTCTGTGGCGCCGTGGCCGGGCGACGACCATCACCGTGGTCGCCGATGTGCTGGGCGACGTTCAGGCGCCGGTGGTCAGCCAGCGCATCAACACCCAGTTGGCGGCGCTGCGGGCTCAGCTTCCCTCGGGTTACGAAATCCAGATGGGGGGCGCCATCGAGGAAAGCAGCAAGGGTCAGGACTCCATCGCCGCGATGATGCCGCTGATGCTGCTGATCATGGTCACGACGCTGATGATCCAGCTGCAAAGCTTCTCGCGCGTGCTGATGGTGGTGCTGACGGCGCCGCTCGGGCTGATCGGCGTCACCGCCTCGCTGCTGCTGTTCCGTCTGCCCTTCGGTTTTGTCGCCACCCTGGGAGTCATCGCCCTGGCCGGAATCATCATGCGCAATTCGGTCATCCTGGTCGATCAGATCGAACAGGACATCACCGCCGGCCGCGCCCCGGTCAACGCCATCATCGAGGCCACCGTCCGCCGCACCCGCCCCATCGTCCTGACGGCCGCCGCCGCGGTGCTGGGCATGATCCCACTGGCCAACAGCGCCTTCTGGGGACCGATGGCGGTGTCGATCATGGGCGGACTGGCGGCGGCGACGCTGTTGACCATCCTGTTCCTGCCCGCCCTGTACGCCGCCTGGTTCCGCGTGCCGAACCCCAAACCGGCAGCGGACCAGCCGGACCCCCGGACAAGCCCGGAACTGGCGCATCATCCTGAACTTGCCGGTTAGGCGGCGGGCAAGCAGGCATTGGGCCAAAGGCCATGGTGCACGCCCCCTCTCCCGCTGGCGGGAGAGACGCCCAGCGCGCGTTGGCGCGCACCGCCGGGGATGAAAATGGGATTCCCGCTGGGGGCGCGGGCGTCCCGCCCGCGGCGATATCTCCACTGCCGCCAGCGTCGACGCGGGCGAGACGCCCGCGCCCCCAGCGAACAACCTTGATAACAAAGGATTTTTCTCAGGGATTTTCATAGCAGGGTCGGGGTGAGGGTGGTTCTCCCTTCCGTTTCCCAATAGGCCATTGATTTCTTGGCTCATGCTGGGTTTCAGGATGATGCGTTATCCGCCGAGAGCGCCAGCTATCCTATTGATTTTGCTAAAGGCAGCGTCACCCCGAAACCCGTCATGAGCCACGAGAAATTTCCCAGGGTTGAACCTGTCTCACTGGTGCAAGCCAAATTGTGAATTTACACTCAGATGACTCATGATACGATCACGAAAGCGATCATAAGGATGTCGATCATGGGATGGAGCCTCTATTTTATCGGTATAGCACTCATCATTCTGGCCGTTTTCCGGGGCCGAAATCGCAGCCATTCCCTGAAAGCCCGAGACATTTCGAGCAGCGTTGTCATCAACGGCGATGCCCATCATGATGTGACCCACTCCGTCCAACAGGCCCCACAACCGGATTCCACCAAGCCGTCCCCGGATCGCGTCGCCTGGGCTATCGGACTCGTCGGCGTTCTCGTGATGATGGCGCAACTCGGTCATGATCTGGTAAAGCCGTGATGTTCAGGCTGGATCAAATATGGCGGCTTTTTCGCAGTCGCGATGTCGTCCGCTCCATCATCATAAACGGGGACAACTCCGGGACCGTGACACTACAAATCGGCGGCACAGCCCGGCCGCCTGAGCTGAGTCTGCAATGGACACCGCTGCAAAAAAATATCAGTGGACTTGATTCATCAAATATATTCGACTTACTCTCCTGGAGATCGCGTCTGATCGAGAGGATGATTGGTAGAGACTTGGATTACGCTCAGCTTATCGCCTGGGCTTGCGAGGCTCCCAACCAGATCGCTATTCGCTTCCTTACCGGGCCGGGTGGCGCTGGCAAATCCCGATTGGCGGCCGAGGTGGCCACGGAGTTGCGGAAGAAGAAGTGGAGCACCGGCTTCATTAATCTCAACAAGCGCGTTGAGATACCGGTGACACAGATGGGCACTTTGCTTGTCATCGACTACCCGGAAGAACGGCGCGAGGATCTGCGAGGATTATTGCGCGAAATCCGCGGCATGGACAACCCGCCGGGCAAAATCCGTGTGCTTCTTCTTAGCCGGCGGCCTCGGGACTGGTGGAATGCCGACCTCGTCGCAAGTGGCGCCCACGAACTGTGCGATGCGCAGGACTGCACCGTAAAGCCGCTTGACGCAGCGGATACCTGTCAGTTGGTGCGTGAAGCCGTAGGCCGGCTTGCCGCATACCGAAGTGCAGCGCCGGTTTTTCCAGAGGACGCCGCCATTTTTTCATGGCATGCGCGAAATCCCGATCTGCATGGTTTGCCCTTATTTGTGACGGCTGCCGCCATTCATAGTGTTCTTGAGCCGGCCTCCACCTTTGATCTCAGTGGCGCCAAAATTGTTGAAGCCCTGGTCCGCCGTGAACGGCGGCGTCTCGACGAAGCCGCACGACGCGCCCATTGGCCAGTCCCCGAGGCCGCGTCACGGTTGTACGGTCTTGCCTCGTTACGGGGTGGTTTGGAGGGTGGAACGCTCAAATCTCTGGCACAAAGAGCTCCTGACATCGGATTGCCTCCGGCCGAACGGATTGTCGACCAAGTCCGCGATCAGGGCTGGTGGACGGCCGACCATCTTCCGGCGCCGCAGCCTGATCTTATGGCCGCCGAATTGTTACATCAAATCCTTGGCGAACAATCCGATGCTGTGGCCGATTGGTTATCCGCCGTGTTGGACTCCGCCAGAAGCATTGATGTTGGACGGTTGGCGCGTCTTGCCCACGACATCGCAACCCTCCATGCAGGCCCCTCTAACAGGCTGGTCAGCGGGTTAATTGCGGCCGTCAAAAAGCATCCGGATATTGCAGTATCTTGGCAAGAATTCCTCCATTCCGATAAAATTTCATTCCGTCTTTCCTCGCTTGGCGTGGTTATTGGTGAAACCTTGTTACGTCAAGATCGTGTTGATGACGCGCAGCGAGGAGCAATCTTCAACAACCTCGCCAATCGTCTGAGTGAGACGGGGGATCGTCAGGGCGCCCTCGAACCGGCGAAACGCGCCGTCGACATCAGAGAGACCTTGGCGCGGGACAATCCGGCCGCATACCTGCCCGATCTGGCAATGAGTCTCAACAACCTCGCCGCTTTTCTCAGCGAGACGGGGGATCGTCAGGGCGCCCTCGAACCGGCGAAACGCGCCGTCGACATCTATCAGACCTTGGCGCGGGACAACCCGGCCACATACCTGCCCTATCTGGCCGGTAGTCTCAACAACCTCGCCAATCGTCTGAGTGAGACGGGGGATCGTCAGGGCGCCCTCGAAGCGGCGAAACGCGCCGTCGACATCAGAGAGACCTTGGCGCGGGACAATCCGGCCGCATACCTGCCCGATCTGGCAATGAGTCTCAACAACCTCGCCAATCGTCTGAGTGAGACGGGGGATCGTCAGGGCGCCCTCGAACCGGCGAAACGCGCCGTCGACATCTATCAGACCTTGGCGCGGGACAACCCGGCCGTATACCTGCCCTATCTGGCCGGTAGTCTCAACAACCTCGCCGGTTTTCTCAGCGAGACGGGGGATCGTCAGGGCGCCCTCGAACCGGCGAAACGCGCCGTCGACATCTATCAGACCTTGG
>JGI1358J11329_10003608_pt1 | contig 11457 bp, 8 predicted proteins | sample Subgroupgradi54m_FD_11329 | JGI IMG/M metagenome (IMG submission 11329)
TGGCCGAGGAGAAAAAAATCAGAACCACTAAAGCGGATTTGGTCATGCACAATGCCCTTTTAAAAGCCCAAGATGTTTCCTCCCGCCTCAAAGAGGGGTTGGTCATCGGCGCGGATACGTTGGTCTTTACCGGGAATGGAAAGTTGATTGCTAAACCCCGCGATTTAAAAGAAGCCAAGCGGCATCTTAAAATGCTTTTTTCTAGTCCGTCGTGGGTGTACACCGGTGTCGCGCTGATCGACGCCCAAAGCCAAAAAAGAGTCGTCGATTACGAAAAGACAAAAGTATTCATGCGACCATTGACCGATGAAGAAATCGACCGTTATCATGCTCAGGTTTCCCCCTTAGATAAAGCCGGCGGTTTTGATATTGAAGGAAGGGGAAGTATTTTTATCCGACGGATTGAAGGATGCTATTTTAACGTGATCGGACTTCCGCTTTCGAAATTGTGTTTGATGTTAAAAGAATTCGGCGTTTCGATTTTGATGCTTTGTGTGATCTTTGGGGCGGCGGGATGTTCTACCGAATATAATCTGGCGACCGGTCAGCAAGAAACCCTGATGTACGGGACGGAAAAAGAAATTTCGATCGGCGCCGCTCTTTCCTTGCAGCTTGAGAAAAGTTCTAAAATCAATACAGAGTTAGATGTCAATAAACGGGTGCAGAGAATTTTAAACCGGCTGGTGAAGGTCTGCGACCGTCAGGAACTGGTTTATACAATCAAAGTGATCGATGAAGATAAACTAAACGCGGTCAGTCTTCCCGGCGGATACGTTTATGTGTATAAGGGATTGATCGATGCGGTGGACAGCGACGATCAGCTGGCCTGTGTCATTGGCCATGAACTTGGACATATTGGCTCAAAGCACTCCATCAAAAAGTTGCAAAGCATCTACGGTTATACGTTGCTACAGCTGGCGGCCATCCAATCCAGAAATGGACAACTGGCCGGTGGACTTAACACAGCGTTTCTTTCGATTTTTTTGGCGTATTCCCAGGAAGATGAATTCTGGGCCGATAAACTCGGCGTCAAATACGCCAAGAAAGCCGGCTATGATCCAAAAGGCATGGCCCAATTTTTAAAGAAGCTTAAAGAAAAAGAAGATAAAGAACCGCTGCAGCCTTTTAGTTATTGGCGAACTCATCCTTTTATCCCGGAGAGAATCGCCGCGGTGAATCAAGATATCTCGGGGCAGATCGGATTTCGAGATTATTTGAATTTGACGGGGGAAAAATGAAGTTGTCTAACTTGTCATTCCCGAATGCTTTAGTCGGGAATCCAGGCGATCCTATAAATAGACCCCCAACAAAAACATTCGGGGGTGACAATTTTGGGATAGGTTTTAATTTTTTTGTCTTTTTCTATTTCATTTTCTGCTGCACTTCCTGCCAATCTCAACCCGTCCGGGACTTGGTCTGTTTTCAGAAAGAATGTGTGCAAGTGGAAATCGCGCAAAAGCCCGAAGAGTTGACGCGGGGATTGCAGTTTAGAGAGAAGTTGGCGCGTGATGCCGGCATGCTTTTTATTTTTCCTAACTCACAGGCGTACAGTTTTTGGATGAAAGACACAAAAATTCCCCTGGACATGATCTGGATGGATTCCTCCCAACGGGTGGTTTATGTTAAGAAAAATGTGCCGCCGTGCATCGAAGATCCATGCGCGGTGTACACCCCTGAGGAAGAAGCCATGTATGTCCTGGAGATCAATAGCACTGCCGCCGACGCTTTCCAGATTCACCTAGGAGATACGGCGGCCTTTCGATTCAACCGCGGGAAGTTTTAAGCAAAAGCGCTGTAATAAACCCAAACACATGTTAAAATTAGTCTGCAAAAAGGTGAGGGTTCATGAATGATTTCCTAAAAATTTTCGATTTCAATTATTCTATGATTAATCCTGCCACATCGATTTACTTGCCCCTTGCAACCTTAGCGCTTATTTCGTTTTTGGTGGCCCTGTTATCTTTGAGGGTTTATAAGCGTATCAAGATGCTTAAAGGGCGCATAACAAAATTAGAACATGAAATTAGTCAGAAGGCCGTTGAAATTTCTCAGGTCATAGGAGAACTGCGGGCCACTCAGCTTAAACTTTTTGAGACCGGGAAGATCTCGGCGGTGGCCAGTTTGAGCGCCGGCATTTTACATCAAATCTCTCAGCCCATCACGGCGATTCATGGGTTTGTCAAATTTATTAAAAAGGAAATGAATAAGGAAGATCCGTTCTACAAGCCGATTTGTCTCATGGAAGAACAATCGCAGTATTTGAAGGAGATGCTGGAAGATCTGATGGAATTGATTCGTCATCGGGAAATCAGGAAAGAAAACATTGATGTGAATACCTGTATCAAGCGGGCGTTAAATCTCTTGACGGATGAATTGCGCATCCGCCGGGTGAATTGGGATTTATTCCTGGGAGACAATCTGCCGCTCGTATATGCCGATAGCGTTCATCTACAGCAGGTTTTCATGAATGTGGTGATCAACGCGATTCAGGCCTTGAGCCTTCTCCCTCGGGGATCGACGCGTTATATCAAAATCACCTCCGAACTCAACAAAAATAAAAGTCAGATTGTTCTTTCTTTCCAGGATACCGGCCCCGGATTGTCCCCAGAAGATCAAAAACAAATCTTTGAACCATTTTTTTCGACTAAGACAACCGGCACGGGGATTGGTCTGGCGCTGTGTAAAGATCTGATTGCCGAACACGAAGGGACGGTTGATGTGATCAGCTCTCCGGGGCAAGGGGCAACTTTTATGATTACTCTTCCCTGCGCTTCGATGGTGACAACAGGACCCCTCAAGTTGAATGGATAAAAATTAGATTTGTCACCCCCGAATGTTTTAGTCGGGGGTCCAGTAGATTCCCGATAAAAACATTCGGGAATGACAGCTGTTTTCGATAAGGAGTAATTAAAAATGGAAAAAATCAAAATCCTGGTCATCGACGACAAAAAAGTCATCGGAGATCTTTTTTCCTTTACGCTGGGTTACAGCGGTCACGATATCACAGTTGCGGATAATGCTGCGTCCGCCGTGGAGGCTGTTAAAAACAAAGAATTTGATATCGCGTTTATTGATATCGTTATGCCGGGAAAAGATGGAGTAAGGATTCTTCAAGAAATCAGAGCGATTGCGCCTAAACTTCCGATTGTGATGATGAGCGGTTATTCCGTCGAGGAAAAGCGCAACAAAGCAAGAGACCTGGGGGCCATCACCTGTTTGAAGAAACCTTTTGAGATGGAAGACGTGAAAAGAGTGATCAAGGTAGCGATTGGTAAAGATGCGTAAACGTTTTTAGGATTTCTTTGGCCGGTAAATGTGCGTGCTCTGGCCAAAAAAATTTTCGGCAGTTTCCATGATGGTTTCTGATAAGGTGGGATGAGGGTGGATACTTAATTTTAGGTCGCTGGCAACCGCTCCCATTTCAATTGCCAACACACCTTCTGCAATCAAATCTCCTGCACCAACTCCAACAATTCCAACCCCCAAAATCCGTTCGGTTTTGGGATCAATGATCATCTTGGTCAGTCCATCGGTGCGATCCAGCGTGAGCGCCCGGCCCGAGGCGGCCCACGGAAATTTCACCACTTGAACTTCGATGTTTTGTTTGAGAGCTTCTGTTTCGGTTAAGCCGCACCAGGCGAGTTCCGGATCTGTGAAGACGACGGCAGGAATCGCTTTGGGTTCAAAAGCCACTTTATGCCCGGCGATGGCCTCAACCGCGGTACGGCCTTCGTGAGAAGCTTTGTGCGCGAGCATGGGATCTCCGGCGACGTCGCCGATCGCGTAGATATTCGGGTCCGTTGTCTGACGCTGGGCGTTGATTTTGATGAATCCTCGTCCGGTTAGCTGGACTTTTGTTTTTTCTAAACCCAAATTTTCCGAATTGGGTTTGCGGCCGATGGCGATCAGGACTTTATGGAAGGTCGCAGAAGTTTCCTTCCCGTCTTTGCCTTGAAACGTGACGCTGATGCCATTTGAATTGGGTGTAAGCTTAACGACTTTTGTTTCCAAAAGAATTTGGTCGAATAAAGTTTTTGCCCGACGGGCTAAAACGTCCGCCAGATCCCGATCTGCTCCGGGTAGAAGGCCGGGGAGCATTTCCACGACAGAAATTTTCGAACCCAATTCATGGTACGCTAGCCCAAGTTCCAAGCCAATGTAACCGCCGCCGACAATGAGCATGGTTTGGGGGATTTCCTCTAAACGTAAAGCCGAGGTCGAATCCCAGATGTGAGGAGAAGAAGGAAGATTTGGAATCATCGCCGGGCGCGAGCCGGTGGCGAGGATCGCTTTTTGAAAAGTGAACTCCTCGGTTGCGCCGTCAGATTTCTTGATGGACAAGGTGTTTGAATTTAAGAAGACCGCCTCTCCTTGAATGTATCGAATCTTTCGTTGCTTGGTGAGCTGCCCCAGTCCGCCGGTTAATTTGTTGACGACGCTTTCTTTCCATAGACGCAGTTTCGCGGCGTCGATTTTGGCCGGAGAAAATTCAACGCCGAAATTCTGGGCTGATTTGGAATCTGAAATGATTTTAGCAACGTGCAAAAGCGCTTTCGATGGGATACATCCGCGGTAAAGACAAATGCCGCCGGGGTTGGTTTCTTTGTCGATCAAAGTGACCTCGAGCCCAAGATCCGCGGCCAGAAATGCCGCCGCGTATCCGCCGGGCCCGGCGCCGATGACGACTAAATATGTTTGAGATGATAGCATTTAAAATACTCCCAAATTTACGATGGGGCAGTTTGGCTTAAGGCGATTTATTTCAGGAGCCAAACTGCCCCAGGATCCTCTAGTTATCCCCCTAAATCCATCAAAAACGGCTGCTGAATCGCTTCGCAGACCCATCGCAGGAACCGTGCGCCATCGGCGCCGTCGATCAAACGGTGATCGTAGGACAAAGATAAAGGAAGCATGAGTCTTGGAACAAATTCGTTATTCACATAAACCGGTTCCATCATCGAACGGGAAAGTCCAAGGATCGCTACCTCCGGCGAATTCACAATCGGCGTGAAGGCGGTTCCACCGATACCGCCTAAGTTGGTGATCGTGAAACTGCCGCCTTGCATTTCTTCAATGGTTATTTTTTTGGTGCGCGCGCGCTCGGCGATTTCGTTGAGCTCAACGGCTAGCTGCATAATATTTTTTTTGTCCACGTCCCGGATCACAGGAACCAAAAGCCCCCGGTCCGTGTCCACCGCCACACCGATATGATAATATTTTTTATAAATAACTTCGTTCTCGAACAAATCTAAACTGGCATTAAACTGCGGAAAGACTTTTAAGCCCGAGGCAATGACTTTCAATATAAAAGCGGTAATGGTCAACTTACCACCGCTGGCCTCGGCTTTTTTGGCAAAGCGTTTACGCAAACTTTCTAACTCGGTGATGTCGGCTTTATCAAATTGCGTCACATGTGGAATGTTGCTCCAGGCGTACGCGAGATGCTCGGAAGTTTTTTTTCGAACCATGTTCATGGGTTTTCGTTCAATCGTGCCCCATTTAGTGAAGTCAGGAAGCGGCTTTGCTATGATCGTCGCTGCTCCACTGGAAGATCGGCCAGATGTGTTGAGTTGTTTGGCAAAGGCTTTAACGTCTTCCATTGAAATTCGACCTGCCGGGCCGCTTCCGGGAACTTGGGAGATATCAATCCCAATCTCGCGGGCAAACCGTCGCACCGACGGGGCCGCAGGGACATCTTTGGTTGTTGAGGGAGATTCGAATTTGGGTTCGGCTTTGATGGTCTCTTCTTTGGGAGAGGAAGCGGATGTGAGCGAAGATTTTTTTTCTGATTCTTTCGACGAAGCGGCTTGAATCGTAGTGACGGGTTTTTCTTCTTTCGCTTTAGCCGTTGCGCCCGAGACGTCGCTTGTGTCGATCTTCATGATCAGCTGTCCCACTTTAACTTCGTTGCCCGCTTTCACCAGAATTTCTTTCACTACTCCGCTTAACGTGGAAGGGACTTCCAAAACCGCTTTGTCGGTTTCAAGTTCAAGAATCGGCTGGTCTTTTTTAATGACTTGCCCGATGGTAATCATCACCTTCGTCGCGATACCGGATTTGATGTTTTCCCCGAGGCCCGGGAGTTTATAATCGGTAAGCATTTCGTCCTTTCTACGAAATCATCGGATTTAATTTTTCCGGATTGATCTGTAAATCTTTTGCCGCTTTTTCCAGAATATCTGCTTTTATTTTGTTTTCTCGAAATAATCCGACGAGCGTGGCGAACGCGATATGCCGGCTGTCCACTTCAAAAAAATCCCGCAGGGCCTTGCGGCTGTCGGAACGGCCGAAGCCGTCGGTTCCTAGGGTGATAAAGGGTTTGGGCATCCACTGACGGATTCCGTCCGGCAGCGCTTTGAGATTATCCGAGGCGGCCACAAAGACGCCCTGTTCGTTTTTAAGAGATTGGGTCACGTAAGGCGTTTTGGGTGATTCTTTGGGATGCAGGAGATTCCAGCGTTCTGTCTGTAATCCGTCGCGGCGAAGTTCGTTATAACTGGTGACGCTCCAGACGTCGACGGCCACGTGATATTTTTCTTCAAGAATTTTTTGGGCCTCCAGCACTTGATTCATGATCGAACCGCTGCCAAATAAATGGGCGCGCAGCGGTAAATTTGTTTTGTTGGACTTCTGGAAAAGATACAGGCCTTTTAAAATTCCTTCGCTGACCCCCTCGGGCATGGGGGGCATCGCGTAATTTTCGTTGCTGACGCTTAAATAATAGAAGAGGCTTTCTTGTTTTTCATACATGCGGTAAATTCCATGACGGATAATGACGGCCAACTCATAAGCAAAGGCCGGATCATACGCGCTGCAGGTGGGAATCGAAGAAAGCAAAAGATGACTGTGTCCGTCCTGGTGCTGAAGGCCCTCGCCGTTTAAAGTGGTTCGACCCGACGTGGCGCCGACCAAAAATCCGCGGCAGCGCATATCCGCGGCCGCCCAGATCAAATCTCCGACGCGTTGCGGTCCGAACATGGAATAGTAAGTGTAAAAAGGAATCGTGTTGATGCCGAGCGTCGAGTAGGCCGTGCCAGCCGCGATAAATGAGGAGATGGCGCCGGCCTCGTTGATGCCTTCTTCCAGAATTTGTCCGTCGGTGGCTTCTTTGTAATAGATGAGGCTTTCTTTATCGACCGGTTCGTAAAGCTGTCCGACGTGCGAATAGATGCCGCACTGGCGAAAGAGGGCTTCCATCCCGAAGGTGCGCGCCTCATCGGGAATGATGGGAACAATCAATTTTCCAGTTTCCGGGTCTTTCAAAAGCTGAGAAAGAATTCGAACGTACGCCATGGTCGTTGAAACCTCTCGAGGGCCGGTGCCCTTATAAAATTCTTCAAAAAGTTCTTCGGGCGGCGTTTTAAGTGGAGCGCTTTTTTCAGAACGTTTGGGAAGATAACCGCCGAGTTTTTCGCGGCGTTCGCGCAGATACTGCATCTCGGGAGAATCTTCGGCGGGTTTGTAGAAGGGCGTCTTGGCGATGTCGTCGTTCGCAATGGGAATATTAAAGCGCGTGCGGAATTCCTTTAATTCCTCTTCATTTAATTTTTTTTGCTGATGCGTGATATTTTTGCCTTCGCCGCTTTCGCCTAAGCCATAGCCTTTGACGGTTTTGGCGATGATGACCGTCGGAGCGCCTTTAAATTCGTTGGCAGCTTTGTAGGCGGCATAAACTTTTTCAGGGTCATGCCCGCCGCGGCGCATTTTTTGCAGTTGATCGTTGGAAAGATGTTTGACCATATCTAATAGTTTAGGATGGCCCCCGAAGAAATCCCGTCGGATATATTCGCCGGTTTCAACCGAATATTTTTGGTATTGACCATCCACGACCTCGCCCATGCGTTTGGCCAAAAGACCTTCGGTATCCTTCTCTAATAACACATCCCAATCCGTACCCCAGATGACTTTAAGGACATTCCACTGCGCGCCGCGAAAGATCGCTTCCAGCTCTTGAATGATTTTGCCGTTGCCTCGCACCGGGCCATCGAGGCGCTGAAGGTTACAGTTGATCACAAAAATGAGATTGTCCAGTTTTTCCCTCGAGGCCATGGTGATCGCCCCCAAAGATTCGGGTTCGTCGCACTCGCCGTCGCCCATAAAAACCCAGATTTTCGAGTCGTCTTTGCTTTTAAGTCCACGGTCTTCTAGATATCGAATGAAACGCGCGTGATAGATGCTCAAAATCGGTCCCAGTCCCATGGAAACCGTCGGGAACTGCCAGAAATTCGGCATCAGCCATGGATGAGGGTAAGACGAAAGACCGCCGCCGGACTGTAATTCTCGTCGGAAATTATCCAGATGCGCTTCGGATAAACGGCCTTCAACAAAAGCTCGTGAGTAAACCCCCGGTGATGCGTGTCCTTGGAAATACACAAAGTCTCCGCAGAAATTTTCGTTCCGTGCGCGGAAAAAATGATTGAACCCGATTTCAAAAAGTGTCGCCGCCGAGGCGAAAGTGGAGATGTGTCCGCCGATGCCCGCTTCCGCGTGGTTGCCACGCACGACCATGGCCATGGCGTTCCAGCGGATAATGCTTTTAATCCGACGTTCGATCTCTCGATTGCCGGGAAAGGGTGGCTGTTTGCTTGGAGCAATGGTATTAACGTAAGGGGTATTGACGGTAAAGGGCAAGGTCACACCGGCTTCTTGCGCGCGGATCTGCAGTTGATGCAGGATATTCTGCGCCTGCTCCAAAGATCCGTGTTTGAGGACATAGTCTAAGGAACTGAGCCATTCTTGAATTTCGATACCTTCGACTTCGGTTAAGTGTTTGTTTTCGTTACTCATAAACTTCCTCGTAGATGCTTGTTTTTGATGAATTTTTTAATTCGCCAGCTAGTTAGCGAATTGGAGAAGCTTTAGGGAAAACGTATTGTATTATGGAAAAGGGGTTGGGGCAAGGGGAAAGTCTTGTTGTGTCAGAGGTAAGAAAATGCCGAAGGAGAGGGTCGAACTCTCATGGGATTGCTCCCACAGGCTTCTGAGACCTGCGCGTATGCCAATTCCGCCACTTCGGCGAGATCTACCACAATATTTTTTAGAAAGGATCGGGCCGAATCCTGCGAAGCCCACACTGGCTATCACTCTGCGAGGGGCGAAGCAGGAGCGGCCTTGTTAGATTCAAATATTTCGTTTCAAGCCCCAAAAGTATACCGACAAAGAAATTCACTGTCAATGATTAGCTCGGTCGGAATAAATTTTTGCAAATTTTTTGAAACGCGGTATATAATGACGCCACTATGTTTAATCTTTCTTTTCAATCGACCTTCCTGGCGGCGTTTCAGATTCTTCTGATGGGAGGCTGCGGATACTTCCTCACCCGACGAAAAATCATCCATGAGGATGGCCTGGCGCTCTTAAGCGGGCTGGTGATTCATTTTTTTCTGCCCTGTTTTATCTTGTCACAGTTCCTTGGCAATTTTTCTTTCCAACTTTATAAAAATTGGTGGATATTTCCGCTTTTAAGCTTTGCGATGACTTTATGCGCTTTTATGCTGGCCAAAGCCGTTTGTCTTCTGCATAAGGAGGGAACACATCGGAAAGAATTTCTATCGCTTGTGAGTTTTCAGAACTCCGGGTATATCCCTTTAATGCTGGTCGCTACGTTGTTCTCCATCGAACAAGCCAGGATATTGAATGTTTACATTTTTTTGTTTTTGATCGGGTTTGATTTGGTTTTGTGGTTTCTGGGGGTTTGGATTTTAACCCGACATAGGATAGAAAAGTTTGAATTGAAAAATATGGTTTCCTCACCGGTTGTGGCGATCGCGGCTTCCCTATTATTGATTTTTTTGGGGCTGCAGAAATTTATTCCAACCGAGGTGATGAAACCGCTGAAGATGTTTGGCGACTGTACCCTTCCTCTGGCGATGCTTATCGTCGGCGGAAATTTGGCCCGGTTTAAAATAACAGATGTTCATATCCCGGAAATATTTTTGCTGGTGATGACGAAACTGATTCTTCTGCCGTTATTGGCACTGGGCGTAGTTTTGGTTTTCAGGATGGATTTTTGGGTCGGTTTTCTCATTGTTCTGGAGGCCGCGGTGCCGAGCGCTGTTTCCTTGTCGGTCATTGCCCGTCATTACAAAATAGAAGAGGCGTTCATCAATCAGGGACTTTTTTTTACGCATTTATTTAGTGTGGCCACCATTCCGGTTTTTCTTATGATGTACTCGAATTTACGTGGATCCTTTTAGCTATGGAATTTAAAGCGATTGCCACAAACAAAAAAGCTTACCGCGATTTTTTCCTTCTGGAAAAATGGGAATGCGGGATTCAATTAATGGGAAGTGAAGTGAAATCGCTGCGGGCCGCCGAAGTTAATTTCGCCGATGCCTTCGCCCGCGTCGAGAAAAATGAAGTCTTGCTTTATAATCTGTATATCAGTCCGTATATTCAGGCGAGTTATTTGAATGTGGAGCCCGCCCGTCCTCGCAAACTTCTTTTGCATAAAAAAGAAATTGAGAAGATGTATACCCAGATGAGCCAAAAACATCTGGCCTTGATTCCAACCAGAATTTATTTCAACAAAAGAGGCCTGGCCAAAGTGGAAATCGCTCTGGCGCGGGGCAAGAAGTTGTTCGATAAAAGAGAAGACATTAAAAAGCGCGATATTGACCGGGAACTCAAGCGGACGGTGAAGCCTCGGCGGCAATAATAGAGGCAGTGAGCCACTCCATTCGTCCTCGCTCCACCCATCCCCCCCCAGTGGGGCCCTTACGCTGTGAGCGAACGGAGTGGCTCACTGCCTCAAAAAATTTGCAAAATAGAGATTTTTGGAATATACTCACTCTGGTTGGTGGTCAGTATCTCGACCTACGTTTTCTAAATAAAGTTGTACGTAGGTCAATAATCTAACCGTCGACAAAAATGTTCTTTTTCAAATATATGGGGGTGATAGGTCTCGACTTAGGTTCGACAATGTCTAGGCCGCATGCCGGGGAAGCTTGGTTGGCCCCGTTATCAATCCAAGCACAAATAAACGCAAATCAATCAGTCGCGTTGATGCATAGCGATGCCATGAAAGCATTCAAATCACCAGCTCCTAAAGGTGCTGATGACATGGTACTCGTTCCAGCCCTCGGTTAATTAACTGAGGCCCTTTTGCAGGCAGCACCTGCGGGTTTGCAAAAGGACGCTAGCAGGCTGGTTGTCATTTTTGCTTCTAGAATGACGACGAGATTTTAAGAAGCTAGATCTGATTTCATCCTGTTTGTTGGAGGAAATCAGATTGAAGTTTCTAAAAAAACAAACTACGCATGTAGAAACCTTTACAGTGTAACCCAAGGACCGGGGTTCGATTCCCCGCACCTCCACGTTGTATTTTTGGGGTTGTCTTTATTTTACTGACAACCCTTTTTATTGTGCGCCCGGCAGGGCGCATTTACTAGAGGGTGAAAGTCCCTTACAGGCCTGATAGGAGGAACTGTTAGCCGGACGGCAAGGGTGTCCATCGCG
>JGI1358J11329_10003611_pt1 | contig 11454 bp, 12 predicted proteins | sample Subgroupgradi54m_FD_11329 | JGI IMG/M metagenome (IMG submission 11329)
GCGCTGCGGTTTTACCATGGTGATCACCTGGGCTCCTCGAACGTCATCACCGACAGCACCGGCGCCCTGGTCGAGCTCGCCGAGTACACCCCGTTCGGTTCCCTCGCCCGCCAGGAAGGCTCGGCCAACGTCGCCCAGAAGTTCACGGGGCAGCGGCTTGATTCGACCGGGTTGTATTTCTACAACGCGCGGTACTACGACCCGGCGCTCGGCCGGTTCCTCTCACCAGATCCCTTCATTCAGAATCCCGCAGATCCCCAGACGCTCAACCGGTACAGCTACTGTCGGAATAACCCAATAAACCTGGTCGATCCGAGTGGCTACGGGTGGTTTCGCCGGCTGGTGGCGGCCGTGGTCGCAGTATTCGTAGCGGTGGTGGTCACGATCGCAACCGATGGCTGCATCCCGTGTGGAGCCGCGGCGGGTGGATCGACCTACGTTGCGATCAGTGGGTCCGGGACGGGCAGCAGCTCGTCCAACACCAGTAGCAGCAGCCCGAGTGCTGCACCAGCGCCTCCACTAAGTCCAGCGTTAGGGCCCGGGTCAGCTCCTCTCGGCCTCCAGCCCGTCACTGGGCCACCAGCCTACACCGGAGCGGCCTTGCCGATCCTAGGGGTCCTGGCCATTCCTTCGGATCCTAGCGATGCGATCCTTTGGCCGGCTCTCCTAATCGGCGGGACAGCCTACGTCGCCGCCAAATATGGTGCCCCGGCCTTAAAGCAAGCCCTAGACGATGCCGTCAATCAACCGACCCGACAGGACCAGACTGTTGTTGGGTACCATGCGACGAGTGCGGCGAACGCGCAGAGCATATTAGATCAAGGCTTCAAGCTTAGTAGGTCCGATTTGGGGGGCCGTAATCGCTTCGGTCCAGGGTATTCCCTCGCCAACACCCCGAACCATGCCGCAGCCGAATATTTGAGCCGCAATGGCCGACCGCCTGAGGCAATACTTCAAGTCCAGGCTCGCCTGACGAAGAACTTGAAAGTTGGTGGCCCCTTGGCCGAGCGACCCATCTCACGCTGGATTGGGGCAGTCGCGCGGGCCGCTGGTGGTTCGATTACGTATGGAGCGTTTGCACCAGGAGCAGAAGGTGGGATAAACTATGTGTTGTTTGATCCGGCCAACCAGGTCGTCCAACAAGACAGAATTCAGTAGATGTTCTACGACCCCGCGACCAATACGATGCACTTCAAAGCCTACCGAGTGCCGGTCCGGTGCTGGCGCTGCTGGAAGCGGTTCGAGTTCTTCGCGCCATATGAATTTGTGGATGTGCTGATCTTTCCATGCGATCGCTGTAGCGCTGTGCGAGCGACCGAAACTTATGCGGGTTACGGAGAAGCGGAAGGCAAGTACCTCGATGTCCACCATCCCTCACTACGCAGAGAAGACGAAACCAAAATCCACATGAACGAATTCCTAAAGGTATTTGAAAACCAATGGGTCGAACCATGTACTTGTGGCGGTCGGTTTCGGCTGCATGCCCCCATCCGTTGTCTCCACTGCCAAGTTCCTGAGTGCCGGTTACTGCGAGGCCGCGATGAGATCGTCGAAAGCCCCCCGCTCTCGGTCTTGCAGTTCACCATCCCTCCCGAATACGCCAACGCGCCAGCTCGTCCTTCATGGCAGCCTAAAGCCAAAGGGTAGAGTGACAAGAACGGCATGATCCGCCTCTTTTCAAGAGAAGCTCTTCGAACTGGTTGGTCAGTATGGTGGAGGGCGTGGGTGCCGTTTGTGATTGCGGCACTCATAGTGTTAGCGGCGGCGTTCATCTTTGGACGGTTCAGCCAAGGCGCCTCTGGTGGTGGACCTCCCTCACCTCTTGCGATTCTTTTCCCTCTCATAGTGGCACTTGGTCTAAACATCGGTCTGATCTTCTGGCTTGATGGGGCAAGCAAAACTGTCGCCTTAAAACGCTACCAGACCAAAATCGGATCTTTTGTCGGTTGGAAGGTATTCTGGAGAATGTGGCTGATGATGCTGGCATTAGGAATACCGACGGCCGTTCTTTTCGTAATAGCAGGCGCAGTCCTGAAAGCCGCCATCCCCTTATCCGTTCACCAGGAAGAAATTGTTTATGGTGTTTTAACCATTATCGATGTAGCCGTTCGATTCTTCTTTCTTGTCCTGGCTTCCGGTTGGGCCTTTGGCCGTATCCTTAAGGCAGCCAAGGCTCCGCACAGCTTCGGAGGTCATGTATAGTGCTCTCTGGCCTTTCCAATGAAGAAACCCCAGCGGACATGACAGACGCCGCGAGGCGAGAACTCCAAGGGAAGCTCTCGCTCTTCGAAAACTGGAATGTTCCCTGGAGGATTCGGGACGTCTTTTTCGCGCTGCTGGGCTACTTTCTCTCCCTCCTGGTGGGTCTCTTCATACTCGGGGCGTTCATCGGAATCGGGTTCTCCATTGAACACCTTGGATCGCCTCCGCTTGCAATCTTCAAAACACTCTTTTCACCCCTGGGGGCGCTTGATTATTGGCTGATCATACAGATGCTCTTGACCTGGCTCTGGATCTCAGCCTTGATCCTCAAACCCTATCACTTGCGGCTGAAGGAGTTCTTTTCTATCCCGAAACCCGCGGGTGAACCGCAACCATTTTCACGGGCACGGACACAGTGGGCAAATGACCTCCATCATGGCAGCCGGGCATTTCTCGTGTCTCTCAGTCTAGTCGTTGGACTGCTGGGAGTGGTGCTGGCTATCATCTGGGTCGCATCGCTTCAACGGGGTGAGTTGCCAGCATCGGCAGTCGATGACTTTCTGAAGCTAAAGCAGCGCGAAAGCGCTTCAGTGCTGAATCAACAGCTCGGCTGGTTGCGGATGATCTTGCTCGTGTTCCTAGCGCCCATTATGGAAGAACTGGTATACCGCGGCTGTCTCTTTGCGGTGCTGAGGAAACGGTTTGGTTTTTGGCGCTCGAGCCTGATCAGTGCGGTGGTGTTCGCGCTCGTCCATCAGCAGTACCGTGTCACGCTTCCGCAGATTGCGTTGATCGGAGTATCATGCGCCTATGTCTTCGAGCAAACCAGATCGCTCCGTGCTGCAGCCATCATGCATGCCTGTTGGAACCTTCTCGGGGTATTGGTAGTCAATCCACTCATTACACTACCGATCCTCGCCGCCGGGACCGGGCTGTGGTTCTGGTCAAGGAAATCCGTGAAGCCATCCGGTAAACGAACAACGTGGAAATGGTACCTGGTGGTACTCACGCTCACTATGATTGTTGGTTACAGCTTGGACTCTCAGGTAGCCTGGCAAGGCATCATGGAGATTCCGCTGTTAGTCGCTATCGGGCTCTATGCCTGGAAGCAACCGGTTGGTTCGCCTGCATTCTGGAAAGCGTATGGGATAGTCTATCCAATGTGGCTTCTTTTCCTCTTATGGATCAATAGCATTCCGGATGCGGCACTTCTGCCTTGGCAGCGAATCTTCATATCCAGCGAACCAATCCGCAGCCTATCTGATCTTGCAATCGAAGTCATAGGCGATACGATCTTCATGGGGCCTGGGATAGTTGCGGTATGGCGGCTTGGATTCGGCCATGATCTTTTAACCCAACCAGAGGTCTGAGAGTAACCCTTGATCTCGATGGCAGGACTGCTCGCACTGGGACTAGCTCTACTCTTTGTAGCGGCGAGTCTACAAACATGCGCAGTCGTATTGGCAGGAAAGGCTCTGCGCATTCCGCAACTCAATATCGAGCGAGCCGTCTGGATAGCGGTCTTGTGGACTGGACTAAATGCCGCTGCCAGTTTGATCAACACGCAAGGCAGTCTCTGGCTGACTCTTGCTGTGTCCGGCATCGTGTTGGCAATTTCCATCGTGATCCCCAGGATTGTGCTGGGTCTTCGAACTCGACGAACTATCGTGTTAAACCTGACCGCTTCACTGATCGTACTCGCCCTTTCTCTGGCGCTCTTTGTGCCGCTTCGACTAATTGTGTGGTCTCCATACCGGTGCACGAGCGATTCCATGGCGCCAACCCTGCAGAAGGGAGATCGATTTGCGGTGAACAAATTGGCCTACCGACTGCATCCCCCTCGGCGATGGGACGTAGCTGCCTTTCAGCATCCCTTAGATGCCAAGCATCTGCACGTGTACAGAGTGATCGGCCTGCCTGGGGAAACCTTCGAACTTCGCGACGGCCAAGTCGTCATCAACGGCCAGCTGCTGGAAGGGTCGCCCCGACTGCACCCAATGAGTTGGCTAAACCAGGGAGAATATGGTGAGAAAGGACGGATCATGCAGATCCCTGCCAAGTCCTATGTGGTGCTGGGGGACAATAGTGCTGTCAGTCATGACAGTCGTTTCTGGGGGTTCGTGCCAGAGGAGAACTTCGTGGGTAGGGCCTTCTTCATCTTCTTTCCTCTGAACCGATTCGCTACAGTTGAATGAGGTTACGGGGAAAATCGGTGACAGGCTGTCCCCGGAATTCAGCAGAAACTTGCCCTTCCGCCTCACCGACCAGGTGACTTACCGCCTGATGCCTACTACAATATTATCGTTGATGTAAGCAAAACTCGCGTTGACTACCTTGGAGAAGTACCGAATCGGTTTTATCCGCCTTCGACCTATGCTCCTCAGGGTGCTTACCGAACGGGAGGGGGGAAGGAGTCAGGTGCGCTTTCCTTTTGGCACTCCGGCTGGATCTGTGATCTACGGTGGTCCGCTACAAGATTGAGGATTGTAGAATGAGTCCAAATGGTTTCCAACGAAATGAAAAGGAATTGAGTCGGCTTGAGAAGAATTTTTTACATATTGGCCCATTTATTGAGGACTTTGCAAGGCAGCACGGATTACGAATTAAGAAGTACGATCACGGCGTTCCTGAATGGAGAATGGAATTTACTAGAAAAGCCGGTGGGCTGGCTACTATTACCATTACATTCGACGAGAAACCGAGTGGAAGTTTTCAAGTTGCCGCAATGTGGGGACTTGGTGATTATCCAACGGAAATGGAGCGTTTTAGGATTGAAGTAATCGGTACGTACAATAATGTACAGGAAAATCCACAACAGATTACAACGCTTCTTACCAATACCCTAAATGCAGTTAAGGGCTGGGGCCTCGCGGATTTGAATAGGAGTGAAGGTCCAATTCGCTGGTGGAAAGATCGATGGAAAACTAAAGAAGATTTCCAAAAGCGCTACAAGGACTACCCTCTTCTAGAGATTTAGCCTGTCATACTGATCCGGCGCTTGTCCTTCTCGCCAGTCAGGGGCGATCTGGCTGGTCCACCTGGACCAGCCGAGCCAGGCAGAGATCCAGGAGCGCCTCGCCGAGGTCCAGCAGGAGCTTCTGGAGCCAGACGATTTCGGCTGCTGCGGCCTGATGCGACCCCAGGCGGGCGATACGATCATATTCGATGGGCCGATGTGCCTGCACGAGCCGGCGCCCTGGCAAGGCGACGTAAGAATTCGTGTCTTTTCGTAAGTTCCGTACACAAAATATGGTACATTTGCCAGTAAGGGTTAACACATGCCAAAACCACGAATTTTAATCTGCGATGACGAGGAGAGCGTCCGAGCCGCGCTCCGGCTGGTGCTGGAACGCGACTATGAGCTTGTCTTTGCGAGCGACGGCGAGGAGGCCGTGCAGCAGTTTCATCAGCAGCCAGTGGATCTCGTGCTCCTCGACATCAAGCTGCCGAAGAAGGACGGCCTGGAGGTCCTCAAAGAACTCATGGCCAAGCAACCCCCTCCCCGGGTCCTCATGCTCACGGCGTACCAGAGTGTCGAGCTCGCGCAGCGCGCGATCCAGGCCGGCGCGGTTGATTACGTCCCCAAACCCTTTGAGCGCACGGCGCTCTTGCAGGCGGTCCAGCGAGCCCTGAGTCTCCCCGCTTGGCAGCGGTCGAAGCCGTCTGCGACCAGCCGGTGAGGCCTGATGCGCGCGCCCTCATTCTCTGTCCCGCAGCTGCGCTGGGTTGTCTATGGCACGGCGGTGTTGGTCCCGATCGCGCTCGGGCTGCTCATCCAACCGTTCCTTGGGAACCGTCTGGGCCCCTCGTGGTGGGTGGTCCTGATCGCGCTTGCCCAGCTCCTTGCGGTGGCAGCCGTGGGGTTTGTGCGGCGTGTCTCGCCGATTCCACGTCCCTCAGACCGCACGACGCAGATCCTTGAAGCCACCGCGAGAGCGCTGCCGCGCCTCCGGGAGCGCACCCGGATGATCGGGCTCATTGCGCGCATCCTCGTGCGCTGCTTCAAGGCAAGCCACGCGACGGTCTACCTCGCCGATGCCCAGCGCGCGGCCTACCACCTCATCAGTTCCCACGGACCGGCACGGTGCTCGCGGATTGCACAACTTGAAACCGACAGCCCCCTGGCCCAGTGGCTCCGTGAGCACCGAACCCCCCTCCGCCCGCAGGACTGCCCGCCACGACACCCGGGGACCACGCTGGGAGCCCGGCTCACTCCGTATCGGCGGCTTGGCTTCATCCTGGAGAACCTCAACGCTCAGTTGATTGTGCCGAGCTTCCAAGGGAGGCGGCTCTTAGGCTTCCTCGTGCTGGGCGAACGGCTCAACCACCACCCCTACACCGAGGCGGAGGTGACCGCGCTCGTGCACCTCTCCCGCGAGTGTGCGGCAGCTATCGAGACCGTCTCCAGCTCCGGCAAGCTTGAGACCATGACCTCGAAGCTCCAGAGTGCCGAGGAGCGGCTCGTACGCCAGGAACGGATGGTGGCAGCGGGCCGGCTCGCGATGGGCCTGGCCCACGAGATCAAGAACCCCCTGTGCGCGATCAAGACGTTTGCCGAGTTCCTCCCGGAGCGGCACGAGGACCCGACGTTCCGCCAGGAGTTTGCCGCGATCGTCAGCAAGGAGGTCGACCGGATCAGCCGGATCGTCCAGAGCCTCTCGGATTTCGCCAAGCCGGTCCTCCTGAAGCTGGAGACGATCGAGGTCCAACAGGTCCTCCGGGAAACCCTGACGATGCTCTCCAACGACTGCCTCAAGCGCCATGTCACGATCCAGCAACAGCTTGAGCCCACTGCGATCCTCCTGCCCGCCGACCCGGGCCAGCTCAAGCAGGTCTTCCTGAACCTCTGCGTCAACGCGCTGGAGGCCATGCCCCAGGGTGGGCGACTGTCCGTGAGCTGCCAGCACCAGGGCCAGGAGGTGGTCATCCGGATCACCGACACCGGGACCGGGATCGCCCCGGCGCATCTGCCCGTCCTCTTTGATCCCTTCTTCTCCACGAAGGACACGGGGATGGGGTTGGGCCTGTCGGTCGTCAAGCAGATCGTCGAGCAGCACCTGGGGACGATCCAGGTGGAAAGCCACGTGGGCCACGGCAGCACCTTCGAAATCCGCCTGCCCCTGGCGGTGAAGTTCACCCCCCGCACCTGGACTGACCACCGGGGGTCTGGGGATGGGGCGATGCCGAAGAGCCAGCGATTACCGGTCGCGCTGGAGGTCCTAGTCGTGGACGATGAACCGAAGATCCGGAACCTCTTACAGGAAGGGTTCGAGGTGATGGGCTGCCGCGTCCGGGCCGCGGCAAGTGGGGAGGAAGCGCTAGCGCTCGTTAAAGAGGAACTACCTCAGTTGGTCTTACTCGATCTGAAGCTCCAGGCGATGGATGGGTTTGCGGTGCTTCAAGAGCTTCATCAGCGTGATCCGGCCCTGCCCGTCATCGTGATTACCGGCTCGTCGGACGCCGAGGTCGACCGGAAGGTCGAGGCGCTCGGGGCCCTCACCTGCATCCACAAGCCGCTGGATTTGCCTGGCCTCCAGTCCCGCGTCCGAGAGCTCGCGGAGCACCTGGCAAGTCCGCGTCGCTAGCATCATGGTCCGGTTCCTTGACAGGCCGCAGCGGGCCATGTTAGAGTTGCTATTGAGATGAGCCACGTGGCAGTCACCCTCCATGAGTACGTCGTTCTCGATGCGCGCGGACGGCCCTGTGCGGTCCAGCTGCCGTTGAAGGACTATCGCCGCCTACTCGCCTTCCTCGAGGACACCGCGGATCTGCGCATCGCCAAGGAGCGTCTCAAGGAACCCCGCATCCCGCTGGCCCAGGTCACGGCGGAACTCAAGCGGGATGGCCTCCTATAACGTCGCGCTGACGGCCTCCGCGCGCAAGGAGCTCCGGCACCTCCCCCGCCACGAGATTTCCCGCATCCACCAGCGAATCGTGGAACTCGCCGCGAGCCCCCGTCCCCACGGCGTGAAGAAAGTGGCCGGCCCAGAGGATGTGTACCGCGTTCGGCAAGGGGACTACCGTATCGTCTATCAGGTGGACGATGCCAAACGGGAAGTGACGGTCCTGCGCATTCGCCACCGGAAAGACGCCTACCGCTAGAGCCCCTCACGCTGAGGGCGACTGCTCCCCGCCCACCTGTCGCAGGAGCTGACTCAGGGTGTCGAGCTCGATCGGCTTCCTGAGGAGTCCTGAGGCCCCCAGCTGCTTGAACTCCTCCTCGCTCGCCTCGACGAGCCCCGTCACGACGACCACCTTGGATGCTGGGACCCGTTGCATGGCCTCTCGAAGCACGTCCCGCCCGGTCAGCTTCCCCTTGAGAGAGAGATCAAGCAGGATGAGGGCGGGCTCGTGCTGCTGGATGAGGGTGATCGCCTCTTCGCCGCTTTCGGTGGTGAAGACCTCATGGCCGTGGCCTTCGAAGTAGGAGGAAAGGAGCGCCCGGATCTTGGGCTCATCCTCCACGATGAGCAGCTTCATGAGACGCTGGGCTGGCGCTCCAGGACGGTGAGGCGCAGGGCCGATTCCAGGACGAGCTGGGCCAGCGGGGCAAGACCAAAGGGCTTGCGGAGGATGTGTTGTACGCCAAGCTCTCGGGCGACCGCGTGCCGATCGGCGGCGTCCGCCTCGGCGTACTGGCCGGTCGTCGTGCCGAGGATCACGGCAGTTGGCACGCGGTGGAGAGCGGCCTTCAGGACCGCCACCGGCAGCTGACGGTTGAGGCTCAGGTCCAGGATGACGAGCTGGGGTGAGAAGGACTTGAGCGACGCGATCGCTTCGACTTGACTCGTGCAGCCGACGACGTCAAAGCCAAATTCCTTGAAGCACTCGCTCAGCCGCTCCACGACCTTCGGCATCTCATCGACGAGGAGCAGCCGCAGGCCCTGGGGGGGCCGGAGCGCTTTCCAGAGCTCGTGCAGGGCGCGGACGGCCTCCTCGTGTTCTTGCGCGCGTCGCTTGGTCATCGTGGGAAGGCCAAGTTCCTTCCGCCTGATCTCCCGCAGGAGCCTGATACCGTAGAGGCTCAGCCGCATCGCCTCGCAGGAGCCAGACGTCCCCGCAAACGGCGGCCCGACTACCAGCAAGCCCCACAGGCCGTCGTTCACCGTCAGCGGAACCACCACGTCGGCATCCAGCGCATCGAGCTCGTCCAGCAGCCGTGCCCCCTCCTCTGCGGAGAGTCCCTCCAGGGTCAACTGGGAGCGCACGAGTGGCCCCTGAGTCATGAGCCAGGGCAGGAGTATCCCGTCGGGCTGGATCACCCCCGGCGAGCGGCCGAAGGTCGCGAGGCACATGGAGGTCCCGTCAGCTTGCAGGCCATAGAGGGCACCGTGGCGGGCCATGAGGATGGACCCCAGGTAATCGGTGAGGAAGACCTCCGCGAGGTCCTCGATCCCGCGCAGGCGGCCCTCCAGACAGAGCGCAAGAGCGGGCTCGTCCCCGCACAGCGTGATGATCTGCTTCCGGAAGGTGTCGAGTTCAGCAAGCCGCACGGGCTCGGTCAGGCGCTCGTGGAGCTTGGCCTGGCGCTCAAGCGGCTCGAGGAGGTCTGGGGAGAGGCGGCTCATGGGTGCCCGGCGGCAGCGCCGGCAGGTGGATGGTGAAGGTCGTGCTCTGGCCATAGGTCGAGTCGACCGTGATGGTGCCGCCGTGGGCCTCGATGATCTTCTTGATGACGTAGAGACCAAGGCCGGTCCCCTTTTCCGCGGTGGCTTTCGTGGTGAAGAAGGGGACGAAGAGCTTCGGCAGGTCTTCCGGTTTGACGCCGATCCCGTTGTCGCTCACGGTGAGGACCAGCTCGGAACGATTGCGCTTGGCGTGCGAGTCGCTAGTGGTGGCAGCCGTTGCCTGGATACGAATGGTGCCCTTGTAATCCGGTGGGGGCTTCAGGCGCTCCTGCCGTTCCGTGATGGCATCCCAGGCGTTGTCCACGAAGTTGAAGAAGCACTCCCCCAGCTGGGGGAGGTCGCCGGAGATCTTCGGGAGCTCCTCCGGCAGCGCCACCTGGAGATCGACCTGTTCGAGGGGGACCTTGTACTGGACGACCCGGAGCGCGACGTGGACGGCCTCTGCGATGGCGAGGGGCTGGTAGCCTTCCGTGGAGGGCTTGATGATCTTGCGGATCGCGGCGACGATCTGCCCACCCCGCAGGGCCTCCTCCCGGACGCTGTCAAAGTGGGCGAGGTCTTCCTCGAGGGCCTTGCGCCACTCCGCGGGACCCTGGAGATCCCGGGCGAGGAGCTGCTGGAGGGCCTCCTTCCGGATGCCGCCGATGACCGACATGACGTTGAAGCGGTTGTTGACCTGGTGGGACATGGAGCTGGCCATGGTGCCGAGGGAGGCGAGGCTGGCGGAGTGAAAGAGCGCGGCCTGACGCTCCTTTTCGCTCTGGTAGAAGCGGGCGTTCTCGATGGCCAGGGCAGCCTGGTTGGCCAGCGTGGCGAAGACGTTCAAGTCCTCGGTCGTGAAAATCCGGGTGGAGCGCTTCTCCCCGAGCACGAGAAAGCCGATGAGGCTCTCCTGGGCGAAGCTTGGGACCAGCACACTGGCGTGCTGGCTCTCCATCCAGGCTAAGGCCCGTGTCATCCTCCTCGCTGGCGCCTCCTTCGCTTCCCCATCGCCGAGTTGAGCCTTTAGCTCCGCCAGCACGACCGGCTGCCGAACCTCGCGGAGCAGCTCTACAGTGGGATCGTTTTTGGACAGCCGCGCCGTGGCGACGTCCGCGCGGCCATAGCGGCGCGCCGCCAGCACGAACACCTCCTCCTTTGGCTCGTAGAGGAAGATCCCGGCGTGGCGCAACCCGACGGTCTTCGTGACCATGTGGACGATGAGCCGGCACAGGCGCGCCAGGTCCCGCACCTGCGTCATCCCACTGGAGGCCGCCAGCAGCGTCTGCTGGTAGCGCCGCTGATCTCGAAGCAGCCATGCTTCGGCTCTTCGCCGAATGGCAAAAAACACCAATGGGGCTGATGCGGCGCAGAAACCCATCAGACCGAGCGGGACAACCCACCACAACGACCCAAAGTGCGCACTTAAGGCGGGCTGTGCCCAATACGCGAGGCCAAATGGACATGCAAGTAAGGAAACGAACACGCCAAGAAACAGCGCCATGCGGAGGATCGCCACATTGGCATCCAGCAAACGGTAGCGGACAAGCGCATAGGTCGTCGTGGTCGCATGGAGGGTGATGAATGAGAAGCCGATCGGATAGAGCTCAACGCCGTAGTTGGCAAGGAAGTCGGTGGCCGCCAT
>JGI1358J11329_10003612_pt1 | contig 11453 bp, 9 predicted proteins | sample Subgroupgradi54m_FD_11329 | JGI IMG/M metagenome (IMG submission 11329)
TCACAGAACTTGTCGCCAAAGTGCCCGTCATTAAAGTTGGCTGGACTATTTTCCGTGATCTCGCCAACATGTTCTTTATTTTCATGATGCTCTGGACGGCCATCAACATGATTCTCTCCGGCTGGAGCAGTACTGCAAGTAATGCCATTCGGAATCTCATCATCGCGGCCCTGTTTATAAACTTCAGTTTCTTTTTTACTGGTCTCGCTATTGATGCCTCAAATATCGTGGCAAAAGGATTTTATGAAGCGGCGGCGCCAAAACCCTTTAATCCTCTCGATACGGACACATATGACGGCGGTATTGCTCGCGCCGTTATGAAAGGTTTCGGTTTGCAAACTATTTTCGATAACCCCCAAGCTTCTGGACACACATTGGCTGGAGGAATCGGCGCAGGGGGAGAAAATGGTAATTCTTCAAACTGGCTCAACACCATTCTTGTCGTTGTATTCGGCTCCATCTTCTGTCTCATTGCCTCTTTTGCTCTCTTTGCGGCGGCCGTCATGATTATGATCCGCACTGTGGTCCTCATTTTACTTTTAATGCTTTCGCCGCTTGGCTTTGTGGGAAAAATCATTCCTGAAACTAAAAAATACGCGGATCAGTGGTTCAGCACCCTTCTCAATGAATGTCTCTGGTTCCCGCTCTACATGGTTATGCTCTACGTAGTGCTCCGGGTGATGACTGAAGGTTCGGTGCGGGCGGCTCTAGGCCAGAACGATGCCACTTTTGCGAGCATGGTAAGCGGTGTCCAGGCCGGGGCCGTAGTAGTAGCATTCAACTTCTTCCTTTTGATGTTCTTGATGCTTGCTTCCCTTATTGTGGCGAAGAAAGTCGGCGCAGCGTCTGTCGGAGCTGGTATGGGATGGGCTTCAAGTCTCTACAGTAAAGGCATGAGTAAAATCGGAACTGGAGCTGGCGCTGTAACTGGCTGGGTTGGCAGAAACACTGTTGGCAGAGCAGCTGGCGCCGTGGGAAATAGCAATGCGGTAGATAGACTGGCAAATCGGCAAGGTTTTGTGGGATCAATTGGCAAGGGAATAAAAAGAACAGCAAGTGATGTGGCAAAAGGCAGTTACGATGTTCGAGATGCTAAAATTCCAGGCACTAAAGGCACACTCGGAGCTGGAGTTGCTTACGGTATGAGTCAAGGCACAGGAGCCAAAGTAGACTTTGGATCGGCAAAGACTGATAAGGAACGAAAGGAAAAAGAAAATAAAGAACGAGCTGAAAAAGATCGGAAGGTAGGAACCGAGAGAGTGCTCGGCCGTGGAGTGCGGCCAGAACTGACAGCCGCCCAGAGAACAAGTATGGGTCCGGTTGCTGCCGCAACCTATGACGCTGAACGAGATCGTGAAAAAACGGAGATAACTCGAACATTTAATAACATGACGACGAGTGAAATAACTGGTCTCCGTGCGGATGACATGGTAAGACATGCAGATTATCTTTCACCTCGCCACATCGAAGCCCTAGATAAAAGTGATAAATTTACTGAGCAAGAGAAAGCAAAAATTAAAGAGGCTCATTTTGCAAGAACAAATCGAGCTGTTGATGCAATACGTGCTGATCGTGAATATACAGAATATATGGCTTTACCTGTACCAGCTCGAACCGCAGCAAGTGCCGCAATGCCAAGAGATCAGTATCAAAGAATTATGGAAGTTCAACGCGCAGTGGCAACAAATCCTACCGCATACAGAACAGGAGTTGACGCACACAGAACTCACGTGAGAGGGCTTACAGATCAACAGCTTAATGTGATCAACCCAGAAATGTACAACGTAACCTCACCAGATTCTTCTATACAAAATCGCGCTGAAACTTTTGTCGACAGTGTCTCGCGGCCACAATTTGACCGTATAGTTAATAATGACAGAAACACAGAAGCACAAAGAAATTCCTTGAAACAATCTCGTGTTCGTGACATCGTAGCATCACTTACTCCAGGCAATCCTTCATATAACATTCCATCAGCGGCGACAAAAATCGGCAAAATGCATCCAAAAGATATTGCTCAAATTGATATTAGTTTAATTACTGATCCACGAATTCTTGCCGCATTCAATCCAAACAAACTCGCATCTCTAGCTAAAGATGACACAATGAGTGAAGCAAACCGCGGTCTCTTAAAAACAAGAATTATAACTGCATCAATAGGAGCTGCTCGCGGAACCCCCCTCGAAAGATCCCGCAAGTGGCTACTAACAAAAGGTATTGACCTCTACCCATAAAAATATGAAACAGCCAAAAAAAATTATTCAAGAAGCGTTTAGTAAAGCTTCAGAAGAAATTTTCAACGCCATTACCTCCGAAGAGGGAGACGATGTTCTGTATGAAATAGGGGAGAGAAACAATCTTACAGAAAAACAACTTGGAGAAATCGGCTCCGAAACCACCCTTGTCATGCTTGGCCTGACCAAACCGGAAGAGTTTATAAAAAGCATTCAGGAGAGAGCGGGAATTTCTGAAGATACGGCACGGTCAATTGCCCAAGACATAAACGAGAAAATTTTTCGGCCTATTCGAGATGAATTGAGAAAAATTCACGGCATCCCCACTGTCGAAACTATTAGACCCCCGGTAAGCGCGAACACTCCACCTCCACATCAAACCGTTCCGCCTCCCGCAAATTTGCCCACGATGTCTCAAGAATTCCAGACACCGAGCCAAAAACCTTTCACTCCATCATACCAAAAACCCTCGGTGCCAAGTGAAGGTTTGGTGCCACTCCAGAAAAAGCCCCCGGCATTTACACCAATGGTTGATTGGGCTAAACAGCAGCCTCCTGAAGCCAGGAAGCCCATCAGAACTATGCAGCAAGATCTTGCTCGGGCAACCATGCAGCAAAAAACTCATATGGCTTCTTACGTTCCAAACACCAACGAGGAAGCAGACCTGGATCGAGAAAGTCTCCTAAAGTCCATCGAAAATCCAATAGCAAATACCGAATCCTCCAATAAAACTCAACCCGCGCAAACCTCCACTCCTAAGAGTATCTTGGAAAGTAAGTTGTCCGGCACAACGAAGCTTGCGAAAGAAGAAATATATATGAAGCAGAACAACGACGATGTCACACCCCCTGTCAAAAAACCGAGTGACGGAGGTGATCCGTATCGGGAGGCATTGAATTAGGGTATAGCGTTTAGGGTATAGGGTATAGAAAGACCTAAAAATATGCAGGTTCAATCTTACAAAGAACTTATTGTCTGGCAAAAATCAATTTTACTTGTAAAGGAGATCTATAAAATTACAGGAAAATTACCGAGGGATGAGCAATTTGGTTTGATAAGCCAAATGAGACGATCTGCAGTTTCTACTCCTTCAAATATTGCGGAAGGGTATAAAAGAAAAGGACTTGGAGAATATGTGCAATTCCTTTCCATTGCCGACGGCTCTGCCGCCGAACTTGAAACCCAATTAATAATTTTAGAAAGTGTGTATACTGGAAACGATTGTCATGTGGCAAGAAATTTACTTGAGGAAGTGCAAAAGATGCTTCTGGCAATGATCAAAAAATTAAAACTAATCCCCCCTTCCTATACCCTACACCCTAAACGCTAAACGCTTCTCTATGAGATTCGAAGTTCCTCAATTTATCGGCATTGAAGACAAAATATTTGGCCCTTTGACCATTAAGCAATTCGTCTACTTGGCTGGTTGTGCCGCTCTCGCCTACATTTCTTACAGGTATCTGCCTTTTATTGTCGGTATTATAGTAGCTCTTCCCATCATCGGCCTAGGTCTAGCTCTCGCATTCTATAAAGTCAATAACAAACCATTCATTTTTGTACTGGAAGCGGCATTTAAATATGTCCTCGGCTCGAGGCTCTACGTCTGGCGCAAAGAAGACAAACCAATAGAAAAGAGAAAAGAATCAGAACGACCGCCGCTACTGTATGTTCCCAAAATGTCTCAAAGTAAATTGAGGGATTTGACGTGGACACTTGACGTAAAAGACAGTACAACACTCGGAACGAAAGAAACGATGAATAAGCGCTAAAATTCCAAATCCGAAGAACGTCATGCCTTAGGACAGATCCGTCCTTAGGCGGAAAATCCGAAACCCCGTAGCAAAGAAACTTGCTACGGGGGCAGGCAAATTGAGATGTGATATTGCTTGCCCCGTAGTAAATCTTTCTGAAGATTTTACTATCGGGGTTTTGGATTTCGTGCTTCGGATTTATCTTAGAGATGCGCTATAATATTATCCATGGCTCTCTTACGACCAAAATCTAAAAAAACCAAAGCTACTCAAGAGTTCGTACCAATTAAAGAGGTGCGGGACGGCGTGGTGATCCTCAAAGATGATTCGATGCGGGCAATCCTTATGACCTCATCGATTAACTTCGCTCTGAAATCGGAAGATATGCAGCAGGCGATACTCCTCCAATTCCAAAATTTTCTTAATTCATTGGATTTTTCCATTCAGATTCACGTGCAGTCGCGGCGGCTTGATATCAGGCCATATCTTGCCCTGCTTGAAGATCGCTATAAAGACCAGAAAAGCGACTTGATGAAAATTCAGACAAGAGAATATATTGATTTCGTTAAAACATTTACAGAAAACGCGGACATTATGTCAAAAAATTTCTTCGTGGTGGTGCCTTACACGCCTTCGGTCATGCCCGGCGGAAAAATCAACCCCATCGGCGGTATTTTCGGCAAAAAAACTATCGAGAGCCGAAACGCTAAAATTGACACTTTTGAAGAAAACAGAACCCAACTTGAACAGCGTATGGCCATTGTCGAGCAAGGCTTACTGCGCTGTGGCCTTCGAGCAGTACAGCTCGGCACCGAAGAAGTCATTGAGCTGTTTTACAAAATATTTAATCCTGGCGATACCGAAAAGCCCATGCAAATCAGTTAGCAGCTAACTGATTTGCAAATTACAAATCCAAAATCACAAATCCTAAATAAATCTCAATGGGAGAAATTCAAAATCACAAACGATACGATTTGGAAGAGAGAAGTCTTGATTTTAGTAAAAAATTAATAGGATTAATTAAAAAATTACCAAAAGACACGATAAATATGAAACTTTCAGGTCAGCTCATTCGCTCAGGCACTTCTATGGGAGCAAACTACAGAGAAGCAAATGAAACCGAGACTAAAAAAGATTTCTGCTACAGAATACGTATTTGCAGAAAAGAAGGAAAAGAAACTTTATACTGGCTACAACTAGTAGAAGAAGCAAATCCTAATCTTACCGAAGAGATAAAAACACTGTACCAAGAAACTTCAGAACTCGTAAAAATTTTTGCTTCAATTTTAGAAAAATCTCGCTAAACCATTCTTTATTTTGAATTTATTATTTGAAATTTATTTAGGATTTGTAATTTTGAATTTGGTGCTTATAACAAACCACACCTCTATACTGTATAATTAACAACATGGCCTTATTTAACTTCCTAAAGAAAAAACGCGGTGACGGCATGCCCGACATTTCCTCAATTCTACCGGAGGAAATTTACCAATCGGCGCTCCTTGAACTTGAAGACATCATTGCTCCGTCGGCACTTCAGGTTACACCAAAATCACTTCATTTGGGAGAAAAAATTGCCCGCAGTTTCTTCGTCATTTCCTATCCACGATACCTTTCCGAAGGCTGGTTCGCCCCAATCATCAATTTGGACAAAGTTTTTGAAATTTCTATCTTTGTACATCCGATTGAAACAGCGGCTATTTTGCGCCAATTCCAAAAGAAAGTAACTGAAGTGCAAAGCCAAATTCACACTCGCGAAGAAAAAGGTTTGGTGCGCGATCCTATGCTTGATACAGCTTATCAGGATCTTGAGCGTCTGCGCGATGATCTCCAGCAAGCCAAAGAAAAGCTCTTTGACGTGGGGGTCTATCTTTCTATATACGCCGATACTGAAGAGGAACTTGATAAAGTCGAGTCGGAAATGAAATCGATTCTTGAAGCAAAACTCGTCTACATCAAACCAACTCTCTTCCAGCAGGAACAGGGTTTCAAAAGCGTCATGCCTATCGCCGATGACGAATTGGGCGTTCATACCAAACTTAACTCCGCTCCACTCTCGAGTATTTTTCCATTCATTTCTTTTGATCTCACCTCCGATAGGGGAATCCTCTATGGCATCAACCGACATAACTCATCGCTTGTGCTCTTTGATCGTTTTTCTTTGGAAAATTACAACTCAATTACCTTCGCCAAATCCGGATCCGGCAAAAGTTATCAAACGAAGCTAGAGATCTTGCGAACATTAATGTTCGACACAGAAGTTATTGTTATTGACCCGGAACGTGAGTATGAATATATGGCTGAAGCCACGGGCGGCAAATATTTCAACATCTCGCTCAATTCCGAGCATCATATTAATCCGTTTGATCTGCCCGTTCCGCGCGAAGATGAATCGCCAGCAGACGTTCTTCGCTCAAACACCATCAATCTTGTCGGCCTTTTCCGCATCATGATGGGAGGGTTGACACCCGAAGAAGACGCCATCATGGATCGGGCCATTACCGAAACCTATGCTCTAAAAGATATCAGTCCCGATTCTGATTTTTCAAATGTCGAACCTCCGCTTATGTCTGATTTCGAACTGGTTCTTGCCGGCATGGAAGGGGGAGAGTCTCTCGTGCAGAGACTTTCCAAATATACCCGCGGCACCTGGGCAGGGTTTATAAACCGGCCATCGAACATTGAAATTGATGCAAAATTTATTGTCTTTTCTTTGCGTGACATGGAAGATGAGCTTAAATCCGTGGCCATGTACCTCGTTACTCACTTTATTTGGAATGCCATCCGCAAAAATCTTAGAAAGCGTCTCCTTGTCATCGACGAAGCTTGGTGGATGATGAAATCAGAAGATACAGCCTCGTTCCTACTAGGACTCGCCAAACGCGGCCGTAAATATTACCTCGGCCTTGCCACCATCACTCAGGACGTTGATGACTTTCTTAAATCTCCCTACGGCGCGCCGATCATCACCAACTCTTCAATTCAAATTCTATTGAAGCAATCTCCGTCCTCAATTGATAAAATCCAGCAAGTCTTCAGTTTAACCGATGAAGAAAAATACCTTCTACTCGAATCAGATGTAGGGGAAGGCATTTTCTTCGTCGGCCTTAAACATGTCGCCATAAAAATTATCGCTTCGTACACTGAAGATCAGATCATCACATCCGACCCATCACAGATTCTGGCGATTAAAAAAGCCAAGGAAGAGCTTAAGCTTGTAGGGCAATAATGCAGCGAAAATCTTAAAGCGAAAAAGGTAAAAGATGGGAAGGGAAAAGAGCAATGTCAAAATGTTTTTTGTTTTAAATTATAGTTTTACGTTTTTCGCTTTTAGTTTTTAGCTACCCCCATGGACAATCAACCCTCACAAAAAAGTAGCATAAGTGGCACCGAATGGTTCGTGGTCATTCTGGCCCTCATTTTTGTTGACGGAGTGCAAGCCCTGTTCACCTTACTTGCCGCCCCAAGTGCCGGCTTCACTGAATTGATAAATGAGGTGATGGAATTTTTTATCGGCCCCAGTTTGGTTTTCTATTTTTGGGTGCGCGGCGTTAAACTTGATTGGAAAATTGTTGTCGGCATTTGCGCCGCATGGTTCGGAGAATTTATTCCCGGGGTGCAGGTATTACCGCTTTGGTCTTTAGATGCCGTATATGTCTGGTCTATCGAAAAAAGCAAAGAAGGTGGTCTTTTTGGTACAGCAGCCGGAATGGCCGGGGGAGCGGCAGTAGGAAAAGCAGTTAAAGTTCAAGGGGGACCATCAAGAATTCAACCAGCAAGAACTCCGCGGCAACTTCCGGCAAATCAAAACATTCGAGAAACCAGTGAGAGAAGTGCTGGGCGATTAGAGTTAAGAAGAGACAGAAAGATTCCAGGCACGGCCCAAGCGGGGAATAGAGGGGAAAAACGATCAGCTGGCCAAGAAATTGTCCTTGCCAACCGTCAAAACCCAGCACAAAGGCTTGAAAGAAAATCATCCCCCGAGGAACAATCCTTTGCCGAATAAACAGGAGGCCAAATCCGAAGCACGAATATCGAAATCCGAAACAAATTTAAATATTTAAATGAAGAAATGGCCACGTTTTGAATTTAGATATTGGGATTTAGACATTATTTAGGGATTGGTGCTTCGGATTTCGGATTTTGTTCCTATTGACTGTGTATAACACCCCCATCTTCTATGTTAAAATAAAAGGGTAAACGGCTTACATGAAAAACGCCTCCCATTTTTCTGTAAAAATATTTTTCACACTGCTTCTCGCTGCGGGTTTTTTGCCTTTTACAAGCCACGCTCAAAGTCTCTCTCCTCTCACGGAACTCAATAATCTGCTTTCGATTGACATAGTGCCGCATACCCCGCGCGCCAATGAAAAAGTAACCATTTCCATTCAAAGTTTTAGGAGCGATCTTAATAAAGCCGACATTGCCTGGTTCTTAAATGGCGATTTGAAAGAAAGCGGCAAAGGCCTTCGCACTTTTTCGTTCACGGTGGGGCGCCTTGGCACTGTGAGCAAGGTAGAAGTTGTTATTAAACCTATTGTCGGCGATATATACAGCAAAGTTATCACTATTGCCCCAGCGGATGTAGATCTGGTCTGGCAAACTTATAACTACGTACCGCCTTTTTATAAAGGCAGGGCGCTGTATTCATACGACTCGCCCATTTCCATCGTGGCCTTGCCCAGTTTCATTAAAAACGATGGCACCACTGCCACCGCCAACACCTTAATTTATAAATGGTTCCAAGATACTGAAGTGCTCGACAGTCAATCAGGCTACGGCAAAAGCGTTCTGACTTTAAAAGACGACCTCTACATTCCTCGCCATATTGAGGTTGAAGTAAGCTCAACTGACAATGTATTTAAAGCTCATGGTGAAATTGATATAGAAGCTCGGCCTCCTCAAACTCTCTTGTATGAGAGTAATCCGCTGTTAGGAGTTCTTTACAACAAAGCGGTAAGCAATGTCTCGCTCAAAGCAAGCGAAATGACTCTTGCCGCTGTACCGTACTTTTTTACCACCACGGCCCGCTCGGCCCCCGCTTTAACATACAAATGGTCTCTCAATAATAATTTGGTTGCCACCCAAGATGATCAATCAACGGTAACATTCAGGAGAGAAGCGGCAGTTTCAGGCAATGCCGCAGTCAATGTTAGCGTTGGAAGTATCTTAAACAAGCTCCAGCGGGCAAGTGCCGGGGTATTTATCACTTTTGGCAAAGAAACTTCAGGCCTTTCATTTTAGAAAATACAATGCGCAAATTCTCTACTATCTTAATGCTTCTTGTTGTACTGTCGCCAATCTTTTTTTCGGCTGTTATTCCTTTTGTCAGTTTGGCCGCTGCAGACTACGTTCCGCTCTCTCCTTTGCCTGACACGAGCAACTGTGACGCAGATGGCAAGTGCGGAAACATAAAGGGAAATTTTAGCGATTACATCAGCGGGGTCTATCGGCTTGCTATTGCTGTTGCCGGGGCTCTGGCGGTTATTGTGATCATTTGGGAAGGTATTCAGCACATGACATCTGAATCATTCACCAAAAAGAGCGATACGACGCAGAGAATTCAAGCGGCATTGGCTGGCCTTTTGCTTGTATTGCTTGCTTTTCTTATTTTGAAAGCTATAAACCCGGACCTTGTTAATTTCAGTCTTAATTTAAAACCGGTTCTCCAAGTTGAAAAATCAAAATCACTGGTGGAACCAGAAGTGGCGCGAACTTTGGAGGAGCAATCCACAAAAAATGCAAATGCCGCGGCTGAAAAATTTAAATCCTATTCCACACAAATCGAGGAAATGAATAGGCTCGCCGAAGAAGCTTTTAACGCTGGCGACCTAGAGGCATACAAAGATATTACGATACGTCTCCAGGGTCTTCAGCTCACCCAACGCGCCCTTTTCAATCAAGACTCAACTTTTGCCACCGCTCAGGGTTTTATTGCTCAAGACAATTTTACTCAAGCCGAACGGGCAATTAACTCAATACAACAAAACACCGCAGACCAACTTACCAAACTTCGGGCTCTAAAAGAAGCGGCACCCACGCAAGATTTAAAAAACCAAATACAGACCCAGATAGATCAGGTCGAGCAGAACGGAACAGCAAAAACAAATGAAATTCAGGCTAAGCTTCAACAATATGCTTATTATTTGCCGTATAACTACACTGACGACACTAGAACAAGAAAAGGAATGATCCCGTTAGGCCCCTTTACCACTTTAATTGAATGCGAAGCTCAAAAGACAGCCCTTCGCCCGATTTGTACAGGGAATATATTTCCGTGCTATGAACCCTTAATCTGCCAGGTAGGAAAATAATATGTCAAAAAAAACTTTCTTCACACTTTTCATCATTTTCATTCTTCTCGCCGGCGGAGCAGGCTTCTTTTACTTTTACTATGTTAAACCAGCTGGTCTAATTCCAGGTATAACAAACCCGGACAATAGCAATCTTTTTCCATTTGGCAATTCGGGTACGGGATCAAATGCAGGAACGGGAAATGGCGGCACCCAACCAGTAAGCACTTCATCATCTCCAGTCCCACGATTAAGACAGTTAAGTACGAGCCCGCTCGGCGGGGAAACTTCACTTGAACGCAGTAAAAAAACCTATTTCCGCTACATTGAAAGGGCAACTGGCCACGTTTCCGAAACTCCGGCCGATTCTCTTGCCGTTGTTAAAGTAACTAACACCACCATCCCCAAAATTTACGAAGCCCTCTGGGCAAAAGACGGAGGGGGAGCGCTTCTTCGTTATCTTAAAGATGACGAGGAATCAGTTCAATCTTTCTATGCCTCAATTGGAAAGGCCTCGACAGGAACACCCGCCGCTCTCACTGGCACCTTTCTGGCTCAAAATATTTCCGATACCGCTTTCTCGCCATCGCGACAGTCGTTTGGGTACGTGATCCCGCAAGGAGCAGGGGCCGCGCTTTTTAGTGTAGACATAAGCACCTTAAAGCCAAAACAGCTTTTCAGTTCACCTCTCCATGAATGGACGGTTTTCTGGCCGGAAAAGAATACGATTACCCTCACGAGCAGCGCTTCCTCGGCAGTAGAAGGTTTCATGTATAAAATCACTGCGTCTACCGGAGCGGCGAGAAAAGTGCTTGGTGGTATTAAAGGCCTGACCACCCGCATGAGCCCTGATGGAAAAGAAGTTCTCTATTCGGGTATAGTCAACGGTGTTTTAAAGCTCCGCCTCCTCACTCTCGCAAACAACGAAGAGATCACTCTGCCTTTTAACACCTTGCCGGAAAAATGCGTATGGAGCCAAAAAGTCCCCACCTTTCTTTATTGCGCTGTTCCCTCGGCCTTCTTAAGCAGTCAATTCCCAGATACATGGTATCAAAGCAAAGAATCTTTTGTGGATGATATTTGGGGCTACGACAGCATTACCGGCTCGACCACTCATGTCCTTGATCCCGCTTCATACAATCAGTCCTTTGATGTTATTAATCTTGACCTCGACA
>JGI1358J11329_10003613_pt1 | contig 11453 bp, 8 predicted proteins | sample Subgroupgradi54m_FD_11329 | JGI IMG/M metagenome (IMG submission 11329)
ATTATCGACGCATCCCTGAGCATCAAGGACCTCCAGGACGAATACGGGCTGCCATTCCCCGAAGCCACGGAGTACGAGACGCTGGCGGGCTTCATGCTGTCTCAGCTTCAGCGGATGCCAAAGGGGGGCGACATCATTACCTACCAGGGGATGAAGCTGACGGTGGTCGATATGGAAGGGAGACGGATCGCCCGGATCAAGGTGGAGGGGGTGGGGAAATAAATAGCGCTTGGCCGATGGGACCCTGGAGGTCAAGAGCTGTGGACGCCATCGGATGAACAATCCCTTACCCGTCTCGAAGAGCAACCGCGCAAGAGGAACAGGTGCGACGTGATCCCCATATACCGGAAGGTGCTGGTGACCACCGATTTCTCGCCGCTCGGCAATAGCGCCATACCCCATGCCTACGCCGTGGTGGCGAAGGTCGGCGGGACCACCATCCTCTGTCATGTCCTGGAGCTGTCGGGGGTGCCGAATCCGCTCTACGCCCACTACTCGCCAGGGAAGGCGCTCTCGCCAGAGGAGCGGGAGAACGTCAGGCAGGTGTCAGCGAGGGCGCTTGAAGACCTTGTGCCTCAGGAGGCTCGCGGCCAGGAGACCCTGCGAACCGAGGTTCGGGTGGTGGAGGCGACTGGGCCGGTTCACGAGGCCATTTGCCAAGAGGCGAACGCCCTCGGCGTGGACCTCATCGTGATGGCGTCCCATGGCCACTCCGGGCTCGCCCGTCTGTTCCTCGGCTCCGTGGCAGAGGGTGTCCTGCGGTCCACGGCGCGCCCGATCCTCATTGTTCGAGCCGCGTAGCACTGCGCATAACCGTCGGTGTCATCTTGGCAGGGCTCCGCCGCCCCGATCACTGCGACGAGCGAGGGGACCCAGGAGTTGCCGATGGAGCACCTGACGACCGTCCTGTTCGATATCTTTGTCCTCTGATGGAATTTTTCCACTCGATCCGGACGGGACAGCGTCCGTAAGGTATCCTGGATCATCGAAGCCGGAGGAGCACGGATTGGCATGAACGCACTGATCGGGAGGCGCCAATGAATCAGCTCTATCTGATAGGTTTCCTGGTTCTTGCGGTGGCCATTGCCGTTTTCGCCATCCAGAACTCCGGCGAGGCGGTGGTGAAATTCATCCAGTGGCAGTTTCACAGCTCGCTGGTCGTCGTGATCCTGATTTCGACCGCCGTCGGCGTGATCATGACCGTCCTCTTGAGCCTCCCGGGCACATTTCGCCTGCGAACACGATTAAGGGAACAGACACAGCGGATCGCCGAGCTGGAGCAGCGCCTCCGGGAGCGTGAATCGAGGCACACCGAGGGCACGCCCTGAAGGTCTTGAGAGAGACAGCGACGGTCGTTGAATTTAAGGTAATGATGGTGCTATCGTTGGGGCGTGGCGGTGCAAGGTCACCGGGAATGTCGTTGGTGCAACATCCTGGCCAGGCGAACGAGGAGTTCCTCGGCTCCCGTCCAGTCAGAATGCGGCGCGTGAACCGCCAATCTCATCGGAGCGTTCGATGCGACCGACCCTTTCGGCTGAAGTGATCGAAGCGATCGTTCAGGGTGAGCATGGGGACCCCTTCGCGGTGCTGGGCCCGCATCCGGTCGGGGTCGAAGCCAGGACTGCCGTGGCTGTGCGCGCCTTCCTCCCGGATGCCCAACAGGTGACGGTCGTTCCAGCCGACCGCCCCAACGGCGGGCAGCCTATGGAGTTGGTGCACCCGGATGGCCTCTTCGAGGTCGTGTTTCCGCAGCATCGCGACCCCTTCGCCTACAGACTGCGGGTGATCGAGCACCAGGGGCAGGTATACGAGATCGAAGACCCGTACCGCTTTCCGCCGACCTTGAGCGAGTATGACCTTTATCTGATGGGGGAGGGAACCCACCTGAGGAATTATGATAAGTTGGGTGCACATCTAACGAAGGTCGAAGGCGTGCCAGGGGTGTGCTTTGCGGTCTGGGCACCTAATGCCAGGAGGGTCAGCGTCGTGGGCGACTTCAACCGTTGGGACGGCCGCCGCCACTCGATGCGGAACCATCCGGGGAATGGGATCTGGGAGATTTTCATCCCGGGCCTGGGGGAGGGCAATCTATACAAATTCGAGGTCAAGGCGCGCTCTGGCGAGGAAATCGCCCTCAAGGCCGATCCGTTCGCCTTTGCCTTCGAGCCGGCGCCCAGAACCGCCTCGATTGTGTGCGATCTCGACAACTACAGGTGGGGGGATGCGGCGTGGATGGAGGCCCGCGAGCGGCATAACGCGCTCGAGCGCCCGGTGGCGATCTACGAGGTGCACCCGGGCTCGTGGATGCGGGTGCCGGAAGAAGCGAATCGTTTTCTGTCCTACCGAGAGCTGGCGCACCGTCTGGCAGACTACGTGATTGAGATGGGGTATACTCACGTCGAACTGCTCCCCATCACGGAGCACCCGTTTTACGGGTCCTGGGGCTACCAGACCATCGGCTACTTTGCACCCACCCATCGGTACGGGACGCCGGCCGACTTCATGTATTTCGTCGATCACCTGCACCAGCGCGGCATCGGCGTCATCCTCGATTGGGTCCCCGCCCATTTCCCCCGCGATGCCCACGGGCTGGTGTACTTCGACGGCACTCACCTCTACGAGCACGCGGACCCCCGGAAAGGCGAACAAGGTGAGTGGGGCACCCTGATCTTCAACTACGGTCGCAACGAGGTGGCCAACTTCCTGTTGGGCAGCGGACTGTTCTGGCTGCAGCGGTACCATCTGGATGGCCTTCGGGTGGATGCGGTTGCCTCGATGCTCTACCTGGACTACGCGCGTCAACCCGGCGGATGGATCCCAAACGTCCACGGGGGGAAGGAGAATCTGGAGGCGATCGATTTCCTCAAGCGCTTCAACGAGCTGGTCTACAAGCACCATCCTGGCGTGATGACGATCGCCGAGGAGTCCACCGCCTGGCCGATGGTCTCACGCCCCACCTACGTGGGAGGCCTCGGCTTCCTCCTGAAGTGGAACATGGGATGGATGCATGACATGCTTGGTTACATGACCCACGACCCGGTCTACCGGAGCTACCACTACAACAACCTCACCTTTGGCCTTCTCTATGCGTTCAGCGAGAACTTTGTCCTGCCCCTCTCCCACGACGAGGTGGTGCATGGCAAAGGCTCGCTGCTGGGTAAGATGCCGGGCGACACCTGGCAGAAGTTCGCCAATCTGCGTTGCTTCTACGTCTACATGTACGGGCATCCGGGCAAGAAGCTCCTGTTCATGGGGGGGGAATTCGGCCAGTGGCGCGAGTGGGATCACGATCAGAGCCTAGAATGGCACCTGTTGAAGGAAGGCCCCTTTCACAAGGGCGTACAGGGACTGGTGCGCGACCTGAACCGCCTCTATCAGTCACAGCCGGCCCTGTTCGAGATCGATTTCGAGCCTCACGGTTTCGAGTGGATCGACTGCCACGACTGGCAGGGAAGCGTCGTCTCCTTCTTGCGCCGGGGCAAGAAGTCGGACGACTTCATAATCATTGTCTGTAACTTCACCCCTGTGCCCCGGCACGGCTATCGCGTCGGGGTACCGATAGGAGGCGACTACGTGGAGCTGCTGAACAGCGATGCGGCGATCTATGGCGGGAGCAACCTCGGAAACGGCGGCGTGGTTACGGCGAAGGCGATCCCCGAACATGGACGGCCGTTCTCATTGGTCCTCACCCTTCCACCATTGGCTGGGTTGATGCTTCAACCCAAAGCCACGTGAAGTCCAGCACGAGCAATATGCCAGAAAACCATTACCTGTCACGTCAAGAGTCCTGTTCAATTTGCCGAAGGGGGGGCTCCTCCAAGCTGGCTTTAAGACGCTGACCAACGCAAAGCCATCGGATGGGGACAACGATCTCGATACCTTAATTGAAGTTAGCTTAACCAGCCAGGGCAGTGGAATGCGACTTGCACCCAGCAAGACGATCATATTACCGGCGGCGGGTGAACGCCCACCTATTCCTGCCTTCAGGGTGGCAAGATGCACCCAATGGCTGTTGTCAAGGAGGATCACATGAATCGGTGGTGGCTGCTTTTCATCGTAAGTGCTGTCATGCTGCCTTTCATCTCCTCCACTGCAGGCGCTGCCATCACGAGCTGTGTCCTTGACGGTTTCTATGTGTCCAGCGCTGCTGTTGATTCGCCACCGATCGACCAATTCCTGGGATCCTTTACCTTCACGCCTCCAGCCATCTGCGCTGAGGGCATGAGTGGTACAGCAACGGTCTCTGGCACCCTCAGGCAGCTCGCCAGCCCGATAACGATTCCGATTGCTGCAACAGACGTTCCCTACCAAGTTAGCAGCAATGGCGTCCTCACGATTACTCTCAGTCCCGGCCTGATCGTTTTGGGTCTGCTAGGTCACCTCTCGGACAGCGTAGCCAACAGTTTCGTCTATACGGCCGCGAACCCCACCAGCCCCGCTATTCGCTTTGCTGGGGCTGCCATGAGACATGACATGGTTGGTGCGGTCGGTCCCTCAGGGCCGCCAGGGTCTCCGGGACTAGCAGGTGCCACCGGATCTCAGGGTCCGCAAGGTCCGCAGGGCAGCACTGGCCCGGCCGGGCCCTCAGGCCCGCCAGGCCCTCAGGGTCCGCAGGGCGGTCCAGGCCAGGCCGGCATCACCTTCAAGGGCGAGTGGCAGGACACTGCCAGTTATGAGGTAAATGATGTCGTGACCCACAACGGTGAGACCTGGATCGCGCTACTCCCCAATGGCAGCGTCGAACCGATCCCGGCTAACTCCTCGCAGTGGGCCAAGCTCGCTGCCGCCGGCGCCAGCGGGCCGCCAGGGTCTCCGGGACTAGCAGGCGCCACCGGGCCGCCAGGGTCTCCGGGACTAGCAGGTGCCACCGGATCTCAGGGTCCGCAAGGTCCGCAGGGCAGCACTGGCCCGGCCGGGCCCCAGGGTCCACAAGGCCCCACAGGTCCCATCGCCCTGCTGCCCCCGACGGTCAACTACAGAGCAGGGACGGTCACTATGGCCGTCGGCAACAGCAGCGGGACCGCTTCCTGGACTACACCCCTGATCGACACAAATTACCGCGTCTCGATAAACACCAGTGCCTCCATCACAGGTTATTCCCCGGACGACAGATGCTATACTTTCGACGTTGGTTTGAAAACGACGACCAGCTTCGATATCACGTTTAGGAGATGCAATAACGGGGCTGCGACCCCCGTGAGCCCAGCCGTTACTCTGGACTGGATAGCCATAGCGGACAACAACCCTTAGTCGCCGAGCAGCTCCCGATAGCCGGGTAGTCAGAGAGGCGCCTCCGGCGTCACTGGCTCGCAGTGACCATTGAGTCATTCATTAGCGGCGGCGCGGCGAACACACGAGCTGCGTCAATCTTAAGCATTTCGCGGCCCATTTGTGCTGGGTGTGAGCTCGAGTCGTTTGTGCTCAGAGTTGCCCGGTCTCGCTAGAGAGTCCCGGTGAATTTACCGAGGGAGGGCTTCTCCGAGTTAGCACTGAGATGCTGAGCAGCGCAGTACGTGGTCCACGCTGCCCCCCCGCCTTGGCTGGTCACCTCATCCTCCAGGAGGCCCTCCAATAGAGGTTTGATACCCCTTGGGAGGAAGGCGTGTCGAAATCGGACTCTACACTACAGGGTGGACATCCTGCGCGAGCTCCCTTACACTGTTGGCCGATGGGGAGTGGCTTCTCACCTCTCATGATGGGGTGTTCTCCCTCGTTAGAACTGATCCGACGCTTCCCTGCAGTGGGCCATTCCTCTCGATTTTCAACAGGAAAGCATGTGTGAGCCTATTACGCCCCTGTGGGCCGAATTACGATGACGAAACGACTCACTGACAGACTCCGCTTTCTCCTCGTTCTTCACAACCACCAACCCCTGGGCAACTTCGATGACGTGATCCAGGCGCTGACGGACAGGGCCTATCGGCCTTTTCTGGAGGCGATTCGCGCCCGGCCCTCGCTCAAGCTGACGCTGCACCTCAGCGGGCCCCTCCTGCTGTGGATGGAGCGCCAAGCCCCTGATTACCTCGATCTCGTCGGCGAACTGGTCCAGCGCGGGCAGGTGGAACTCCTGTTGGGAGGGTTGTACGAACCGATACTGGCCGCGATCCCTCACGACGACCGGGTGGCCCAGATCACCCTGATGGGCGAACGTCTCCGGTCTCGTTTCGGGGTCCGTCCGCGGGGCCTGTGGCTGACCGAGCGGGTCTGGGACTCGGCGATCATTCCGGCGCTCGCCGATGCGGGGGTCGCCTACGTCTTGATGGACGACCGAGCCTTTCTGGCCTCAGGGTTCGCGTCTGACCGACTGCATGACTACTACCTCACCGAGGCGGATGGGCGGACGGTCGCAGTCTTCCCGATCGATAAAGCGCTCCGGTACCTCATGCCTTTCCGCCCGACAGTAGAGCTCGAGAGCCACTTGCGCTGGATTGCGCAGGCAGGGGGACGGCTGGCCATCGCAGCCGATGACGGCGAGAAGTTCGGCGGCTGGCCAGGGACCTCCAAGTGGGTGTACGAAGAGGGGTGGTTGAAGGGGTTCCTGGACCTGCTCGAGGGGGCGTCGGACTGGCTCGTCTCGCAGACGGCCGGAGAGGCGCTGGAGGCCCTTCGCCCCGCCGGGCTCTGCTATCTGCCCACCAGCTCATATATGGAAATGGAGGAGTGGGCCCTCGGCCCCGAGGGAGGGTGCCGATTTGCAGAGCTAAGAACCCGGCTCGGGACCGATGCTGACCGGTTCGCCGCCCACGTACGGGGGGGCCATTGGAAACACTTCTTGGTCCGGTATCCCGAGGCCAACCGGGCGCACAAGAAGGGTCTAGCCCTCAGCCGGCTGCTCCCTGACAGGCGTCGAGCCAAACCGGCGCGCGACGAACTCCTCGCCGCCCAGTGTAATGATGGGTACTGGCACGGGATATTTGGCGGCGTCTATCTGCCCCACCTCAGACACGAGATCTGGCGCCGTCTCGCGAGGGCCGAGGCCTGGGTCCGCCGTCGCCAGAGGCTGGAGGTCGAAGCGAGAGATCTCGACTGCGACGGGTCGCCAGAGGTCTGGGTCCACGGCAAGAGCTTCTCGGCCCAGGTGCAGCCGCATCATGGCGGCCGCCTGGTCGAGTGGACCGATTTTGCCGGGGAGGTTAATTTCCTCAATACCCTCACCCGGCGTCCAGAGGCGTATCACGACGCTGTTCGGCGCGCCACAGCCCAGCCGGGCGGGGAGGCGCAGGCCGGCATTCCAGGCATCCATGATCTGAAGCGGGAGGCACCGGCCGATCTAGCGGATGCCCTGGCTTACGATCCCTGGGAACGCGCCAGCTTCCTCGATCACTTCTTCGTCGATCTCCATCCACTGCCCTCTTGGGTGGCAGGGCGCCTGGATGAGCGAGGGGATTTCGCCGACGGGGCATGGGGCTGGCGGCCGACCGCCTGTGGGGTCGCGCTCGATCGATTGGGGCACGTCCGCACCGATTCCGAAGGGGACCATCCGCTTCAATTACAGAAAGAGTATACCTTTACAGAGAAGCGGGGCCTGACCGTGTTCTATCGCATCCTGAATCAGGAGAGAAGTGCGCTAGCCGTGCGCTTCGGTGTTGAGCTGAACTTCTTCCTTCCTGGCCTAGCCTTCGGCCGTTCTCTGGTTACGATCGGCGAGCGGGAGGTCTCACTCGATCAGCCCACCACGACGGCAGCAGTCGATCGCTTCACGCTGTCTGCCCTGAAGGCGCCCCATCGTCTGACCGTCAGTCTCGAACGCCCCGCAACGCTGTACGGCCACCTGGTGGCGACACTGTCCCAGTCGGAGCAAGGCTATGAACGAACGGTGCAGGAGGTGGCCACCATGCCGAGCTGGGACCTCCGCCTTGACCCCGGTCAAGAGTGGACAGGCACGGTGAGCGTGCAGGCGGGGTAATGGCAATCGATACGCCGTCTGCCCGCTAAGTTAGGATCGCGTGATGAGCAAAGGCGCACTTGAAGAGATACTCGGCTGGCTCAGGACCGGCGGGCTCCGCCTGGCGATTATCGCCGGGGGGAGCCTGCTGTTGGTCCACCTCCTCAGGCTCGCCGCAGATCGTGTGGTGCGAGTGGTGGTAGAGGGAGGGGCCGGCAGGGTGGGCGAACGGGAAAAGCGCGCCCTGACGCTGGCGGGCATCGTAAAGACGGTAGGGACGACGGCGATCGTTGTCATCGCCACGATGATGGGACTTCGGGAGCTTGGTCTGGACATCACCCCCATCATTGCGGGCGCGGGTGTCGTGGGGCTGGCCGTCGGCTTTGGGGCCCAGAGCCTGATCAAGGATGTGATCGCTGGTTTCTTCATCATCCTCGAGGGGCAATTCGGAGTAGGCGATGTCATCAAGACCGGCGAGATCAGCGGCCAGGTAGAGCGGCTCAACCTGCGCGTGACGGTCCTTCGAGATGACAACGGCGCGGCGCATTTCATCCCGAACAGCGAACTCAAGGTCGTCTCAAACCTGACGAAGGAGTGGTCACGAGTTGCCCTGAATGTCGGCGTGACGTATCGTGAGAACATCGATCGGATCCTAAGCGTCTTGGAGCGGATCGGGCAAGAGCTGGCGGCGGATGTGCGGATGGGCGCGATGATCCTGGAACCTCCTGAAGTCCTCGGGATCGAGGCACTGGGCGAGTCGCAGGTCAGCATCAAGATACTCGTGAAAACCCTGCCTCAGAAGCAATGGGAGGTGGCGCGGGAACTGAGAAAGCGGATCAAGGCCACCTTCGACAAGGAGGGGATCGAAATCCCCTATCCCCATCGGGTGCACCTGACGCGGATCGAGAGCCTGCCCCCCTCTTCTCACACCTCTTGAACCCCATCGAAAGAATCTTGACCGTTTGGAAGGCCAGAATTAGAATGGGCGAGCACCTGTATTCCTGTTCCGGTTAGGGAGGAGATCACGATGCCGCACAGGATGTCGGAGGAGATGATCGAGAGCGCTCGTAAGGCGGTCGAGCAAGACCCCGGGAACATCGAGGCGAGGTACCAACTTGCGCTGGGATATTACCATGCCAGGCGAGTGAAGGAAGCCATCGCTGAGATGCAGCGGGTGATCATCCTCGATCCCAAGAAGGTCGATGCCCACTTTCAACTGAGCCTTTGGTATTATGGGCGGTGTATGTTCGGGGCCGCCATCGAGGCCTCTCAAAAGGTCCTGACTTTGGACCCCGATAACCCCGGGGCGCACTATCGGATGGCGAGGTCGTATTTTCATCTGGGGAAGTTGGATCTGGCCATACAAAGTTTCCGGAAGGTCCTGGCAGCCGACCCCACCCATATCATCTGCCATTACCACCTTGGTATCCTGTATGAGCGGAAACGGATGTGGCATGAAGCGATCCACGAGTTTTCACAGGTGGTGTCGGAGAGCCCCAATGATGCCGCCTCGCATTTCCATTTGGGGCTCGCCTACAAGCGACTGGGAATCCGCGATCTGGCAATTGGCGAGTTCATGATGGCCCTGGACCTGGACCCCGAAGACAGCGCATCCCTCGAGCAACTCCAAGGCCTCCAGGGGTAGCCCGACGCACCAGCCAGCCCCTCCAGCTACTTCACCGGCACGATGAATGGTTGGCCCTTCTCGGTGACAAAGAACGTTATGAGCTTGGCTGGATTGGTCGCGCTGGCGTTCTTAAAGCTGTGCACCTGCTTGGGCGGCTGATAGTAGCTGTCCCCCGCCTTCATGGTGACAGGCGGCTTCCCCTCTACGTCTAAGGTCGCTGAGCCTTCCAGGAGGTAGACAAACTCATGCCCGGGGTGATGGTGTTTCCCGACAGCCGCACCGGGTGCGTACTCTGCATGGATCAGGCGCGCTTCTTTCCCCTTTATACCCGCCAGATCCGTTTTGATGAGCACAGCGCGCTTGATCGGCTCCTGCTGAGCGTTTAGAATCCGGTCCCCGATTATCCCGACCGCGATTCCCACTGCCAAGGTCATACCGAGCAATATCACCGTTCGCTTCATGGTTGGCTCCTTGCCGGACTACAGAATGTCTCCGACATCGTTGCACTCCTTGCCGGCCGATGTGCCAGCGTTAGCCTCTGTTCATCGTGCGCCCCTTCTATCACACGCTCCCGTCGGGGTCAAGTCACAAGGGCAGCCCCCATGGAGGCACCTCACCCGGATGACCATGCGATGAGCACGCGGCGGCTTGCGGTGGAGGATGCGATCACAAACCTCGAAGATGCCAGGGCGCAACAGGGGGGTGTCGCAATTTGAAGCAGTATGGGAGCAATCAAATTTCGGACAATACCGTGACAAAGAACCGCTTTGTCCCGCCTTCGTGTTCGCGTATAATACGCTAGTATGTATCGTGTCTTGACCCAGCGATGTCGCATGAAGGTAGCTGCGCAGGGAGTCCTGCCACTATTCTTTCCCCTCCCCCTCATCTTCGTCCTCTCTCCCGGTGGGGGAGAGGGCCGCGGTGAGGAGGCATGACGGTGAAGATGCGCGGCTATGTCCTAGCAGGAACGAAAGGGGCGCGATGAGCAAGCGAACCCCGCTGTACGGCGCTGAGCTCGAAGCCGGAGCCGTGTTCGAACAGTGGTTCGGCTGGGAGTTACCCGCTTGGTTCGCCGATCCCACTCTCGAGCATCGTGTTATCCGCGACAGTGTGGGGCTGATCGATCTTTCTTACCGCGGCATCCTGGAACTCACAGGCAAAGACAGCGCCCGTTTCCTGAACGGGATGGTCACAAACGATGTCAAATCCTTGAAGCCAGGATCCGGGCAGTACGCCGCGATGTTGACCGCCCATGGCAAGCTGCTAGCCGACATGCGGATCTACGCGCTTGCCAATGGGTACTGGCTCGATCTGCACGAAGAGCTGATCCCGAAGGTGCGCGAGGTCCTCGAGCGGCATGTGATCGCCGACCAGGTTGAGGTCCAAGACCGGAGCTCACAGTTGGTCCTGCTCGCCGTCCAGGGTCCAGCCAGTGCCGAGCTGCTTGCGGGCCTGGGGATTGGGGGGGCGAAGGGCCTTGCGGAATACCAGCATCTCGAGGCAACCATTAAGGGGACACCCGTCCAGGTGATCCGGGCCAGCGAAACCGGCGAAGAGGGGTTCGTCGCGGTGACGCCCGTTGCGACCTCCGCGGCGGTCTGGCTCTCGCTGCTCCAGGCGGGCCGTGACCAGCACCTCCGGCCGGTCGGAATGAAGGCCCTCAACAGCCTCCGGATCGAAGCCGGTATTCCCTGGTGTGGCATCGATATGGACGAGACCAATCTCCTTCAGGAGGCGGGGTTGGAGCGGGCCGCCAGCTTCTCCAAAGGGTGCTACATCGGCCAGGAGACAGTGGCGCGGATCGCCCACCGCGGCCATATCAACTGGCATCTGGTCGGGCTGCTCATCGAAGGCGGCGAGGCGCCTGAGGTCGGTGCGAAGCTCCTCCACGAGCAGCGAGAGGTCGGCCGGATCACCAGTGCGGTGCACTCACCCACACTG
>JGI1358J11329_10003614_pt1 | contig 11452 bp, 16 predicted proteins | sample Subgroupgradi54m_FD_11329 | JGI IMG/M metagenome (IMG submission 11329)
CGCACCACGCGGAAGCCCCGCCTGTCAAGGCGGGGAGGAATGGGGCGCTTTTCCCGAAGGGTAAGACCCTGAAGCCACGGCTGTGAAGCTGTGGTACGGGGTTCACGGCTCCAATCGCGATTCCCCTTGAACCTTCAGCCTTGAACCTTGAACGCCTGTGATTGTGATCGGGGCTGGTGTGTCTCCGGTGCGGCTATTTCGACTCGTGTGCAGATGTGAGATGAGGAGGGGCTGCCTGAAGCGTGGGCTGCTCGTCGGTTGCTTCAGCTTGGCCCTGCTCTGGACGGTAGCGCCCCTCCTGCACGCTTCCGGTGACTGGCTGACGGGGGGCCCCGTCCTCACGGACGACGACCTCTCGTCGTATGACGCCGCCACCGGGGTCATCACGGCGCTTAATCTCAGGAATAAGCCGCCGCTCATCCAGTTCACCTCCGAGGAGGGTGAGGTCCTGATCCTCGTCATCCCGAAGGCCGCGCTCGTCTCGATCAACGGGAAGCTCATCAACGTGAAGCGATTGCGGGTGGGGCAGCGGGCAACATTGCGGTGGACGGTGAAAGACGACCTCCGCGTGGTGGGGACCTTGGACGTTCTGCCGGAGGAGCAACCGGAGGAGAAATCGATCATCGATCTGAAGGGGCTGAAGCTGCCCGCGGTCCCGCGCCCAAACCTCACCCGTCCCCTCTCGGTACCGCCGCAGCTGCCGATGGCTCAGCCAGCCGCCGTACCGTTCCTTCGCGAGAGCGCTCCGGTGTCCTCGCCGCTGCCTCCCAGGCCGGTGATTCCCGTAGCACCGTCGCTGAACCAAGACCTCAGGCGTTAGCGGCGCAGGGGAAGGGTGTTCTGCTTCGCCAAGGCCCTGCTTCGCAGCAACACCCGCTTCGCCTTCCTTCCCTGGCTGACGCCTGGAGCGTCCAGCGAAGGCGGGTGAACGGGAACGCCGGATCGGGGATTACCGGGAGGCGGGGCGCTCCAGCGCGAACGCCTGCAATCCTTCGACGACGACGAGTGCCGCCAAGAAGAGCAGGATGAGGGCGATAGCGGCACTCCAGTCCATGGCGGCGTGTCCACCGAGCAAGCCGGCGGCCCACGGCGCTACGGCGAGGATCAGCGACCACATCGTCATCGTCAGCATGAACGCGGGGCCGGCACGGCGCTGACGAGCCAGGGGCGATTCGTCCGTTTCAGCCAGACGGTGATCGTGACCAGCGTGAGTGCTGCCAGCAGCTGATTGGACGTTCCGAAGAGCGTCCAGAAGACCGACCAGGCCGGCACGATGTTCCCCGCCGGGTCCCGCACCGTCCAGCTGATGCTCATCATTGGCACGGCCAGCGTGGCCAGCGTCGCCCAGAAAGCGCCCCACCGACCCTTCCAGCCCGTCAGTTCCTGAAAGACGTACCGGCCCAGGCGCGTGGCGACATCGAGCGTGTCGTAGATGAACGTGGCGAAGGCGAGCAGGGCGAAGGAGCGGGCGAACTCGCGGGGCACACCGACGCGCTCGACAAAATGGCTCAGACCCTCAGCATAGATGCGGTCCGGCGACTGGTGTGTCCCGGCATCATGCGGGGAGAGCAGCATGACCGTCGAGAGCGCGATCACCGCGACGAATCCCTCCAGCAGCATCCCGCCGTAACCCACGAGGCGACAGTCCGACTCCCGAGCGATCTGCTTCGAGGTTGTCCCCGAGCTGACGATGCCGTGGAACCCGGAGCAGGCGCCGCAGGCGACGGTCACGAAGAGCAGGGGGAAGAGCGGCAAGCCCCGCTGGCTGGTCCAGCCCAGGAACGCCGGGTACTGGATGCGGTCGCCGCCGAGGAGCAGTCCGAGGACCCCGGCAGCGAGTGTGGCGTACAGGAAGAACCCGCCCAGGTAGCCGCGCGGCTGGAGCAGCAGCCACATGGGGATGATGGAGGCGACCCCGCAATAGGCGAGGATGAGGCCGTTCCACACAAGCTGCGGCCTGATCGGCCAACTGGCTGGAACCATCAGCGGGATGGTCTGTCCGTACCAGATCATGCAGCCGATGAGCGGAAGGAACGGCGGTTTCAAGTTCCTAGCGCAATAGGTAGGTGATGAAACGCCTCGCTGGGAGTGCGCCAGTTCAACACCTTGCGCGGGCGGCCATTCAAGCGGTCTTGGACATGCGTGATCTGACGACGCGAGACCCGCGAGAAGTCCGTGCCCTTCGGGAAGCACTGCCGGATGAGCCCGTTCGTGTTCTCGTTCGTCCCCCGCTCCCAGGGACTAGTGTTCCGTCAGTTTTGAGTTGATGGATACCGTCGTTTCAGCTTGATGCGGGCATCCGCGGTGGTAAACCGCCAGTCGACAGGTCTGGTCTGGGCGTTCCGGGTCTGCTCCCAGGCCGCGATTTCCCGGGCCAGCGCTGCCGCCGTCTGGAGGCGCCGATCCAGACACTGGCGCCGCAGGACGCTCCATGCGATCTCAGCCATGTTGAGCCAACGGCCAGGCTTGGGGGGGTAATGGAAGTCCAATCGCTTCAGCAGCCGCCGAGCTTCAGCCGGCTCGAACGCGTCATACAGCGACGCCGGGCTGTGGGTGTTCAGGTGGTCCAGCACGACCTGGATGCGCGTGGCGTGCGGAGCCCGGTCCTCCACGAGGTCCTTGATCAGATGGGCCCAATCCACCTTCGTGCGGCGGGCGGTAACGGTCACCTGCCGCCAACCCCGCAGCGGCTCAGAGACCATGAACAGGTGACAGGCGCCAGGCCGTTCAGCCTCGTAGTCGTCGCGGGCCGGGACCCCGGGCCGCGCCGCCACCCGCTGACGGGTCTCCCCCACCAGTGGCTTGCTCGTCTCGTCCAGACCGATCAACGGCTGTTGGGGAGCATACGGTTGCGGCTAGAGCGCCAGGACGTCCTCCATGCGCCAGACGCACTCCGCGCTCTGCGCCGGGGGGATGCACCACTGCACCTTCCGCCACGGCTTCAGCGCGTTTTTTTTTAACGTCTGGCGCACCGTCTCCGGTGAGATCGAGTCCACGCTGTCCAGCTCGACCAGGCAATCGCCGAAGAGGCGCCACGTCCACCGTTCTCGTCCTGCTGGCGGCTTACGACACGCGACCGCCACCAGCGTGGCTTCCCCCTTCCCATCCAGCACGCGCTGGCGCGAGGGGTGCGCTTGGGGCTTCCGACGCACGGCCGCCTCCAGCCCCTCTTCGACGCATCGCTGGCGCATCCGCGCCACGGTGATGGGCGACACCTCAACGGCGTGCGCCACCGCCTGGTCGGTCACACGCCTCTTGGACGATCCCTGGTCTGCCTTCAAGAGCACGCGGGCATGCGTCACCGTGTACGCCGCCACCTTGCCCTTGCGAATCAGCGCCTGCAACTGGGCGCGTTCCACTGCCTCCACGCGAACCACGTACAGCTTCCGCATGGCACCTCCTGCGGTCAGCCGCTCGTCGCCTCCCGACCCAGCTTCCACGCAGGAACGGCCCATGCCAACATCAATCAACTCGAAGCTGACAGAGCACTAGGCACTGAAGGACAGGCAGTTCTGAGATGAACAGCTGATGGCGACGACGGCGAATATCCCGACGCAGTGCTCGACGGTGCTGAAGGAGTGGAGCGACCGTGCTTGAGGCGGATGGCGGGCGAGGAACCCCGACGGCTTTTACTTCGTGACGAGGTGGCCGGTCACGTACTTGTGGAGCACGCTGGAGATCAAGGTTTGATACGGCAGTCCTTCTTCAACGGCTCTGACCTGAAGGCCATCCAGATCGCCTTGCGAGAGGCGAATGTTCACCCGACGATCTTTCTTCAGCATGCGGCGCGCCGCTTGCACGTATCGTCTCAACGCCGATTTGTGAGCCGTGGCTGAGCGCCACTCGCCCCGCTCAACTGAGGCCAGCAGTTCCCGTTCCTCCCGATCAAGTGTCGCCATGGCCAGCACCCCCCTTCCGTAAGTACTGCTTGGTCAGCTTGCGACTGGGAATGACCGTCTTCAACATGATGACACCGCCTTCCTCAACGATGGGCACCAAGTACGCGTAGCCGTTGACGTTCATCACCAGTTGCTTCTGATCTCTGTAGCGTGCTTTCCCTGAGGTGAGGACGTCCAACAAATGACCTTGCGCGATGTGCCACACGATCTCTTCGAACGAGATGCCGCGTTCTCTGAGGAGCCACTCGTTCTTCGCCGCATCCCAGTCGTACCGTACCATAAATAACTATATACACATTGTGTGCCTTCTGTCAACAGCCCCTCTGAAAGGTGCCAGGCACCGAGGGACAGGCAGTGTTGGGATGAAGAAACGTCTTGTGATTGTTACGGGTGACCGATGGCTGCAGGATGACAGACGGATCAGCAAGACCTCCGCGGCTGATCTCCCCAATGAATGGGTGCTTGCTCATGGGAGAAAAGTATAGTATCCTTACTAGTAAGGAAATTGTTCTTCTCTCAGATGCGGGAAGGAGGCGGCGATGACGATGTTGATGACAGCGACCCTCAGTAGTAAGGCACAACTGACCCTGCCGAAGCGTATTCGCGAGCTCTTGGGGCTTCGAGCGAAGGGAGATCAGGTGGGATTTGTGGTGGATGAGAAAACACGCCGCATCGTAATGACAAAAATCACCCTCGTGCCTACGGAAGAGCCGTATACTCAGGACGAGCTGTGCAAGCTGTTGCGGCTGGCCAAAGCGCCGGGGAAGAAAACCTTTGCCTCAGCCGAGGCATTCTTGAAGCACGTGCGATCGCTCTAAATGGAACCACCCATGCACCTGTACATTCTGGATGGTTCCATTTACCCCGAGCAAGCGAAGCGCGTCGAGGGGTTACCCGTCGACTTCGCTCAGGGTCAATGTCCCACCATGTTAAGATTCAATCGTGGGTGCATTTAGGTGGTGCAGTATCAAAGCAGCCCGCGCTTTGACCGCAGCGTCAAGCGCCTTGATCCGGCACAACGGCGGGCTGTTCAGGAAGCCCTCGAGCAGTTGGTGGCCGCATTTGAAACCGGGCAGGTGCCGGTGGGGCTTGGACTGAAACAGCTCCGGCCTGGATTATGGGAGTGCCGAGCCGGGCTCTCAGAACGGATGCTCTTCTTTCGGCATCGTCATACCGTGGAGTGTCTTCTCGCCGGCGATCATGACGAGATCAAGCAAGCCCTCTGAAATTTGTAAGAAACGGAAACGTGCCAGCTACCGCGGTGCCTGGCACCGGAGGGACAGGCAGTTCTGAGATGAACAGCTGATGGCGACGACGGCGAATATCCCCACACAGTGCTCGACGGCGCTGAAGGAGTGGGCGACCGTGCTCGAGGCGATGGCGCGCGGAGAGCAGATCGTCCTCATCCGCAAGGGCGGCCTGATTGAGCCGGGCAGCGGTTTTGAGCTGGTCGCGGATGTCTTCCTCTTATATCCGACGTTCGAGCACCAGACGGTTGCGTACCTGCGCCTGGAGTTCCAGCGGTATTTCGAGGACGCCTCGGCCCGGCGGGCGCCGGCCGGCGAAGTCCGCTTCGAGCTGGCGGGTGTGGCGGCCGGTTCGTGGCAGGTGAGCGACCCCGGTGTGATCGAACGGCTCCGGGAGTTCCATCTCTACAACGCAGTCTTCGCGACCCAGCGGCTGAAATGGCAGCCGGATATGCCGCTCGTCATCGCCGCGGTGCGGGTGTTCCGGTTGCCGGCGCCGCAGACCATCTCCGTCGCTCCGCACTATGCCGGGTGCAAGTCGTGGGTCCAGCTCGACAAGGCCCTCCCGCTTGCCGGCGCGCAGCCGGTGCTCGATGATGCCACATTCGATGAGCGCCTGCGCCAGCTGAACATGCAACTCGGCGATTAGGACGTTCCGGTCGATCTCTTCCTCATGCGCGTCTTAGTCGTCGGCGCCGGCGCGGTCGGCAGCGTCCTCGGCGGCTTCCTGGCGCGCTCGGGGCACGACATCACACTCCTCGGCCGGGCGTGGCATCTCGACGCCGTGCGGCACGAGGGATTGCGCATCAGCGGGCTCTGGGGTGAGCACCGCGTGACGAAGCTCTCGCTGGCGGTGCGGCCCGAGGACGTGGCGGCCGAGCCGACGTTCGACTGGATCTTCGTGTGCGTGAAGTCGCACCAGACTGCCGGGGCGGTCGCCCAGCTCTCCGCCTGGCTTGGGCCGAAGACGCTTGTGTGCGCGTTCCAGAACGGCCTTGGCAACTACGAACTACTCCTGCAGGTGGTGCCGGGGGAGCGGCTGGCGCTGGGGCGGGTCATCTTCGGCGCGGAGCTGGAGCCCGGCCATGTGCGCGTCACCGTCTCCGCCGACGAGGTGCTCATCGGCTCGCCAGACGCGCGGTTTCCCGGCGAACGATCCGCAGCACTGGCCGCCGAGTTCCAGGAGAGCGGTGTCCCCGCCCTGGCGACCGTGACCATCTTCACCGCACTGTGGGCCAAGATGCTCTACAACTGCGCGCTCAACGGCCTCTCGGCGCTCCTCGAGGCGCCATACGGGAAGCTCCTCGAGCAGCCCGCCGCCAAGCGGCTCATGGGGGCGGTCATCGAGGAGGCCTACCGCGTCGCCGCGGGCCGCGGTATCAGGCTGGAGCCCTCGGACGCCGGGGCGTATCTTGCGATGCTCTTCACGCGGCTCATTCCGGATACCGCCGGGCATGACTCCTCGATGCTCCAGGACCTGCGGCGCGGACGTGTGACCGAAATTGAATCACTCAACGGCGCCATCGTCCGGCTCGGCCGCGAGGTGGGGGTCCCAACACCGGTCAATGCGCTGGTGGCGCGCCTCGTGCACGCCAAGGAGCGGTTCGCGGGTGTGACGGTGTGAGGGGAAGGCGGGAGGAGGCAGGCTTACGTGCCAGGCGGCGGGGGTTTGTTGAGGTGGCTCTCCACCCGTTAGAGGAAGGTGTAGCCGTCTATCCTCGGCATCATGATGTCGGTGATGATGAGGTCGGGCCGGTCGGCGAGCGCGCGCTCCAGTCCTTCGAGGCCGTCGGCGGCGGTCGTCACCTCGTAGTGGTGCTGCTCGAGCCGCTTCTGCACGATCTTGACGATCGATGGCTCAGCATCAACCAGTAGGATCTTTTGTCCCGGCATGCGCCCTCCTCTCCTGGCATGATCCCGCGGTTCGTTGACACCGTCGAGTCCGTTTGTTAGACTGCCCTTGGTCCTATGCCCCCCGCATCCCGCCGAGGCCTCACCATCCTGTACACCGGAGACGGCAAAGGCAAAACGACCGCCGCGCTGGGCATGGCGCTGCGCGCGTTGGGCCACGGCTGGCGGGTCCTCGTCATCCAGTTCTTCAAGGGCGACTGGCCGGTCGTCTTCGGGGAGCTGGAACTGGCGAAGCGGCTCGCGCCCCAGTTCGAGGTGCTCCAGCTCGGGCGCGGGTTCGTGAAGCACATGGGCGACGCGAAGCCGTTTGAGGAGCACCTCGCCGCCGCCCAAGAGGCGCTGCGGACCGCGCGGGAGCGGATCGTATCGGGCGCCTACGATCTGATCGTGCTCGATGAGCTCATCTATGCGATCGACTATGCGGGCGTCCAACTCGTCAGCGTCGAGGACGTCCTCGACCTCCTGGCGGATAAGCCGCCCGCCTTGCATCTGGTGCTGACCGGCCGCAACGCGCCGCGCACACTGATCGACCGCGCCGACCTCGTGACGGAGATGCGGGAGATCAAACACCCCTGGCAGCAGAAAATCCCGGCGCAGGTGGGAGTGGACTACTAGTAGTACATTCTGTTGTCGACAGTAGCGCGCCTCAGCTAAGTGAACGTACGATGCCCAATCAACTTCAGAAATCATTGGAAGCTGCTGAAGCACGGCAGGCTCTTCCAAGCGTCGTAGCCTACAATAGGATTGACGGTCCTGGTAGTAGCTTAGACCTACGAGAATTCCAGCAAGCACTTTGGTCTTTACCTCAACTCCCGCAGGATGTCTATATGGATCCAACAGCTGAGTGGACACGCATGCTACCAAGAACTGTAGGTATCACTATAGATACAGGAACACGAATTGAAGCTCACCCGCTTCCCCCCAACCTTATTGGTGTTCGTTCTATAGAATATGGAACAGAAGTTGTCGCGCGGGCTGGTGAAGTACCACCTGCGAAAGAGAACTGGCTGATTAAAATACTTGATATCTTTGGTCTTAGAGGAGTCATGTTTGTGTTGCAGAACTTGCGCGCAGGCATCCAATCATCTGGACTCGGGGGGTCAGCGACCGCGACAACAGGAGTATGCATCCTTGCTAATGAGTTAGCAGGCCGGCCATTTAGCAAAACACAATTGATTGCCATGGCTTCTCGCGTGGAGCAGGATTTTGGAGTAAGTATCACTGGTACACAGGAACAGGCAAATGTTGTATATGGAGGAGTAACAGACTACGTATGGTTCCCTTGGGGCATTCCGGGGCGACCTGAAACCGGCTACGGTGAGTCACTACGGTTTAAGCTCATTCCGGAAGAGGACTATCCACAGCTAGAGCAAAGGATGGCGATATTTCATTCGGGCCGAACCCGATCGAGCACTGACGTCAATACTGTATGGAGGAATGCACTATTAGGTTCAGAGGGATACCGACTGCATGGGACTAAGCGAGAGATCGCCTACCAGTTCCGTACTGCGTTGAGATTGCGTAAGTGGGATAATGCTATTGAGGCAATACGTCACTATCGCGAAGTCCGTACCGTTCTGTGCCCGAGTTACATGGAAGGAGCTCAAGAGATATATGGTCGAGCCGAAGCGCACGGATGTACTGCTTTCCCTATTGGCGCAGGAGGTGGAGGAGGAATCCTGGTATTTTCCGATAGTCCTTCGTCGCTGCAAACCTTCCGAGAGGACATTCGCACTGTATATCGCGAAATTCCTTTCCGAATCAAAGCCAAGGGATATGAGCTGGCCAATCTACCAATAGCGGGAGGCGAATGAGATGGAATTCAAAATCCTTAATTGGAACATTGGAGGAGCAAAGTACCTCGAAGAAACAAAAGAGAAGCGTAAGAAAACGCTTACAGACTTGAACAAAGCTCTCCGTACGCTCATTGAGGGAAATAACAAGCCTGACGTGATTACGTTGCAGGAGATCGTGCGTTATGGAAAATCGAGCAAAGACGCCAGCGAGATTATCAATCCAATTAAGGGCTACAAGTATTTCTCATTCCCTCTTATTGACAGTGATAGCCTGTCATCTAAGGACAAGTGGGAAAAGGTAAAAAAACTTGGTGGCTGGCCACGCGACACTTTCTTTGCCCAGGGAAACGCTTTTTTGTTCCGAAACGACGTTCCGCATTTTCCCGTGTGGGATTTATCGTCAAGCAGCGAGTGTAGGCCTAAAAAACCAGGACATTTTGTTGAGCAGGTAATTCTTGAATCCGGTCTTTACTTCGGTGACCGTAATACTGAGCCTCGCGCTGCACTTATTGCACATTTTATCTACAACCCGACAGGTAAGAACGGTAAGCCTTTGGATATTTTTGTGATCAATGTTCATCTGACAACGTTGATGATGGAGCGCGAAGGAATCCCTGATATGGACTTAACAGCTTCAGATATCCGTCAGAACCATCTTAGTATTATTTTCCGGAAGATCATCTCCAGATACAACATATGGAAGCGACTGGGCTTTCCCATACGTGGTAAGATACGCAAACTAAAAGAGTGGCGAGCTGGGGAATCCGCCGATCGATTTGAACCCGTTTGGATTCTGGCGGGGGACTTTAACTTTACACCGGAATCAGTCGAGTACGAAAGAATTATGAAGATGAATTTTATCGACGTAGTCCCTGGTAAAGGCAGTGGAACCAAAGCGAAAGGTGTCGGTAATCCGGCGACATTGACGCTCGATTATATCTTCGCAGGTCCAAAGTTTATCTCACTCGATCCTCTTATTGCCGCGTCTGAAATAACTGACAATTTTGTCGACCACAGCATCAAGGCATCTGATCATTATCCCATGTGTGCTAATATTCCTTTCACTATACCGAAAGAGAAGAATCGCTCGGAATCAGACCGTAGCGTAACGGTTAGGCTTTCGAGCAATGAGCAGGCCAAGAGTCAAAACAGAAAGGTCATTGGGCGTCAGACCGTTGCTTTGTCTGAGAGTCCTGGGACACCTACAAAGAGCTTATCAAAATAACCTTCTACATCCTATATTCTATATGAGTCATTGAGGCCCTCGAAGATAGGAGAGGACGATGAAGAAAGCGAAGGCAACGGCTCGTTGGTTCATCCTAGACATCTTGTGGAACAAGATCAAACCTGACTGGGATCTGCCGCAGAGCTACGTCCCCTGGTGTGGTGCGTCTTCTTTTTATGGTCGTGCTCTACTTTACCTAGCAATTAGTTATACGTGACCGTACCGGGGACGTCCAAGCGGCGTCCCATGTTTTTTGCTCGTCTCTTTTCAACTCTCTGACTATTGACTCGCAGAGAACTTCCTTGGAGCAGTGCAACGTCCACGATAATGAGCCCCAGTTCTTGCAAGGTGCGCAGTTCAGGGGCAACTTTGCTCATGGGGGCGAGGAGAATCACTCGACTTTGAGCTAGTGCCGTTCCAACTATTTCCACCAACCGATTACAAGGGTGCCACCCGACGTGAAATGTGCCGTCCTGATCATGGTCGCGTTCGGCCGTCATAGTTGGAACGGCCCTAGGCGGTGGCCAAGCGGCTAAGTGGCAAAGTGAGTAGGACCAAGATGGCCGTTCGGCCACTTCGCCACTTGACCAGGACGTATCCACATGTCTATGCACTTGAGGAAACAGAGCCGCATCTTGTTGGATGGGATGGACCGGGCGCCGGCCCGCGCCATGCTGAAGGCGGTTGGTCTGCGCGATGAGGACCTACGCCGTCCGCTCGTCGGCATCGCCAACACCTGGATCGAGATCATGCCGTGCAACTACCACTTGCGTCGCCTCGCGGAGCGGGTCAAGGCGGGGGTGCGCGCGGCGGGCGGCACCCCCATCGAGTTCAACACCATCGCGGTCTCCGACGGCATCTCGATGGGCACGGAAGGGATGAAGGCCTCGCTCGTCAGCCGCGAGGTGGTGGCGGACTCCATTGAGCTCGTGGCGCGCGGTCACCTCTTCGACGCGATGGTGGCACTCTCCGGCTGCGACAAGACGATTCCCGGCACCGTCATGGCGCTCCTGCGCCTTGATCTGCCGTCGCTGATGCTCTACGGCGGCTCGATCGCCCCCGGTACGTTCGAGGGCCGTGACGTGACGATTCAGGACGTGTTCGAAGGCGTCGGCGCCTGCGCCGCGGGACGGATGAGCGAGCGCAAGCTCCACGAGCTCGAAGACCGGGCCTGCCCCGGGCCGGGGGCGTGCGGCGGCCAGTTCACCGCGAACACCATGGCGATGGCGATCGCGATGCTCGGTCTCTCGCCGATGGGAAGTGCCAGCGTGCCCGCGATGGATCCGGCCAAGGACGAGACGGCCTTCGAGGCGGGGCGGCTGGTGATGGCGCTCCTGCGCCGCCGCCTCCGGCCCAGCCGCATCGTGACGCGCC
>JGI1358J11329_10003631_pt1 | contig 11423 bp, 11 predicted proteins | sample Subgroupgradi54m_FD_11329 | JGI IMG/M metagenome (IMG submission 11329)
CACAGCTCGAAAAGGGGAAAGACCCCCACTAATCGCAAAGAAGCCTCCCAGGAAGCGGGAACCCAATATCCTTGCGGTGATCAATCAAAGCGGATGTACGGGCTGTGAGGCTTGCATCATTTTTTGTCCTGTGGACTGTATTGAAATTGTTCCGGGTTTTGAGCAGGCTCAATTCCAGCAGCTCGTTGAAGTGGATATTGAACGTTGTATTGGTTGCGCTCTTTGCGCGAAAAACTGCCCATGGGATACCATTCCCATGCTTCCTTATGCGGAGGGAATTAAACAAGCTCCTGAGCTTACGCTCAAAAGCGTGTGTAATCAGAAAACAGTTAACGATATTACTTCCCAAGAGGAACACTCCTAGGAATAGAAATCCCCACGAAAATTAGGGAAAAGAATGAAACTAAATTAAAAATGCGTAAGAAGCGAAAAAACTACAAATCAGGAAAATTTTCAAAAAAAAAGTGTAAAATTCAGTACAAACGCCCAAGACTTGTTTATGAAGGTAATCTAAGGATGATGATAAGTTCATTTTCTGGCCTTTAAAGGCATACGCTCAACATTCGTTTAAGCGGTCTAAGATCTGAGTTTTAAAAGTAAATTTTTGAGAACAGAGAATAAACGGTGAAGCCATTTATTTTTTTTCAGACGTTCGTAAAGTTTTGGAAGATAGAATATTAAGATAATAGCCCACCAATTGTGAAACTTCCAAGAAAGCCTTTGAGAATAGTTTTTCCCGCAAGATATCATCTTAGCCACGAGGTGTCGCGTTTCTAGGGGGGAGTCAAACAAAGAGACGGCATCCCCTTTTGTAATGAAGCGAATAGGAATCTGGTTTGAATCAGTTTCAATTCGATGAACTCGATGAATAATCAAGCGTTCATCCATTTTGAAGAGCGCAATATCGCCCATTTTAATTTCTCGTGGTGAACACCAACGAATCTGGATTTCATCACCCGGCCGGAGAAGGGGGCTCATGCTGATGCCTGTTGTTGAGGTCGTTAGGTAACGTTCCTTCTGGAGGGCTTCTTTAACGAGATCGTGAATGACTAAGTTCTCTTTCATGCTTTTCTTTCCCGTTGCGTTCCATTTTTTATATAGTTAACTCTTTCATAACAACGCTTAGCGTTGGCTGACTGGCCCAAGCGTTCATAGATTATTCCTTGATTAGAGTAGGCTTCGCTATAAGCTGGATGGATTTTAGAAGCTTTTTCAAAATAGCGTAATGCTGATGTATAATCTCCAAATTTTTGATTGAGAACGCCCATAAGATTAAGCGCCACAGGATTTGAAGGTTTTATTTTAATGGATTTTTGAAAGAAGTGTTTTGCAAACTTCAAATTTTCTTTTCGGAGATAAACCCATCCCAAAAGACATAAATTATCAGCTGTCTTTTTTAAACTAACGGCTTTCTTAAGATATCTTTCTGCAAGGACAAGTTTGTTTTGTTCCATCTTAATGATGGCTCTTAGCATCCATGATTTCATTTGCGAGGAATCAAGCTTCGTTAATTTCAGAGCCAATTGTTCCGCTTCTGATAAGTTTTTCTGAGTCAATATCAAGTCGGCGATTAAGTTAACATAAGCTTGTGGATGTTTGGGCCATTGCTTAACCGTTTTTCTCTCCAATCGAATATATGAACGATGTTTTTGATGGTGCCGGTCCAATCCCTTGAAAAATTCAAAATGGTGAATTGGAATGTTTGTTTTTTCAATTCTAAGGTTATGTTCTTTAAGGGAAGGATCCACGATATCGTGAATTTGAAAACGAGTGCGAATTCCAGGCCGATTCTGAAAAAGGACGGTTTTGTAAAACACATAATAACCATAAGCTTTTGAAATCCCCTCTTCTAAAGGGTATTCCCCGCAACATGGCTGCCAGTCTTGCAGAAGACCAGTACTATTGGAATAATTTCTGATGGGGAATTGATAAGCTTCCACTTGAGGATGTTTGATCAAAGGTTCAAGTTTAGCGACATCCGTTGTTGCGATTCTAAAATCAGCATCAAACAACAAAATCCAAGGTTGGGCCGCAGCTTCGATGAGACGATTTCTGGTTTCGGACCAATCCTTTTTATTTAAAACAGTTGCCACGACTTTTGCCCCATAAGATCTTGCAATCTTTTTAGAACGATCGGTTGAACCTGTATCAAAGACGATGATTTCTTGAACGTAGTTGGACAAAGGTCCGATGGAGAGAGGCAAGGTTTTTTCTTCATTTTTAGCTAAAATGAGGAGAGAAAGCGGAAGTTTCATTTATTTTCTAATATTTCTAGAAGCCCTTCTTTTAATAATTCTTCCAAATAGAAAGATATTTCTGTTTTGATCGACGCTGCCTTCGTTTGATATTCTTGGCTTAAGAAGGACAGAATTTCTTGATAACTTTTTGCTTCCGAACAATAATTCCAAATGCAGGTTCCCGTCGGATTTAACGTGTAGTAATTACCCGTTACGTGATTTAAGATCACAACTTCATCCATCACACTTTTAAAACTGACGTGGGAGGAGCGGACTAGTTTTTTTTCATAAAGTGAGTTCATTTGAGAAATGTCCGTTTCTTTTTGCCCACCGAAGACCTGTTTCTAATAAGATAACGCCGATAACGGAAAATGCAAGAGCCATTAATGCAAGAATTAAAAGATGGATTGATACACTAGAAGTATCAGCATGAATTAAAATGTAACGTATGATTGGAAGTAGGTGAGTCACGGGTAGAGAGTACGCTGCCCATTGTAGTTGATGAGGGAAGAGTGCAACAGAGAAGAACACACCTCCAAAAGCAATAGAAATCTGATCGATGGCAGCAAATAATGAAGATCCCCTCCTAAGGAAAAGAATTAAACCTGATGTGATCATTCCAATTCCAGCGTAGGATAGAAAAGCTAAAACAGTGGGCAGCCATAAACCGCACTGCAAAAAAGGTTTGATCGGAATACCGATCAGGACCTTGGCGAACGCCAGGAAAAAGATTAGTTCAATAAAGGCCAACAAAGACCCCCATAGAATTTGCGAAGTGAAAAGTTCCCACGGACTCGAGGGTGTTAACAATAACCATTCCATCATTTTTACCCCTCTAAGAGTTTTTAGGGTGTCATCAAAAACTCGAAGAGGAGATAGAACGAAGCGAGCCATAGCAAGACCGCTTATTAGAAAAAAGGGGAAATCGATTTGATAATTGCCAAGCTTAATCATTTTCTGCCAAAGAGCCGCTTTAAAAAAAAAGGCGTAGATGAGGCACAATAAGAAAAGCCAAAGGTACTTCGTGGCTAGCTCAAAAAGACGTTGCCTATCGCGATAATAATTTACGGATAAAAAAACACGAAGCTTTTTAATCGCGAGAGTTATTCCGTTCATAAAGAAGAGATATTTTCGACGGTTTGAATGTATTCATTCAGGAGACTTGTTTGTTTTGACCGAAAAGAGTCCGCACTTTTTTGCCATATGAGATTTCCCTGAAATAAAAAGGCGAGCACATCGGATATTTCTTGAGCTTCTTCTAATTGATGGGTAGCAAGGAGTATGGTTTTTTTTAAACTTCGATTGAGACGGTCTCGGAGCAAAGCGTGAAATTCTCGCGTCGCCATGGGGTCCAAGTGTGCGACGGGCTCATCTAAAAGCAAGATTTCCGGGTCATGCAGCATGGTTCTTGCCAAGAGAAGTTTTTGTTTCGTCCCTTTGGAATAAGTTCGTACTTGTCGGGTAATGAATGAGGTCATTTCAAATAACTCGATTAACTCCTCAATCTTTTTTTTCGCTGACTCGCCGACGATATTTTGGAGAGCACAAAAATATTCAAGGTTTTGTAATCCAGTCATGAATTCCCAAAGGCCAGTCTGGTCGGATAGAAGCACACCCATTTTTCTTACCATTGTTTGTTGAAAAGGCATTCCATTGATTTCGATCTTACCTGTGGTGAAGGGAATCAGGCCTGAGAGAATGCGAATCAACGTTGTTTTTCCAGCCCCGTTGGGGCCCAGAAGCGCGCAAATCGTTCCTTTCTTAACCTCTAGATTGACGTTGTTCAAAGCCAAGTGTTGAGATTCACTTGAAAAAGGAGGTGCTTTAAATGCTTTTGTTAGGTTCTGTATTTGAATCGCGTTCATAAAAGCGGTATTATGATACTCGATTATAAGCTTCAACGGATAGTTTTTTTGTTGCAATGCGAGAGTTAATAGAAGTCATTCGAAATGAAAAAAATTAACATAAAAAATTATATTTTGGAAATAGTGGTTTTTATTTGCGGCGTTTCGACGATGACCCTTGAATTGGTGGGTACAAGGTTGCTGGCTCCTTATTTTGGAACATCGATTTCGATATGGGCAAGTTTAATCGGCGTGGTTTTAGGAAGTTTGAGTTTAGGCTATTGGTGGGGTGGGAGGCATTCAGATGAAAATCCGGGCCAGAATACACTATCGTCAGCGCTTTTTCTTGCCGCTCTGTATTTGGGAGGAGTCGCGCTCTTTCACGACCTCATTTTAATTTTTGTCCAAAAAACCTTTTCCGATATTCGCATTGGTTCTATATTCGCTTCTTGTATCTTGTTCGGAATCCCTAATTTTCTTTTGGGAATCGTCTTGCCTTATTCAGTTCGATTGAGAAGTACGCGTTTGGACAAAACCGGTTCAACAGCCGGTACTCTTTATGCGCTTTCAACTATCGGAAGCATCGTTGGTACGTTTTTAACAGGTTTCTTTCTCATTTCATATTTTGGAAATATATTTATCCTTTTCCTTCTTTGTGTCATTTTGAGCGTGATGTCTTTATTTTCACATCTTCAGAAATCCGCAGGATTAAAAATAGGTATGATTTTTCTATTTAGCTTCTGTTTAATGGAATCAGATTCAATAGCAGCAGCGATTAAGGGCCCAGGTTTTATTGATGTTAATACCCCTTATAGCCGTGTTTGGATATTCGAAGAAATTTTTCCGCCCACAAAACAGCCAGTTAGAATCATGCAGGTGGACGAAGGCTATCAATCCGCTATGTACCTTGATAATGATGCTCTGGTGTGGAATTTTCATGAGTATTTTCTACTGGCAAAATATTTTAATCCGCAATTTAAAAAATCGCTCATGATCGGAGGAGGAGCTTATTCTTATCCGAAAGTTTATCTCAATGAGTTCAAAAGCGCTGAAATGGATGTGGTCGAAATTGATCCAAAGCTGACCAAACTAGCTCAAAAATATTTTCGCCTTAAAACAAATCCAAGATTACGCATTTTTCATGAAGATGCAAGAGTGTTTTTGAACAAAACTAAAAATAAGTACGACATTATTTATGAAGATGCCTACAAGTCATATTCAATTCCATACCAATTAACGACCAGGGAAGCGGTCAAAAAAATGTACGATCTTTTGAATGACAATGGTGCGGTTTTTGTAAATATTGTTTCGGCAATCAGCGGGCCAAAGAGCATATTTTTACAAGTCGAATTTGCGACTTTCAAAAGCATTTTTCCTCACGTTTATTTGTTCCCGAATTATTCAAAAGATTCTTCTGCGCGGCAAAACATAATTTTGGTTGCTCTTAAATCTCAACAAAAACCAAAATTTTTTAGTCGGGATTCCAAGTTTAATGAATTGCTGAGCCATCGCTGGACGGGCGAGATAAAAACAGACATGCCTTTGTTAACCGATAATTTTGCTCCGGTTGACAAGTATGTTATGAAATTGATCGGGAATTACTACCCGACACGTATAAGCCCAATGAGAAAACGAATGAGAGACGTTCGGGATTTTGTCTTTCGAAGTTTAGGAAATACCGGACGTTGAAGGGAATAAATGAAAGAAACCCATAGTTCTGAGAAATTGTTTATTATCGCTTGCTTTAAAGATTTTATTGGCACTAGCCGTTTATCCGAAGCCCTTCGTCGCAATGTTTCCTTGTTGGAGTTTAATTGGGATTTTGTTTTGAAGACACCTAAGCTTAATCGGATGCTTCCATTCATCGCATGGGTTTTAGAGAAAAATGATTTGCTTTGTCATCTTCCAAAAAATATTGAGACCACTTTGCAAACTTCTAGGCAGTGGGCAGAATGGGAGAATCGATTGAAGATGATTGAATTCCGCAAGTTGGTGTATCTTTTTAAAAAGAGCCATATTTCCATTATTCCACTTAAAGGGGTTGCATTGACCAGCTTGGTTTATCATGAAACCCCATTCCGTTCGATGGGCGATATTGACATTTTGATTAAGGAAAGCGAATCTGAAAGAACAAAAGCTACTTTATTGAAAGTAGGTTTTGAACCAAAAAAAGTAAGAAATGAATGGCACAGAAGATTAGTGATGAAAATAGAAGGGCGTTGGTCTTTTGTCAGAGACGGTATGGACGTGGATCTTCAGTGGTACCCAGCTTTCCTTGTTGGCGGAAAATATGTTGCTTTGGATTACGACCGGGTTTGGGCAAGAGCGACGACTTTTAAACCATTAGGTGAGAATGTGTTTATGCTTTCGTCAAACGATCAGTGTCTTCACCTCTTGTTCCAATTGCTTAATGATCTTGAAGGCGGTATCGCCCAACCCATCCAGCTCTTGGATCTCGCTTTAGTTATGCATCGGTACGGAATAAGCAAAGCCAAGCTTTTTACAAACGCAATGGTCTATTTGAATCCTTCATTTGAAGGAACTTTGCTAAAAATGCTGAATACGATTGAGAAATGTTTTTTTGAAGATGCTGTCGATGGATATTTTTCAATTGAAATTTTGGAGTTCTTAAATAAGTTTTTTAAACCACGTTCTTTAAGTATGCGCGGATTTGACGCTGTGAAATTGCTGCAAGAGGGAGCTATGCAGCTGCTTAAGAAGCCGTATCGATTAAGCCGAATTTCCGTCTAGCCGGAGCCAGATTTTTTGAGTGAAATCCGGCGGGTGGGTGAGGTCGGTGAGTTCAAAGTTGGTAATATCTGAAGGTTGAAATAGAAGTTCCTCTTGGTCATAAACTCCCAAAATTTCTTTTCCTCTGGCAATAAAAACATGCGGCACTTTTCGGCCATCCTTCAAAAGAGCCGTAATCAAATGTCCGCCCTTAATGGTTTGCGGCGTCTTTTTTAATCGATCTGAAATTGTTTTCGGGAGCTGTCTTTTTGACTCTTCAATGAACACGGCTTTTATTTTTACGGGATCTTTAAATTTTTCAGCCCGCAGCTCGCGCCTGATTCGGGCGTCTTCATAAGCTTTATCTACCTTATGGTACATCAAAATCATGAGTGGAATGAGCGCTATCAGCCAACTCCCAAAAACAGCTATTACCCAGAGAAGAGAAGTGATCGGATTCTTGATGGAGCCGAATCGGGCGGCGATAAATGGGGTCCAAAACCATACGGCGAGGAAGAAAGAACCAATTGTCAAGCTGATCCATATGAGCCACCAAGTCACGGTCGATTCATCTTGCTTGTCCATGTGGCCCATGACCGTTTCCTTTTTTTTCATGAGTGGAATAAGCGTTACGAACCAAGTTCCAAAAACAGCTACCATCCAACCAATGACGACTTGGGGGTTATTCATATTGGCATTCAGACGATTCAACAATAGCCAGTTCCAAAAGAGAATGGAAACAGTAAAGCCTCCGATAGCGAGAAGGATCCACTTCAGCCAAAATAAAATACCGGCTAGATTATTTGATCGTAATTTAGTTGCCATACGTTCTCCTTTGGGGCCTTCTTAAGCCGTTAAAATAAGACCTGTATTTTATCTGTTCTTGGCTTTTTTTCAATATTTTATAACTTTCATCGACTTGATTTTTATGTAGGGTGTGTTAGGGTTGAACTAGAGTTTATTGATTCTTTGAAAGTTCCGGATGGAACGACAAAGGCAAACCATTTGAAAGGATGGGGCGCAAAGCCGTGCACCTAATTCCCGAAAGGGATATGGTCGGCAGGCTGCCGAATTTCAGTCGTGAAAACCTTAAAACACTTAACTACTTTGCTGGTCACAATAGTCTCGTTGGTCGGATTTGCGATACCTACTGGGTTCGCACAAGAAAGCATCATTTCAGCCTCATTTCCCACGCCTTCTCCTAAAGAAAAGCTTCAAGCGCTTCAATCAACACGCTTTCATTTTATCACCTTAAAACAGTTCCATTCTGCGCTTTTCTCCTTTGGAGACGATCAAAAATCCATTTCCAATTCTGAGGCTGAGATATTGAACGCCGGTTTAAACGCCTTCTTAGCTTCCTCAGGGCGGGAAACAGCGCTCCTTGAAGCACTCCGTAAAAACAAGGCCATTCAGCTTAAATTCTCGGTTCCTCAAGAGGAAAAGGGGACTTACGACGTTGTCGACAATCCTGACAAGCCTCTTCTTTATCAATTGAAGCCCATTTTGAAGTCAGTGCCAGCCACCATCGAAGTCAAGCCTTTATTGGATAGACCCGTTGCCTTTCAGATTACGCTTAGGAAGGGCGCCGAACACTATTCTTACTACGTGGATTGGGCTGGAAAACTTTCTCGTATAGCCTAATCTTTCTAAAAGAAACAAATTCCTCTTTTAATTCCCCGAATGATATTCCTCGCGATAAATTTTTGCCAACACAAAAAATAATGACAAAACTACCGGCCCAAGAAAGATTCCGGTAAATCCATACAGTTTCATGCCCCCTAAAATTCCGAGGAAAAGAAGAAAAATGGGGAGTTTTGTTTTTTCTCCGATCAGCATAGTTTTCAGGAAATTATCGATCAGGCTTATGCCAACAACGCCAATGATTAAAAGTAAAATGGCCTTTTGAAATTCTTGCGCCATGAAAAGATAAATGACAAACGGACCCCAAACGGTAGCGGTGCCTGTGATAGGAATCATAGAAGCAATAAATGTGAGACATCCAAATAAAAAAGGAAGCGGAAGGCCCAAAATCCAAAAGCTGAGCCCTGTNANCNTTCCTTGAATAATGGAGGTGAGAAACTGGCCGCGAATGACAGCCGATAACGTTTCGTTTATTTTTTTTGAAAGGGCCTGTTTATTTCTCTTTGCCATGGGAATCATTTGGTAGAGAAAGTCATACATTGCATTTCCATCTCGGAAAAAGAAAAATAAAAGGAGGGCGATTAAGAACAAATTAAAAATCAAAAAAATGAGGTTTTTAGTCAAAGTTGCAAGCTGTAGCGCTGAAAAGTTTGCGATATTTTTAGCAACGCCGAGAACAAGACTTGTCACATTTGTTTGAAAAGGAATCCAATCCGCCCAAAGTTTCTGAGCCCAATCACTTGTCATTGTCTTGTGGGTTTGTTCGAGCAAGCGCTCTAAATTCCCCGCCGAAAGGTAGTTGTTGATTCTGTAGTAGAGCTCAACAGCCTCTTTCATTAAGCTGACAATCACCACGGCTGAGGGGAGAACAACAATAAGGATGACTAATAACGTTGTTACAAACGCTGCAAGCGAGGGATTGCTGTGAGGAAATTTTTTTATTTTTTCAAACAAAGGATAAAAAGCAAAAACCAGAATGGCCGCCCATGAGATTGCCGCTGAAAATGGAGAGAAAATGAGAATGAGTTGATACAAAATGAAGAGAAAAAGCCCGACGAAGAAAAAGGATACAATTTGTTCCGGTTTCATTGAAGCTAGTTTAACCGTTTCCTCGAACTTAAATCAACCGATTTTTCTTTTAGACGTACTTGTTGCCGATATCCTTCCATGATACAATCTACCCTTTAAATCCGCATTCATTAACAGCAGAGTTAAAAACGAGGAGTAGCGAATGAATATTACCATCGGGTTTTATGGAGAAACCAAGTCAAAGGCCGATCTGTTAGTTGTTGCCTTATTTGAGGGGGAGAAACATTCCCCCAAAGCCCTTCAAGCAATCGATTCCGGAGCTTCCGAGGTTGCCGATAATGCTATTCAAAAGAAGCGCTTCAGCGGCAAAGAAGGCGAGCGGTTTACTTCTTATGACAGGGCGATTAATGGGGCGAATGAACTTCTTTTAGTCGGCCTTGGGAAAAAAGATAAATGGTCACGTGAGAAATTCAGAAAAAGAGTCGCTGGTATCCTCGCCTACGCGAAAAGCCAGAATACAAAATCTGTCCGAATTTTAACAGAGACCTTTGTGAATGGTCCTGTGAAGCTTGAGGAAACGGCGGAACTCATTCCTGAAACCTTGGACCGGGCTGATTATCGATTTGATAAATACCTTTCGAAAAAGAAAGATGAGCCAAAACATGAAGTGCAATATGTCGACCTTCTTTATCCGAAAAAAGCTCAGAAAGCTTCGCTCCAAAAATCCCTTGACCGCGCTCGCGTGATCGCAGATGCAGTAAACTTCACCCGTAATTTGATCAACGAACCGGCCAATACCATGCCTCCTCGCGAGTTAGCTCGTTATGCGCGCGAAGTTGCTCGTCAGGGAAAGCTGCGCTGTCAGATTCTCGGCCCAAGTGAAATTAAGAAAAACAAAATGGGTGGGATTATTGCCGTGGCCCAAGGTTCACATGAGCCTGCGCAGTTAATTGTTCTTGAGTATGGTTCAGCGTATAAAAAGCATGGTACGATTTGCGTTGTTGGAAAAGGAGTCACGTTTGACACCGGCGGAATCTCTATTAAACCTTCACGTGACATGGAAAAAATGAAATATGACATGTCGGGTGCTGCAGTGGTGCTTGGAACGCTTAAAGCAGCGAGCCGCCTTAAACTTCCGATTCATCTGGTTGGTATTGCACCTTGTGTTGAAAATATGCCCGGCGGTGGTGCTCAGCGTCCGGGTGACATTATTAGGCATTACAACGGAAAAACGGTTGAGGTGATTAACACCGATGCAGAAGGCCGCTTGATTTTAGCGGATGCACTTGCTTATTGTGAGAAGTTTAAACCAAAAGCGATTATCGATTTGGCAACACTCACGGGTGCTTGTGCGGTGACATTTGCAGATAAAGCCATCGGTCTTTTAGGAACGGATCCGGCGCTTCTTGAAAAAATCAGGAAAGCCGGCGAAGTGACCAATGAACGGTGTTGGGAACTTCCGCTTTGGGATGAGTACTTTGAAATCATCAAAGGGCATCATTCCGACATTATGAATGCGGGGTCTGGTTACGGCGGCACGATTACGGCGGCCATGTTTCTTAAAGAATTTGTTCCGATTAAATCGTGGGCACATCTTGATATTGCCGGAACAGCCTGGGTGGATTCAGACAAGCCTTACAATGCCCGAGGAGCAACAGGGGTAGGGGTAAGGCTTCTTCTCGAACTTTTCCGAAATTGGAAGTAACTATTTATTTATAAAAATCTTTCCAACGATCTGCAAGTTATAGTAGTTTAAAATACGGCCTAAAAAGCCGATATGCTCATGATGAGCAAAACCGCCTTTCGGACTCTCGTTCTTGGAATCAAGAAACGCCAGATCAATGCTCTGGGAGAGGCTATTTCTGCCCTTGAAAGTAGTTCCTCTGTAAAATTCAAACTCCTCAAGTCTTTCCAGAATGTCTCCTACCGCGGATGCTCCATC
>JGI1358J11329_10003634_pt1 | contig 11411 bp, 10 predicted proteins | sample Subgroupgradi54m_FD_11329 | JGI IMG/M metagenome (IMG submission 11329)
TTTCGTCGTCTTGAGCTCATACAACTCCTGCTTCAATTTTTCCAAACCCTCTTGCGAAAGATATTCTGCCATAGAAGACGATATTAACGGATTATCGCCGCGGTGTCAATGACTGTTATACACAATCATTAGACCTGCTGCGTAAAAATTTTCGTAGCGAGATTATGATTTTTCGAAGACGGGGCGTCCCGCTACGCGGGAACGCCTCGCGTCTGACAGCGAAAACAACGAAGCGCGAGGAGGTGAATACGGCGTATGCATTGACGAGCGGTGAGTTGTTTGCAGCCGAAAAATCATAATCGCAGCAGAAAGGTTATTACGCAACAGGTCTATTGCGACGGCTGGGAAAAATACCATTGCAGGATTTCATTTGTGATCGGCACCGCGACTGTCGCGCCCTCCCCCGCATGCTCCACCATGACTACAATCGCAATCTCGGGATTGTCAGCGGGCGCAAACACCGTCACCCACGCGTGCGGCGCCTGTCCCGGCACATTCTGCGCAGTTCCGGTTTTTGCCGCAACTGCGACCGGCACATCCTGCAGAAGCCGCGCGGTGCCGCGGGTCACGGTATCACGCATACCGGAGACGACTTTTGCAAGCGAATCCGCACTCGCAAGATGCGTTCTGATTGCAGTCGCCTCGTGCCGCTCCGCAAGATTGCCGTCCGCATCATACCGCGCATCCAGAAGATACGGCCGCCACAGCGTGCCGCCATTGGCAATCGCCGCGGTGGCCGCCGCCATTTGCAGGGGCGTCACCTTCATACCGCCCTGGCCAATCGCCGTGTGATAGGTGTCCCCGATGCGCCAAATAGGATTTCGTGGCTCTGCGATTTTCTTCCATGCGGGATCCGGCACCAGACCCGGCTTTTCCCCGGGCAGATCAATGCCGAGGCGCGAACCGAGGCCAAAGGCTGTCGCATATTGCTTGATCTTCTCAATCCCCAACCCCTTCTGATCACGGTACCCGCCGCCGATAGTATAAAAATATACATTGGCCGAATAGGCAATCGCGTCGTACAAATTCACCCAGCCCTGCGGCCGCCAGTCGGGAAACCGCGTACTCTCTCCGGGCTTGAAAGGATTCGGGATATCAATAAAACCCGGGTCATAAATCTTTTTTTCCGGATCGATTATTTTTTCCTCCAGTGCGGCGGCGGCGATGACGGGCTTGATCGTGGATCCCGAAGGAAATTCGCCCGCGACCGCGCGGTTGAAAAGCGGTATCAGGGGATCCCGAAGAAGGACGTCAAACGCATCCGTCTTGATGCCCTGGCCGAACTGACTGCTATCAAACCCCGGATAGCTCACGAGCGCCCGAACCGCGCCACTGCGCGGGTCTAGCGCCACGACGCTAGCGCCATGCCCGCGCCCCACATAATGATCCACAATCGCATACGCCTTCTCCTGCAAAGCGCCGTCCAGTGTCAACGCGAGCGCCGTACCCTGACGCGGATCTTGCGTCATACGAAAACGGGTCTCGACGCCGTGCGAATCGGTCTCCACGATTTTTTTCCCCTGGACGCCCCGCAATGATGCGTCATAAAACGCTTCAAGCCCGCTCTTGCCCACGGTCTCCTCGCTCCCAAGCTCCGGGTGCGCCGCCGTCTCTTCCGGCGATATTTTGCCGACAAACCCGAGCACGTGCGACAATGCAAACGAATCGCGGTAACTGCGCCGGAAGCTCTCAAAAATATCAACGCCCGGGAGCGACGCAATCCGCGGCGCAAGTCCAACGATCGCATCGGGTGACAAACCGCGGGCGATAAATACATGCCCGGGAACCTTGCGCGGATCGGCGTCCGCAGGAAACCCGAGGCCCGCCAAATCATCCTCAGACAGAGCCAGCGCCGATGCCAACGTCGTCTCCAGCAGAGCAACATCCCCTTTGCCCCGCAGAAATTCCGCGCGATCAAAGGAAAGCCCGAACGAAGGAATATTCTCAACCAATAGCGCACCCGTGCGATCACGGATCACCCCGCGGGGCGCATAGATCGTCCGCGATGAAAACCGATTTTCCTGCGACTGAGAAAAAAGCGCCGTGCCTCCGGCAACCTGCAAAGCAAATCCGCGCCAGCCAAGATAGGCCATCCCGAAAGCGACAAAAAAGAGAAACGCCAGCGACGCAATGCGCGCAAGAGGGCGCTCTATCTTGCCCTCCAGCTCGCCGATGGGGTCGCGCGACACCACCGCGGCGTCCAAAAAAATTTCGTCCGGCTCAACCCCGTTAGAGTTCCGATATTTTCTTCGGTTCAAACGCCAATCGCGAGATGTACGTTCCGGTAAAAATGCGTGGTCATCATTGAAAAAAACTCTAACGGGGTCAACTCCGTTGAAAAAACCGCGCCGCTTGCGGCGGCGGCGGAAAATACGTTCAAGAAAAGAATATCGGTACTGTCGGATCATACGCTCTCATAATTTCAACGCCATCGCCGCGGCCCGGGCCAACGGCACCGACCAGTAGGCCAGAATATACAGCCCTGCCGCCATGGCGATCGTGGCAGTATATGATTTCCGATCAGCCATCACGGCCCGCACGACCTCCATCACGCACGCAAGAAAAAGAAACAGCAGAATCGTCGCGCCAAACGGCGGTGGCGCGACACTGTCAAGCAAAAACCCCGCCGCCAGCCCGTACCAAAGACCCACGGGAAACGGCAGTGCTTGCATGACGAATATCACCGCAAGCGTCGTCACCGACGGCACGAACGCACTCCCGCCCATGAGACGCGCAATCACCCATTCACAAAAAATGGCTAAAACAAGCGCCGCGCCAGCAACCGCGACATTAATGACTAGCGGCGGCTTCATAAGACCCTTTGTGCAATAATTTTTCGCAACGAGATATGAAAATCTCGGAGACGGGGCGATTTCGCTTCCGCGAAATATGCCTCGCGTCTAGTAGCAAAAATTACGAAAGACGAAGCAAACGTACTGATTGGAAGTACGCCAACAAGTCCTAAGTAATTTGCAGCCCTGATTTTCATATTGCAGTAGAAAAGGTTATTGCACAAAGGGTCTATAGCGAGCTCACCACCATGACGCGGTTAATCCGTTCCGGATGCGCAAGCAGAACCGCCTTGCCGATTTTAAACGCGCCGCCGGCGCGGTCATCCACGCTCACGATGCGTCCCGCAAAAATCGGTGGAATTGTTCTACTGCTTTTTGACGCGCGTACGACCATATCCCCGGGGTGCACCGGCGTATCACGCGGAATCAGCTCTACACTAAATGCCCGCGCGCCAAGGCCATGCGCCAGCGCCTCACCGCCCGTCGGCGCCAACGCGACGCTGAACGCGGCGCCCTTGTCAGACGCGACCGCGACCGTCGCCGACATAGCAGCAACTTCCGTAATCTCCCCCACGAGCAATTGATCTTCATCAATCACGATGTCCCCGATATGCACACCCGCGTCCTCACCCGCATCAATGACAAGCCACTCGCGATCCCATGATTGATTATACAGCATCACGGCCGCAGACGTCAGCGATGGCGCGAATTGCTTTTTCAGGCCGAGCATTTTTTTCAACGATTCATTTTCCTGCGTCGCCTGGAGCAGTTTTGCTTCCGCCACCTTCCGCGCAATGCGCTCGTCATCGCACGAAGCGCACGATGAAAAAACAGACACGCGGCCGCCCGATCCAATGGTACGGCTCGCGCTGTCCGCAAACCGCATCACCGGCCGGAGCACGCGCACCGATCCTCTCCGGAGTGTTGCGATCGGAGAGAACGGAGCGAATATAATCGCAATGGCGCACACAAACACGGCGACCACTGCGCTCATCATGACAGATTTCTTTTTCATACAACACTATGCGGGAACTTTTTCATAATCCGTGCTGACCAGCACCTCGCGCAATGCGTCAACGTCTTCCAGAATAATACCGGTCCCGCGCACCACGGCCGTCAGGGAATCCTCGGCGACCCGCACTGGAATGTGCGTCTCCTCGCTGATGAGACGGTCAAGCCCGCGGAGCAAAGATCCGCCGCCGACCAACACAATCCCCCGATGCATGATGTCAGCAACCAATTCCGGCGGCGTCTCCTCAACCGTCGCTTTAATCGCATTGACCAACACATTGATTGAATGGCGCATGGCGCGGCGAATATCCACATCATCCACGACAATTTCTTTGGGCAAACCCGTGACGAGGTCGCGTCCCCGCATCATTGCTTCCAACGGCTCTGGCAATTCGTACGCGGATCCAATCGCGATTTTAATGTCTTCAGCCGTGCGTTCACCCAAGAGCAGTTTGAATTCATCGCGCGCAAAACGGATGATGTCTTCATTAAACTTATCGCCCGCGATCTTTAGATTTTTGGACACCACGATGCCGCCCAGAGAAATCACCGCGATATCCGTCGTGCCGCCGCCTATGTCCACGATCAAAGAGCCGATTGCTTCCTGCACCGGCAGGCGCACGCCAATCGCCGCTGCCATGGGCTCTTCCACCAGATACACCTCGCGTGCTCCGGCATTGCGCGCCGCGTCTTCCACCGCGCGTTTCTCTACCTCGGTGACGCCTGATGGGATGCCGATTACCACGCGGGGACGAGCAAAAAAAGCCGAGGTGCGATCATGCACTTTGCGAATAAAATACTTCAGCATCTCCTCAGTCACCTCAAAATCCGACACCACGCCCGCGACGAGCGGCCGCGTTGCCACGATCTGCGCGGGTGTGCGCCCCACCATGCGCTTGGCTTCAGTACCGATGGCGACGATCTGACCGGTTTTCTGATTGACGGCCACGACCGAGGGCTCATTGATGACAATCCCGCGGCCGCGCACATACACGAGCGTGTTTGCCGTGCCCAAATCAATACCGATATCTTTGGAAAAATAGCCGAAAAATTTGTTGAACATGAATCATAAAACCATTCGCAATTTTTGCAACAGTTTTTGCTCGGAGATTATCTTCCCCTCTTTTTGCATACGGCCTTTTATCTCCGCTCCTTTTTTCGCAAGTGTTTTTTCTGAAATGACGACGCGCCACGGAATCCCAATGAGATCCGCATCCGCGAATTTCTCACCGGCGGTTTTATCATCCCGATCGTCGTACAATACCTCAATACTTTTTCCAACCATGCGTCCGTACAATTTTTCCGCGCTCTTTTTAGCAGCTGATTTTTCCTGGCCAAGAACGATCATGTGACACGCGTAGGGCGCGACACTTTCAGGCCAGATAATACCGCGAGCATCCGCATGCGTTTCCACGATCGTTCCCATGACCCGGCCCGGACCAATGCCATAACTTCCCATCACCACCGGCTTCTTCGCGCCTTTTTCATCGGCATAATACAATCCGAGCGCCTCGGCGTATTTGGTACCAAGCCGGAAGATGTTGCCGACTTCAATGCTTTTCGCGCTCCCGATCTTGCCGTCGCACTTTGGACACGGGTCTCCTTCCTGCAAAGTCGCGATCTCGCGGTTCTGCGCCCAACGGCATTTTTCGCAGAAGAAAATTAGGTCCTCGCCCGCGGCACTCGGCGTCTGATACTCGTGGGTGAATTCTTTGGTAAACGCGCCGCCCGATGCCTCGGTCATATACACATCAAGACCGCATCGCCGGAATACGGCGCGATACGCTTTGTCCGCACGCGCATAAAATCTGTTCAGATCTTCAGCGTCGCGATGAAAACTATAAAGATCCTTCATGAGAAATTCGCGGCCGCGCAGAAGCCCGGATTTTGCCCGCGGCTCATCGCGAAATTTGGTCTGTATCTGATAGATAAAAAGCGGCAGGTCTTTGTACGAAAAAATGGATCGCGAGCCGATTTCAGCCACGACTTCTTCATGCGTGGATGCAAGACCCACCTCGCGGCCCGAATGATCCTTGAATTGATACATCACCTCCTCGCCCAATTCTTTCCACCGCCCTGATTTCTCCCACCGGTCTTTGGGCTGGAGTGCCGCGAGCAAGATCTCCTGTCCGCCGATTTTATTCATCTCCTCGCGGATAATGCCGTTGATCCGCTCCAGTACGCGAAGCCCGAGCGGCAGATATTCATACACGCCTGCCATGGATTTATACACAAATCCGCCCCGCTCAAGGAGCCGGGCGTTTGCCGCCACCTCGTCCTTGGGATCCTCCCTCAATGTCTTTCCAAAAAGTCGCGACTGCCTCATGCGTTTGATTGTAGTGGAATGCCGGGAAAAAAGAAACTTGACAGACAAGCAGAAAAAGTGAATGATAAATATGCATCGTTCATTATCCACTATTTTGGCATCGGCGGAAGGAGCCAAGCAATGGCAACCCGCACAGCACAAGAACAGATCGATCTTTATGATATTCTGAAAACCGGATTTCTCAATACCACCGGATCAGTCCCCGGAGACGCGATTCACACCTTACTCCCGAAAGGGATCCGCTATAGGGACGAAGAAGTCGGGTCAGCTCTTACGCGTCTACTCACGGAGGATTATATCGGCCTCTTTTATAAACGCGGATCAGGTATGTTCGCCATGGGTAGTAGTAGCATAAGATTTATCCGCACGGAAAAACTGAGGGGAGAGAGTGCTTCGGAACCATCCCTAATCCGCCAAAGCCCGTAAGGCCTCGGCGGATTTTTAATCTATACATCTTCCTCCACCACCCCCAACTTAAAATCCTAGAGAGGGATGAGTCGTCTGACATGCTCAATCAGGGTTGCGGTGTAGCCGGCTTCATTGTCGTACCATGAAAAGATCTCAAGCATGTCTCCGTCCACGACTTTGGTAAGCGAGCAGTCCACAATCGCACCGTATTTCTCACCGAGAATATCAGACGATACAATCGGATCGTCCGTAGTTTTGAACACTTTTGACCATCGTGTCTCCACTGCGGCTTTTTTGAATGTAGCATTCACTTCTTCACGTGTGGTTTTTTTCTCAACCAACACGGTCATCACGCTCAAAGACCCCGCAATGGTAGGCACGCGCACCGCCACCGCGTCAAATTTCCCCGCAAGTTCCGGAATCGCCTGGATTACGGCATCAGCCGCACCCGTGGTGGACGGAACAATATTGACGCCTGCCGCTCTGCCGCGGCGCATGTCTTTTTCATCCGGACCGTCCACGAGTTTTTGCGTTGCGGTGTACCCATGCACCGTTACCATACTCGCTTTCTGAATTCCGAATCGCTCATGCAGTATTGCCATGACCGGTGCCACGCTATTAGTCGTACATGACACGTTTGCGGTAATCGGCAACGCATGTGCAAACCGATCGTCATTGACACCAACAAGCGCTGTCGTCACGCCTTCGCCTACGACGGGTGCGGTAATCACGACGCGCTTGGCTCCGGCATCTAAATGCGCTTTTGATTTTTCGCCCGAGGCGAAAAATCCCGTGGACTCGATCACGATATCCACGCCGAGCTTGCCCCATGGGAGTGCGGCTGGGTCTTTCTCGGCGTACACGGCGATTTCTTTGCCGTCCACGCGCAATAACTTTTCTCCAGCTTCAACCGGCTTGGCGTATCTACCGTACACACTATCGTATTTCAAGAGATACGCGAGAGTTTTCGTATCCGCCAAATCATTGATCGCGACAATCTCAAACGCAGGATCGCCGAACGCCTCGCGAAAAAACGACCTCCCGATCCTCCCAAACCCATTGATTGCGATATGTTTTATTTTCATGATTTTTTACAAAGAGAAGCTAGCCACTTCCCCAGTTTTTCTATTGGCATGGCAAAAACATTGAGCCGATTCGACAAATTATTGAGATGTTCTATTCGTACAGAACCGGAGGATGCGTCTCTGCCGCGATAAAAATCCCCGTCGGAAATCGCCACAAAAAATTGCTCTCTATTGGTGCATTGATTCGCTTCACTAATGAATTCTTGTAGATCCTTATACGCGCCTCCCTGCGATCCGCCGCTCCGACCACGAGTGTATTTATGAGAGGCGTAAAATTCCTTTCCGCAGAACCTCCAGAAAAAGTCAATCGTCTTTGCCGTGTTGGTTCCGCCGCGCCTCCGTACTTCTCTGAATGGGACAACCGCTCCACGCACCAAAGCAAGCTCCGCATGACCAAGCTGTCTGAATTCACTCAATCCTTGAATTTCCCGGATATAACGCGCGGCGATATTTTCATGAATCTTTTGTTTTGCGGGATCTTTCGCAAAGAATGTCCTGAATAAGTCGCCAGTTTTGATCTTTGTGGCGACTTCTTCCACAGAAAAATTGTGCCGCGTGGAAAATGTATTGATTTTCTTCAACATACCCGGATCATTACGTTCCAGCAAGTCAATGACCTCCTTATCGTTGCGTTGGAGTTGAGCAACAAATTCTTTTTCGTAATCGGGCGCAGGACGGCTAAGCATAAGCAGAGATGAAATCACGCGCCAGTTGATAATCCATCCTGCGACGATACCTGCCGTCCTTGCGGAGCCCCTTAAAGGGAGTCAAGAACACATCTTTAGTTTCTTCCCTGAACGCCTCCACTGCGTTGTTCAACGCGCCAACCAATGAAGCGGAGTAACGGAAATCTCCACTGATGCGCGTTATCATCCGCGAAGAATGAGAAATGGCATGCTGCGATAAATCCTCGCCGCGACAAAATCTTATGGACGGCTTCCGCGTGCCGTCAAACGCGATAAAACCAAGGTCTCCCCGTGGATCGTTGAATACGAGATGCTTTCTGCGTCCTGTTCCCGGCGGCAATTTTCCACTCAACTCACCGAACGTTCCAATCAGTTCGGAATCAAAAAATATTTTAACTTCGCGGGACTTCTCGCTGAAGAGCGCGAGGCAGACGGGATTTTCCGTATCCGAAAACATCCCTTTATCGTGAAGAAAGATAATTGAGTCAAGACGATCCAAAAATAGACGGCTTTGTAAGAATGTCGCGGGGATTAAAGCTCCGACAAAAGCGCAGTTTTGCAGGCAAAGTTCCAACGCGTGTTTATACAGATCGTCATGACGCGTATCCGGATACCAAAGTCCGCGGCGATGAGCTGAATTTTTTGCAAGCCACGGAGGATTTGTTATGCAGGCGTCAAATCCTCTAGGAAAATCCGCCATCGTATCTTTCTCTTGCACTGCCGCATCCGCGGGGTGTGTATCAAATGAAATAAAACTTTTCGCATATCCGACATCCTGAAGAGCGCGGATGATATTGTTAGCGCCGGCATATGGCTCAAGGACCCTTCGGTTGCGAAGATTGACCTGTTCCGCCCATAGACGAAAGGGTTTAACCACAAAAGGATTCCCTCTGGTGTAATAACGGCCATTTTGTCGCTTAGCGAAAGCATCGTGCATACGACTCCACTATAAGATCATTTCATCGCTTCCGCAACCCGCCTAAGCGCGCGGATGTAGGATGCCATGCGCCAGCTGACGCCGTACTTTTCTTTTGCCTCGCGGATCGCGGCGAATGCCGCGGTGAGCTTCTCATCAATACCCGCAAGAACCTGATCTTCCGTCCAATACTTTTGTTCCAGCGACTGCATCCATTCAAAGTAAGACCCTACTACCCCGCCGCTGTTGGCAAGGATATCAGGGATTATTTCCGCGCCGCGGCGAATCAAAATCTCCTCGGCTTCGCGGCTCGTGGGACCATTTGCCATTTCCAGTATGATTTTTGCTTGAATATGCCGGGCATTTTCTTCTGTCACGACATTCTCCAATGCCGCGGGGATCAGAATATCCACGGGCAAAAGTAATAATTCTTCATTGGTAAATATCTTGCACGGCTCCTGATCCGGCCCGAGCGAATAGCATATGGCGCGGTCAATAATGCCGGTGCGTTCTTTCGTCTCCATGACTTTTTTTATATCAATTCCATCCGGATCGTGCAACGCGCCTCGGGAATCGGAAATCGCGACGACCTTAAATCCTTTCTCAAAAAGAATCCTCGCGATATTGGCGCCGACATTGCCAAAGCCCTGCACGGCAACCGTCGGGCGCGCCTCGGGCGCGCCCGACGGAACCTGCGCTTTCAAAAATTCGCGCAGAATCACATACCCGCCAAATCCGGTGGCGACTTCGCGACCCCGCGATCCCCCTTTTGCAATAGATTTGCCGGTAAATGCGGCCAACTGCCGCGCGCCCGAAAGGCGCGCGTATTCATCGACCATCCAGTCCATAATGTCGCTGTTGGTGCCGACATCCGGTGCGGGGATATCTTGGTGCGGCCCGATATTTTGCCAAATTTGCCGCACATACCCGCGCGAGAGCTCCTCAAGCCCGGCTGGCGAAAGCGCTCGCGGATCCACGGCAACCGCGCCTTTGGCGCCGCCATAAGGAAGCCCCACCACCGATGTTTTCCATGTCATCAAGGACGCAAGCGCTTTCACCTCATCCAGATTTGATGCCGGATGAAACCGGATGCCGCCCTTGTACGGACCGAGTGCGTTATTGTGCTGAACGCGCCAACCGTTGAATTTTTTCTCCGATCCGTCATCCATCCGCACAGAAATCTCAAATTGCAAAATCCGATCCGGCTTCTCAAGGCGCATCAAAACATCATCGGCGATTTTTGCCGTACGACTTGCTCCTTCAATAAATTGCGCAACGCTGTCCAAAAACGCCATATCCTATGCAAGATTCATCTTCTCGCGCTTGAGCAAATACGCGTACGCCGCGAGTGCCGCTTTCACCGCGTCTCCGGCAGAAATATTGTTTTGTTTGTAGGGATCGTCGGTGATATCACCCGCAGCAAATATGCCCGGGTGCGAGGTTGAAGCATGCTTTGAATCAATCTTTACCTGTCCATACTCATCCAATTCCACCAATCCCTTTACTATCTCGGAATTCGGAATGGAACCGATTTCAATAAACACACCGTCCAGCGCGAGTTCTTTTTTCTCACCGGTTGCGGCGTCCGTATATTTGATGCCTGTCATAAACTGATCGCCGATGATTTCCGTGATATCCGCATTGAAAATCACGCCTTGCAATTTCGGATTTTTTTTTATTTCATCCTGCGTGATCTGGTCGCCGCGCAGAGTATCCGTCCGCTCCATCAGCCACACTTCGGACGCGTACGGAAAAAGATCCTCCACCGCTTCCAGTCCTGCGTTGCCGCCGCCAACCACCGCGACTTTTTTACCGCCGAAGAGGGGCGCATCGCACGTACTGCAATACGCGACCCCCTTGCCGTTGAATTGTTCCTCGCCCGTGACGCCAAGTTTGCGGCGCCGCGCGCCCGCGGCAAGAATCACCGTCTTACCTTCATAACTACCACCCTGCCCTGTTTTCACCATAAAATCACGGCCTTGCTCGGACATGACAATCGCATGCTCCATCTTGATCTCCACCATATCCGGAAACGCGCGCGCATGCGCTTCAAACTTCTGCGCAAGCTCAAAGCCGGAGATATGTTGCTCGCCGATCCAATTCTGGATGTCATCAGACACGATGGATTGCCCGCCGAATGATTCGGTGATAAGCAAAGTTTTCAGGCGCTTGCGCGCGGTATACACC
>JGI1358J11329_10003640_pt1 | contig 11397 bp, 5 predicted proteins | sample Subgroupgradi54m_FD_11329 | JGI IMG/M metagenome (IMG submission 11329)
GGTGACAAGTGGCGCATGATGTCTTTGCGGCCGCCATAGGCTCCGACCGGGAATCCCCCGCCGATGATCTTGCCTAAACAGGTCATGTCCGGGATAATCCCGAAATCCGCCTGCACCCCTCCCAAATTCGTGCGAAAACCGGTCATCACTTCGTCAAAGATGAGCACAATGCCGTATTTTTTGGTCAGGGTCCGCAATACCTTTAAGAATTCGCGGCTGGGCACGATGACGCCCATATTACCGGCCACCGGCTCAACAATAACGCAGGCAATCTCTTTCCAATGGCGATCCAAGACAATACTTAATTTGTTGACGTCATTGTAAGGCAAACTAAAAGTATTTTGCACGTGGCTGGCTGGTATGCCGCGGCTGGATGATGCCGGTAAACCGGCAACCCCTGAACCGGCCGTGGTCAAAAGGTCATCGCAATGGCCGTGATAACAGCCGTCGAATTTGACCACCTTGTCGCGGCCGGTGAACCCGCGCGCCAAACGAATGGCGCTCATGGCGGCCTCGGTGCCGGAATTCACAAAACGCACCATGTCAACCGATGGCACGTGTTTGGTGATGAATCGGGCGATCTCGACTTCGGGCTTGGTCGTGGTGCCGAAACTGATGCCGTAGCCGATGCCGGTTTTGGCGGCTTTGAGGGCCTGCGGATGATCGTGGCCTAAAATAAGGGCACCCCAAGACAGACAGTAGTCCGTATAGGCATTGTCGTCCACGTCAAAAAATTGTGCCCCTTTTCCCCGTTTTATAATGAGGGGGGTTCCGCCTACGACTTTGAATGCGCGCACCGGGCTGTTCACCCCGCCGATCATGACCTGGCTGGCTTGAGAAAATATCTTAGAGGAATTTTTGAAGGACATCTTTGGCGTGATAGGTGATGATGATATCCGCTCCGGCGCGTTTCATGCCGGTTAAGGATTCCAAAACCAATGCTTTTTCATTGATCCATCCGTTTTTAGCTGCGGCTTTGACCATGCTGTATTCCCCGCTGACATTATAGGCCACGATGGGCACGGTCAGTTCCCGTCGCAGCATGGATACAATGTCCAGATAGGCCAAGGCCGGTTTGACCATGACCATGTCCGCGCCTTCGGCAATGTCCTGGCGGGCTTCTTTAAGCGCTTCGCGGCTGTTGGCCAGGTCCATTTGATAGGTTTTGCGGTCGCCGAATTCCGGGGCTGAATGGGCCGCGTCGCGGAAAGGTCCGTAAAACGCCGAGGCGTATTTGACGGCGTAAGATAAAATGCAAGTGTCCACGAGCCCAGCTTTGTCCAGTCTGTCGCGGATGGCGGCAACGCGAAAGTCCATCATATCGGATGGCGCTACAATGTCCGCGCCGGCCTGGGCATGCACCAAAGCGGACTGGGCCAGAATGGGCAGGGTTTTGTCATTGTCTATTTTTCCATTCTGCACAATGCCGCAATGGCCATGGCTCATATAAGCGCACAAACATACGTCGGTGATGACCAAAAAGTCAGGGAAATGTTTTTTAATGGCTTTGACGGCCTGGGGCACAATGCCTTTAGGATCAACGGCTGACCTACCTTTTAAGTCTTTGGCAGCGGGAATACCGAAAAAAATGCCTGCCTTGCCCCCTGTCTTGACATACGCATCGATCTCTTTGAGCAAAAGGTCCTTGGAAAAGCGGTGAATGCCGGGCATGGCGTTAATGGCCTGTTTTTTGCCTTTGCCTTCAATGACAAAAAACGGCTGAACAAGGTCATGGGCGGTCAAAACCGTCTCTGCCACCATTTCTCTTAATGTTTTGGAGGCGCGCAAGCGCCGGAAGCGGTTTTTCATGGTCAGGTCAATAAAGCTGTTGGTTCATACCCGGCCTCTTTAAGGGCCTGGGCTGTGACCGGGCCTTTGGCCAAAATGTCCCAATGGGCCGGTATTGTATCATAATCGTTCAGAAAATTCTTCACCGTTGAAGGGCTGGTAAAGATCACCTGGTCAACGGGAATGGCCGGCAGGTCCCGTTTGGGTGGCTTGACATTTTCATAAATGGCCCATTCCATGACAATGGCCCCGTTTTGGATCAAAGCGTCTTTTAAGAAAGGATTGGGCAAGGATGAACGCGGGAAAAGGACATGTTTGCCTTTGATGTCCATAACATCCAGCAATGCTTTCAACAACCCCTGGGCAGTTTCTTCTTGGGCCACAACAAACGGGACGATGCCGTATTCCAAAAGGCAATCCGCACTGTGGGCGCCGATCGTGACGAATTTTTTACCCGCGAACGTCTCTCCTTTAAGGGTTTGCATGAAACACTCAATGGCGAAACGGCTGGTCACGACCACCAGATCGGCACGGGCGAGGTCTCTTTTAAGTTTATTCTTCTGCTTTTCGTCAAAAGACGCGGGTTTGATGTCAATGACCGGCCAATGGATGAGACGGCCGAATTTGCGGTAATGCGACGGATTGGTGCCTAAATATAAAATGTTTTTGGCCGGGACGTCCTGATAAAAATTCACCGTTGCTCCGGCGATAATCAAAGCCGGCGGGGTCAGGCCTGACTGTTGGGCCGCGCTTTCAATGTTTGCCAACGTCCCTTTGACAATGCGTTCATCGGCACGGGTGCCTTTGCTGATGATCATGATGGGCATTGTGTCCGGCCACCCTGCTTTTTTAAGAGCTTGGACGATCTGCGGCAATTTGGTCAGTCCCATTAAAAATACAATGGTGTCTGCCTTGGGGATGGCAATGGGTTTGGCACCCGTGACGTTTTCGTCCTCTTCATGGCCGCTGATGAACGCCACCGACGAAGCAAGGCCGCGGGCGGTCAAGGGCACCATCAGGTCCGCCGGTATGCCGGTGGCGGAACTGATGCCGGGCACGACCGATACGGGAATNTGANAAGAACGCAGATACATGATCTCATCCATCCCCCTGCCGAAAACCAGCGGGTCCCCGCCTTTGAGCCGCACAACGTTTTTGCCGGCCATGGCTTTTTCTTTGAGCATGCGTGAGAGTTGTTCCTGAGGAATGGCGTGATCGCCTTTGCGTTTGCCGGCATAAATATGTTGGGCGTCAGGCGCGTAATTCAATAATCGCGGGTCAGCCAGATAATCGTAAAAAACACAATCCGCTTTTTTTAAGGCCTTGATGGCTTTGACCGTGATCAGGTCCGGATCACCGGGGCCTGCGCCAACGAGGACAACCTTGCCGTACCGGGTGCGGATATCAATGGCCTTAAAAAGGCCGCGCAGGGCCGTGTCCCTGGCCCTTCCCACCACTGCCAATTGTCCCTGCAAAGCCATGCCTTCCCACGGGAATATTTCTTTAATTTCTTTTTCAAGGCCGAGGCGTTTCAGGGCGCAGGCGGCAACGACAACACCGTCCACCTGACCCTGCTTGACCAACTCCATGCGTTCTTCAATGGTCCCACGGATGTCAACGGTATGGACGTCGGAACGCAATTGTTTGATCTGTTTTTGGCGCAGGATACTGCTGGTGGCGACTTTCGCGCCCTTGGGAAGGTCTGCAAACGCGCGCGGGCTCACCCAGGCATCATGGTCGTCGAGCGTTTCAGTTAGAGCAAAAATTTCCAGTCCGGCAGGAATATGCTGCGGCAGATCTTTGGCACTGTGCACGGCAATGTCAATGCCGCCTTTTAGAAGCGCCTGATCGAGAGTATTTGTAAAGAAATCATCCCCCGGCTGGCGGGTCAAAGGTGTTGTTTTGTCCTTGTCCCCTTGCGTGGCATAAGGAACGTTCGTATGGGTCATATCAATGCCGGCTTTATGCAATAAACCGACGACTTCCCGGACTTGGGCGAACGCCAAACGGCTGGGGCGCGACCCGATCTTGATGGACGATTTCATGGGGACTATTATAGGGTAAGCAAACTACTTTTTCATCAATTCTTTGATGGCGGGAAGGTGTTGGAGAGCGGCTTGTTCGCCGGCTTTGATGAGTTTGTCCACTTCATAGAGTTCGAACCACTGAATGCCGCGCAGGTCCGGATGGATGACCACATCGGCCTGTTTGGCGCTTTCTTCGGCGATGAGGTATTCGCTGGCCTGCAGGGTGCGCACGATGATGTCGGGAATGTTGGGCGTGAACGGTTTGACCAGTAAATTTTTTAGACGGAAACCCAAATATTGCCAGGGATGTTTGATAAAAGGCACCCGCGCGTGTTTTTTGAATTCCTCTTTTTCCTGGTCGCGGCCCCAGCAAATCTCCTGCGGGGACTGCAGAACATTGACCGCGATGATCTTCCTGACACCCATCTCCACCAACACATTGGTCGGCAAAGGGTTGAGGACACCACCGTCGATGATCATCCTGTCTTCTTCCATAACAGGCGGAATGACACCCGGGATGGTGATACTTCGGCGCACGGCCTCGATCAAGTCCCCCTGATCAATGACGATCTCCTGGCGGTGGAACAGGTCATACGCTACGACTTTCAAGGGGATCCGGGTATGATGAAAAGTTTGATCACGAAGTTTGCTTTTAAGCCATTTGACGATCCCGTATCCGCTCATTAACCCCGCTATAGGGATAAGGGGACGGTACAATTTGGTCATGATGGCGGATATTTTTTCAAATTCGCGCGCGCATTTCTCTATACCCTGGCCGTCATAACCGGCGGCCCAGAGGCTGGCCAAGAGCGCTCCCATGCTGCTGCCGGCCACCACGTCAACAGTGATGTTTTCCTGTTCCAGGACTTTGATAACGCCGATATGAGCCAGACCCAAAGCCGCTCCGCCGCCCAAAGCAAGCCCCACCAAAGACCCGCTGATCTGGCGAGCCAAACGGCGTATTTTAAATCCGTATTCACTGGAGGGATCTGTGACGGTCAGGGAAACGCCTTCATGGACCTGCAAAGGGTTGAATTCATTGGGTTTTAAATGGGGCAGAAAAAGGAAAACGTCATAATTGAGGAGTTTTTTGATCTCTTCCGGAGACAATTCAAATTTTTCCTGCACTCCGCTGATGATGATCTGGACTTTGTCCGGCTGGAATTTATCTTTCAGGGCTTCGCTCAAATGGTCAATGACCCCGCGGGTCATTTCCAGGTCTTTTTCGCGGCTCATGGCCACCAGATGCACCACGTCCGATTGGGTCAATGTTTTCATGACTACGTCGTCCATTTCATTGGGCAGGTCCACGACGACATAATTGTAATCATTGGCCGGCGCGCTGACGAACTGGCTGATGCGGTTGACCAAAGCCGGGGTGCCCGAATCAAATTTGACGTAGAGAAGGTCCACCGGCGCTTTGTCTTTGACAATGGCGTTCATGATCCTATCATGATCATCAATGATGTCGGACAAATTGGTCAAAGGGTCTCGGGGGTCCGAGGACAAACTGAGCAGAAGGACTTTCTTATCGGTTTGCGATTTGATGGAAAAAGCGATGTTAGCGGCATAGGTGGAAGAGCCGGAGCCTTTTAAAGGCGCGTACACCGCGATGATGGTGCTTTCCTGCGAACTCTTGGTGTGGGTGACGTGACTGCGGATGCGCCGAGACAAACTTTGGCTTAGGGCCACGGCCAGCCGCGGAGTGGTCTTGAGAAGGTCGGCGAAATCCGTTTTTTCGATCTTCAGGACGACCGAATCATTGATGGCCTCATAAGTATGCGAATGGTTCTCTCCTGTCAGCGTTGAGATGACACCGAAATGCATGCCGCGCAGAAGAAAGTCCACCTCTTCTTTTTGGCCCGCGGGGTTTAAGACGTAGGAATACACACGGCCGGAAACGATGGCGTAAAAAGCATCTGCCGGGTCGCCCTGTTTGCAAAGGACATCCCCCTTGCTGAACTCAACAAGGCTGGCCTGGCGGGAGATACGGTTCAATTCGACCCAGTTGAGCCCTTCGAAAATGGGGATCTGTTTGAGAAGGACGCGTTTATTAGAGAATGACGGAAGCGCGTTCATTATTTGATGATCCCATTCTCCAGCCACGCGAATTCTTTGGCCAGAATTTTTTTGGCGGTTTTCAATTGGCCCTTGTCGCTGTTGGAAGCGGCGTCCTGAAATGATCCCTGGACACGCCGGCGCGCGTCATTGCAAAAATTGTCCGCCAGGTCAACGGCATTGTCCTGCCCTTTTTTCTCGAGCAGGGCGGCGTAAGAACACACAGCAGAAATGGCGAAAAGTTCCGTGCCGATGTCCACGATGCGGTTGAGGACGCTTTGCTTGCTTTCCAATTTTTGCCGGTATTTCATGATCTGGTGGAATGTTTCGCGGGCCAGGCGTTTGGACGCGCTTTGGACATAGGCCATGTGACCGCTTAAAGATCCGGGCAAAGGGCCGACCCCTTTGAGCGGCGGCAGCCACATTTTTGGATACCACCACGCGTAAAATGCGAACATCTTTCCCGCTGCCGCCAACTTGGCAGGCAAGAGCGTTTTGCCGCTTAAAAAGGGTTTTATTTTCGACAAATGCGGGTCCAGGGCTTCGCGGGCGATGAACAAATGCATGATCTCGCTGGTCCCTTCGATGATGCGGTTGATGCGCGCGTCACGCATCACCCGCTCGACGGGCCAGAAGTCCGCTCCCCGTTTGGCCAGGGACGAAGAGGATTCATAACCCTGTCCGCCGCGGATCTGCAGGGTCTCGTCCACGATCTTCCAGGAAACCTCGGTGCAAAAATATTTGGCGATGGCCGCTTCCAGGCGTATTTCGCGTTTGGGATCGTCGGCCATGGCCGAAGTCAGCCATGTCACGGCGTCCATGGCAAAGGTGTGGCTGGCGATATAACTCAATTTCAGCGCGATGGACTCGTGTTCACCGATGGCACTGCCCCATTGATGGCGTTTGAAGGACCATTCGCGGGCCACGTTCAAACACCATTTGCCCAGCGCTGTCGAGGCGGCCGGCAAGGTCAGACGGCCTATGTTCAAGGTCATGAGGGCCAGCTTCAGCCCCTCCCCTTCGGCCAGGACGATGTTTTCGCGGGGGACTTTGACATTGGTGAAACGCAAAAGCCCGTTTTGTATGCCATGCAGGCCCATGAAATGACAGCGGTGCAGCACTTCAAAGCCGGACGTGTTGGTCTCCACAATGAACGCCGTGATCTGTTTGATCTCCCTGTCCTTGACGATCTTCGGCGGGGTGACGGCCATGACAATAAGAACGTCGGCAATGGTGCCGTTGGTGCACCATAACTTTTCGCCGTTGATGAGGAAATGTTTTCCGTCTTCGGTCGGTGTAGCGGTGGTGGTCATCTGCCGCGGGTCGGAACCAACCGATGGTTCGGTCAAAGCAAAAGCCGACACCGCGCCTTTGGCGAACATAGGCAGATATTTTTTCTTTTGTTCCGGGGTGCCGAAAAATTTGAGCGGCTGGGGTACGCCGATGCTTTGATGGGCGGACAAAAGCACCGCCGTTGATCCGCAATAACTGGAAACCAGATGCATGGCGCGATTGTAATTGTATTGGGTAAACCCGAGTCCGTCGTATTCTGTGGGGATCTTGATGGCGAACGCTTTCAGGTCCACCAGCCCCTTCATGACTTTATCGGGGATGGTGTAGGTGCGGTCCACTTCATCAGGATCGAGGTTTTCGCGCAGAAATTTTTCGAGTCGGGCGACATACTCGTCCCCGGCTTTTTTATCTTCAGCGGACTGTTCCGGGAACGGATGGATGAGCGGGAAATCGACGGAGCCGTGGAAAAGTTTGAGGGCGAAACTGGGACTTTTCCATTCCTGTTCACGGGCGGCCTCGGCAAATTCCAGGGACTTGAGTTTTTCCTGGCCGATATTTTTATCAAACATGTCCATTGTTTTAGTATAGTTCAAGGCCGATCATGGCCGGGTCAACGGAAGGACTCTGACGCGGTTAATGATGTCATCCACAACGATCAATGCGCCCATTCCATGATGACATGATCTTTGGCCTTGGGGTCGCCTATCGTGAACCAGTGAATCGCCTCGATGCCGTTTTTTCGAAGAGTATCCACCCATTGGGGAGAAAGATTCATGTCGACCAAGATTTTTAAGCTCATGCCTGTCTCAACGGCTGTTCACTTTCTTCAACGCGCCATGTGGCATAGCTTAAGGCCTCATGGATATCTTCTTCCTCCAAATAAGGATAGGCCTGCAAAATTTCCTTTTCGGTCTTTCCGGCCGCCAACAATCCGATGATCGTCCCAACCGTTACCCGCAAACCGCGGATGCATGGTTTCCCCCCATGACTTGAGGGTCAAAAGTGATGCGGTTCAATTTGTCCATATTCTGCCTTTCTCAAGAAGTTTTCAAAAGCCAAAACCCTGATAGAAGATTAGCATATAAAGAAGTCTGTCGCAAACAATAAAGCCGCCGGTTTCCCAGCGGCTTTTTCTATTTTCCCTGTCATGCCCGAACGCCTGCCTGCCGGCAGGCAGGTTTCTATCGGGCATCCAGTCACTATATCACACGCCAGCCAAACGCTCTTCCTGCCTCTTGGGCGGCTCAAGGCCGATCATGGCCCAGATGCCAGCAGTTGACATGGGCGTGACGCGCAGAATGAACGGCGAAAGGCTTTGAATGCCCTCGCGCCGGATGCGTTCGATCATGGCGGGATCAACATTCATCTCAACGCCTGTACCGTCCTTGCGAATGGACCAGTTCATGCCGTTTTGCGTAAGGTCAATACCGCCACGCGCCACCGCTGCCTTGTCCTCGTTCTTGATCAAAGGCGGAGGCATAGGAACGGATGCCTGTTCCTGTAAAGAGAGAAAGGTTTTCTTTTTAAGATCAATCCGCCTTTTTACATTCGGATTATCCGGCCGCAGAAAAATACCGGATGAAGTTGACAAGGGGTTGATAAAAACCCTGGTTATAAAAAGACCTGCATCAAACGAAGATATCTTGCCGTCAAAATCAATTTGTATGTCTGAAGCACCGATTGCCCCCGCCAAACCAGGTTCAAAATATTCCGCGGGCAGTCTGTAGACTTTTCTTCCTTGTGCCATGGCATCTGCCAGATCAGGAAGACCGCCAAGCATTTGTTTGATCTCTGTTCTTCCCTGATCGCTGAATACCCTTCTAAATTCTTCGCTGTCGTATAACCTTGCTATCTGCCGCAGACGGCCGGCCTGGATTTCTTTTAAGGACAAAACAGGTTTATTTCCCTCTTGATCAAGCCGATCGTTAAGACGAAAAAAAAGTTTTGATGCCAATTCCGGCCCGTATTCGACTTGCACGATTTTGGAAAAGAAAACTACAAAATCAGCTATTGTCGGAAATCCATACGTGTTAAACCCGCCATCAATGGAATCAGGCGTGATCCGAATGAGACCTCTATTTCTTAGAAGATCCTCTGGCGTGACAGGCAACAATCTACTCGATTCCGGACTGACAGGCAGAGCATAAGGCTCCAATAGATCTACCAGCGGTCGCGCGTAATTAAATCCAGACCATTTTCCCATCATGTTCCGCCCTAGGTCCACGATATGATCGGCAATAATGCCCGACACGAAAGGATCAGCATTTTTCCTCAGCGATACCACCGCCTCCTGGACGCGCCGCTGATCGTCCACGGACAATGCTGTTGCCTGGGCAAAAACACTCATTGGTTTGAGAATGGCTCCGGTAACCGCGAGCGCCCCTGCTTGAAGAAGCGTCCTTCGGGACAACACCATCGCCCGGTCTTTCTCCACAGATATTGATGTAGACCTCTTCACATCTAGGCTTGGGATGGAACTAGGATATGCATCCATCTTTCTCAACAGTTCTGCTACCGTTCCACCCGTCGCAATAACTGTGTTCGCATCTCCATCATCACGCATGATATAACGCACGGTATCTGTAGGGCCCACCTGACCATCTTCAATCGCTGCTTTTAATGCATCAAAACTATCAAAAGAAATCACCCGGTTCGGCGCGGCAGGTGTCGTCATCGCCCGATCCGGCGATCCAACAATTGATGCCTCTTTTTGCTGTAGCCAATTCCTTAAGGGTTCCGCTGAGGCTTCGTCAATAACCACTTCCGACTCGAGAGAGGTGGCGGAAATAGATTCTGTGGACACCTGGACAGGAAAATTTCTCTCCTGTAAAAGAGACCGGGCAATCAGTAAAAATTTTATTCTCTCAGCGTTAAGCTCTGCAAGGCCTCCCAATGTTGCCAATGATGAAATTGGGGCTATAAGTGGGTTTCGCGTCCAATCCAATAAAACAATTCTTCCTAGCTCGGTTCGATGGGCATCGTTAGTTCTTGCGATCATATTCCTAATAACAGGCAATACTTCCGACGCTGGAAATTTCTTGCCGTTGTCAAACGTGACTACTGTCTCCGTGGCCGTAACCATCGCCTGGTCCGTCTTTGCGGCGTCGGCAGATCCGGCAACTGCAAAAGCTATCACAGATGTAGGGGTCTTAGTTGAAAAGGTTTTTGCTCTATCTACGTCGAGTGGATTCCAAAACATACCGGCCGCCAGAAGGACCCACGCCGTAGCCTTAACTGCCGCTAATCTCAATGGATTGGTCGTTACCGTCATTGCTTGACTGGCGCCGATCCTCATACCACCCGAAAAATACTTCCTTGGGATGGTTTTGGGAGCTTGCCCTGAGCCTGTCGAAGGGTCTATATCCTCTTTGATATAATTGAACACACCCTTCTTGTAGGCCTGAAGGTATTGCTGGTAGATCTGTTCTTTGACCTTTGAGCTTTGACCTTTGAGCTCAATGCCTTTAATCTTGCTTTTGTCTGAATAGACCTGGTTTAGAAGAGCTTCTTTGAGGTTTTTCTTGTACCAGGAGGCAAGGATAAGGGAATTGAAGATCTGGCGAAGGTTGGCGAAGTTCTTGCCGGTGTTGACCTCTTTTTCGAGTTCGGGGAGGATGATGTCACGGACGATTTGGCTTGCTAAGGCGTTGGAGGGTTGTCCCTGGGGTGCTTTCACATTCAGCGCTGTCTCGCTTGGCAATGTGCTTGGGGACACGTTACTGGCACTTGCGGTGCCAGCAACATGTCCCCTGGTAGGCGTTTGGTTCTTTTCAAGGGCGAGGTAATCTTCTTCCAGCATGACCTTAAGATGACTGTCTGTCACAAAGGCGGTATTGGCTTGTGGTGAGCCTGCCGAACCATTGTGTTCAAACACCTCTGCCTTATCTGCCATGATCCAGACCTTGTTAAAGGTATTGACTGGAATCTCTGTTGTTCCGTAGAGCTGTTGGGCTTTGGTGTATATCTTGTCCCAGAAGGTCTTTCCCAGTTGTTTTTCAGGATAAATGAGAGATGCGGTGATTTGTTTGAGGATATAGTCCTGGGCTAATAGGTCACGTCCCATATCAGTCTTGGAGAGTTCTTCGGGGATTGTTCTATCTTTCTCATAGGGAGACAGGTTGACCCAGAGATCCTTCTCAGGAATAGCCAGAGAAGCCAGGAAGTACTTAATAAGCTTCTGTCCTTCTTGTTTTAACGGTTCTCCACTGGCCTTGTCTTGTCCTACATCCAC
>JGI1358J11329_10003646_pt1 | contig 11393 bp, 11 predicted proteins | sample Subgroupgradi54m_FD_11329 | JGI IMG/M metagenome (IMG submission 11329)
CTTGGATGTGATGGAATCTTTGTAGGTTCTGGAATATTCAAAGCAGAAGATGCCAAAGAACGAGCACAAGCGATAGTTCTTGCAACTACATTTTGGGAAGANCCTGATAANGTAAAAGAAGCTCAAAAGATGATAGANGAAAGACAATCGATGCTTGGTCTTGATACTAAAAACCTAGAGCTTAGAATGCAAGAGCGTGGAAGTACCGCATGAATGGACTTAACATTGGAGTACTTGCTGTCCAAGGTGATGTTGCGGAAAATATCATGACAACAAAAATGGCTATGGATGAACTTGGTATTGAAGGAATTGTAAGTGAAATAAAAAATCCAGAACAAATCTCTGACCTTGACGGTCTGATTATTCCTGGAGGTGAAAGTACAGTGATAGGTACACTTTCTCTAGTTAACGGTTCTCTGAAAAAAATAAAAGAAAAAATTGCTTCTGGTATGCCTGTTTTTGGAATTTGCGCTGGTCTTATACTGCTTTCAAAAAAAGTAAAAGACCGGGTAGTAGGTGAGATGGATCAACCGTTGTTAGATTTTCTAGATGTAAAAATTGAACGAAATGCCTTTGGAAGACAACGCGATTCTTTTGAATCAGAAATTTCAATGGACAAGATAGGCATTCCAAAGTTTCACGGAGTCTTTATCAGAGCACCATCTGTCATAGAGACAGGACGTAGTGTGGAAGTAATATCAAAATTCGATGAAAAAATTGTTGCAGTAAAACAAGGGAAAATTCTTGGCACTTCTTTTCATCCAGAATTGGCAGGTGATCTTTCATTACACAAATATTTTGTAAACCTTGTTAAAGAAAAAAACTAACAAAATTACTATAATTTATATTTAAAAAAATTTTTGAAACTATTTTTCTGACGCTATTTGTAACTATAAATTGCAGATACTTCTAATGAATATTATGGAAATAGAAACCACACCAGAACTTGTATCTCGTGTTTATAAAAAAAGTGAAGAAAACATTTCCAAATATAGAAAGATGATAAACCGACCACTTACACTCACTGAAAAGATACTCATAGGACATTTAGAAGAGATAGTAGAAGAGAAAAATCTACAGCGTGGCAAAAGTTATGTCTACTTACGACCTGATCGAGTGGCTTTACAAGATGTAACTGGGCAGATGGTAATTTTGCAGTTTATGCAATCTGGATTAAAAAGAACTGCGCTTCCTACCACAGTTCATTGTGATCATTTGATTCAAGCTAAAGTTGATGGTGCAACTGATACTTTGGTTGCACTTGATGAAAACAGTGAAGTCTACAAGTTTCTAGAGTCAGCTTCTAGCAAATATGGAATGGGTTTCTGGAAGCCTGGAGCAGGTATAATCCATCAAGTGGTTCTTGAAAATTATTCGTTTCCAGGAGGTCTTATGATTGGAACCGACTCTCATACACCAAACGCCGGTGGTCTTGGGATGCTTGCAATAGGTGTTGGTGGTGTAGATGCAGCTGAAGTAATGGCCGGACTTCCTTGGGAACTTTTGTATCCAAAACGAATTGGAATTTATTTGAAAGGTGAGCTTAACGGATGGACAGCACCAAAAGATATCATACTCTATGTAGCAGGAAAACTTACCGTTTCTGGTGGAACTAATGCAGTCATTGAATACTTTGGACCTGGCACCAAATCAATTAGCTGTACAGGAAAAGCAACAATAACAAACATGGGAGCTGAGATTGGTGCTACGTGTTCTATCTTTCCATATGACGAAAGGATGGAAACTTATCTTAGAGTTACAAACCGTGAAAAAATTGCAGATCTTGCAAACAAACACAAAGATTTGCTTATTGCAGATCCCGAAGTAGAACAAAACCCAGAAAAATATTTTGATCAAATAATCGAAATAGATCTTTCAAAGCTTGAACCTAATATTGTAGGACCGCATACTCCTGATCTGACTAGACCTATATCACAACTTGCAGACGATGTTAAGAAAAATAACTATCTTGATAATATTTCAATTGCTCTCATAGGAAGTTGTACAAATTCTTCTTATGAGGATATGTCTAGGGCTGCAAGTATAGCCGAACAAGCAAAAGTAAAAGGGATAAAGACGAAGATACCGCTTCTTGTAACTCCTGGGTCTGAACAGATAAGGGCAACAATAGAAAGAGATGGTCAAATGAATTCTCTTAAAGCAATTGGAGCTACAGTACTTGCTAATGCATGTGGACCATGTATAGGACAATGGAGTAGACCAGAACTGAAAAAAGGAGAACCTAACACAATAGTCACATCCTATAATAGAAATTTTCCAGGAAGAAATGACGGAAGAAGAGAAACGATGAATTTCATTGGAAGTCCTGAATTAGTAATTGCATTAGCTCTTGGAGGAAGACTATCATTTAATCCCATCAAGGACTCACTTATTGCACCAGATGGTTCGGAATTCAAACTACGACCTCCTCCAATAGTACCAGAAGTGCCATCTAAAGGATTTAAAAATGCAGAAGGTGTTTATGTTCCACCATCAAAAAATCCTGAAAGTGTTGAAGTCATTATAAATAAAAATAGTAACAGGTTACAAAAGCTAGAGCCTTTCTCAGAATGGGATGGCAAAGACTTTCAAGAACTTCCAGTACTACTAAAGGCAAAAGGAAAGTGCACCACAGATCACATATCTCCTGCAGGTCACTGGCTTGCATTCCGAGGTCATTTGGATAAGCTTAGTGATAACATGTTTCTTGGTGCAGTGAACGCTTTCAATGACGAAGTTGGTAAAGGAAAAAACATGCTTAACGGTAGCATAGAACCAATTCCGCAGATAGCAAGACAGTATAAACAAAAAGGCATGAAATGGATAGTTATAGGAGATGCTAACTATGGAGAAGGAAGTAGCAGAGAACATGCTGCCATGACTCCTAGATATCTTGGATGTGCTGCAGTTATTGCAAAAAGTTTTGCACGTATCCATGAAACTAATTTAAAAAAACAGGGAATACTTGCTTTAACTTTTGAAAATCCAAATGATTATGAGAAAATAATGGAAACTGACAGAGTAAGTATTGTGGAATTAAACAACTTGGAACCTGGAAAATCAGTGAAATGTTACATACATCATGAAGATGGAACAAAAGAAGAGATACCGCTAAAACATTCTTACAATAAATTTCAAATTGATTGGTTCCGTGCAGGTTCCGCTCTAAACATTCTACGACAAAAGGAAAAGTTAGAATAATCTAATTTTTCCATTAAAGTTAACTAAAACCTAAAATAATCTTGAAATCATGGTAATTAATAATTCTAATTAGTATTTTACCCAATAAATTAAAATATTTTGAAGCTGATATTATTGTATGAGGTCAGTCACTCGTTATGAGATATACAAAAAAGCTAAGTTTGGAGCAGTAGCAGTACTACATAGATTCCTACAATTTTTGTGATTATTATGTTGGACAAAAAATTTGATCCTAATGCACTTTACAATAGAGTTGTACACTATTATATTGATAAAAAAAGATACTCTAAAGAAAAAGCAAATGCCATAGCTCAAAAAGTAGTGGAAAGAGAAAAAACACGTAGGATTTGTAAAAATATTAAATGTAAACATTCAATGGATGATCATATTAGGACCCAAGAAACTTGTCTTGTCTTGGATTGCGATTGTAGGCATTTTGTTAGTTAGATTGTATCCTTAGAATGATTTTGCCAAACTGATTACTTCGCTCCATCCTTTCATGTGCAAGTCTTGCATCTCTCAATTCAAAGACATTGTCGATTACGGGTTTCAATCTTTTTAATTTCATAAATTTATGAAGTGAAACAAGTTGAGATTTTGTGCCAAGATAGGCCCCAATAATTTGTGCTTCCTTACTATAGAAAGTACGTATGTTTATTGCAGCTTCAGATCCTGTTGTTGTTCCACACGCAAGCATCTTTCCGCCTACTTTTAGCACGTCAAGGCTAACTGGCCATGTTTTTGCGCCTACATGATCTATTACTGCATCCACGCCTTCATTTTTAGTGTATTTTAGAACCTCGTTACTAATATCTGATTTACTCCTGTCTATGATATGATCTGCACCTAATTTCTTTGCGCGATTAATTTTTTTTAGATCAGATGCAACTGTAATTACTTGAATTCCTTTTGCTTTTGCTAAAAGTATTGCAGCAGAACCTACTCCACTATTTGCACCCCAAATTAACATAACGTCATTTTTTTTACAACCTGATCTTTCAAGCATATTCCATGCTGTTAGATAAGATACATTGAGTGCACATGCTTCTTTATCAGAAAACCATGATGGTTTTCTGATAATGTTTTCCTGTGGAACTTGAATAAATTCCGCATATCCACCTTGATATTTACCAAATGCACCTATGATTGAATAAGAAACTCTTGGAACGCCACTTTCTACTGCCGGATATACTACCACTTTTTCATTTTTTTTAAAACTACCAAAACTTTCTACCAAAGTACCACAAACATCACAGCCTATGATGTGTGGAAAAGAAACTTTTCTTCCAGGTAATCCATTTCTAACCCATATGTCTAGGTGATTTACTGCGCAATAATCTACTTTAACTATTACATGACCTTTTTTTGGTACAGGATTCTTAACATTCTCGTAGGATAATACATCAGGACCGCCATGTTTTCTAATGACAACTGCCTTCAACGGTAAGTTGTTTACAAAATAACTATTTTAGGTTGTGCATGACTTGCAGATCTTTTGTAAATGGTGCTAGGTTGGGAGGAATCTGAATGTTGATTGAATCCTTCAGGGACAAGCCAGCCTCTTTTTTCTTGTTCCAAATATTTGAATTAAATTCTAAAATTTCCTTGGTGAATATTGTCCAATCTTCATAATCTTCCTCTTTGACAAACCTTTCTTTGTGTATAGTTTTGTCAGAATAGAGATTCTGCCATAAATAATCAGTAATAAAAGGAGTAATTGGAGCAAGCAAACACAAAATTGTAGACAGCACCTTGTGAAGTGTGAATATGGCACCATCTCGTTCTTCTTCTGAAAAACCTGTTCCATATGCACGCCCCTTTGTCATCTCTATGTAATGTGCAGCAAAAAGATTCCAAGTAAATTCCCTTATTGCAGTAGCAGGAATGAAAAAATTGTATTCACTATAGCCTTTTTTACATTCTATTATGAGCTTGTCTAGCTCAGAAAGAATCCAATTGTCAGCAGGACTTGGTTTTCCAGATTCTAAAACTAAAAAACCAGAAAGGAATCTCGAAATGTTCCAGAGTTTACTGAGAAATTTTTTTGTCGTTTCGATTTTTTGTTCCGAGCATCTAAAATCATATCCAAGATTGATTTCGCTTGCACTCCAGAATCTGAAAGTATCTGCTCCAAACTTTTGTATGACTGGTAATGGATCTATAACATTTCCTTTGCTTTTACTCATCTTCGTTCCATGTTCATCTACCCCATATCCCATTATCCATGCATCAGACCAAGGAGCTTTACCAGTAAGTTGTTCGCATCTTAATATGGTATAGTAGAGCCAAGTTCTAACAATGTCTTTTGATTGCGGTCTTATTGTTGCAGGATATGTTTTTTTGAAAAATTCTTCATCTTGTTTATATTTTGAAACAAAAAGTGGTGAGACACTAGAATCCATCCATGTATCAAAAGTTCTATCATCCCCGATAAAATCGCTTGAATCACATTTTGTACATTTTGGTATAGGTGAAGGCTCTTTCCATGGTTGATAGTATTTTCCTGGTTCTGGTACGTGAGGTTCAGAACATTTTGCACAGTACCATATCGGAATCTCAGTACCATAATATCTTCTTCTTGAAATGGGCCAATCTATTGCGATAGAATCTAGCCAATTCATTAGAATTTGTTTATGCATGGGAGGATGAAAGATGATCTTTGAACTTATCTCTCTAATTTTTGATACTGATTCTTTTTGTTTTAGATAATATTCTTCCATGGGTATTATCTCAATAGGAATTTTACTTCGCTCAGAAACAGGAGTACGGTGATTGATGTTGTCTATTTTTTCTACAAGTCCTTGATTTTGTAAATCTTCGATTATTTTTTCTCTGGCTTGTTTTACTTTCAATCCAGAATATGGCCCTGCAACATCTTTCATTCTGCCGTCTTTCTCAATTGCAACTATTTCTTGTAATTTTAGTTCTCTAAAAAGTGCAACATCTTTTTGGTCACCATAACTACAAACCATAACAGTTCCTGATCCAAACTCTTTTTCTGCAGATGGATGTGTTCTAATTTCTACTTCTCTATTAACCAGAGGAATGGTGGCTTTTTTGCCAATTAAATCTGCATATCTTTCATCATCAGGATTGACAATTATGGTTTGACATGCACACAAAAGTTCAGGTCTTGTACTTGCAACTGTAATGGTTTCATCAACATCTTTGATTTTAAATTTCATATACACCAATTTTGTTGGAATTTCAACGTAAGTTATCTCAGCGTCTGCAATTGTAGTACCAATAACCCAGTCATAGTTAGTTGGTCTATTTGCTAGGTATATTGCTCCTTTTTTCCAAAGCTCAATGAAAGTTGATTGTGTAAGAGTTCGATATTCTTCTGAATCTGTTCTATAATAATTAGAAAAATCTCCACTTAGTCCAAGATTTGTCATTATCTCAATCATTTCTGCCTCAAGGTCATCTAACGCGTTTGCACACATCTTCAAAAATTCATCTCTATCAGTTTCCCGCATTCTGATATTGTATTTTTTTTCTGTGTACATCTCTACAGGCAATCCATTCCTATCTATTCCGATTGGGAAAAGGACATTTTTGCCTGACATTCTTGCTGTCCTTGCAATCATATCTATCTGTGCATAATGAGCTGCAGCGCCTATGTGCCACGGTCTTCCAGATGGATATGGAGGAGGTGTATCTATTACGAAAATGTCACCTTCAGGATGAAAATCATAAAGGTGAGAGTCCTGCCATTGTTTTAGAATATTTTTTTCAATCTCTGGATTCCATGCAGTCTCTTTGATCTTAGGTTCCATGTCTTAGGATTTCGAGATGGTTGATAAAATATGGGCTCCTTTGTTGTATCCTTCGTAGATATAGACACCTACTGCCTCAATATTTTTTGGCATTTTCGGTATTAGGAGCTTGATTATTTCTGTAGAAAGATTTTCCACTGTGGCTTCTCCTTCAAGTAAATATGTTGTATTTTTTGGAACTTGTAAATCAAACATGCCTTTTGGGCCCTCAAATACAATTTTATAATGTATGCTGTCGTCCTTTATGAGATATTTTTTATTTATAAAAAATTTATGATCTAGAATTGAAATTACTTCTTTTATTATTTTTTTTGCTTCTCCAAAATCAATGAGCAGATTATTCTTCATTTCTCCCACTAGCTCAACCATGACAGAAGACGTGTGACCATGAAGTATAGAGCATTTTTCAACTAGAGGAAGGATATGTGCATAATCAAATGCAAATGATGGATCTTCAATGAATATGGATCCTGTTTGAACTTCTTTTGTTTTGTAAAGTATTACATTGTCAAGTTCTTTTATCCTGGCTGCATAATTTGGATGCCCGATAGCAATTATCTCCTTATCTGGAAAATTATTTTTCAATTCCTTGTACTTTATAATGTCTTTATCATCATCTATTACTTCAATAAAGCCTTTTTCAGTTTTAAAATCTACAGAAATTTTCTTTCCATCTTTAAGAGTTATTTTGTAATCATATTCATATTTCACATCTAAAAATGAGAGCATTTCTGCAATAGAAAGCTCTGTTCTAGTTCTCAAAAGATTGCCCTTCCTATCAGTATATCTGAAATCAGAATCCAAAATTGCTGAACCGCTTGCCATTTTAGAAAATTTGGTAGTCTTCTGTATATAAATTCTGTATAGAATTCAAATAAAAAATTATGAACTTTTATTCAATATGAGGCCTGATTATGATAAGGAATTAAGAATACGTGCAAGGTTGATATCGTTCTGGGTTATTCCGCCAGCATCATGAGTTACTAGATCCACCTTTATCTTGTTGTAAACGTTGAACCATTCTGGATGATGATTCATCTTTTCTATGTGTAATGCAGCGGTTGTCATAAACCCAAACGCTTCGATAAAGTTCTTGAAGGTGAATTCCTTGTGCAGTTTTCCATCTACTATGCTCCACCCGGGCAAATTCGCCAATTCTTTCCTTATTTGTTCATTAGATAACTTTGACACTGCCATGGTATGATTTGGTATGCCTGTTATTTAACTGTCAAAATAACCACAACTCACTTAGGGTGGTTTTTTTATCTGATACAAAATGGTTAATCTGGTATCTGAACTTCATAATCAGATTATTCAATCTATACAAAGGACTATTGATGAGAAAAAAATCGGCATAGCTTTTTCGGGAGGTGTAGATAGTACACTTCTTGCTAAAATTTGTGCCAATCTTGGCTATGATATAACTCTGTTAACCATCGGATTTGAAGACTCACATGATTTAATGTTCTCACAGGAAATATCCAAAATACTTGGATATCGTCATAAAATTGAAAAAATAAAATTAACGAATTTTTCAAAAATTTCAAAAGAGATAAAGAAAATAATTAAAACAGATAATTTATCATGGTTAGAAAACTGTATTGCATTTTATTATGTATCTAAACTTGCAAAACATTATGATATAAAAAAAGTAATTACTGCAAATGGTATAGATGAATTATTCTGTGGGTATAATGCTTATAGAAATGCAGTAAAATCAGGCGAACATGAGGTAACGGAACTCATGGAATCAAAACTTGAAAATGAGATAAAAATGATGAAAGCAGTAAATTTGGTTGCTTCTCAGTTTGGGGTTGTGTTAATACAACCATTTCTTTCACAAGATTTTATTGAGTTTGCAAAAAAAATTCCACTCAAATATAAAATACATGACTTGGATGATCTATTGCGAAAACACATAATTCGAGAACTTGCTTTGAAAATAGGAGTTCCTGAAATCTCATCAAATAAACGTAAAAAAGCTCTTCAATATGGTTCACTTATTCATAAAACACTAATGAAGATCAAGTAAATTTGGAACAGGTCTTCTGTACTTTTTTGTATACATTATTGATTATCATGCTTGATGCTCCCAAGTGATTTTGCGGAACAAAAATTCCTTCTATTTCTTTCATTTTAAGGTGTGATGATATTGTAGCGTCTTTTTTCACGGCATCTAAAAATTCCATTCCTGTATCAGACGCAGCAAAAGCTACTCTTTGTATGTCTCTATATGCACTTAATCTAGGAACTCCTTTTTTGATTAAGGCGTCAAGCACAAATTCGGCAAAAATCTGTCCTTTTGTCATCCCTAGATTTTTTCTGATTTTTTCCTTGTTTACATAAAGGCCAGAAATAATTTTGGTCATTGCCTCTAGCATCATCAAGCAAAATAGAACTCGTAGGAATGGTGAACCTCTCATTTGCAGAGTTTGAAAGATCTCTTTCATGCCATAGCGGAATATTTTCAAATGATATGTTGATCTGACTTCGCAGGATTTTTGATAATGATGTAACACGTTCACTTTTTGTAGGATTTCTTTTTACAGGAACGGCACTACTTCCCATCTGACCTTTTTTAAAAGGTTCTGCAACCTCTCCAATCTCTGTTCTTTGAAGATTTCGTATCTCTACAGCTATTTTTTCTAAGGTTGCACCAATCAAAGCATTACAAAACACATATTCTGCATATTTCTCTCGTGCTACAACCTGTGTTGTGACATCAGCAGGATACAGAGAAAGTTTCTTCGCAATTCTTTTTTGAACCTCAAGTGATTTTGAACCCATAAGAGAACCTGTACCTACTACACCCAAAGTTTTGCAGACCAAAATTCGTTTTTACATTCCTCAATTCTTTCTATGTGATCTGACATCTCAGAAGCCCAATTTGCAAATTTTAAACCAAATGCAATGATACTTGCATGTTGTCCATGTGTTCTTCCAACTGCTGGAGTATCTTTGAACTTCATTGCAAGCTTTGCTAGAATAATAGCTAACTTGGCAACCTTTGGTTCTATTATTTTCAATGCATCTCTTATCTGCATAGAATTACTTGTATCTACAAGGTCACTGCTTGTAAGACCATAATGTACCCATGGCTTTGCAGTAGGTTTGCACAATTCGCTTAAAGCTTCAACCAAAGCAGCAGTGTCATGGTCACTTATTGCTTCAAGCTCTTTGATCCTTTTGGAAGTTACCTTACCAGATCGTGCTATTTTTGCAATATTTTGTGCTATGTCCTTTGGTATCATGCTAATTGCTGCTTGGGATTCTGCAGCAGTTGCCTCTATCTCCAATTGATATCGAATTTTCTTTTCTTCATCAAAAATTTCGCACATTTCTTTGGTGCCATATCGTCCACCATCAATTGGTAAAATAGGCATAACAAATTTGAACTTGATAAGGAAAATAAACCTACTTACGTCAATGTTTTTAAGCTAATTTTTCTCATAGTTTTTATTAGAAATGAAAACAACTGTTTATAGGTGTAAACAGTTGTCTCTAACGGTTTCAGCAATAATACCAAAGGAACTACACGAAGAATTAAGAGAACGTTGTAATTTTTATTAAAAAAAATAAAGGGAATTATTTTATATTTCTATGCCAGTTTGTGTTGTCTTTCTTTTAGAACAGAGTAATAGTGTAATTCAAAAATCACACCACTACCGTCATTAAAGGTTCCATCTACTTGATATACACTGCCATTTTTTACATCACGGATGTGTTTTGCGTCAAGGGAGACCTTGAATGTCTTCCCATAGATGTCGACAACATCACCGCTTGCAGTGTAACCAGTTTGGCTCTTGCTTACAGCCCAAGAATCAGGATTCACTTTTAGTGTAATCCCAAGATCCTCACCATTGATAATAAACTGACCACGTTTTACCATGTATGATTCAGTAGTATTATCTGAGGATTGTGCTTGGATCAAATCTAGATTATAATGTCCCTTGAAAAGATTGCCAGAGTTGTCAATGATTATTCCTTCTCCCTGCAAATTATCAGTGACTTCTAGATGTGCTGGTTTCTTTGGCTCAGTCTGTCTTGGATTCAAGTCAGGTGCAGTCTGTGCTAATGCTACAGGAATTGTTAATGCCATGGCTGTTACCAAAAGCATCACAATTCCTAGGTTTTTTTGTAGTTTCATTTTTGTTCTTGCAGCGTCTGAGGTTTTGTATATTTAATGTATTACTCAGCTATGTGCAGTGACAAAGCTACGCAAATAATAAATACACAAATTTTTTACAAAAGGAAGTCCAAAATACAACCATAGAGTAAATCAGTCTTATCGACAATAATCACTTGATAAGATAAACAAACTTTTTGGATAAAAGTCAATAATATTAGTAACAATCACGTAATCATTTTATTGTTCTCAAGAATTCTTGTTGCAGTGGATGGGTCAGAATCAGC
>JGI1358J11329_10003655_pt1 | contig 11374 bp, 11 predicted proteins | sample Subgroupgradi54m_FD_11329 | JGI IMG/M metagenome (IMG submission 11329)
ATGTCCGGACGAACCGAGCGCAGCGATGCAGGGCTTCTCGTCTTATGGCAAGACGAACGTAGCAAGTCTTCATCAGATGACGTCTTTAATCGGAAGAGCGCGCAGGTTGATGACCTCCTGCTCGATCTGGCGGATTTCCTTGCGCGCCTGAACCAGTTGCCGCTGCATTCGCACTACGGTTCGAAGACCGGCGATATAACCCGCCACCACGCCAAAGGCGAACGCTGCCAGCAGCGCCATGGATATTGGTCCGCTCCACTTCAAACCGAAATAGTAATTGAGCTCCACCACCTGTCTGTTCAGAATGGCAAAGACGATGCCAATAAGCAGAACCAGAATCGCCAGAACCGTATAAAAAATCCGCTTCATGATGCCTCCTTGGGTTGTTGACCCGGCCCGACGGTTCTCGAACGAAGACTGGCAACGATTGACATTGCTTGGCATCCGTGACGGCGCAGGCTCACCGGGTCAATAACGAAAATCATATAGGATTTCCGGATAATGAAGCCCTACTTCCCGGCGGCTAGTTTGTCTTATTTTTGGTAATAAAAAAACGACATGGGTGACCCACATGCCGTTTCATATACAGCGCAAAGCGAAAACACTCATTCCGTACCGTTGTTGACGCGCTCCCTCAGTTCCTTGCCAGGTTTGAAATGGGGGACGAACTTGTCCGGGACCTGCACCGCAGCCCCGGTCTTGGGATTCCGGCCGGTACGCGGCGGACGGTAATGCAGCGAAAAGCTCCCGAAACCGCGGACTTCGATGCGGTCGCCCGAGGACAACGCGGCGGACATCTGTTCCAGCAGTTCTTTAACCGCCAGTTCCACGTCCCGGTAGTCCAGTTGCGGCTGCTTGGCCGCGAGCAGGCTGATCAGTTCAGATTTTGTCATACTCACTCTACCTATAGAAAATAAGTAGAAAGATATCAAGCAGTTTCACGTGGTGCCGACAAAAATATACTTGGCGGCACCCCGCGCCGGTAATGCCAGAATCTCCGCCTCTACCCTGCAAAAACCGATACATTTACCCGCCGGAAGACGCGTTTCAGGCGTCGGAGCTGTCATGGCCCCCGAGCTTTTCCTTGAGCTTGTCGCCCAGGGAAGAGGTGGCCGAGCCGCCCTTACGGGCATATTCCTGCACCGCCTCGTTCTCTTCCTCCATGTCCTTGGCCCGGATGGAGAGCGAGATTTTGCGATTCTTGCGGTCGATGGTGATGATCTTGGCCTCGATGCTGTCGCCGTCCTTCAATACGGAGCGTGCATCTTCGATGCGGTCGCGCGCTATATCGGAGGCGCGCAAATAGCCCTCGATCTCGTCGGCGAGTTTAATGACCGCGCCCTTGGGCTCGACGCTCGTCACCGTGCCTTTCACGATGGCGCCCTTGCCATGGGCCGTCACATAGCTCGTAAACGGATCGCCTTCGAGTTGCTTCACGCCGAGTGAAATACGCTCGCGCTCGGGATCGACGGCGAGGATCATGGCCTCGATCTCGTCACCTTTCTTGTAATTGTGCACGGCCTCTTCGCCCGGCATGGCCCAGGAGATCGGACAAGTGGATCAGGCCGTCGATGCCGCCTTCCAGGCCGACAAAGATGCCGAAGTCGGTGATGGATTTGATCTTGCCGCTGATCTTGTCGTTCTTGTTGTGATTGGAGGCGAACTCCTCCCACGGATTCGGCTGGCACTGCTTCATGCCCAGCGATATGCGGCGGCGCTCGGTGTCGATGTCGAGAATCATCACCTCGACCTCGTCGCCCAACTGCACGACCTTGGTCGGATGGATGTTCTTGTTGGTCCAGTCCATTTCGGAAACGTGCACCAGTCCTTCCACGCCCGGCTCGATTTCGACGAACGCGCCGTAATCGGTGATGTTGGTGACCTTGCCGAACAGGCGCGTGCCTTCCGGATAACGGCGCTGGATGTCCACCCACGGGTCGTCGCCGAGCTGCTTGAGGCCGAGCGAGACGCGGTTGCGTTCGCGATCGTAGCGCAACACCTTGGCTTCGATTTCATCGCCGATCTTGAGCACTTCGCCCGGATGTTTCACGCGCTTCCACGCGAGATCGGTGATATGCAGCAAGCCGTCAATGCCGCCCAGATCGATGAATGCGCCGTAATCGGTAAGGTTCTTGACCACGCCCTTGACCGTCTGGCCCTCTTCCAGGCCCGACAGAAGCGCTTCGCGTTCGGCGGAGATTTCTTTCTCGACCACGGCGCGGCGCGAGACCACCACGTTGTTGCGCTTGCGGTCGATTTTAATGACTTTGAATTCTAGTTCCTTGCCCTCGAGATAACTGGGGTCACGGACCGGACGGACGTCGACCAGGGAGCTGGGGAGGAAGGCGCGGATGGTATTCATGGCGACGGTGTAACCGCCTTTTACCTTGCCGGTCATGATGCCGGTGACGACGGACTGCACTTCGAAGGCCTTCTCGAGGTCTTCCCACGCCTTGGCGCGGCAGGCTTTCTCACGTGACAGGCGGGTTTCACCGGTCCCGTCTTCCAGCATTTCGATCACGACCTCCACGCGGTCGCCGACCTTAACGGTCACTTCGCCGCGGGCGTCCTGGAATTCAGCGGCGGGGATCACGGCTTCGGACTTCAGTCCGGCGTTGACCACCACCACGTTATCATCGACATGAACCACTTCACCGGTAATCAGTTCACCGGATTTCAGTTGGATTTTACTCAGACTTTCTTCAAATAATTGCGCGAAACTTTCGGTCATAGGGTTAGATTGGTTCCGATCGCCGGCAGCGAAGGCCATGGCTGTCATGTAGCGACTCTGGTTACTCGGGTTGGTTGAAAGTGGAGATCCCGGCGTCCTGTCCGTTCCCTGGAAAGGCATGGCTACCCCGACCGTTGCCGCTCCTGCAGCAGGCCATATACATGCTCAACGACCCCGGAAATGTCGAGCTGAGAGGTATCCAGGATACACGCGTCACTCGCCGGCTTGAGCGGAGAAGCCTCCCGCCCGGCGTCGCGTGCATCGCGCTCACGGATCTCGTCCAAAAGCCGGCGAAGGTTAACATCGAATCCCTTGTCCTTCAACTGTTTATAGCGCCTCTCGGCGCGAACTTCAGGACTGGCCGTGAGATATACCTTAAGTATGGCGTCGGGAAATACGGTGCTGCCCATGTCCCGGCCATCCGCCACCAGCCCGGGGAGCTGACGAAAAGAGTGCTGTTTCTGCAACAATGCCAGGCGAACCTCCGGAATGGCCGCCAGGATCGACGCCCGCCGTCCGCTTTCCTCGGTCCGCAACCGGTCGCCTACTTCTTCGCCATTCAACAGCACATCCACCACGTCGCCACCAGGCCTGGGCAGGAAACGGATATCCATGGTCATGGCCAACCGCGCCAGCGCCGGCTTGTCGCCAAGATCGATCTCCGCCCGGTTAGCGGCGACGCCCAGCGCCCGGTAAAGCGCTCCGCTATCGAGAAAATGCCAGCCCAGCCGCTGCGCGAGCAGTTGCCCGACCGTCCCCTTGCCGGAGCCGCTCGGACCGTCAATCGTCAAAATCGGGATTACGGGTGTGTGGTTCATTTACCGCGTTGTACATTGATTGCCAGCCCAGCATGGGCAGCAAGTTCGGCAAACCCCGGGAACGAGGTATCCACGTTCTTGCAATCGCGCACCGTGATGGGGCCGGAGGCCACCAGCGCCGCCACCGCGAACGACATCGCAATGCGATGATCACCGTGGCTGTCGACCTCCCCGCCCTGCAAACGGCCGCCCTGAATGACGATGCCATCCGGCGTTTCACGCACGGCGATGCCGAGATGTTTCAGGCCCTGGGCCATCACCGCGATACGATCCGATTCCTTCACGCGCAACTCGTGCGCGCCGGTCAGCACCGTTTCGCCCTGCGCGCAGGCGGCGGCGATAAAGAGCGCCGGGAATTCGTCGATGGCGAGTGGCACCTGATCCTCGGGGATGCGAATGCCGCGCAATTGGGCCGCACGCACGCGGATATCGGCCACCGGTTCGCCACCCGCTTCGCGCGGATTCAGCAATTCCAGATTCGCACCCATGAGCTTGAGGATGTTGATCACGCCGATGCGCGTGGGATTGATGCCGACATGTTCGAGCACGATGTCGGAGCCCGGCGCGATACTGGCGCCAACCAGAAAGAACGTCGCCGAGGAAATATCCGCCGGGACATCGATGTCACGAGCCTTGAGCCGGCCACCGCCCTGCACGCTGACGCGCGCATTCTGCGCCTTCACGGCATAACCGAAACCGCGCAGCATACGTTCGGTGTGATCGCGCGTGGGCGCGGGCTCGGTGACGGACGTCTCGCTCCCGGCATACAGCCCGGCGAGCAGCAAGCAGGATTTCACCTGGGCACTGGCCACCGGCATCTGGTAGTCGATCCCGTGTAATTTCCGGCCGCCCGCGATCCGCAATGGCGGGCGTCCGCCCTCGGCGGTGGCGATCACTGCACCCATGGCGCCTAGCGGGTCGGACACGCGCTTCATGGGACGCTTGCTCAGCGATTCGTCACCCATTAATTCGGAATCGAACGCCTGGCCCGCGAGGATGCCAGCCATGAGCCGCATGGCGGTGCCGGAATTTCCCATATCGAGCGCCTGTTTCGGGACTTTCAATCCGTGCAGACCAAGGCCGTGAATCACCAGCTTGCCATGGTCCGGTCCTTCCGCCAGTACCCCCATGGCGCGGAACGCTCCCAGCGTCGAAAGCACGTCTTCGCCTTCGAGCAGGCCGGTTACGCGCGTCGTACCTTCGGCGAGCGAGCCGAGCATCACCGAGCGGTGCGAAATGGATTTGTCGCCCGGCACGCGGACGCGGCCGGTCAGCTTGCCGCCGGGCTGAACTATATAGTCAATGGTCTTGCTCACGGTAAATTTTCCGGAAACAGAGTCAACAGGATACTCAGGATCAGCCGCGCGGGAAAAGAGGTATCGAGACGCCCCGCAAATCCACGCTAGGCCTGCACATCGAACTTCTTGTTCAATGCGGCGCGCGTATGCTTGGCGCGCTTGAAGGTTTCACACAACCACTCGCCATCGCCCTTCTCGATGGCCGCCGCCAGCGCGCCGAGATCGTCGTGGTACTGCCGCAGCGCCGCCAGCAGCGCGTCGCGGTTCGCCAGACAGATGTCGCGCCACATCACCGGATCGCTGCCCGCGACGCGCGTGGTATCGCGGAAACCGCTCGCGGCGCATTCAAGAATCGCGCGATGATCGTCATGCCGCACCACCATGTCCATCAGACAATAGGCCAGCATGTGCGGCAGGTGACTGCTCACCGCGAGGATGCGGTCATGATCCACGGCGGAGAGTGTCGCCACCTCGGCGCCCGCCGCCTCCCACATGGCGCGCACGCTCGCCGTCGCGGTGGCGTCGGTTTCCGGTTCCGGCGACAGAATCACGCGCCGCCCCTGGAACAGATCCGCCTGCGATGCCGCCACACCCGATTGTTCGGTGCCGGCCAGGGGATGTCCCGGCACGAAGTGCGTGAAGCGCTTGCCGAGCGCTTTGCGCGCCGCCTCAATCACGCTGCCTTTGACGCTGCCCACGTCGGTCACCACCGCCCGGTCCGCCAGCGCCGGCCCGACCTCGCCAAGAATTTCCGCCATGCAACCCACCGGCACCGCCAGCACCACCATGTCGACATGGCGCACGGCGTCGGTCAGCGATACTTCCGCGCGATCGATCACGCCGAGCTCGACCGCCTGCTGCAGATTGCCGAGGCTGCGGCCATAGCCGACGATTTCATGCGCATAGCCCGCCACACGCAGCGCGCGCGCCAGCGAACCGCCGATCAGTCCAATGCCGACGATGCAGAGCTTATTGATCACGCATGACCTGCTTCAGCGCCGTGATGAAGCGCAGATTTTCCTCGGGCCGGCCGATGGTAATACGCAGATGATTCGGCATGCCGTAATTGGCCACCGGACGCACGATCACGCCCGCGCGCAGCAGTGCTTCGTAAGCCGTCGCGGCCGGGCGCCCGAAATCCACGCACACGAAATTGCCAGCCGACGGAATGAATTTGAGTCCCAACGACTTGAACGCTCCGGCGAGCAACTGCATGCCCTCGCGATTGACCTGGGCGGCGCGCGCCACGTGCATCTCATCGCCCAGCGCCGCGGTGGCCGCGGCAAGCGCGACGCTGTTCACGTTGAACGGCTGGCGCACGCGGTTGAGCACGTCAGCCATCTCCGGGCTGGAGACGGCGTAGCCCACGCGCAACCCGGCCAGGCCGTAGGCTTTGGAAAAGGTCCGCGTCGTGACCAGATTCGGGTACTTGCCGACCCAGGCGACGCTGTTCGGATAAGCCGCTTCGTTGACGTATTCGAAATACGCCTCGTCCACCGCCACCAGCACGTGCGCCGGCATGGACTGGATGAATTCCTCGATCTCCCCGGCGGCGAGCCAGGTGCCGGTGGGATTGTTGGGGTTGGCAATGAATACCAGGCGCGTACGCACATTCACCGCGGCGCGCATGGCCGCGAGATCATGGCCCCAGTTTTTGGCTTTGGTGATGACGGGTTTGGCGCCGACCGCGCGCGTCACGATGGGATAAACCGCGAACGCATGCTCGGAAAATACGACTTCATTCTCGGGCTGCACGAAGGCGCGTGCCAGCAGTTCGAGGATGTCGTTGGAACCGTTGCCAAGCGTGATGTTCCCGGGAGCGACACTGAGCTTGCGCGCCAGTGCCTGCTTCAGCGCGAAGCCGTTGCCGTCGGGATAACGGTGAATATCGCGCAGTGCCTGGCGCGCCGCTTCCAGCGCGCGCGGACTCGGGCCAAGGGGATTTTCATTGCTCGCGAGCTTGATGGCATTGGTAACGCCGTACTCGCGCTCGAGTTCCTCGATCGGTTTGCCGGGCTGGTAGGGTTCCAAACCGCGAACGCCGGGTGTGGCGAGATTGAAAATTGCACCGTTCATGAAATTTAAAGAAAATAAATGGACAGGATTCACAGGATTAACAGGATTTCACAAGCGCAATAAGGGCTTCTTTAGATTTAATCCTGTAAATCTTGTTAATCCTGTCTATTTCTTGATTCCGGTATTTCATCAAAGCACGGCCCTGGGATAGGAACCGAGCCGCTTCAGGAACGCCGCCTCTTTCTCCAGCTCGGCCAGCGCCTTGGCCAGTTTGCGGTCCTTCGCGTGACCGTCGATGTCGATGAAGAACACATACTCCCACATGCTCTGACGCGACGGGCGCGATTCGATGCGCGTCATGTTGATGCGGTTCTTGGCGAGCGGTGCGAGCAGCCGTTGCAGCGCGCCGGGCCGGTTACGGCTGGACAATAACAGGCTGGTCTTGTCATTGCCGCTCGGCGCGGTCTCGAGCGTGCCGATCACCAGGAAGCGCGTGGTGTTGTCCGGACTGTCCTCGATATTGGAGGCAAACATCTTGAGATCGTAAAGACGCGCCGCTGAATCGCCGGCGATCGCCATGGTGCCGACATCCGCGGCCGCGATGCGCGCCGCTTCAGCGTTGCTCGCCACCGCCGCGCGCTCGACGCCGGGCAGGTTGGCGTCCAGCCACTCGCGGCACTGGGCCAGCGACTGCTGGTGCGACACCACGCGCCGGGCCGCCTTGATGTCATTGCCCTTGCCGAGCAGATGATGGTGGATGCGCAGCTCCACTTCGCCGCAGATCTTGAGCGGCGAGGTGATGAACATGTCGAGCGTGTGATTGATCACGCCCTCGGTGGAGTTCTCCACCGGCACCAGGCCGAACTGGGCGCTGCCGGATTCCACCTCGCGGAACACCTCGTCGATGGCCGCGAGCGGCGCGGTTTCGATGAAGTGGCCGAAGTGCTTGAGCGCCGCCTCCTGTGTGAACGTCCCCTCGGGTCCGAGAAACGCGACACGCAAGCGCGATTCGAGCGCCAGGCAGGCGGACATGATCTCGCGGAACAGCCGTGCCATGGCCTCTTCGGACAGCGGACCCTGGTGGCGCGCCATCACGTTGCGCAACACTTCGGCCTCGCGCTCCGGCCGGTAGAAGTTGTTGCTGCCTTCCCGCTGCTTGGTTTCGGCGATTTCCAGCGCCAGCCGCGCGCGCTCATTGATCAACGCCTGGAGCCTGACGTCCAGCGCGTCGATTTTTTCACGCAGGATTTTTATCTGCGCCCCGGCTCCGCCGTTTTTGCCTTTTTTGCCCATATCCTCAGACAATGCGTGCCATCAGCACGCCGCCGATACCCGCCACCTTCAGACGCACATCTTCACTTATCGGGCTGTCGAGGTCCACCACCGTGTACGCGTAATCGCCGCGCGAGCGGTTGACCATGTCATGGATGTTGAGCTTGGCCTGCCCGAGGGTTTCGGAAATCAGGCCGAGCATGTTCGGTACGTTGGAGTTGGCCACGACCAGGCGATACGCGGTCTCGCGCGCCGGCGCCACGTCGGGAAAGTTCACGCTGTAGCGTATGTTGCCGTTGGTCAGGAAATCCTTCACCTGCTCCGCCACCATGACGGCGCAATTGTCCTCGGCCTCGGCGGTCGAGGCGCCGAGGTGCGGCAGCGTGATCACGCGCTCATGGTTTTTGAGCAGGTTGCTCGGGAAGTCACAGACATAGCCGTACACCTTGCCGAGTTTGATCGCATCGCTGACGGCAGCGTCGTCCACGATCCCCTCGCGCGCAAAATTGAGGATGATGACGCCGTCCTTCATGAGCTTGAGGCGTTCAACATTAATAAGATTCTTCGTCGACTCCGTGAACGGCACGTGAAACGTCACGAAGTCGGCGGCGCGCAGCGCCTCGTCAACGGTGTTCGCCTTCTTCACGTCGGCCGACAACTGCCACGCGCCCTCGACGGTCAGTCCCGGATCGAAGCCGATCACCTTCATGCCCAATACGACGCCCAGGTTGGCGACGTTGCGCCCGATGGCGCCGAGGCCGATGACCGCCAGCGTGCGTCCGGGCAGCTCGAAGCCCGCGTAATTCTTCTTGCCGGCTTCCACCGCCTTGCTGATCTCGGGGTCGGTACCGGAAAGTCCGCGCGAGAATTCCCATGCCGGGCCGATATGACGGCAGGCCAGCAGCATGCCCGCGAGCACCAGTTCCTTCACCGCGTTGGCGTTGGCGCCGGGCGCGTTGAACACCGGGATGCCCATCTTGGTCAGCTTCTCGACCGGGATGTTGTTGACACCCGCACCGGCGCGGCCGACGGCCTTGAGACTCTTCGGAATAACCATGTCGCGCATCTTGAAGGAACGCAGCAGGATTGCATCCGGCTCCTTCGCGTCGCTGGAGACCTGGAACTGTTCCTGCGGCAGGCGTGCCAGTCCGAGCGGAGAGATATTGTCGAGCGTCTGAATCTTGAACATTCTTAACCTTGTTGCTTCATGAAATTCTGCATGTAGGCGATCAACGCATCCACGCCGGCTTCGGGCATGGCGTTGTACATGCTCGCGCGCATGCCGCCAACCGAACGGTGCCCCTTGAGCTGCACCAGGCCCGCCGCCTTCGTGCCCTTGAGGAACGGTTCGTCGAGCGCCGCGTCCTTGAGCGTGAACGGCACGTTCATCCATGAGCGGCTGTGCTTTTCCACCGGGTTCTTGTAGAAGCCGCCGGTCGAATCGATGTAGGCATAGAGCTTCCCGGCCTTGCGCTGGTTGACCTCGGCCATGGCCTTGAGCCCGCCCTTTTTCAGCAGCATCTCGAACACCAGGCCGGCGATGTACCACGCGTAGGTCGGCGGCGTGTTGTACATCGAGCCGTTATCGGCGTGGATCTTGTAATCGAACATCGAGGGCGTTCCGGGCAGCGTCTGACCGAGCAGGTCCTCGCGCACGATCACGATCGTCAGCCCCGCCGGGCCGATGTTCTTCTGCGCCCCGGCGTAAATCACAGCGAATTTCGTCACGTCGATCGGACGCGACAGTATCGTCGAAGACATGTCCGCCACCAGCGGCACGCTTCCCGTTTCCGGCACGAAGCTGAATTCCACGCCGCCGATGGTTTCATTCGGCGTGTAGTGCACGTAGGCTGCGTCGGGGTCGAGCTTCCAGTCCTTCTGCGGCGGCGCGGTGGTGAAATTGGTCGGCTCGGCGCTGGCGGCGACGTTCACGGCGCAGAATTTCTTCGCCTCCTTGATCGCCTTCTTCGACCACTCGCCAGTATTGACGTAATCCGCGGACTTTTTGCTGCGCAGCAGATTCATCGGCACCATGGCGAACTGCGCCGAAGCCCCGTCTTGCAGGAACAGTGCCTTGTAGTTCGCCGGGATGTTCATGAGCGCGCGCAGATCGGCCTCGGCCTTCTCGGCGATGGCGATGAATTCCTTGCCTCGATGACTCATCTCCATCACCGACATGCCGCTGCCGTGCCAGTCGAGCAGTTCTGCCTGCGCCTGCTTCAAAACTTCTTCCGGCAACACCGCCGGGCCTGCGCTGAAATTGAATATTCTCGTCATGTACGTAGCTACCTTTAATGAAAAAATAATTTCACAGGATTAACAGGATTTTTCAGGATTTACAGAATTACTGAAAAATATTTTTTAATCTTGTTAATCCTGTCTATTCTTATTCGTCTTCCGACTCCGCCACACGCTCCAGGCCGGCGAGATGCTCGCCCTCGTCGAGCCCGATCAGGGTGACGCCCAGGGTGTTGCGACCGACGATGGAAATTTCCTTGGCACGCGTGCGGATCAAGGTGCCGCCGCTGGTGATCAACATCGCCTGATCCTCGTCGCCGACCACGCAGGCGCTGATCACGGAACCGTTGCGCTCGCTGACCTGAATCGAGATCACGCCCTGACCGCCGCGGCGATGTTTCGGGTAATCCTCGAGCGGCGTGCGTTTGCCGTAGCCGTTCTTGGTCGCCGTCAGCACCGTGGTGGCGCCGCTCACCGCGTCCGGGCAGGCGATGATCAGGGCAATGACCGACTGTTGCTTCTGCATCAGGATGCCGCGCACGCCGCGCGCGGTGCGGCCCATGGGCCGCACGTCTTCTTCGGCGAAGCGCACCACCTTGCCGGTATCGCTGAACAGCAGGATGTCGCACTTGCCATTGGTCAGGCCGACGCCGACGAGGCGGTTGCCCGACTTAAGTTCAATGGCGCGGATGCCATTGGAACGCGGACGGGTGAATTCCGTGAGCTCGGTCTTCTTCACCGTGCCGTCGGACGTGGCCATGAACACGTAACCGCCCTGCTCGAAGTCCTTCACCGGCAGGATGGCGCTGACGAGCTCGCCCTCGTCGAGCGACAGCAGGTTTACGATCGGCTTGCCGCGCGCGCCGCGCCCGGCCTGAGGAATCTCGTACACCTTCTTCCAGTACACCTTGCCCATGCTGGTAAAGCACAGAATCGTGGCGTGGGTGCTGGCGATCAGCAGCTTGTCCACGAAATCCTCTTCTTTCATGCTGGTCGCGGTC
>JGI1358J11329_10003659_pt1 | contig 11362 bp, 9 predicted proteins | sample Subgroupgradi54m_FD_11329 | JGI IMG/M metagenome (IMG submission 11329)
GCGGTAAGAGAAGTGAAGGAACCAGAAGAACCGGAGATGGGAGTATTAGTAATAGTTGAGTCAGTAATAGCGGTGTTTGAGATATCAGCACCAGATAACTTGTCAAGTTTGTTTGATTGAGCAATGACGTTGACGATTGAAGGTAAAGAAGATTGAGGAGTGCCGATGTAGACCGGAGCGGTGTAGACAGAGGAGAGACCGAGGAATTTGTTAGTGAGGGTGGTTTCGAAAGTTTTGAGCTTGTCGTTGAGTTCTGTTTCAGAAATACCAGTGGTAGTGTTAACGATAGTAGTGGGCTTTTTAAGAACAGTTTTGATGATAGTTTGCCCGTTCAAGCTTTGCGGCAAAGATTTGACGGGTGTAGTAGTGGCAAACTTCTCGAGCTTCTTAGCTTCTGGAGCTTTAGGAGAAGAAGTAGAAGAAAGAGCAGTAGAAACAGTTGCAACGTGGGGTTTGGTAAAGAGAGAAGCGATGAAGTGTTTGAGAGAAGAAAAGAAGCTTAGTGTTGGTGGAGTAACTTCTTTAGCATAGACCGTAGGGACGAAGAAGAGAGAAGCAAAGACCGAGAGTAAGGGGTGATTCTGACGGATAGTGTAAGAATGAGAAGAAGAAGGGTCAAGAGAGAGATCGTCGTCCTTGAGGAGAGGTTGTTTCTCCTTTGCTAGAGCTTCGGGTACAAGAAAGAAGCTTCGGATAAGTAGTCCAAAGGCTAAGAGACCGAAGACCAGTTCGGAGTAGTGTTTTTTCACAAAAAAGCCAGTGGTGTGGCTCTGTCATTGTAGCATGGGGTTAAAGAGAGAGAGAGAGAGAGAGGAGAATGGGGATAACTTTCTGGGGAAGAGTCTGCGAGGGAGAAGAGAGAATCTCAAGTCAGACTTGAGGGGCAAGCGGGTCAGAAAGGCCGAGCCTTACGGCCGCCGTAAGGCTCGGCCTTTCCTGCAGAGCCTTTCCTGAATTCCACATCAAGGTTGAACCTTGATGAATTACAGAAAGCCCACGGCCGGGGCGGCCGTGGGGATCTGTGTTTATCCGTGTCTTTCTATAAACTAAAAACTATTAACTACGAACTAGTTACTCCTTCCTCGCCGTTCCCCAATTATTTAAAAACAATTCAAAATACCCCAGTTTTATATTTTCTTTTTTGAAACCGCCTTTTTCTAAAAATTCGCTGATGGCGGCATGGTTATACGCTCCTTCATGCTCATGAATTTCTTCTTTGCTCACAAGACCGGTTGCGGCCATGGTTTTTAAAATAATATCGCTCCAAGAACATGGTGTCGTAAGTACAAGCAAGCCACCTGGTTTTAAAACACGGTGCACTTCAGAAAGAAGGCTTGGCAACACTGGCTGTTTAATATGCTCAAAAACCGCAAGCATGGAAACCACTTCAAAAAAATTATCGGCAAAAGGAAGAGGCTTGCCTTCTTCGACATCAAACCGTTGCAAATGTAAACCATTCTCCTGCTTTGCTTCACCGAGCACCGGATCAATACCGAACTTTTCCTGAAAAAAGGTATGTGATAAAAAATACGGCGTGGTGCCACAGCCAATATCTAAAATCCTGCCGTGCCGATGTGAATCCGGAATCAACTTGTTTGCCATGGACGCGCGTTTTTTTGCCAAAAAACCTTCGAGCAGTCCGTGGCCGCGGGTGACCGTTTCTGCTTTTGTCTCATTTTCCATCCGAAAACTGTAGCATAATTTTGTCTCAAAGAAAAAGAACAAAAAAACCCACACACTTTCCGAAGAAAGGTGTGGGATGGAACGCCCTCCGAAGAGAGTTACTGACTTAAGAACTTGATGCACTCTGACGCGGTGCCGACACGGTACTTTTTCTGTTGTATGTACTGGAGCAGACCCCGTAGTTTCTCTGGGGTAGTGCTGTATGCAATACCAGTATTGTCAACGTGATGGATAAGTAGAATCACTGACACATCACGAAGTTCGGCTTCATCAACCCAGGCCTTCATCTGCTCAAGAGACGTACCAGGTCCGACTCCGCGACGATTGAGAAGGTACAGATCTGTTTTTTTCTTCTCGTTTACTCCGTCATTAGTCGCCCGTGCTCCAATGAAACCATTCCTCTTAACAATGTCAACAATAGCATCGTTGTATTCCCCAAAGGGATAGGCAAACATATCTCCATTGCCTGCCCCGATGGCGCGAATTGCATCTCGCGATCCTTTGACCTCTTGCCAAGCTTCGACAAGAGTAAGAGTCATGAGATGCGGGTGTGTTTTGGTATGAGCCCCAATTTGATTGCCGTTTAGATACAACTCTCTCAACTGATTCTCATCCATGTACTTCTGCTGGCCAAGATGGCTCGTCACTGCATAGAAGGTGGCATGGAGACCAAACTCCTTGAGCATTGGATACACTACAGTGAAATGCTCGAGCCACATATCGTCAAAATCAAGCGAGATAAGCCCGCGAGATTGTGGCGGCGTGACTGGTGGAACAACTACTGGCGGTTGAACCACTGGCGGCGGAATAATTATCGGCGGTGATGTGGGCACCACTTTGCGAAGCAGGACATTATCAATGGTAAGCTCGCCTTCCTGAATAAGATGGGTGACTGTTAAAGCCCTCACATCGACCGGAACAGTGAAACTCACATCGGCTTTCTGCCAGACCCCTGAACCACCTAAGGTAGCGACATCGTCATAACTCACATCGCCGTTTGTATGTTCAAGTTCAAGGGTAATGAAATTCTCGCCGGTGGCAAAAAAATCATCTTTGTATTGGTAGAGAGCGCCTGGTATAACCGGTACGCGATCGAAATACCACTTGGCATCTCCTTCATCAGTGCGATCAAATACGGAAACTTTGGCGGCTTTGCCAGTCGGTCCATCCACCAATTCAAAATCGGTGCTGATATTTCCCCATTCGTCTTGGCTCCAACCGACAGGTTCACCATCTCCATCCAACTGCTCGAAACGAGAGTTAGAAACAAGATTGTCGAAACCAGGACGATCGGTAATATAGACGGCGCCTGAAGCAGAAAGTTGAGTTCCTCCTCCGAACGCAGTGACGGTTATCGTTTTCACCCCAGTGGTTTGGTAGTATACCGTGAAGGTATCACTGCTGGTTAAAGATCGGGAAACACCATCGTCCCCTATCCACGTAAAGGTGAAGAAACTGACTTGGCTCGGCCTTACATTCACTTGCCACGTAACCGGCTGCCCAGTTCCGAAAGTGGGTAGTTCCCACACCCGGTAATATCTTTGCTTCTCGGTTGCCACTTCGGAAAACCGAGGTGACTCACCCGAGGGCTTGATAATTACCCGCTGCTGCCACGTTACCGGCGACGACAAAGAATCGGTGAATTCCAAAATATAGACCCTGTCCCATTCCGGAAAATCAAAACGTAATCTTTGGGTATCTTCGTTGAAGTGGAACTCCGGCACAATTGAGGTAGCCTTGGGCTCGCACTCAAGAGTGACCGCTCGCGCAAAAACCGGCACGAGGGCGGTTAAGAGGGCAACAATAAGCCCCAGTTTTTTCATTTTCATAGCAGTTTGTCTGTCTGTACACTCTGTGAAGGTCAAACCTTCACAGACTTTGTGTTTTTTGGTTGTTGGTCAAACGGAAGCCTATTTCCTCACTCTGCGAGTCAAATTATTGACATGCGAGAACATTTGATGTCAAAGGGCGTCTTCCGTCATTAACTGTATAGAGCGAACATTTAAATACGGTGAAAGTGGGTAAAATCAAACTTTTCCACAAAAAACGTATTAAAGTGGCTCACACAGCTCTAAGGCCAAAATTAGACAACAATACATGTAATGTCAACTATACAAAGTCCCGAAAGTAAGCAGAAGTTTTTTGCTTAAAAATGGAGAAGCCGTCCCGATGGCCATCGGGACGGCTTTATATATTTCTTTACCAATCACGCTTACCATACCCAGGCGTCAGTTTTTGCAAACGCTCGTCTTTCGGATATGAAGGAGACTTGAGAAACGGCACAAAAAAGACAATTGAGGTTCTTGAGCTTCGATCATTTACTCCCGAAATTCTATTTACTCGATGCCACGTAGCTCGAATTTCTCCTTTCGACTTCTTTTCGAGCTGATAACCGCCGAAAACAATAGTGTGTCCTTCCCCCATTGGGGCGGGAATCCAACGCTCTTCAAGATTCATAAGTTCAAGACCGGGATGACTTTCATACAGATGGAGGGTGTAGCCACTACGATCCACATGCGGATCAGCAAGACTCATATCGGTCGGGCTTTGAGGATTATAATAGAGGAAACGCATTACCATGGCGTGCCTACCTTCTTCCACTTCTTTAAAAATTCCTGGGACTTTTCGATCCAAATCCTTCGCAATCGATAAAGCTACATCTCCTGCTTTCTTATAGATCAACTGTGAGAAATCAAAGAAAGCTTTGAGGGTAGAATTATTTTGAACCAACTCCGAGAGTCCATCTTTGGCAATCAAAGTATCATTCTCGCCGGTATAATGAAAATACCACTTGTCCTCCCTGCCTTTTTGCCGCTCGCGCTCCTTGTATCCTGGATCTTTTGTGCCAATCTGATGATTCGAAAAGGCAAATCTAGATTTAATTTCCTGTGGCAATTCACAAAATTGCCGCCACAGATCGACACCTTTCATGTGATCAGTGAGTGTTTTTGGATATTCCACTCCCGCATATAATTTTTCTGCCAACGATTCGTAAAATTTTTTCATATGTGTTTTTTAGTTTTGAATTCTAAGAAAAAATTATTGAAGGTGGTCCGCCCTCTTGGATTCGAACCAAGGACCGCAGAGGTATAAGCTCTGTGCTCTAACCAACTGAGCTAAGGGCGGGTAGAAAATCCATTCATTTATAACACAGAAAACCGGCGCCTGAAAGGCGCCGGTTTCTCTTTCCTAAAAAGCTAATAAGCTATGAGCTATGAAGCTTCTTTTATATCAACGGCTGATGTTCAATATCCAACTTCTTTTTCGGAATAATACCGTGCGCAATAATTATTTTCTCATACTCTTCACGCTCAATGGTTTCTACTTCGATGAGACGTGCCGAGATAGCATCAAGCGCCGCCCGATGCTTAACCAAAACTTCTACCGCTTTCTTTTGCCCTTCATCCATAATCCGAGCAACTTCTGAATCAATATCAGCACTGACCTTCTCGGAGTATTCCCTATCCTCGACTCCCCGTCCGAAAAGTACACGGCCGCCAGCTCCTTCGAGCGCAATGGGACCCATTTTATCGGACATGCCATATTTCGTAACCATGTCACGAGCCAAAGCGGTTGAAACTTGTAAATCATTCGACGGACCGGTCGTTAAATCGGAGAAAATCATCCGCTCCGCCACATAACCACCGAGCGAAACGGCAATATCATCCAAAAATTCTTTTTTTGATTGCAATTTGCGGTCTTCAAGTGGAAGTTTCAGAGTATACCCTGCCGCCCGTCCGCGGGAAATAATGGAAATCTTGTGAACCGGATCAGCGTACGGCAGAACCGAAGCCACAAGGGCGTGTCCCGCTTCGTGATAAGCCGTAATTTCTTTTTCTTTTTTAGACAATAAATGAGAGCGCCGTTCTGGTCCGAGCATGACTTTCTCAATAGCCCTAATCAAATCGTATTGCGAAATTTTCGAACGATTTTCCCGAGCGGCCAAAATAGCGCTTTCATTCATAAGTGAATAAAGATCTGCACCAGAAAAACCCGGCGTGCGTTCGGCGATAACCGAGAGATTAACATCTTCGGCAAAAGGCTTTTCACGAGCGTGAATTTTCAAAATTTCTTCGCGATCTCCGCGATCTGGCAAATCAAGGACCACTCGCCTATCGAATCGTCCCGGCCGCACCAATGCTGGATCAAGAACGTCAGGACGGTTAGTTGCTGCCATAATTATAATTTTCTCATTCGGTTCAAAACCGTCCATCTCCACAAGAATTTGGTTTAAGGTCTGCTCGCGTTCATCATTGCCGCCGCCAACACCCGTACCGCGCACTCGCCCCACCGCATCAATTTCATCCACGAAAATAATTGCTGGCGCGGCCTGCTTTGCAACCTTGAATAAATCCCGGACCCGAGATGCGCCCACACCTACAAACATTTCCACAAATTCTGAACCAGAAATTGAGAAGAAGGCGACACCAGCTTCACCGGCAACCGCTCTTGCAAGAAGTGTTTTTCCCGTACCAGCAGCACCCATCAATAAAATTCCTTTCGGAATGCGCGCACCGATTTCCAAAAACTTTTTCGGATTTTTTAGAAAATCAACAATTTCGGTAAGCTCTTCTTTGGCCTCTTTGACACCCGCTATATCTTTAAAGGTCACTCGCTGTTTTTTATCATGCGGCAAAATCATCCGTGCTTTCGATTGGCCAAACGTGAAAGCCTGCATCCCGGCTCCTTTCACTTGGCGCGTCAAAAACCAGATAAAGAGGGCTATAAAAATCACCGGCAGAATAAATGGTGCAAGATTTAAAATCCAAAATCCAAGCCCACCCGGATCTTCAACTTGAACACTTACCTTATCGAGCTTTTCTTTTGGCACGCCGTAATTGGAAAGAGTTTGACTAAGTGAGCTTTCTGCCTCTTTCTTTGATTTTTTTTGATCGCCGTTTACATACGTCGCTTCAAGATCCGAACCTTTTACCAAAATTTTGCTCACCAAACCACTCTCAATATTTTGCGCCAATTCTGAAAGCGGAATCTGTACCTTCTTTGAATGTTCATCCGCGAAAAATGAATAGACCACCGACACGAGGAGGAGGATAAAAATGGTGGTTAAAATGCTTTTGAAAAACTTGCTTTGATCGCCAAGCGGCTGCTTGTTTTTACCTTTTTTTATTGCCATGAAGCTATTATGACATTAAAGCTCTAATAAGTAAATAATCTCTTTAAAACGTCAGTAAGGTAGTTAATTAATCTCTATAGTACAGTAAGCAACCAACCTTAAAACTAAATGAAAAATCCGAGCTCTAAAGAAGGCTCGGACATGAAAATCAAAATTATTCCTCTACGCGGTTTGTTGGATAATGTCTCTGCACCAACAAGAAGTAAATCCAGTGGATACGGCTAAGCTGCCGCTCCTCCCATTTTACCGCGCGTGGCAGTGGCTTCTTTTTCAGTTTGCGTATCGGAGAGTTTTCTTTTTCAGGCGGACAATCTGGATTAACACATTGGACATAGGTGGTAGCGGAAATAGTACGAGACTTACGGTTGATAATGCGGGCAACATGATACCGTCTGACTTCATGCTTGCAATAAATACAGCGAGAAGCCTGGTGGCGGGAAAGGCTGTTGAGACAGCGTGTAATGAATTTCTCCCATCGAGTAGGAGTGCGCGGAGGTGAGAGTTCTGAGAGGTGAATAGTTCCATCCATAAAAAGATCCGTTCTCATGGCACGATATCATGATCAATGCAAAATGTAAAATGCCCATTCTTGATGGTCTTTTTGACCTTGCTGCTATAAAATGGCTCTACTGTAGTTGTAAATACTATGGCCAAAAAAAAACCGAAGCGATATAACAAGTATTTGATCTTCTCCGCCCTGCTCCTCTCGCCGTGGCTTATTCTCCGCGCCCGTCTGCGAAAATCACCCCGAGCACCAGAACGATTTTTAATTCTTCCTCAATTGACCCGTATTGGAGATATTATAGCCACAACCCCCGTACTTCGAGCCATCAAAAAGAAATACCCCCTCTCAACAATTACTGTTTTAGCTTCTTCAAAAGCATCCGGCGTTCTCACTCATAATCCCCATATCACCCTTAAACTGTACCAGGATGAAACAGGGTTTGGTCTAGTGCGCTGGATTCAAAAACAAAAATTTGATGTTGGTATTTCTTTTTCTGGCAGTCCGGCAAGCGTAGCTCTGCTTTTACTTGGTGTCGTACCAACACGCATAAAAGTGTGCCGGCAAAAACGTTCCCTGGCGGAAATTCTTACTGACTGGCTCGCAACCACACGTGATACATTTCCTAATCATACGGGAGTGGTAGCTTTTTTTCTGACTATGCTCCGACACGTGGGAATTAGAGAAGACGATGTTCACAAAGAAGTTTTTTCGACCAAAGAAATTGATGAGAAAATTTCTTCTTTTTTACAAACGCATGGTGTTGATACAAAAAAAACTATTGTCGGATTGAGTCTTACCGCCGGAAACAAACCAAAAGAATGGCCCCTTGAGCGTTTTGCCGAACTCATGGAGAAAATTAATCGAGCCTCCCCCACCCACTTTATTGTCATAGGATCGCCTGCCGACCGTCTTTATATAGAAGAACTGCGAAAAAAAACATCGACAGCCTTCGTACAAGCTAGCAATTTCTCTCTCGAGGAGACAACTGGCCTCATGAAAAAGTTTTCCTATTTTATAAGCGCCAACACCGGACCAATGCACATCGCTGACGCTCTAAAAATTCCCACAGTTGTGATAAATGGCAGTGTTGATCCTCGTGAGCTCGTACCCGAAACTGCTCCTGCAATAGTGGTAACCCCTTACCCAGAGCGTGAACCGAGTATATTTGCTTTTAAAGATAATAAAGAAGATCATTATGCTGCCGAAGCAATGAAAGCAATTTCCGTAGAAGATGTCTTTAATGCTTTTGAAAAACTAACACGACACCAATCCACAAATAAGAACGAATGACACGAATAATAAAAGACAATGACCGCATTAATCGAAAATCGAAAAGCCAGGTTTAATTACGAAATTCTCGACACCTACGAGGCTGGTATTGAATTGCTTGGCCACGAAGTCAAAGCGTTGCGAAATGGTTTGGGATCTCTTGAGGGAGCACACGTAACCGTGCGCGGTAATGAAGTTTTTTTAATCGGTGCCCACATCGCTCCCTACCAGCCTTTAAATACAGCGAAAGACTATGATCCGTTGCGCAATCGGAAACTACTATTGAATAAAAAAGAGATCGAGGAACTCACGGGTTTCGAAGCCAAAAAAGGCTTGACAATTGTGCCACTTTCAGTGTACAATAAGAGCTCGCGAATCAAAGTAGCCATCGCCACCGTTCGCGGCAAGAAAAAATTCGACAAACGCGAAACGATAAAGAAACGCGAAGCCGACAAAGAAATACGGCGCTCATTGAAAAGAGAATACTAGTGGAGCCCCCACAAAAGAAATTTTTTCAGAAAATTTCTTTTGTGGGGATGAAAGGCCTCGACAAAAGACTAGATTTTTACTGCGCAAAGGAGAGCCCAGGTGACTCTTAAATCCGCCTGAAACAATAACTGCTAAAACAGTTGCTCAAAAAGCAAAGGACCTCGTGTCCCCATATTTTGGATCACGTGACTTTGCTTTCGCTTACGTTTTATCATAAGCGACATTACTAGTGCACAGGTCTGACTGGCATCCGTAGTGTAATATCTTCAGAATAGGAATACAGAGTGTCTCGGCTGTGTTCCGAAATTAAGAGAATCGGGCTGTATGTATTTTGTTTGTTTATAGCCTACAGTCTTAAAAAAATTAAATAAACTACCCCTTGTAGACCCATTAAAAATCCCCTTTTGCACGTGAGTTCAATTCTCACCATCTCCACAAACACGTTATAAAAGAAAAATCCGCATTCCGATGCGGTTTTTCTTCGCGTGTGTTTGTGGAGATGAGCAAGCCATCTGCATGGCTTGCGTGTGAGAATTGAAAGGCGGAGGCATGTCGCTTTGCGACGGCCGAGCCCGGGCAGGAGCCACACAACTTGAATCCTCATCCCCATTGATATACCATGAGACCAGAGGTAACTTATGACAACCGAAACCGAAGAACAAAGACAAACCAGAGAACATGAAGTCAACACTCTTCTCGTGGCCAAAGCCCTTGAAGAAACTGCGGCGAGGCTTTACCGAAACCCCCACTTTAGAGGAACCCCTGCCTACTATAAGTGGCAACGAGATCAAATCTCGATGCAAGAACTCCTGTTACCGATCTGCGTGAATATCGTAGAGACGCACCGAAGACAGAACGTTTAATCCAAACCACCGATCCCACAACCTGAAGCCTCCCCGCTTTAGGTTTTTTCTTTTAAAAAACAAAATTTGTATTCTTTACAAAAATAACTTTAAACCCGAGACACACCTTTCTTCCACCTCACCAAAATTACTAACCCAATTGCCACAAAGACTGTCATTGTCGCTACTGCGATTCGATAAGCAATGGGTTCTGAATGTCCGAGCGCCACTACCGCGCCCCAGGTGAGAGGCCCGACAAATGTGGCGAATCGTTCCATTAAAGTATAGAAGGAAAAACCGTACCCCATTTCTTGCTGTTTGAGTACCGTACTTAAATAGGCACGAGTGACTGTCCAAACTGAACCGATGAGAAGACCCGTAATTGCAGTCAAAATTGCAAGAGTGGCAACATTTGAAGCGATGGCCATCAGAGGCAGAAGAATAATCCAAAGGCCGAGAATTATTTTCAATATTTTGAGGGGCCCGAATTTATCGCCGAGCCAACCGGCAATAATGCCGCCAAGGGCCGACATCACGAGAATAGACATGAGCAGAATTGATTTAAGCGAATCAGAAATGCCGAAAACCCGTTCCATATAAATCGGATAATTGTTTGAAAGAGTAATCAAAGCATCATTAAAAAAGAAAAATGAAACGAGCATCGGCACGGAAAGAGAAATGGTAAAAAATTGGATGGCGCGTCTGACATAATTTTTTGTTTCGAGCTTAAGCACAGAAAATGTTTCGGACACACTATCTTTCTTGTTTTCTTTAAAGAAAATCATCATGGGCAGAGCCAAGATAAAAAAGACGCCGACGGCGGGAAGAAGGGGCGCCACTCGAGAACCGGAGAGGGGCAAAGTCATAACCAAACCCAACACTTGGCCGAGAGAATTCGAAAACTGGCCAATACCCGAGGCACGCGAGCGATGCTCAACATCAGCAATTTCTTCGAGAAGCGGGTTATAAAACACGAAAGACAACTGGTAGAAATATTGGCCGATGAGAAAGAAAAAGGCCACAAGAAAGACATGAACATCGGTGTAAGCGGCGAGAAATGCGGCCATACTATAACTTATAAATGTCCCTACCGTAGCACTATTTAAAAATAGTTTTCGATGGCCATGAATGTCGGTATATGCGGCGAGAATGGGAGCACTGAAAAGTAGGAGAACAGTTGCTATAGCAAAAATAGCGTTATACCAAAAATCGCCAAGTCCCCCATCAATAACAAGCCATTGGCCAAAATACAAAAGGAAATTAATAAAAACAATTGAATTTGCAAAATCGTAGAGACACCATAAGAAAAGTTTTTTCTTGTTCATAAATAAATTATATCAAATGCTGACCTGAAAAAACAATGACCTCCTCCCCGCACTCCCTCGAAGACTCGGTCGTACGGGGTTTCCTTTTGGTCTCGCTTCGCGTTTAGCCCGACGC
>JGI1358J11329_10003660_pt1 | contig 11360 bp, 13 predicted proteins | sample Subgroupgradi54m_FD_11329 | JGI IMG/M metagenome (IMG submission 11329)
GGACGCCATCCGGTCGCGGCTCGATGACGCGGCGAGGCCGCCGCTCGTCAGCGTCATCCTCGACGGCGAGAACGCCTGGGAAAGCTATCCGGACAACGGCCACGCGTTCCTGATGGAGCTCTACGCGGCACTCGCGCGCGACGAACGCATCCGATGCGTCACGGTCAGCGAGTATCTCGCGCGCCACCCCCTCGACCACGAGCCGTCCCTGCCAGAGCTCTTCAGCGGATCGTGGATCGACGGTAACTTCGCCACCTGGGTCGGCCACCCTGAGAAAAACGCCGCCTGGAGCCGGCTCGCCGACGCCCGCGCGGCACTCGAAGGAACGGACAGACGTGCGCCGGCCTGGGAGAACCTCGGAGCGGCGGAGGGAAGCGATTGGATGTGGTGGTTTGGCGATACCCATTTCTCCACCCAGGCGAATGCGTTTGACCAGCTCTTCCGCACCCACCTCATGAACGCCTACCGGACCGCCGGCCTTGCGGTCCCTGAGACACTCAGCCAGCCGATCCGGACACCTGCCATCCCAGCTTACTTTGCGCCAACCGGCCTCATCCAGCCGATCATTGACGGCCGCGAGACGTCCTACTATGAATGGCTCTATGCAGGGCGGGTGGACCTCACACGGCAGTACGGCGCCATCCAGCGCGGCACCCAGCATCTCCGCGTCCTGCACCACGGCTTCGACCGGGCCCATCAGTACGTCCGACTCGACTTCGATCCGGACTCGCTGAGCGCCTCCTCAGGCTGGGCGATTGAGCTGTCGCTCTCGTCCGCCCGGATCCGCATCGAGCCGGTAGCGGGCTCGGTCCGCGCCCACGCGCTGCCGGCGGACGGTAAGGAACCGGTCGCCATCCCCTGCGCGCTCAGCCGAACGCTGGAAGTGGCCATCCCTTCAGCCCTGCTTCGCCTGCCACCCGGCGCCAAACTGCGCCTGAGCGTCAGCCTTGAGCAGGGCGGGGAAGTGGTGGAGCGCTACCCCGACCACGGTATCTTTGAGTTGACCGCATCGGAAGCGGAGCTGGAAGCCCAAGCCTGGCCGCTGTAGAGCTGATATTGCAGATTCTCGATGAAGCATCCGTCGCAAAGACGATAAAACAGATACAATGTCATATCTGTGTTATCTGCTTTGAGGGAAAGCTCTTTCGCCGGAATCTGCGTTATCAACGCTGGTAACCTTGATTTACCGTCGGAGAATACCTATAATCGTAGAAGAATATGCAGCCCACCAAGCTCATCCGCATTGCCATCACCGGGGTCGGAAACTGCGCGAGCTCCCTCCTCCAGGGCATCCACTACTACGCCGGCGCGCACGAAACGCCCGGTAGCGTCACTCGGGGCCTCCTGCACCCGCGCGTCGGCCCCTACGCCCCGTCCAACATCAAGGTCGTGGCGGCCTTTGACATCGACGCGCGCAAGGTCGGCAAGCCGCTCGAGGCGGCATGCGTCGCCCTCCCGAATTGCACGATGAAGTTCGTCAAGCGCTTCCCGCGCTACGGCGTGAGCGTCCGGATGGGTCCGGTCCTGGACGGCGTAGCGCCCCATATGCGCCAGTATCCCTCCGCCCAAACGTTCGTCGTGGCGAAGGCGAAACCCGCGAACGTCGCCAGGGTGCTGAAGGAGAGTCGGACGGAGATCCTGCTGAACTACCTGCCGGTGGGCTCCCAGAAGGCGACCGAGGCGTACGCCGACGCGTGCCTGGAGGCCGGGGTCAGCCTGATCAACTGCATTCCCGTCTTCATCGCCTCTGACCGCCGGTGGGCGGCCCGATTTGCCCAGCGCGGCATCCCGCTCATCGGCGATGACGTGAAGAGCCAGGTGGGAGCCACCATGCTCCACCGGACGCTCGTCCGACTGTTCATGGAGCGGGGTGCGGCCATCGACCGGACCTACCAGCTCAACGTCGGCGGCAATACCGACTTCTTGAACATGCTCAACCAAGACCGCCTGAAGATGAAGAAGATCTCCAAGACCGAAGCGGTCCAATCGGTCCTCCACCCCCGCCTCGACACCACTGAAATCCACATCGGCCCGAGCGACTACGTGCCGTGGCAGCACGACCGAAAGGTGTGCTTCCTCCGGATCGAGGGGCGCGGCTTCGGCGACTGCCCCATCGAGCTCGAGGCCAGGCTCTCGGTCGAGGACTCGCCCAACAGCGCCGGTATGACCATCGATGCCATCCGGTGCCTACGACTGGCCCGCGACCGCCATCTGTCGGGTCCGGTCCGGTCCATCTCCGCCTGGACGATGAAACATCCGCCCGAGCCCATGCCGGATGAGCAGGCATGCCAGCTCGTGGAGGCATTCATCCGTGGCAGCAACAATCGATAGCATCACGAGTTCCCGGCCGTCCGCGCACTCTGCATCAGGATGGCGCTCCGTCCTGCGGTTTGGCTTGTCTATCGTCCTCTTCGCCGCTCTCATCACCCTCCTCGCGCTTCCTTGGGTGCATCTGTCGTGGTGGAAGATCCTCCGCCGTTCGGTCTCGATCGCCTCCGCCCTCAGCCTGTGGCTCTGCATCACCAGGCTGGAGCGGCGGTCCATTCGCTCCTACGGGTTCGCGGCGGGCAGGGCGGGGAACAGGGAGTGGTGGTTCGGCCTACTGGTGGGGACTGCGGCGTTCGCCTTCATGCTGGGCATGGGACTGGCGACCGGGGTCTGCCGGATGTTGATCACCCCGGACCGGGTCAAGCTCTGGCACACGCTCCTCGGCTTTCTGCCCGCGGCAGTACTCGTCGGCGTCCTGGAGGAACTCGTCTTCCGGGGCTACCTGCTCCAGCACCTGCTCGCCTGGTCACGCGCGGGCGCCGTGCTAGTGACCAGCGCCCTCTACGCCTTCGTCCATCTGAAGAGCCCGGAGTGGACGCTTCACACCTCTCTGGAACTCATCGGGCTCTTCCTCCTCGGGACGGTCTTGTCGTTCAGTTACCTGCGCACCCGCCGGCTGTATCTGGCGGCCGGCCTGCATGCGGTGCTGGCGTACGGTGCGCGTGTCAACAAGCTCGTCATCGAATTCCAAGATCTGTCAATGTCCTGGCTGAGCGGGACGAGCCGGCTGGTGAACGGCGTGTTCGGCTGGCTCACCCTACTCTTCATTGGCGGTCTGGTGTGGTGGTGGACGCGGCGTGTGGTGGGAGGAGGGGTCGGTGATGGGTAAGCGCAGCGCGTTGGGGATGGCGGTGTGCGCCGCCGTCCTAGTCGTAGGGGTCGCATCGGCGTCGGCGGCGGGGATGATTGATGAGACCACGGGGGGGCCGTCCTACGTGTCGGGCTCGCTCGGGAAACTCGGCCGCGGCATCGCAAATATCGCCACCTGTCCTATTGAGCTGCCGCGGACGATTGAGAAAGTCTCTCTCAAGGACGGCTACGTGGCAGGGGCAACGGTGGGGATCCTGCAGGGGGTCTGGCGGACGGTGTTGCGCGGGGTGGTCGGCGTGTTTGAAGTGGTGACGTTTCCCGCTGAGATTCCGGAGGGCTTCAAACCGCTGATCACGCCGGAGTTCGCCTTCGGCCACGACGTGTGGGAAGACGACTAAGGCGCGAGGTCACCAGAACAGTGTCTTGCGCTGGTCTTCCGGTAGCGTCCGCTTCAGGATGTTGACCACCCGCGTCAGCTCCAGATCCAGCAGCGTGATGAATGCGAGGAGCCGCTGGGTGAGCCAGAAGACGCCGCATAGCGCGATGCCGATGATGGACGTCGCCATCTGGTTTTCGGTTTGCGGAACGACCAGGAAAAAGCCCAAGACGGCGGCGGCCATGACGAGCAGGTAGATCTTCAGCCGTTCGACGGCCTCGAGGAACTGGCGGTCACGTGCATTCAGCGGCATTCCATCCCTCCTATCGCGTCATCACTGACCCTGCTCACCATCCACGAACTCACGGATAGTATACAACAATCATGGGCGACGCGGGGAGCCGGACCATCCTGATCGACGGCTATAATGTCATCAAGCGCCACGAGCCGTGGCGCCGGCTCACTCCCCAGGATGGCAGGACACGCCTCCTCGCGCTGGTCTCCGGGATCAGGTGGTCGATCCCGGTCCTCCGCACCGTCGTCGTGTTTGACGGCCTGAAGGGGACTGGAGCGGCCGTCCACAGCACCGGTGCGGTGGAGGTGCGCTTCGCCTCACCCTCCGCCGACGCCTGGGTCCAGCATACCATCCGGACAAGCACCCACCCCGACCGCCTCATTATCATCACCGATGACGGTGACATCCTCCGGACGGCGAAGAGCCACGGCGCGCGCTGCCACTCAAGTCTTTGGCTGCTGGCACTCGGCCTGAAGCCGCGTGAGCGCACTGAGCCGACGGAGGCACACTCCGTGCTGCCGGCCGCCGAGGCACGACGTATTACGGAAGAGCTCGCCAAGCGCTGGCTGGGGAAACGATTTTGAAAATCTGTGAAATCATGCCGAACTATTTTCGGGCAATCTGCTTTGACTTGGATGGGGTCCTGGTGAATACGATGCCGCTGCACGCGCGGGCCTGGCAGGAGGCCTGCCGCGCCAGCGGTCTGCGGGTACCGAAACGGGAGATCTACGCCTGGGAAGGAGCATCCGGTACCGTGACGGCGCGCACGCTCCTGCGCCTCCACCGGCGGCCGGTCACCGCCGCGGCCGTTGCCGGGCTGCTCTGTGACAAAGAAACCAGGTTCACGGCGCTGGCCAGGCATATCCGCGTGGAGCCGCATCTGGCGCGGCTGCTGGGCCGCCTGGCCGAGCGCGGGATCCGCCTCAGTCTCGTCACCGGCACCTCCGCAGGAGAGGTCCGACGGATCGTCTCGACGCGCGTCCTCTCGACGTTTGAAGTCGTGGTCACCGGAGATCGCGTGCGCCGAGGCAAACCGCACCCGGAACCGTACCGGACCGCCATGCGGCGGCTGGGCATCCGTCCGCGCGATACGATCGTGGTCGAGAACGCCCCCTATGGGATCCGCTCCGCCAGGCGGGCCGGCGCCGGGTTCGTCATCGCGATCGCCAGCTCGCTTCCGAAACGGTTCCTGCAGGAGGCGCACCTCGTCCTCGGCTCAGCGGCCCGCCTCGACGCGGCCCTGGAGCGCCTGGTCGGGTAGTGCCTGAATTTGGATGACGCCGATTGTGAGATGATTTCGCAGATACGGCTGTATCGGAGAAATCGTTCCAAAATCTGCGAAATCACACTCACTTAAGGCACCACCCCTGGTTGGGCGAGTTTGACAAGACGCACTCCACCTCGATAGAATAACCGCTGCAGGAGGATGCGGAGGACGTAACGCGAAGCTGGAAACAGCAGACGACGGGGTGATGCTATGATGGGAAGAGCGGCTCGTGCGGCGCTGGTGATGGTCGGGGTGAGCCTCTGGTGCGCACCCGCTTGGGCGCAGGACCCGATTCACAAGATGGGGCGGGGCGTCGTGAACGTGCTCACTGGCTGGATCGAGCTGCCCAAGCAGGTCCACCAGGGCACCCAGGAGGACAACCCGGTCGTCGGCGTCGGCAGCGGCCTCGTGAAGGGGGTCGGGCTGACGATCTTGCGGAGTAGTGTGGGGATCTACGAAGCGCTGACGTTCCCTCTGCCGTACCCGAAGGACTATGCATCGCCCTACGAGCAGATGGAGCTCAACGATTACGCCTGGGAATAACCGACGGTCAGCCTGGCGGCCCTTGGGGATCTCTCCGAGGGCCGCGTTCGTTTTGGCGCTGCTCCTCGTCCCGCTCGCCGCATCCCGACCCGTCTGGGGGAAGGAGGAGGAACGCGGGGGACGGGGGACTTCGCTGGCTCGCGCCGTTCAGCCGGCAAAGCACGCCAAGCCCGTCGTCGGCGAGCGGCTGACGTTCCACGGTCGGTGGATGGGGATCCCGGTCGGGTACGGCTGGATCGCGGTCAAGGAGCTCGTGGACCTGGATGGCCGAGCGGCCTACCACATCGAAGCCCAGGGCCACACGAACGAGGTCCTGTCCACATTCTATCCCATCCACGACGTCATCCACTCGTACCTCGACGCCGAGACGCTCATGCCACTACGCTTCGAGAAACACCAGCGCGAGGGCCACTACCGGGCTGACGAGGTGGTCACGTTCGACCAGCGGTCGCACCGGGCACAGTACCGCTCGCTCCTCAACCAATCTGAGAAAACCATCGAACTGCCAGCAGACTTCCAGGACCTGATCAGCGCGCTCTATTGGTTCCGCGCCCAGCCGCTGGACCCGCCACAGACGGCATCGCTGAACCTCTATACGGACGAGAAAATCTACGAGACCGCGATCGAGGTGAAACCGACGGTCCAACTCGAACTACTGAAACGCGGCACCTTCTCGTGCCTCGTGGTAGAGCCCAAGGCTTCATTCAAAGGGCTCCTGGTGAAGCGGGGGCGTCTGTGGGCCTACGTCACCGCCGATGAGTACCGCCTGCCGCTGCTCATCAAGGCGACGACCCCGTGGGGCGCCATGAGCGTGGTGATTGATGAGGAGTCGATCCGGAACGTCCTCAGCTCGACAGGCTCAGGCTCAGGGTAGAGAAGACGGGCATGGCACGACGTGGCCATGAGCCAGGCCGTACTGGTGGCGTGATGCGTTCCTAGAGCGGGGCAAGTTGGGGTTGCGCGATCAGCCCTGCCCGGGTTCGGGACCAACGGCTCATGTTCAGGTAGATTTGAAATGGTGCTGAATTGAGGACGACGGGAGAAACTTAGAGCAAAAGGAAAAACGCACTTTGTGTTGTTCCGTGGTGTGTTGGGCTGGGGCGTGGGGACAGCGATTTTCTGGTCAGTCTTCGTGGCGCTGTGGGATAAGATGGTGGTATCACAAAAGTAATATCAGAAGCAACACAGCCCGACATAAGTCTCCAGCAGACCATTTTGCAGCACATAAGAATGTCTTATAAGATATATTCTGTTAAATAACAGCTACGCCTTGGACGCCGGTCAGTCAGAAAACGATTACTTCAAACGAGGCTCAAAAAACCGGGTCAGCCGATCCAGATACTGAGCGGAATCGAGCGAAAAACCTTCCAGATGACCAGCTCCACGAATCACCCATAATTCTTTAGGCTCACCGGAAGCTGTGAGAATCTCCTCGACACCTCGGCCAGGCATCCGGACGTCATCCGCACCCTGGATCAGAAGAAGCGGTCTGGGGCTGAGCGCCGGAGCAGCNCTCCTCGGCGAGACCCTGGAGGGCCAGACGCCGAACCGCAGGCGGTAGGTCGTCGTCACGAACCACAGGAACGGCACCCGCGGCAGCCGGTACAGCAGCCCCAGGTGGCGACCCAGACTGTCATCCAGGTCCGTATAGGGGCTGTCGGCCGCCACGGCACCCAGCCGCTCGTCGCGCGCCGCCACCAGGATGGCGACGACCGCCCCCATGGAGATGCCGTAGACGCCGTACGGGCGATCGGGAACGTCCGTCTGGCGGCCCAGGAAGCTCAGCGCCCCCTCAACATCGCGCTGTTCCCACCAGCCGAATGAGGTCGTCCGGCCTTCGCTGCCGCCGTGGCCGCGGAAATCGAACAGGAAGAGGTTAAAGCCGCGTTGGTGGAGGCCGGCGGCAATGTCCAGGAGGTTGGAGCGGTTGGAGCCCATCCCATGACACAGGATGAGCCACGGATGGGCCGGGTCGCCGAAAATCTTCCATCCCTCCAGCTCAAGACCGTCAGAGGATGGAAACCGCACCGTCTCCGCCTCAAGGCCGAACTGGGCCGGCTCGCTCGACAGCGGAAGCCGCGGGAGGACGGTATTGCGCAGGAACAGGACGGCGGAAACCGCCCAGGTCCAGAAGATAACCAGAAAGACAACCTCAAGGAGGGTCACAGGACGCGCCTGGCGGGTTGTGAAAGGCGGCTGCTTGCTTACTTCACGGTGCTGCCAGCGGGCACGGGACGGTCGGAGGTGACCACCACGATCGAGCTGCCATCTGAGGCCGCCAGCACCATTCCCTGGCTCTCGACCCCACGCAGGACCGCCGGCTTGAGGTTGGCGACAACCACCACCCGCTTGCCGACGAGGTCCGCGGCCTGGTAGGACCCCTTGATGCCGGCCACGACCTGGCGCGGAGCGCCCTCGCCGATGTCCACCTTTAGGATAAGCAGGCGGTCGGCGTTCGGGTGATCCTCGGCGGATACGACCACGCCCACCCGCAGCGAGAGCTTCTTGAAGTCATCCAGCGTCGCCTGGGCCGGCGGTTGAGGACTAGGGCTGGCCGCGGTTGAGGACGTTTCCGGTACCGGATTCCCTGCCTCGCTCATGCCGAACCTCCAGGTAGTTGAGGGGCCAGCGCCGCCACGAGTACCGGCGGCTCCATCGGCGGCACCATGGTGATGGCGGTCCAAGGGCAGATCTTCTCGCAGAGCCAGCAGCCGATGCACCGCGGTTGGTCGATGATGCAGGTGGCGTGCAGACCGGGGTACTCAGGCCCCGGCACCTTGTCGATGCAGTCCACCGGGCAGACGGCGATGCACACCTCACAGCCGGTGCAGCTGTCGGGGTTAATCAGCGCCTTCGGGCGCCCTTTTCTCGGTTGTGCCGTGGTCACGGCCATGAGGCGTCGCGCGGCTACGCCGGCTTACTGAGCCGCTCGGCCACCAGCCGGCTGACGACCTTACCCTCGGCCGCACCCGCCGCCTTCGACATGACGTACTTCATGATCGGCCCCTGGGCGGGCCCCGCAGCACCCACCGCCTCATCGACGAGCTTCCGCAGCGCCTCTTCCGAGAGCGGCGGCGGCAGATAGGCGTTCAGAATGGCCAGCTCCGCCTCGGCCTGGGTCAGGATGTCCTGCCGCCCGGCCCCTTTGGCGGACTCGATGGTTTCACGCCGCTGCTTGGCCTGCTGGGCAATGACCTGGGTGACGCCCTGGTCGTCGAGCTGGGGCTGGCGCTTCTCGATCGCCGCCCGCTGGATCCCGGCCTTGATCAGGCGCAGGGCGTCCACGCGGAGCCGGTCGCCCGCCTTCATCGCCGTCTTGTAGTCGGCCTCCAACCGTTCCGTCAGCGTTGCCATGACAACCAGTCTACACAACTTCTCTCCAGACCTCAAGGTTTCAATCCGCTCCCCGTCTTACGACGGGGAGAAACTCGAAGAAAGCGTAACCACAGCCGTCAGAAGCGTGTTTCAATCCGCTCCCCGTCTTACGACGGGGAGAAACCACCTGGCTGAGGGAGCTCGTCTCGTCGACGACGAGTTTCAATCCGCTCCCCGTCTTACGACGGGGAGAAACGGGAGGGTCTTGGAAAAGACCGGGCCGAACTCCTGTTTCAATCCGCTCCCCGTCTTACGACGGGGAGAAACTTTCTTCAAAAGAGAAGGCGACGCAACGAAGCGAGTTTCAATCCGCTCCCCGTCTTACGACGGGGAGAAACCACTTTGGAGACCTTTACGACTGGCCGGGGGTGTGTTTCAATCCGCTCCCCGTCTTACGACGGGGAGAAACACGAATAGCCGCCTTCTTGTGTCCAGTGAATGGGTTTCAATCCGCTCCCCGTCTTACGACGGGGAGAAACGGGCGCGCTGTTTGGCTTCCAGGCGGACGGAGAAGTTTCAATCCGCTCCCCGTCTTACGACGGGGAGAAACCACTTTCAGCCGGGTCATGCCCCATGTAAAGGTGTTTCAATCCGCTCCCCGTCTTACGACGGGGAGAAACGCGAGGTCGCGGGCGCGGCGCTCAACAAGGTCATGTTTCAATCCGCTCCCCGTCTTACGACGGGGAGAAACCTTTGGCCGGGTGCGCCTTGAGATAGTCATGCAGTTTCAATCCGCTCCCCGTCTTACGACGGGGAGAAACCTCGCACAGTACGATACGCTCGGGCTGAAGGACCTGTTTCAATCCGCTCCCCGTCTTACGACGGGGAGAAACGGCGGGGACGATCACGACCACGGGAGGTGTGTGATGGTTTCAATCCGCTCCCCGTCTTACGACGGGGAGAAACCCAGCCAGGCAGCGAGACGGTGATTCGTATGCGCGTTTCAATCCGCTCCCCGTCTTACGACGGGGAGAAACAAATCCGGCAGACGGCGGAGGCAATGGGTGAGGAGTTTCAATCCGCTCCCCGTCTTACGACGGGGAGAAACGCTGCTCTATTCGCCGGACAGCGCCATCCTCAATGTTTCAATCCGCTCCCCGTCTTACGACGGGGAGAAACGGATGCAGCTCAATGACTACGGGCTGCTGCTGCAGTTTCAATCCGCTCCCCGTCTTACGACGGGGAGAAACGTGAGACCTGCGCCTTCGTGGCGGCGCATGTGCTGTTTCAATCCGCTCCCCGTCTTACGACGGGGAGAAACCACCACCTGCCCATCCAACAGCAGTGAAGCCCTGGGTTTCAATCCGCTCCCCGTCTTACGACGGGGAGAAACTCGCCCCAATACAAAAAGACCAACCAGGCAACGAGTTTCAATCCGCTCCCCGTCTTACGACGGGGAGAAACTGTTGCCTTGCAACTGCAACGGGGCACACAGGTTACACCCTTGAATCCGCGAACCGGGTCTCCCAAACCAAGCGTGTAGACTCGCTGCTACCGCAACGTTCACCAGAACTCCTTCGTGTTGAACGTGTTGCGGTAATGCGCGGACAGCCCCTATCGTTTCCATCACTTCCGGTTCGCGGAACGCTGACGACAGCTATACCACCAACGGTCCTTCCAAATCTATCGGTTTGCCCACCCCATAATGCTCTGTCTTGCGGCGAGCTTCTTCGTCCACAAAGTACAAGCGGACGCTGTCTTCCTCTTTCTCCATTTCCGCCAACAGCCGGTGGCGCAACATCGTCAGTTCTTTCTCTCCAACGAGGCACTCAAATACCGAGTACTGCACCCGCTGGCCGTAGTTTTGGCACACCTCGGCGACGCGCCGCAGGCGGCGCCTGCCTTCAAGCGTTTCCGTCCGAACATCGTACGTCACAAGCACCAGCATGTTTCAATCTGCACGTTACTTCAGCACGCACGGAGGATAGGCCGGCAGATCGCCGCGCAGGCATCGCGCCAACAACCTCGCCTGAAGAAACGGCAGTTCCGCCATCCGCACCGTCTGCTCAAGCGCCGGATGGGTGACCTCCTCCTGTTTACGCGCCTGGTAGGCCTCGACCACTGCGCGCCGCGTCGCATCGCTCATTTCAACCGCACCGCCATCCCGCTTCACAAACCCGACCGCGTCCACCTGTTTGCGGTTGATCAACGACAGCACGAGGCGATCGGCAATCAAGGGACGGAACTCCTCCATCAGGTCAAGCGCAAGCGAGGGGCGTCCGGGTCGGTCCTCGTGCAAAAATCCGACCGAAGGATCCAGGCCGACCACCGTCAGAGCCGCCACACAATCGTGCAACAGGAGCGCATAGACGAACGACAGGAGCGCGTTCACCGGATCAAGCGGCGGACGGCGGTTTCGCTGCTGC
>JGI1358J11329_10003661_pt1 | contig 11358 bp, 8 predicted proteins | sample Subgroupgradi54m_FD_11329 | JGI IMG/M metagenome (IMG submission 11329)
GTGTGCCATTCAACTGGGCCTCGGTCATCAGGTTGCCGACCACTTCCATGAATTTGCGGCGCGTCATGATGCCGGTCAGCGCATCTTCCGAAGCCAGGCGCTCCAGCGAAGCGTGCGAGTCTTCCATCGGCGACAGCACCGCGCGACGCAGCATGACGTTGAGCACCAGATAGACCACCGCGAAAACCAGCCCGGAACCGAACAGAAATTTGAGGAAGGTTTCTTGCGCCTCGTGCAGCGGCTGGCGCATCGGCACCGAAGTAATCTGGGCACCGACGATGTCCCCCAATTTCCAGCCAAAACCGTTTTGCGTGCCGTATTTGCGCAGCATGGCTGGCGGCGCGTGGGCCGGATCACCGTGGCAGGTCAGGCAGGCGGCATCGGTCACGATCAGCGGCCGGGCGTAGTGCACCATGGCTTCCTTGTCGGGCTGCTGGTGCTCAAAATAATATTCATCCGCCTTGGTCTGGCGAAAATACTCGACCACCTCGGCTTCCCATGGTTGTGCTTTATTGGCTGGATTTTGCGGATTGAGCGCGACTTCTCGATAGGTAAAACCGGGGTATTTCTGATGCAGCATTTGCATCAGCTGGCTGGCGGCAAACGACGGTACGCTTTCCTTGAAAAAAGCGTCCGGGTTCTGGTTCAGAATCGGCTTGATGTGCTCGTTGGTGTACTTGCGAATCGCCAGCGCCATTTCCATTTGCGTGCGGGTGACGCGCTGCAATTCCTCGAACGCCGATTTGCGCAGGGTGTGGTACATCAGCACGGCGCTGATCAGCAACATACCGATCACCGTGGACAGCAATACCAGATTGAATTTCAGTCTGAAGCTCATGTTTCTGTGGGTGGTCACTGCTGCAGGCGGTGACCTTGTTATCGTCTTGATCGTCTTGCGTTGAGTGAAATCCTGGCAGGCTGCCAGCCTCTGCCCCCGAGAGGAATCAACGGCAGCCAGCACGAAAACTTTAACAGACAGCGGCGACCGCTGTACAGCGCGCCGCATGCACAGCGTCGCGAATTTGCTGCGGATTGTTACAGGCTTGTGCCAGCGCGCCCGCATCGANGGAACGTGCCGCCGCCAGCGCCGTCAGCAGCCGGGTTTGCTGCGGATANTCGCATTGTTCCAGGCCCAGACGCCCGCGCGCGTCGCATAGACAGGCCTTGAGCAGATCGGNGAAACGTTCCGGTTTGCGCAGGGCGTCGCAACGCTCCAGCAGGCGCACCACGGCCGTCGCCGAAAACTCTTGCGAGGCGTGCACATTGCCATGTTCGCGCGCGGTCAGTAACGCCAGATCGCGTACCGCATTTGGAACTTTCAGTCGTTGACACAGTTTTTCCAGCAGCTTCACGCTGCGTTCTTCGTGGCCGATATGGCGCGGCAATATTTCGGCCGGGGTGGTGCCTTTGCCCAGATCGTGGGTCAGCGCGGCAAAACGAACCGGCAGGTCGAAGCCCTGACGCGCGGCGTAATCGACCACCATCATCACATGCACATAGGTGTCGATTTCCGGGTGGTAATCGGCGCGTTGCGGCACGCCATCCAGTGCTTCAAGCTCCGGCAGAATCCGCTCAAGAGCATCGCACTGGCGCAGGATGTCGAACATGCGCGACGGTTTTTGCTCCATCAGCCCGCGCGCCAATTCCTGCCAGACCCGTTCGGGCACCAGCGCATCCAGTTCACCGGCCTGGGCAATATCCTGTCCCAGCACCACCGTCTCCACTGCCACGGTGAAGTCGCCATAGCGTGCCGCAAAACGCGCCAGACGCAATACGCGCAGGGGGTCTTCAATAAACGCCGGGCTGACGTGACGGAGGATTCTTCTTTGCAGGTCGCGCGCGCCGTGGTACGGGTCGATCAACTCGCCCAATCTTCCATCGGACAAAACTTCACGCGCCATCGCATTGATGGTCAGATCGCGGCGCGCCAGATCCTGCTCCAGCGTGACATCGGGCGCCGCATGAAAAGCAAAACCCGTGTAACCCGGCCCCGTCTTGCGCTCGGTGCGCGCCAGCGCGTATTCGTCTTGCGTTTCCGGGTGGAGGAATACCGGGAAATCGGCGCCCACCGGCCGATAACCCAGGTCAAGCATCTGCTGCGGCGTCGCCCCGACAACCACGAAGTCGCGATCCTGGATCTGCGCTTCCGGCAGTCCCATCAAACTATCGCGCACACTGCCCCCGACGGCGTAGATTTTCATTTCGATTTCTGTTCTCACAAATGATCAAAGGCTGCAAGGCGGTTAACCACGGAGAACACAGGGAACACGGAGAGAGTCAAAAACAAAGTCCGATAAGCCTTTGTTTTTCTCCGTGCTCCCCGTGTTCTCCGTGGTAAATGCTTTTCGCCTTTACGGCAAGTCCGTGTTACCCGCATCTTTCGGGGCGATCACGCCCAGCCGTGCCTTGATTGATTGTGGTTTGCCTTCCCATAGCGCGGCGTAATCGACGGCGTTGGAGATCACTTGTTTGACGTAATCGCGCGTTTCAGTGAAGGGAATCGTTTCGGCGAAAATCGCGCCTTCGACCGGGCCGCTCAAGCTGGCGCGCCAGCTGCGCGAGCGGTGCGGGCCTGCGTTATAAGCAGCGGAGGCGAGCAGGGCCGATTGATCCAGATCATCAAGCACCATCTTGAAATAATGGGTGCCGAGCAGAATGTTGGTGTCGATTTCCTTCAAGTCACCGCGACGATAATTTTTCAGTCCCAGCTTCTGCGCGACCCAGTGTGCGGTACGCGGCATGATTTGCATCAAGCCGTGCGCGCCTGCCGACGACTGGGCCAGTTGGGCAAAGCGCGATTCCTGCCGAATCAGGCCGTAGATCATCGCGCTGTCCAGATTCAGGCGGGTTGCCTGTTCCTGCATCAGCGCCTGGTGCGGGCTGGGAAAGCGCAGCGCAAAATCGTGTTCGAGACGGGTGCGATCGGCGGCATTGATCGACCGGTCGAGGATGTCCTTGCGTCGCGCCAGCTCGGCGGCGGCCAGCAATTGACGGTCATTCATGCCACGCAGCCCCCAATTCCATTCGCGCTTGCCTTCCAGGATCAGGCCGAGCTGATAGAACGCCAGCGCGCGCTGAAAATGCGGGTTGCTGGCGGCGGCCTGCATTTCCTCTTCGGCCGGTGGTGCGGCGCGCGGCGGTGTGACAATCTGCAAGCCCAGCTCTTCCTGCGCCAACTTGCCGTAGAAGGTGTATTGCAAAGCCAATTGCATGAATTGCGCGCGCGCCTTCTCGGCCATCTGCGTGGCCATCTGCGCCGTTATCCCCGGGGTCTGACGGTGCGCCTGGTAGGCGCGGCCCAGCCAGTAGATCCAGGCTTGCTCGCGTTGCAGTGCCTGCGGCATGCGTTCGATCGCCAGGCGTACTTCTTTCCAGTCTTGTGCGCGCAGCGCGGCTCGCGCATGCCATTCGCACACGGCCTCGGAAAAAACCACCGGGACTTCGCTCTGTGCAGCAAACTGGTGCGCCTTGATAAACCAGGACAGGGCGGCCGGTTTCAATTCGCGTGCGCCCGACACGGCGATCTGGCCCCAGACGTGAGCCTGCTCCGCAGCGGTGAGCTGTTTGACCAGTGCTCCTTCGGCTTGGGTGGCGGCCCCGTCGGGGTTGGATGCGGCGATACGGATCAGGGCCAGCACCAGCAATTCATGATCGGTCGCATCGCGCAGCGTGCTGGGATGCTGGTTCAACCAGCGTGCGGCGTTTTTGCCGATCTGCTCGAGCGCCAGCAGCGCCGGTTCGGACAGATATTCAGCGGTGCGTTTTGCCGCCGAAAAATAATTGGCCTCGACCAGAACGCGCAAGCGTTGCCAAAGGTCGTCGCGTTTGAAGCGGCCGTCATTCACCAGCGCATCCGTGAGTGCGGTGCAACCCGGGCCGAGGGCGCGGCGCGCCAGCAATTGGGCGCGCGCCGGTTCGGTCACTGTATCGGCTTCCTGCGGATTGTTGTCGCGCCGCTCTTTCTCTTTCAGATAACCCGAGAGCAGGGTGTAGCAGGTCATTTCGCGTTCGTCGTTGAGCACCCAGAGTGTGCGCTGCGCATCGAAGGTCCCCCACTCGCCTGTCTCGCCCAGTTTGAGCAGCCAGTCACGACGCAACAGATCGGCGGCCAGGCTGCCGGGGTGCTGCTGCAACCAGGTGTCGATGTCGCGGTACAGCGCGGCGCGCTCGTCGTCGGGTAGATTGGTCAGACGCGTGCTGAGCGCCCAGTATTCGACATACTCGCGCAGGGGATGCTGCCTGCTTTGCTGCGCCAGTTCCTGCAACCGTTTGGCATCGGCGCTGGAACGCGCATTGGCGGCGAACAGTTGATGTGCGTGCAGTACCGCTTCGTCTTCATTCAAGACTGCGGCGGCGGTGCGCGCGGTGGCGTCTGCCATGCCTGCGGCCAGCGCAAGGCAGCAGTACCAAGATAGAAAAATTCTGGATGAAACGGTCGGGTACACTGTACTTGTCCTGTCTTTTTTGTCAGCATAGCATGCACCGATGAGCACAACGATGATGAATAAAATTCCCTTGCGTCAAGAATTGTTGCAACGGCGGCTGACTCTGCCGGCGGCGGAACGTGCGCAGGCGGAACTGGCGTTGGGCGAGTGGCTGCGCACCTGGTTCGCTGGCGCCGGAGCGCAATTGCAGTGCATCGGCGCCTATTGGCCGATTCGAGGCGAGCCCAATCTGCGCCCCTTGTGGTCGGCCCTGAGCGCAACGCGCACCCTTGCCTTGCCGGTCAGCGGCGCCCGTCAGCCGCTGCGTTTTTTGCGCTGGACGCCGGACCAACCGATGGAGCGTGACAACTACGGTATCACGGTGCCGCAGGGCAGCCCAGCCGTCCATCCCGATTGCCTGCTGATGCCAAGCCTGGGGTTTGATCGCCAGGGTTACCGGCTCGGTTATGGTGCAGGGTTTTACGACCGTACCCTGGCCTACTGGGCGCAGGAAGGTCTGCCGCGTCCAGTACTGATCGGCGTGAGTTTCGCCTGCGGTATCATCGACGCGCCGTTTCATCAGCCACATGACGTGCCGATGGATTGGTGTGTGACGGAACGAGGGATGCACGCAGTAGAGCCTTGAGCCCGGTAAAAAATCTCACCGCCAAGACGCCAAGAGCGCCAAGGAAAGACAAGATCTTTGTTTTTCCTTGGCGCTCTTGGCGTCTTGGCGGTTAAGGTTCTTTCTGGGGTTTTACTGCTGTGCCGCGTGCATGGCTTTCCACCAGGCGGCAAACGCATCACCGGGCAAAGCGCGGCTGAACCAGAAACCCTGCACCATATCGCAGCCGAGTTGACGCAGCAGCAGCAGGGTTTGTTCATCTTCCACGCCTTCGGCGACGGCTTTGAGATCGAAGTTGTGCGCCAGGTCGATCACCGAGCGCACGATCTGCACATCGCCCCGGCTGCGCAGCAGGTTGGCGATGAACAGGCGGTCGATTTTCAATTCGTTGAGCGGGAAGCGTTGCAGATAGGCGAGCGAGGAATAGCCGGTGCCGAAATCGTCGATCGACAGGCGCACATCGAGCGCCTTGAGCGTTTGCAGCATCTGGATCGAATGGTCGATGTCGTGAATGATCGAGCTTTCCGTTACTTCAAAGGTGAGCCGTTCGGGCGATACGCCCCAGGCTTGCAAGGCTTGCCAGACCAGATCGGGCAGATGGTTGTCGCTCAGCATGCGCGCCGACAGGTTGACGCTGATGCTGATGTCGATGCCGTGTTGCACGAAGCCGGCAATCTCGCGCAATACCGTATTCAGCACGAACTGCGTCAGTCCACGTGTCAGGCCGCTGTTTTCCGCGATCTCCGCAATCAGCGCCGGTGAGACTGCGCGGCCATCGGCCCGGGTCCAGCGCACCAGTGCTTCGGCAGAATGACAGCGCCCGTTGCGCAAGTCGATCTGCGGCTGATAGTGCACATGCAGCGCATTGGCTTGCAGCGCCTGCCGCAGTTCGATTTCGAGCATGCTGCTGTGGCGGGCCTGCTCACCGGTACTGGGCTGGTACAGGGCGTAACTCATTTCCGTGCGCCGCGCTTCCTGCAAGGCAAAGTCGGCGGTTTCAATCAGTTCCTGCGCTTCCAGCGCGTGATCGGGATAGCAGGCGATGCCGATGCTGGGGCGCATATGCACGGTGCTGCCTTCCACCATGAAATCGACTTCCAGAAATTTCAGCAGCTTGGTCGCCGTGACCACGGCCACGGTCGGCGATGGCAGCGAGGGCAACGCCAGCCAGATGCAATCGGGCGCGACCCAGGTGTAACGGTCAATCGGACGCAGCACGCTTTCCATGCGCTGACGCACGTTGTGTGACACCTTGCGCGCCCGCGGTGCATCGGCGGACGCCAGCAGGCGGTCGCTGCGGCGCAGATCGAGCATCATCAAGGCGGTGTTGCGTGTGGTGTCGCCTTCCTGGATCTGCTGATCGAGGAAGGTCAGGAATTCGGCGGCGCCCAGTTCAATCGGGGCGGCGATTTCGGAGCGTGGGGCGCCCAGGGCGCTTGGTGAAGCAGTCGGTGTCATTGCAGCGGGCCGGTGTTCGGGTGCGGGCCATCATACAAGCAATCGGAAGGCAGGATGGGGACGCACGGCGTGATGAAGCCAGTGTAGTACGTAATATTGCTGGTGTGGAGTCTAGAAATACAACCCGATGCGGGTTCGAGGGGGGGTTAGTCGTTTTTTTGCTGCACGGTATTTTGATCCAGATGCGCGTCGCGCAGATTCAGGCCATAGGCGCCGGCGGACAAGCCGCGCACGATGCGCAAGGATTCCGGTGCGGCATCGTTTTGCTGTTGCAGATTTGCTTCGCGCGGTTGCGGCAGGACGGTTTTGTCGGGCCCAGTCAGGATCAGCACACGCGGTTGCAGGCGATGTACCTTGTTGTGGGCGATGATGGTGGCGACTTCACCGGAGCTCAGTTCCACCAGCGAGCCGACGGGAAACACGCCGATCGCCAGCGCAAACTGTTCCACCAGCGTTGCATGAAAATGGCTGCCGCTCCACTGATACAGCGCCAGCAAGCCATCGTGCGGCGACATTGCAGCGGCATAGGGGCGCGTGCTGGTGATCGCGGCAAAGGTGTCGGCGATCGCGGCCATGCGTCCGTACAGGCTGATCTGGCTGGTGCGCAAACCACAGGGATACCCTTGACCGTTTTCGCGTTCGTGGTGCTGGGCGATGCCGCGCTCGACTTCTTCGGCGAGGGTGCCGCGCGTGGACAGTTCCTGCAAGCCGAGATGGACGTGTTGCTTGATCACGGCGAACTCGGCCGTGGTCAGCTGCCCGGGCTTTTCCAGTAATTCGCGCGGTATGCGCAATTTACCGACATCGAGCAGCAGTCCGATGGTGCCCAGATGTTGCATCTGTTCTTTGGGAAATCCCAGGTAGCGTCCCAGCGTCAGCATGTACACCGCGACGCGAATGCTGTGCCCGTATGTTTGCGCGCTTTGCTTGCGGATGCGCGACAACCACAACAAGGCATCCGGATTGCGGATCACGCTATCCACCATTTCGGTAATCACTTCATTGACCGCAGACAACCCCAGCGGCACGCCTGCCTGCACATCCGTCAGCAGCATGTCAACGATCTGCCGGGTTTGCGCATAGACCCGCCGCGCATCGTGCAACTCGCGCTCCACCGATTGCAGATCGGGGTGAAAGGTGAGGCGAATATGACTGGGTAATTCCAGCGATTGCGCCAGTTTTTCCGTGTCTTGCTCGATACGCAGCCCGAGTTCCGGCGCTCCCGGTGGNGCGGATGTGCCAAGAAAATTCCTGAAAATGCGTTGAATCAGCGAGGGCGAGCGTGAATAATCAGGCAGCGACAGTGCCGCCTTCATCTGTTCAAAGCGCGTACTGGCAACGTTTTGCTGTGCGCGCAGCGCCGTTGTGGCGGCGGCTGGATCAGGTTTTTTGTCAGTGGGAGTTTTGCGCGCGGGCACTTCCGGCACATTCCACGGCGCGTCGTTGCCCGGGGCCAGATAACGCACCGCCAGCGGGCCCGCCGCACGGTGCGGGTCGATATAAACAAACGTGCAGTACTGCCGCATCTGCGCCAGATCCTGTGGCGTCTCCATCAGCAAGCCCTGCATAGCGAAGGGCGTGTCCAGCCAGGGGCGATCCAGCTCCGCGACAAACATGCCGATCTGCAAGGCGTCAACCGGAATCGGCTGGTAGTGTTGCGACGATGGAGTGGAACTGGATGAATCCAAGCTGATCACTAGTCTGTGAGTGTTATAGACCGAGGCGCTCCCATATGCTGCGCGTTACCTGGGCCTGATTCAGGGTATAGAAATGCAATCCCGGTGCGCCACCGTCCAGCAGTTGCTGGCACAGGCCAGTGACTACATCGAGACCGAAGGCGCGGATAGAAGCCATATCGTCACCAAAACCGGCCAGCTTGAGCCGAATCCAGCGCGGTACTTCGGCGCCGCAAGCATCGGAGAAGCGTAGCAGTTGCGTGGTATTGGTAATTGGCATGATGCCCGGCACGATCGGGATCGAAACACCGCGCGCCTGCACTGCTTCGACGAAACGGAAATAGGCATCGGCATTGTAGAAATACTGGGTGATGGCTGAATTCGCACCTGCCTGCGCTTTGCGCACAAAATTATCCAGATCGTCGGCGGGAGATTTCGCCTGCGGATGATATTCGGGATAGGCCGCCACCTCGATATTGAACCAGTCGCCGGTTTCATTGCGAATGAATTCCACCAGTTCGTTAGCATAGCGAAATGCGCCGATCTCGCTGCCCATGCCCGACGGCAGATCGCCGCGCAATGCCACCAGATGGCGAATGCCATTCTGTTTATATTGATTCAGGATGGCACGGATGTTTTCCGGGCTGGAACCGACACAGGACAAATGCGGTGCGGCATCGAAGCCCGCTTGCTGGATTTCCAGCACAGTTTCCAGAGTGCGATCACGCGTCGAGCCCCCGGCGCCAAAGGTCACCGAAAAAAACTTCGGTTTGAGCTCGGCCAGCGCATCGCGCACGATGCGCAATTTCTCCTGACCCTCGGTGGTCTTGGGCGGAAAAAATTCAAAGCTGAAAGTGCGCGACATGGATTTGCTTTCATTCAAAAAATCAAAAACGATCAACCGCCAAGGCGCCAAGAAAACCCGCAAACCATCAAACCCTCGGCACTTCCTTGGCGCCTTGGCGGTTAAAGGATTTTGGCTAGTCGTTCGACGCCCGCTGCGGACGGCCACGCAATAGCGAAGCCAGCGCCCAGGAAAAAACGCTGTACAGGATCGCGCCCAGCAAGCCAGACCAGAAATCGGTGACGACAAAACTCTTCAGCACCGAACCGACAAACCAGAACAGCAAGCCGTTGATGACGAAGATGAACAGGCCCAGCGTCAACAGTGTTACCGGCAAGGTCAGCAACACCAGCAGCGGACGAATCAGTGCATTGGCCAACCCGAGAATCACCACCGCGAACATCGCCGCGCCGAAGCCTTCGACGTGTACGCCGGGGACGAAATACGCCACCGCGAACAGCGCCACCGCATTGAGCAACCATAACAGCAGAATTTTCATAGTGAACTCCTGTCGGCAGCAGCGTCGTTCCCACTCCGCCAACTGCCGACTGCAACTGGCGACCAATTTAATACCGGTAATGCGCCGATTTGTACGGGCCTTCCTGCGGCACGCTGATGTACTTGGCCTGTTCCTCGGTCAGCGTAGTCAGCTGCGCGTTCAGTTTTTTCAATTGCAGACGCGCGACTTTCTCGTCCAGATGCTTGGGCAGCACATAGACCTGACCCTTGTCGTAGGAATCGTTATGTGCCCACAGTTCGATCTGCGCAATCGTCTGGTTGGCAAACGACGAACTCATCACATAGCTCGGGTGGCCGGTACCACAACCGAGGTTGACCAAGCGACCCTGAGCCAGCAGGATGATGCGCTTGCCATCGGGGAAAATGATGTGGTCCACCTGCGGCTTGATTTCCTCGGTCTGATATTGGCTCAACGAGGCGACATCAATCTCGTTATCGAAGTGGCCGATGTTGCAGACGATCGCCTGGTCTTTCATCTTGGCCATGTGGTCGTGCGTGATGACGTGATAGTTGCCAGTCGCGGTGACGAAAATGTCGGCCTTGTCAGCCGCATAATCCATCGTCACCACCCGGTAGCCTTCCATCGCCGCCTGCAACGCGCAGATTGGATCAATCTCGGTCACCCACACCTGCGCCGACAATGCGCGCAACGCCTGCGCCGAACCCTTGCCCACATCGCCGTAACCCGCGACCACGGCTACCTTGCCCGCCACCATCACATCGGTGGCGCGCTTGATGCCATCGACCAGCGATTCGCGGCAGCCGTAGAGGTTGTCGAATTTGGATTTGGTGACGGAATCGTTGACGTTGATCGCCGGGAAGGCCAAATCACCGCGTGCCGACATTTGATACAGGCGATGCACGCCGGTGGTCGTCTCTTCGGTCACACCTTTGATCTGCGGCAGACGTTTGGAATACCAGGTGGCATCTTTCGCCAGCGTTTCCTTGATCGCGGCGAACAGACATTCCTCTTCTTCGCTGCCCGGCGTGCCCAGCACGGAGATATCCTTTTCAGCTTTGACACCCAGATGCAGCAGCAAGGTCGCATCGCCGCCATCATCCAGAATCATGTTGGAGTACTGCGGCCCCTGAGCACCATCCGCCCATTCAAAGATACGGTGGGTGTAATCCCAATACTCTTTCAATGACTCGCCCTTGTAGGCAAACACCGGCGTACCAGTAGCAGCAATCGCGGCGGCCGCATGATCCTGCGTCGAGAAAATATTGCACGACGCCCAGCGCACCTGCGCGCCCAGTGCTTGCAGCGTTTCGATCAGCACAGCGGTTTGAATCGTCATGTGCAGCGAACCGGTAATGCGCGCGCCCTTGAGCGGCTGGCTGGCGGCAAACTCTTCGCGAATCGCCATCAACCCCGGCATTTCGGTTTCGGCAATCTTGATCTCTTTGCGGCCCCAATCGGCCAGACCCAGATCGGCCACATGGAAGTCCTTGAATTCGGATTTGATTACAGCACTCATCTTTCACTCCTGAAAAATTGATTGAGAGAAAGACTGGCGGAGGGAGAAGAAGACAGAACCATACTCACCCATTCCAACACAGTCGGGTGAGCGCAGTTCAATTCGGATTCCGAGCCTGGGGTGGTATCAACAGATACCGCCTCGCAGCGCTCCTCGGACGGGCGCATTTTAGCGCAGATGTCAGGGCAGGCCAAGGCCTTGGCGACAGGCCTGGGCGGCAATAGAAGTGTCCCCGCCTAGGAGGCTGTCGGACTTAAAGGAATCGGCTGCAAAATGTGCTGGCCGGTGCATATTTCCCCGCTTTCCTGCGCCAATAGGAAAAACTATTGGCTTG
>JGI1358J11329_10003663_pt1 | contig 11352 bp, 10 predicted proteins | sample Subgroupgradi54m_FD_11329 | JGI IMG/M metagenome (IMG submission 11329)
GCTCTGTCCGTGCGGCCGGCATGAGGTGGCGACGCCCCGCGGATGACGCGGCTGCGTAGCTGGGTCGCACTGGCGATGGTGGCGCTGTGCGCCCACGCCGCGTCGGCCGACGACCCTAGCTTCGTCGCGCGGCAGTTCGAGCAGCTGCGGCTGTGGCAACGGGTGCAGGGCCGGGCGCAGCAGTTGTTTCAGGAAGGCCGGTTCGTCGAGGGCGTCATCGCGGCCGAAGAGTCGCTGAAGCTCGCCGAGCAAGCGTTTGAGCCGGATGATCAGCGCGTGATCGAGACGCTGGCTTTGCTGGCCGCCTACTATCGGCAGCAAGGGCGCACCGACGCGGCGGACGCGCTCGACGGGCGCATCCTGACGTCGCAGCGCCAGGTGCAGCTGGAGCGCCATCTGGGGTTTCCGATGGTGTGGCGCTACGGCAGCGTCGACGGGGAGTGGCCGGACTGCCGGCATGTCGTGTTCCGGTTCGTCGACTTTCCGGGCCACGTGCTCGGCATCTATTCGAAAGACCTCGGGCAGTATCTCGAATCCCTTGGGACCAATCAGGTGTTCCTCCAATTCGATGTCGCCTATGATCCGAACGGACAGCTCAAGCGGTATCGCCTCGCGCAGATCGGCGATCTGACGCAATGGCACAGCGAGTTTCAGTACGCCGGCGCGGAATATTACGGCGGAGCGTCGCCCTGGACGCTGCCCACTCCGCAAGGGCCTCCCGACGATGCGGCCGATGACACCGCGCCGGCCGTCTCGTCGGACGCCAGCCTGCCTCCGCGCGCCAACTGACGCCATCTCGTCTCCTGCCGATGCCTGATCCAACGCGCCGTATCAACCTCGATTACGCTGGCGGCACGCCGCTGCTGCCCGAAGTGCAACAGGTGATGGCCCCATGGCTGGACCGCGTCGGCAACCCGTCGTCGCTGCACGCCGCGGGGCGTGAGGCTAAGCGCGCGCTGGAGTGGGCGCGGCAGCAGACCGCGCAGCTGATCGGCGCCGCGCCGGACGAAATCTGCTTCACGTCGTGCGGCAGCGAATCCAACGCGTGGGCGATCAAAGGGCTGTTGCAGGCCAACGCGCGGCAAGGCCGCCATCTGATCGTCTCGGCGATCGAGCATCCGTCGGTGCTGCTGACGGCCCGGCGGCTTGAGCGCGACGGCTGGGACGTGGCGTACCTGCCGGTCACGCCCGAGGGATTGGTGGAGCCATCGACGCTCAAAGACGCGCTGAAACCCGAGACGGCGCTGGTCTCGATCATGCATGCCAACGGCGAGATCGGCACCATCCAGCCGATTACGGAACTTGCGGCCATCGCGCGCGAGGCGGGAGCGCTGTTTCACACCGATGCCGTCGCCTCGGTCGGCCACTGGCCCGTCACCGCCCGCGCGTGGCGCGTCGATGCGCTGAGTCTGGCGGCGAACCAATTCTACGGACCGGCGGGTGCTGCGGCGCTGTACGTGCGCGAGGGCGCGCGGATCCTGCCGTTGATCGATGGTGGCGGGCAAGAGACCGGCGCCCGTTCAGGGACCGAAGCCTTGCTGCCGCTGATCGGGATGGGCCGCGCCGCCGAACTGGCCCGCGAGCGCTTGAGCGAGCGCATCGCGCAGACAAACCGTTTGCGCGATCGACTGAAGGATGGCATCATGGGTCGCGCCGAATCGCTCCGCCTCAACGGCTCCTGGACCGCTCGGCTCCCGCACAATCTGCACGTGTGCGTCACCGGCGTCAGCAGCGAGTCGCTGGTGTTGGGCCTGGACCAAGCGGGCCTCGCGGTGGGGATCGGCTCGGCCTGCAACTCGAAAGCGATGCGGCCGTCGCATGTGCTCAAGGCGATCGGCCTGACCGAGGCGCAGGCGCAAGGCGCGCTGCTGTTGACCGTCGGCGAGCCGACGACCGAGGCGGAGATCGACCAAGCGCTTGAGCGGCTCCCGGACGTCGTCGCGAAGCTGCGGGCGGTGACCGCGTTGACGATGGCGCGCAGGTGAGGTTCAAGGAGGACCGATGAAGTACGTGGTCGTGCTGCCGGACGGCGTCGCGGACGTGCCGATCGAGGAATTGGGCAACAAGACGCCGTTGGACGTCGCCAAGCATCCGAACATGGACTGGATTGCCGCCAATGGCATCACCGGATTGTCCGCGACGATTCCCTCGGGCTTCAAGCCCGGCTCCGACGTCGGCTGCATGAGCGTCTTTGGCTACGATCCTCGCAAGTACTACACCGGCCGCGCGCCGCTCGAAGCGGCGGCACAATCGATTCCGCTGAAACCCGACGACGTCGCGTTCCGCTGCAACACCGTCACCGTTGACCACGGCGTCCTCGCCGACTATTCGGCCGGCCACATCGAGACGTCCGATTCCACCATCCTGATTAAAGCCATCAACGAGCGCCTCGCTAAGCATGGGATGACCTTTTATCCTGGCGTCAGCTACCGCCACCTCGCGGTGATCCCGGGCAAAGACTACGCGAAGACCCAGTGCACTCCGCCGCACGACATCTCGGGCAAGCCAATCCAGCCGCATTTGCCGACGGGGCCCGGCTCCGAGCTGGTGCGCCGGGTGATGGAGGAATCGGTCGAGGTGCTGCGGCAGCATCCGATCAACGCCAACCGCCTGGCGATGGGCAAGTCTCCGGCGACGATGCTGTGGTTTTGGGGCCAGGGCACGGCCGCGTCGTTTCCGTCGTTTCAAAAAACCTATGGCCTCAAGGGCGGCTGCATCAGCGCGGTCGACATCGTCCGCGGTCTCGGCCGGCTGGTCAGCCTCGACATCATCCCCGTGCCGGGCATCACCGGCTACTTCGACACCAACTACCGCGGCAAAGGCGAGTACGCGTTGAAGGCGCTTGAGGACCACGATTTCGTCCTGGTGCACGTCGAGCCGACGGATGAAGCGGGCCACATGGGCGACGTGCAGAAGAAGATTCAGGCGATTGAGGACACCGACAAGCTCGTCGTCGGCACGATCCTCGAGGGTCTTAAGCGGCGCACCGAGCCGTTCGCGATCATGGTCGTGCCGGATCACCCCACCAGCACAAAGCTCAAGACGCACATTCCCGATCCCGTGCCGTTTGCGATTTACGTCAGCGGCGGACCGAAGGGCGCCGTCACCGCGTACACCGAGTCCGCCGCCGCGCGATCCGGTAAACGATTCGACGAAGGCTACCAATTAATGGCGTTCTTCTTGAACCAAGGCAAGCAGTAAGCAATAAGCAGTAAGCAGTAAGAGGGCTCGCGACGCTCATCGTACTTACTGCTTAGAGCTGACGAGCGCGATCGACGTGCGAAGCGAGCGCGAATGACATGAGGAGCACATGCGCGTAGAAGTAAAATCAGGCAAGGTAGCTCAGGCGCACGACGGCGTGCAGGTGTTGGCGGCGCTGGAAGGCGAGCGTCGGCCGGAGCGTCTGATGCCGTCGAGCGCGGGCAGCGCGGTGCAGCAACTCGTCAGCGAGTCCGGGTTTCTCGGCGGGCTCAATGACACGCTGTGGCTGCCGTACGCCGGACGGTGGCTGCTGCTGGTCGGTTTGGGCAAAGAGAAGGATCTATCCGTCGATCGCGTGCGCCAGTTCGCCGCGACCGCCGCAAGAACCGCGCGCGGCCGAGGCTTTAAGCGCGTCACCCTGCAGGCGTTGACCGACAAGCCGTTGTCGCCGGACCAGGCGGGCCAGGCCATGGCCGAAGGCGCGTGGCTTGGTCTCTATCGATACGATCAGCTGCGGCAGGTGCCTCAGGCCGACCAAGACAAGCGCATCGAGGTGCTGACGCTGCTGGTCGAACGGCCGACGGAGCTGGACGCAGTCAAGCGAGGCGCCTCCAAAGGCGAGGCGGTGGCACAGGCCGCGATGCTCGCGCGCGATCTGGTCAACGGCCCGTCGAACCTCGTCACTCCGACCTATCTCGCCAATCAAGCCAAGGCGCTCGCCAAAGCGCTGGGCCTCACGTGCGAGGTGACGCCGTTTGCCAAACTCAAGCGCCAGGGCTTCGGCGGCCTCGTCGGCGTCGCGCAGGGCAGCCCGCATCCCGCGCAGTTCATCGTCCTCGAGTACGCGCCTGCCAAGCCAAAGGCGACCATCGCGCTCTGTGGCAAGGGAATCACGTTCGACTCGGGCGGCATCAGCCTGAAGCCGGCCGAGAAAATGGAGCAGATGAAGTACGACATGTCGGGCGCGGCGGCGGTGCTGGGCGCGATCAAGGCGGCGTCGACGCTGAAGCTGCCCGTGCACGTCATCGGCATTATCGCGGCGACTGAGAACCTGCCCTCGGGCACGGCGCAGAAGCCGGGCGACGTCCTCAAGACGCTCTCGGGCAAGACCGTTGAGGTGATCAACACCGACGCGGAGGGGCGGCTCGTGCTGGCCGACTGCCTCCACTACGCCAAGCGGTTTCAGCCCGATTGCACCATCGACTTGGCCACGCTCACCGGCGCCTGCGTCATCGCGCTGGGCGGCGAAGCGATCGGCCTGTTTTCTCGCGATGAGCGGCTGGCGCAGCGGATCGCGCAGGCCGGCGAGGCGACGCGCGAGCGCGTGTGGCGCCTGCCGCTGTGGGATGAGTACGCGTGGCTGATCAAGTCCGACATCGCGGATCTAAAGAATACCGGCGGCCGCGAAGCGGGCGCGTCCACGGCGGCGAAGTTTCTCGAGGATTTTGCCGAGGGCATGACCTGGGCGCACCTCGACATCGCCGGCACCGCCTGGACCGAGCGCGACAAGCCGTACGTCCCGAAGGGCGCGGTCGGCATCGGCGTCCGCCTGCTTGTGGAGTTGATGGAACAGTGGAGGTAGTTCGATTCACGAACCACGAACCACGACGCGTCGTGGATCGTGAATCGTGCATCGGGGAGATTTCGCGATGGCGCACACGAATGATGCACAAGATGATTTGCACCGGCTCCGGCAATCGCTTGAAATTCCGCCCAGCCGCGAATGGGAAGCGACCGTGCGGCTGATGCTGCGGCTGATCGGCGAGGATCCCAATCGGGCTGGGCTCCGGCGCACGCCGCTGCGCGTGAAGCAGGCGATGCGGTTTCTCACGTCGGGCTATCGGCAGAACCCGGCGCAGTTTTTCCGGCGGTCGGTGGGCGACGCCAAGAGCGACGAGATGGTGATCGTCAAGAACATCGACTTCTACTCGATCTGCGAACATCACATGCTGCCGTTTTTCGGCAAGTGCCATCTGGCGTATCTGCCAGACAAGAAAATCGTCGGCTTGAGCAAGATCCCGCGCCTGGTCGATCTGTTCGCGCGGCGGCTGCAGGTGCAGGAGCGGCTGACCGCGCAAATCACCGAGGCGTTCACCCAGCACGTGCAGCCGCGCGGGGTGGGGTGCGTGATGGAAGCGCAGCACCTGTGCCTGATGATGCGCGGCGTGCAGAAGCAAAACACCAAAGCGATCACCAGCTCGATGAACGGCCTGTTTCGGACCAGCGAAAAGACGCGTGGCGAATTCCTCTCGCTGATCCGCTCCGACCTGTGAAAGACGGACGCGTCGTGACTCGTGATTTGTGGATCGTGCAGCGCATCCTCGACAGGCATGATTCCGATTGAAATCCGCCATCAGATATCTATGGAAGGAGATTGAGGTGTTTTTACGATTCACGAAGCGCGAATCACGATTCACGAAACCTCTGATCGGCGCTGTCTGCGGCGTCGTGCTGGCAACACTTGCCGCTTCCACGGCATGCGCCGAAGCGCCGCGCGTCGGCGTGCTGGTCATCGCCCACGGTGGCACGAACCAATGGGACGGCACCGTGCGTAAAACGGTCAAGCAAGCGCGTCTCAAGCATCCGACCGAAGTCGCCTTGGGCATGGGCATGCACGACCAAGAGGTTCGAACGCTGCAGCAGGCGGTGGATCGGCTGCAGCGCAAGGGCGTGAGGCGGATCGTCGTCGTGCCCTTGTTCGTCTCGTCTCACTCTGAAGTGTTTCGACAGTTCGAATATCTGTTCGGCTTGCGCGACCAGGCCGAGTGGCCGCAGGTCAAGCCGCTGCGCCTTGAAGTGCCCATCGTCATGGGCCGCGCGTTGGATGACCATCAGCTAGTCGGCGAGGTGCTGCTGGATCGCGCCAAGCATGTCAGCCGCTCGCCGGCCGATGAAGTCGTCGTCCTTCTCGCGCACGGTCCGACCGGCGATCAAGACAACGCCGAGTGGATCCAGCGCATGGAGCGCTTGGGCGCGTACGTGAAGGCGCAGGGCGGCTTCCGGGACGTGCTGACCATGACGTTCCGAGACGACGCGGCCAAGGGTGTGCGTGATGAGGCGATCCGCCGGCTGCGGCAGGCGATCCAGGAGCGCGCGGCGACGGCGCGGGTGCTGGTGGTGCCGATCTTGCTGGCCCGGGGCGGCGTCGAGGAGAAGGTGCCGAAGATGCTCGCCGGGTTGTCGTACGAATACTCCGGCCAGACTCTGCTGCCTGACCCCAGGCTGGCCGAATGGATCGCTCAGGAGGCCACTTCGCTCGCGCAGACGGCCGCGGCGCCGCCGCAGTCCGCCGAGGCGGTCGACGCCTCACCGATGAGCGACGCGGTCAGTGGCGCGGCCCAAGAGGCTGTGGTAAAATAACCCGGTTTTGAGGAGCCTACACAGCATGTCGAGCCACGGAACCAACGGACGCACGCCCTCCGGCACCCAGCTTGCCTCCGCCCGTCAAGGCCTGGTCACCGAGGCGATGAAGCGGGTGGCCGAGCGCGAGGGGCTGGAGCCCGAGCTCATTCGGCGCGAGGTCGCTCGCGGCCGCCTGATCATCCCCGCCAACATGCATCACACCGCCTTGGACCCCATGGGGATCGGGCTGGCCTGCACGGTCAAGATCAACGCCAACCTCGGCAACTCGGCCGTCAGCTCCAACGAGAAGGAAGAGATTGAAAAGCTCCACATGGCGGTCCACTATGGCGCGGACACCGTCATGGACCTGTCCACCGGCGGCGACATTCCCCAGATCCGCCAGGCGATCATCGACGCAAGCCCGGTCCCGATCGGCACCGTGCCGATCTACGAGGCGCTGACCCGGGTCCGGCGCGTCGAGGACCTCACGCCGCGGATCATGCTCGAGGTGATCCGTGAGCAGGCGGAGCAGGGCGTCGACTACATGACGATCCATGCGGGCATTCTCATGGAGTATCTGCCGCTGGTGAAGAACCGGATCACTGGCATCGTCAGCCGCGGCGGCAGCATCCTGGCGCAGTGGATGTCCGCCCATCGCGCGCAGAATCCTCTGTACGAATGTTTTGACGAGATCAGCGACATCTTGCGCGAGCACGACGTGTCCTATAGCCTCGGCGATAGTTTGCGCCCCGGCTGTCTGGCGGATGCGTCCGACGCCGCGCAGTTGGCCGAGCTCAAGACCTTGGGCGAGCTGACGCAGCGAGCCTGGGACCGCGACGTCCAGGTGATGATCGAGGGGCCTGGGCACGTGCCGATGGACCAGCTGGAAATGAACGTCCGCTTGCAGCAGCGCTATTGCCACGAGGCGCCGTTTTACACGCTGGGCCCGCTGGTGACCGACGTGGCGCCGGGCTACGATCACATCACGTCGGCGATCGGCGCGGCCATGGTGGGGTGGTACGGCTCGAGCCTGCTGTGCTACGTCACGCCGAAGGAGCACCTCGGCCTGCCCAACGAAGCGGACGTGCGCAACGGCGTGATCGCCTACAAGATCGCGGCGCATGCGGCGGATGTGGCCCGCGGCCGCCGGGGTGCTCGATCGCGCGACGACGAGCTGTCCCACGCTCGATTCAGCTTTGATTGGAACCGGCAGTTCGAGCTCTCCCTGGACCCGGAGACGGCCCGCAAGATGCACGACGAAACCCTGCCGGATGGCTTCTATAAGGAAGCGAAGTTCTGCTCGATGTGCGGTCCGAAGTTCTGTTCGATGCGGATTACCCAAACAGCGAAGTTGTCCGAGGCGGTTGTCGAAAAGACGCAGGAGGCCTAAGGAGCGATGGATGTCCAGAAGCGGCTGGCAAAGCACCTGACGCAGCTCAACAAGGCAATCCGACGCTTGGTCGCCAAGTCCACCGAGTTTGAAGACCTGCGCAAGCTTCTGCGCGAGGGTCAGGTCGAGCTGGCCATTTATGTGGTGCCGATTATCGATGGCAAAGCGCCCGGCGATGAGCTGCGCTTTGAGTTGACCGACGACGATCGTAAGTTCCTTCGGAAAGCGGGTATCAAGTTTTGACATTCGCCGCGCCTGGTATTCGAGGCGTCGGCACGGAGCCGGCCCGCGTTCCCGGTGGCCGGTGAGTTTGCGTGCCTTGCCTTCCGTGGAGTAGTCCCCTCCGCACCGCATCGGAACGCTCTTAACGCTGGGCTGGTGCAAGTGTGCATACGAGGGACGCGGAAGAGGCGGGGATGCGGGGCGACAGACACAGCCACCGCACGCCATGGAGCGAGATTGACGCAATCCTCTCAAGAGGAGTCTAACGGGGTGAGCACATGAGTGACATGCGTGCGGATCTTTCCGTCTGGGTAGGAGGCGCCGCCGGCGACGGGATTGCGTCGTCGGGCGAGTCATTCGTCAAGGCGTGCGCCAGAACCGGCTATCATGTGTTCGCCTACAACAGCTATCAGTCGGTGATCCGAGGCGGCCATGTGTGCATGCACGTCCGGGTCGGCCAGCAGAAGGTCTACACGCAAGGCGAGGATCTGCACTATCTGCTGGCCCTGAACCAGGACACCGTCGCCCGCTACGGCAAGCGCGTCCAAAAGGGCGGGGCGGTCCTGTACAATCGGGACAAGTTTGAGGTGAAGCCCGAGCAGGTCGCGCCCGGCGTGCAGGCGATCGGCTTGCCCGTGATGGAGTTGGTCGGCAACCAGCTGATGCAGAACATCGCGCTGATGGGCGCGCTGTTTGCGCTGCTGGGCCTGGACCCGGCGCAGTTCAAGGGGCTGATCAAGGAGCGCTTCGGCAAGAAAGGCGAGCAGATCGTCGCCACGAACATCGCCGCGTTCGACAAGGGCGCGGAGTTTGCCAAGGCCAACGCCAAGCTCGAGACGATCCGCATCGGCAAGTCCGACGGCAAGCGGCGGCTGGTGGCCAGCGGCAACTCGCTCATCGGCTTCGGCGCGATCGCCGCGGGCTGCAAGTTTTACGCGGCCTACCCGATGACGCCAGCGTCATCGATCCTCCACTATCTCGTGAAGCAAGGCGTGCGCGCGGGGATGCTCGTCAAGCAGGCCGAGGACGAGATTGCCGTCATCAACATGGCCATCGGCGCCGGCCATGCCGGCGTGCGGTCGATGTGCGGCACCTCGGGCGGCGGCTTCGCGCTGATGACCGAAGCGATCGGCGAGGCCGCGATGACCGAAACCCCGGTCGTCATCGCCGAGGTCCAGCGCGGCGGCCCCTCGACGGGGCTGCCGACCAAGACCGAGCAGGCCGACCTATTCCAGTTGCTTGGCTCCTCGCAAGGCGACTTCCCGAAAGTGATCCTTGCGCCCCGCTCCCTCGCCGAATGCTACACGATGACGATTGAAGCCTTTAACCTCGCCGAACGCTACCAAGTGCCGGTCCTGGTCACCTCCGACCTCTACCTCTCCGAGCGCAACGAAACGCTCGACGGCTTGGACATCACCCACGTGAAGATCGACCGCGGCCAAGCGGTCAGCGAGGTCAATGGCGCGCCCTATCGCCGCTTCAAGCTCACGCCCAACGGCGTGTCGCCGCGCGTCGTGCCGGGCACGCCCGGCGCGACCTACGTGGCGGCGACCGACGAGCACGACGAAGACGGCGTGGTCATCAGCGACGTGTTCACCAACCCGGCGGTCCGCGTCAAGATGATGGACAAGCGGATGCGCAAGATGGACTTCATCGCCAAGGAGCTGCCGGACCCGGAGCTTGAGGGGCCGGCTGACGCGCCGCTGACGCTGGTCGGCTGGGGCTCGACGCACGCGGTGTTGACCGAGGCGCGCGAGGCGCTCCAGAAGGAAGGCATCGCGGTCAACGTGTTCGCGCCGCGCTACCTGTGCCCGTTCAAGGCCGAGGCCGCCAAGAAGCTCCTCGAGCGCGCGAAGATGACGCTGGCGGTGGAGGCGAACTACACGGGACAGATCGCCAAGCTGATCCGCATGGAAACGGGCGTGACCATCCAGCACCACCTGCACAAGTACGACGGCGAGCCGTTTGAGCCGGGCCAGGTGATCAGCCACATCAAGCAGTTGCTGGCGAAGAAGCCGACGCAGTCGACGACGGCGAGCGTGCAGAGCGATGAAGGCCTGCCGCCGGACTTCTCACCGATCGCCATGCCCGGCTCCGAAGCCGTGCGTGTTCACTGAGAAGAGTGAAGAGCTATCAGCAATCAGCAATCAGCGCGACTAAACAGTGTTTGCGTGGGTGCTGACTGCTGATGGCTGACTGCTGATTGCTACGGAATTTGCGCGAGGAGGAATTTATGGGACAAGTGAAGGAATTCATCAGCCCCGTCAAGCCGGACTGGTGCCCGGGTTGCGGCGACTACGGCGTCCTGAACGCGCTGCAGCGATCGCTGGCGGAGTTGGACATCGCCCCGCACAACGTGCTGGTGGTGTCGGGCATCGGCTGCTCGTCCAACCTGCCGGGCTTCATCCGCGCCTACGGCTTCCACAGCCTGCACGGACGCTCGCTGCCCATCGCGACGGGCGCGAAGCTGGCCAACCACGCGCTCACCGTCGTGGTGACCGGCGGCGACGGCGACGGCTACGGCATCGGCGTGGGCCACTTCGTCCACACCTGCCGCCGCAACTTCGACATGACCTACATCGTCATGGACAACCAGATCTACGGGTTGACGACGGGGCAGGCCTCGCCGACGACGGAGAAGGACATCCGCACCAAGTCGACACCGGAAGGGGTGCTGGAGATCGCGCTCAGCCCGATCGCGCTGGCGCTGACCTGCGGCGCGACCTACGTCGCCCGCGGCTTCTCCGGCGAAAGCCTGCAGCTGGCGAATCTGATCAAGGGCGCGATCCAGCACAAGGGCTTTGCGCTGGTCGACGTCTTCTCGCCCTGCGTCACCTACAACAAGCACAACACCTACCCGTGGTTCAAGGAACGCGTCTACAAACTCGAGGACGAGAAGCACGACTCGTCGAACTTTCAGGCCGCGCTGGTGAAGTCGTTTGAGTGGGGCAATCGGATTCCGATCGGCCTGTTCTACAAGGTCGACCGGCCGACCTACGAAGACGAAGAGGTCGCCCTGCGCAGCGGCACCCCGTTGGTGAAGCAGGCCATCGGTAGTGCGAATCAGGAGCTAGCGGGCATTATGGAGGAGTTCCTTTAGTCCAGGTGGAGCACTCCGGATCGAGACCTGGTTCTGTTGGCGACTCGTGCCTCGTGTCTCGTGACTCACGATGAGACCCTCATCGATGCGTCGCGAA
>JGI1358J11329_10003668_pt1 | contig 11345 bp, 14 predicted proteins | sample Subgroupgradi54m_FD_11329 | JGI IMG/M metagenome (IMG submission 11329)
ACTAAAGGCCATTGATGATAATGACATTACAACAGCAAAGAATCATGCCTTAAAGGCCATGTCTTTATTTAAGAAAGCAATTGAATCGATGAATGTTGAAGAAGAAAATCATAACTATTCTAGTGATCACACAAATGATGCAAGTATAATTATAGACGCTATAACAAACTCAGAAAATTACGCTCAGGATCTCAGGACCTTGGCTGCTAGTAATAATGTAATTGTTAGTTTTGCTGACTATGATAGCAAAATATATACTTCAAAAGAGATTTTAACAGCTGGTAATCTGCAGGCAGCTAATGAACAACTTGCGACAGCAAACACAATACTAGAACAAATCCATGACAAAATACAAACCAATGCAGATGCAAAAAAAGCAGATAGAGTAAAAACATTTGTTAATAATACCCTCATCGAGCTTGACAAAACAATAACTCATGCAAAAGAAGTGGGTTTACCACAATCCACCATAGATGAACTACAAAATACTATAGAAAGATTACAAAATGCAAGTACCTATGACCAGATAATTAATCAATCTGATGAATCAAGCAATCTCCAAAATACAATCAGTGCCATAAATAATGAACGAATACAGAATTTTGATAAAGAGTTTGTTAATATACACAATCACATAGCCGCACTACAAACCAGTGCGGAAAAATTTGGCATAACTCTGCAAGACGTTGAGAAGATAAATGAATTGCTATCAGATATAAAACAAAAAATTGCAAACGGGCAAACAGTAGAGGCAAGTCAAGAATTAGACGAAGTGGATTCCTTGATGGCAGACATGGAACAAACTGTAAACATGGCTTCTCAGCATCAAAATGAAACAACACCACTGCAAAATGAAACAATACCACCACAAAATGAAACAATACCACCACAAAATGAAACAATACCACTGCAAAATGAAACAATACCACCACAAAATGAAACAACACCACCATAACAAGAGGGAAGTGTACAATGGAAATCACATATAACTCGATCAAAATGTTGAATAGAATTCTTAATTTGCACTTGGGACAGTTTTTAGGACGTGGCTGGTATGTTGTTATAACTCTTCTTCTGATTCCTTTTGCATTGCCGTTATCATATGCCGAGTTTTCTGAAAATAGTCTGACGATTGTTCTTTCTTCAACTGGTATGGCTAAGGTGATTGAAAAAATTAACCCACGGGCAACAGTTTCAAGTATAAACGTTCCAGTTATTTCTAATAAAATATCAAATGTACTGGCTACTGATGAAAAAAACACTGTTTTGAGTACGGTTCAAAACGGCAATACTATAAGGGTTGATTCATTGGGAGCGTCTCATGTGACTTTGTCATATAGTGCTAAAATACTTGAAAAGACATCAGGAATATGGAATTTAGCCTATAATGGCAATATCGTATCCACTATAATTTTACCCCACATATCGGATATTATTTCTGTTAACAACATACCTCTTGATATCAAAGATGATACCGTTATGATGCCCGCTGGAGAAATTTCTCTTAGTTATACAGTTAGAACTGTTTCTACAAATGATTTCGTTGCATCATGGAATAACTCAAACTATCCAGTCAAAATTATAACTGCATCAAAAGTAGATAATTTTGGTTTTGTACAAAATTCAAAAACAATATCATTGACTGTTGATAATAATGCTCCAATACTCGTAATTATATCGAAATCGTTGCTTGGTGGTCCATATGGCGTTCAACTTAACGATCATCCAATAGAATTCAAAGAATACTATGAGAATTCTACACATTCTTGGCTGAAGATTGATCCAACCAGTAGCGGTTCTATAAAAATAATTGGTACTAGCGTAATACCAGAATTTCCAGTTACATATCTTGTTTTGATAATAAGCATAGCTTCGTTGATAGTTTTTTTCAAAATTCCATCTGCACTTAAATTTTGAAACTAAAAAGAGAAAATCTGCGCCACCTTTTTAAATAAATCAATACAAATTTTGCAATTGATTGTAAGATATCATAAGGTGCGTAAATGAAAATAAAATACTGTTTCCAAAAATGGAAATGAACACGAACATTTATCATGTGTAAGTAACATCTAACTACAATACAAAATGATACAATACATTTCGTTATCTCAAATCCTTAACATACGTTCTTTTTGTAATGTTGTACAAATTTGTCAGGTTTTAGAATTTAAAGAAGGACGGGGGGACTATGGGTAATCATATAAAATTTTTAGTTCTAGCTTCAGCTGCAAAGATTTGCTCAGTAAATAAATATAATTTTGCATTGTCAAAAATGCGTTTACTCAGTTTTTTTATTATTACAATCCTCATGTCGTCTATTGTGACCTCATCGATCTCAGTCTTACCAAATGAGCTAAATGTGTATGCGGAAGAAGTACCAATTACTGATGCTGGACAGACCAATGATGCTGGACAGACCAAGACTACTGAACCGACCAATGATGATGGACAGACCAAGACTACTGAACCGACAAATGATGCTGGACAGACCAGTCCTACTGTACCAACCAGTCCTACTGTACCAACCAGTCCTACTGTACCAACCAGTCCTACTGTACCAACCAGTCCTACTGTACCAACCAATGCTACTGGACTGACTAATGCTACTGTACCAACCAATGCTACTGGACTGACTAATGCTACTGGATTGATCACTGCTACTGGACTGGCTAATACTATCAATACTACTAAACTGACCAATACTAAACTGACCAATACTAAACTGACCAATACTAAACTGACCAATACTAAACTGACCAATACTAAACTGACCAATACTAAACTGACCAATCACAGATCATTGGCCAATGTTCCTACAATCTCTGTACCACTGATCAATACCACAAAATCTTGGCAATTTGATTCGTCCTCAACTCATGTGACAGCGGTAGGCAATGTCAAAATTCAAAAACCAATGGGAGCGTTGAGCCTTACTGGCCAAGGATACGTAAAAGGAAATGTGGACTCGACCAAAAATCTTAATGCACTGACCTTATCTGCTTGGGTAAAGCCAGACTATAGCCAGGGTTCTTCCAAATTCACAGTTATAAGTAAAGAGAACCAATTTGCCATTTCCGTAAACAATGTCATCCCGCCAAACAGAATTGCAACGTTTTCTGTCTTTGATGGAATAAAGTGGCAAACTGTCAATTCTATAACACCCATTTCAGAGAATTGGACGCATCTCGTAGCTACGTTCAATGGTACAACCATTAGTATTTACGTTAATGGTACATTACAATCGACTCTTGTCCTAAGCGGAATTCCATCTATAAATGTCAACGGAAAGATTACAACAAAAATTGTGGATAATCTCTCTGCCAATACAGATATCGTCATAGGTGCATCTTATAGTAGCACAAGACAAGTGGCAAGTAACTTGTTTTCAGGTTCCATCAAAGACGTCAATCTATACGATTCGTTTTCGAGTTCACCACAAATTGCTCATCTACAATAAGATGTGGACGTGAGTCTCAAGGGACTCGAACTTATTTTACATACAAAAGTGGGTCCGAAATAGTCCTATCATGGTTATATTCCAACTAGAACTGAACCTATATTGAGAGTTCTAAAATAAGATTGAGTCATTAATTAAACTAGGTGTCAACCATTAAATGCAACTATACTGTATGTAATGTTGTTACAAAATATTGCTTCTAATGGATTGATTTTAAGAAATAGTTTTTTGGTGGTATCATGGACAAGGTAAAATTTTTTGCAATCTTTCTTCCTGTTCTAATTGGACTGGCATTTCTTTTCAAAGTACTAATTCCAATTGTAATAGCATCAGTAGTGGTTTTTATCATTACAATGATTTTGTTTAGCAAGAAAGATGGCCGTAGTGGATTTTTTAGAACATTTCAAGCAAGAGAGCCAGCTAGATTTGTTTGCCTTGAATGTGGTTTTTATCATAATGAAAACGCCTGCCCAAAATGTGGTTCGAAAATAAAAAAATATTACAACAAGTCCTAGAACATGAAAAGAGATATCAATCAAGGTTTGGTTCTAAATATACAATGGCTGATGAGAAAAAGAAGATAAAAACAACAGAAGAGGACTATAACAAGGCTTTAGCTTCCAAGGACCCAACAAAAATTACAAAAGAGGAGCAGGAAAGACTAACACGAGAAGCTATTAAGAAATTCAAATCCTTGTCTTGATTTTATGGATTATCAATACATTATAGCTGGAGTTGTTTTGTTAGGAGGTATGACTGCAGCGGTAATTATTTTGTGGATAATTTCATTGAAAGCACGCCCTATCTACCAACACTCTTTTTTCTCTGGAAGAACCTAGGCCTTTGAAATCGCTGGAAGATTCCCAGATTTGATCAAATAACAGTTTCATGGTATAAGTCAATGTAGAAGAGTCAGTATGAAGTGCTACTAGGTCAAAAGCATATGGTGAGTTTTTAACAATATAGATTAGCTCACTGTTATCTCTTATCAAAAAGCAAATGTCATGCAAATCTGTACGGGTGTTTCTTACCTCTCCTTTGGAAAAGCTGTTGAAAATAAAGAACGAATTTTCCGAGCAAGTAGAAAGTACTCTTGTTTCAACATCTAGCTTGCAAAGCAAATCTAGAGTATCGGAATGATAGAGTTTTGCAAAGAATTTCTCAGAGCCTAGCATCAAGAGACTCTCTTTCGTGTTTCCCATCATCTGTTCTATGATGCCTCTAATCGTTGTCATTCCCTTTAGTATCTGGAATTTTTCTTCTGGTTTTTCAGCTATCTCCTTTCTGAAAGATGGAATTACATTCCAGAGTTCTACAATCTCATTTTTTTGTTGTGCTAGTGTCTTTACTCGTTCCACCTCTGTCTTTACCAAAGTTTGAATAGCATCATCAGGAGAAATGGCTGAAAAGACACGTGGCTTGCTCAATGTAGAATATACTATGCCCTTGTTTTGCAGGTGATCAAGAAGTTTGTACGTTTCAGTCCTAGGCATTTTTAGTTCCCTGGTCAGTTCCATTCCGGTCCTGGGGCCATACTTTCCTAAAAATATGAAGACCTTGGACTCATTTGGAGACAAGCCAAATTTTGCTAGATTCATCTTTAGCTTGTCAAATGGTAACAAGTATTGATACATTTGTGAGTCTGGTTTTGAGCCAAAAAATGATGTCAGTTCTAATTCGTCCATCATTTTTAATCACACCAGGCCGAAGGAGGACAGTACAGACTCAAACTCTCCATACTTGTTAAGATAGCTCCTACCCTTCTCCGTTAGGATAAATGCCTTGTTACCATCTGCCAGCACTACTGTCTGTAGCAGGCCAGTATGCGATAATTTACCGACAAACCCAAGGTATGTCTTGTACGAAAGGTTAGCCCTAGTTAGAAGCCTTGAAGCATTAGCCCCTTCAAGACCAGACTCGTTTGTAACCCCAAGTATGTCGGCAATTATCTGCAACGTGTTTCTGTAAGCCATTTGTCAATGATTGGTATGTTCACTAATTAGATAAGGAAGGATTTCGCGCCGTGCTGGTTTTTCTTTCTAACGGATACAATTTTGTTCGTGATTTTTGGTTCGAACCATCGAACTCGTAGTTTTTGGCTCAAAACTAGTCAGATTCATGTTTTATCAACTAATTTCCAAATTTGGAAGAACAGGCTTTTATTTTCAGAAATGAAAATTATCTATGGACTTAATCCCCTTAGGCAAAAAGGGCACATACATGATGGACAAAACTAATCAGCAGGATGAGTCTCTTCATTTAGCAAACTTGTCTAATCTCAGAAATCACTTACTACAATCTATTAGAGAAGAGGAAGATGACGATAAAGGCGCTCAGTGGATAAATATCGGAGAAAAATCTTTAATGCAATTTATTCTTGAGACATTTGTAGATCCTGAGAAGAACAAAATTCTGAATCTTACTGCGGAAAAAGCCCTTGCAGTGCCTGAGCTCTTGGAGATTTGTGAAATACCTACAACCTCAGGCTATAGAACAATTAATTACTTGATAGAGAATGGTCTGCTTATCAAAAGCTCTGGAGATAGTTTAAGAAACGGAAAGAAAATAAACAGATACAGATCAATTTTTGAGGATGTAAAAATCCACATTGAAAAGGATAAGGTTTCTGTTTACATAAAATTTGCAAAAGTATGACCTTTAAATTTATTTTAATTTCATGCATATAAACCCGGTATGTCTAGTATCAATACTGCTCAATCCTTTTATGTTTCAAAAATTTTAATTTGTTACTTGAATCCAAAATTACTTGCGTTTCCAATTCTTGCACTCTTACTTTCTGTATCTGTAATGTCACTAAATTCTGTTCACGCCCAAACAAGTGATACTACAGGAACTTTCACAGTAGACTTTGGCAACGGACATTCTTTTGATATTCCATATTCTATCTCAGGTGCAACTGTTTCTAACATGAAAGCTGATACTTCAATTCCGGAATTAAAGATCGCAATTAATCCCACAGCAGACGGACACATCACACTCAAAGTCCCAGGTGGTGACAGAAATTCTACTTCACAGCAAAACCTGATAGTACTTGTCGACGGACAAAAGACAGACTATACACAAACATTTGAAAACAATTCCAGAATGATTACTGTATCATTTTCTGCACATAATTCCAGTATAGAAATTATTGGTCAGCATACACCTCAAATGGTTTATTCAAACTCTCAACCATCTACTCAACCAAATTCTTCATGTAGTCAAGATGATATCAAAAACGCAAAACAGCAATTAGCTGACACTGAAAAAAGGTATGGGGACCTTAAGATGAAAATTTATAATGATTGGCAAAGTGCGCATAATTCAGGTCAATACACTGGTACATGGGAAGAATATGCCAAAGAAAAGTTTTTCAGCTCACCTGAGCTTGCAGACATTAAAGCAACTCATGAAAAGTCTAGTTCTATCTTAAAAAATTGTTTTGGCAATTCAATGCCACAATATAATCCACAGCCATATGGTGTTCCAAATACCTCTTGTAGTCAGGATGATGTCAATCACGCAAAACAAGAGCTTGCTACATCAGAAAAGCAAGCTAGTGAACTAAAGAGCAAGATCTACCAAGAATACCAACAGGCTCAAAGTTCTGGTCAGTTTAACGGAACATGGAATGACTATGCACATGAAAAGTTTTCAAACTCACCTGAAATTGCACAGATAAAAACAACACATGATAAGTTTAGTTCGGTCTTAAAGAACTGCTATGGCCAAGTCCCGCCTCATGCAAATGCACCATCAAATCCGTCTTATGGACAAAACATCCCTACATCTACAAATGATGTAAATGCTGTGAATCCAGATAATGGTGGAAACTTGGCACTGGACTCTCAGACAGGTACACAAAGCACACTCCAACCATCTGATCTGGCATCAAATCTCCCACAAAATATTCCGGGATGGGTAAGAGGTATAGCTGGCTGGTGGGCTGAAGGCAAGATCTCTGATTCAGAATTTGTAAGTGCAATAAAGTTCTTGGTACACCAGGGAATAATCAAATTATAAAATTACAAAACCATGCTTTGAATTTAGTTTAGTAATTTTAAAATCTTAAATGGAACTTTTCCCAAATCAATCTGTCTTTCCGAAGTTACCATCAGAACCATATCTCCTTTCATGGGGAAACTAAATACAATTATCTTACCACGATAAGAAAGGGAAAATTCAACTGGGCCAAATTCCTCATCAAACTCGTGACGCATTCGCACTCGAAGTGAAAGCTCCATGAATAATATCTCGTCTTTTTTAGAATCCTCAAGAGCCTTTAGGCCTTCTCTCATTCCTCCTGCCTCTAACCTTCCCTTTGTGTTAATTACTCTGGCAGAACGAATCTTATCATCTATTTCGAAAACTTTGTTACACAATTCCTCAAATCCATCTTTGTTTTCGTTTTCAGGCACTACATGAGCAAACAATATACACATAGATTAACTTGTCCTAAAATTCAAGGCAACTGTGTGTAAAGAATCTTGTTTGATCTTTTCAAAAATAAAAAATGATTTTAGTCAGATCTATAACGAATGGCCACAGTTATGACAAAACTTGGCATCCGAATTTTTTGATGCGCCACAAGAAGGACATCCTTGTGAACTAGGACTGTATAATGGCACTGTAAAGGTCTCTGGCTTTGGAATGGTTTGCTGATTTTCAACCAATGTGTTTGCATAGTTTTCCCATGGTGAATTTGACGATACGGGTTTTGATGGTGGAATTGTATACTTGGCTGGTTTTGGTGGTTCGTTTTTAATTGTTGGACTTGCAAAAGGATTTCTTTGTTGTTGAACTTGAGCTGTCGCTGGGCTTTGTTGATAACTCAAAGACGGAGCTGTCATTTCTATATCATGGGCTCTTTTTGGAGAATAATCTCTTCTTTCTTCCTTCATCTCTTCAACTGAATCTTTTATTATCTCGCTGTAATAGAAGGATACCAAGTGTTCCATGGTTTTTTTCAAGCTCAGGCCAAGCTTGTCAGAAATTTCTTTTAACCATATGTAGTGTTCTGTGCCTATTGGTACGCTTATAGCCATAGGGAATTGATCTCTTATATTCCTATAAAAAAGTGTATGTATTTTTTTTGTACATACAGTTCCATGAGATATTTAATGTAGAATGTCTTATTCTGTGGAAGAGTTTTCAGAATCTGGCATTTCTTCTTTTTCAGTTATTTGAATTTTCATCCTTTGAGGGTAACAACTCATAACTAGTATTGAAAGTTCTTAAACAATAATTCAAGTGTGTATTATTAATAACAAACTTGAATTTTTAACATGAAATAAAATCACTAACTACAAAGTGTTAAAAGGCTGCCAAAATATCGATTCCTATGAATAATTCTGATTATGATTCACAAATAGAAAAGATAGCATCACAAATAATCTCAGACAGGATCTCACTTGACGAACAAAATCCAACGAAATTGCAAAAGTATTATGATTATGCAAAAATAAACTTTAATCTCAAAGAAGACTCTGCAATTCAACTAGTAAATGAAGCCTTTTTGTATTTGAAATTAAAAAGCACAGATTTTGATCCCCTGCAAGAGGGTGATAAATTTGGAGCAGGATTTAGTTAAAATAATTTTTGATGATTTTAAGATAGGAGTATGTTTTTTATGTTGATTCTCTAATCTCAAGTAGGGCTCGTTTTATTGCTAAACCCACTAGCGCTTTTTTATCCTGAACAGTATTATTTAGATAGATTTCGCGTCTACCAGACTTTTTGGCATATTCTAATAACATATCCGTAATGCCAGAAATTGCTTCATCAATCTTGGAAAGATGCTTTTGCACTCCGTTATTTCTTTGCGATGTTCTAACCTTTAAGATTTCTACTTCAATTCTAATATTCAATAGGTATTCATTGAATTTATCTACATCAAAATTCTCTGGTCTTTTCCCGGCCCTAAGGGATGACATCTGTTATTTCTTACGACTTTGTACCATTTAAAATGTATCTGTTACTAGTAACCAAAACCTAGTTGTAAAAGTTGTAAATTGATTTAAGATGGAATTTGAAACTGATCTCTTGGATTAGTACAATTTTGTTCATAAAAAAGGTCTATTTTTATTGATAATTCATGAACTCATTCGCTTTTATCTGGGCACATTTTTTCAATTAATCATTGTCTGATGATTTGATAAACTCTGTAAAACAACTGATACAGCTTGGCAAGGGCGATCTTGGAAGGCTGGAATACATACTTGATATGCTAACTGAAGATCGAATACTGCCATTGTCTGACCAAAAATATCTAGAAAATATAATTCCACTATATCTTGGAGAAAAAGACCCTGAGTCAAAACAAAGAAAAAACGAGTATACTATTGACCATCTTCAAAAAGAAGTACAAAACCTAAACGAGAGGCTAGTAAAACTTGAGAAAAGAGGATTTAAAAGATACGTTGGCAAAAAAGCAATCTTCTTTTTTGTTACTGTTTTTGTTGGTTGGAATGCATTACAGGTTTATACTGAAACATTTTTGAATATGTTTTTGCCTGTCAATTCGTTACAATATTTTTTCCCGTTAAACTTGATTGCAAATTATATTAATTATTCTATAGTGCAGTTTGTCTTTAATGCTATGATGTATGCTTGGCTGTTTATTGGCTTCATACATCTTACCAAGTTTATCAGATCAAGGAAGATTTCATCCTAGGTTTAGAGAATTATTCTAATGAATCATGACAAAATTTTTCTTAACGTAGAAATTTTCTTAAATTAATAAAATCATCTGGTGTGATTTCTCCCCTTGCTAATCTTTCTTTAAGTATTTCAACGCTTTTTTGTGAAGTATCTTCTTGGGGTATTTTTGTAGATGTGCTTGGTTCTTCTGATGAAACATTTGAAAACTGCTTTGGCGGTTTTTTCTTTAGAAAGATGCCGAGAATCCAAACAATGACTCCAGCACCTGCCAAGCCCACAAAACTAAAGTGTATTAATTGGTCCATTACTGGAATTGGCGGAATGCCAATCCTTTGTAGAATATCAGTACCCATTACTGTAGAATTATGAGTGCCAATCATTGAATCCATAGTGGATGACATCAAATGTTGTGAGTAAATGTATCCTGGTATTGAAAATATGATTACTGCCACACCTATGATTATTAGTTTTAGTCTCACTATCCCTCAAACAAAAAAGAAGCTAATAATCAGTTGTTTGTATCAAAGTAGACATTCAGTTCAAGCCAAGATGATATAGAAATGAAAATATCATGTTAGGGCATATCATAATTTGTGTTTTCAGATAGAAATGAGGCTGGTAAACTTCTTTCAGAAAAGCTTGCAGACCTAAAGGGCCAAAATTGTTTGGTTCTTGCAATCCCACGAGGCGGAATTGTAATTGGTGATCAAATTGCACCGTCACTTGGCTGCAAACTAGATGTTATAGTATCAAAAAAGATCAATCCTCCAAACCACCCAGAGTATGCAATTGGTGCAATAATGCCTGATGGTACAATACACTGGAACCAAGACATGTCGCAGTACCTGAATCATCCATATTTTGTAAACGAGATAAATGAAAAGAAAAATGAGGCACAAAGGCAGCTTGAAGAATTTAGAGGTAATTCAACCTATGATTTAAAAGACAAAACAGTAATTTTGACAGATGATGGAATTGCAACAGGCGCAACTGTTTTTGTGATTCTAAAATGGCTCGCAAAAAACAACCCAGCAAAGATCATTGTAGCTTCGCCTGTCATTCCAACCAGTACATATGAACAACTCAAGAAAATGTCAAATAGGATAGTTGCTTTGTTGATTCCAACAGCCTTTTATGCTGTAAGCGAATTTTATCAAAAATTCAACCAGGTTTCAGAAAAAGAGGTAAAATCTATCTTAAAAAAATACGGATAAATTTAATCTAGCGG
>JGI1358J11329_10003680_pt1 | contig 11320 bp, 10 predicted proteins | sample Subgroupgradi54m_FD_11329 | JGI IMG/M metagenome (IMG submission 11329)
GGATCCAGAGATTTAGATTCCCGCCTAAAGTTCGCCACAAAACCGGCGGAATCCGTCAAGACGAATCTCGCCACGTCTTTTGGCGGACATGCGGGAATGACAAGAAAATTAATCCGCGGTTCCCTTCGGGATTTTGATTTGACCCACTTTTTTCATCATGTTAGACTAACCCTTTCAAAAAACAATGTCCAAAAAATATAAAGTATCGATTTTAGGCGATGGCGGTTGGGGAACAGCCATTGCCCTGGTCAATGCCCGCAAAGGAAACGAAACGCTTCTTTGGAGCGCGTTTTCAGATTACGCTCAGGTTCTTGATCAAAAAAGGGTCAATGAAAAATTTCTTCCCGGGATTCCGATTCCAAAAGAAGTTATCATTACGTCTGATCTGAATAAAGCAGTCAATTTCGCCGATATTTTAGTTTTGGCTGTACCCGCTCAATACCTTCGCAATATTCTGTTTAAACTCAAAACATTCGATCTCTCCCGAAAAATTTTAGTCAGTGTCGCAAAGGGAATTGAAGCCAAAACACTGGCCCGGCCGTCAGAAATTATTTTTTCAGTGCTCGGAAACGTGAACCTGGCTGTTCTTTCAGGTCCGTCTCACGCCGAAGAAGTAGCCAGAAATATTCCCACGCTTGTGGTGGTCGCTTCCAATGACCGGAAATCAGCCACTACGATCCAAGATGCGTTCCGGGATCCTCGGTTTCGGATTTATGTTCAATCGGATATCACAGGGGTTGAGCTTGGCGGCGCGTTAAAAAACATCATTGCGATCGGAGCCGGTGTTTGCGATGGTTTGAAACTGGGATCCAATACCAAGGCGGCACTTTTGACCCGCGGTCTTTTGGAAATTACCCAGTTGGGCGTCCGGATGGGTGCAAATCCGAATACCTTTTTTGGTCTTTCAGGTCTTGGCGATTTAATCACCACCTGCATTTCCGAATACGGCCGAAACCTTCGCGTCGGCCGCGAACTCGGACAGGGAAGGAAAATCAAAGATATTATTACAAGCATGGAAATGGTGGCCGAAGGCGTTGAAACGACACGCAGCGCTTATCAATTGGCACAGAAGTACGGTGTTACAGCTGCGATCATTACTGAAATTTATAAAATGCTGTTTGAGGACAAAGATCCCAAACGGGCTTTGGACGATCTCATGGGCCGCGAAGCTCACGAGGAAATGAAACAATATTAATTATCTGAAGTCGAATTGGAAATGACCCCAGATTTTTCTAATTTCGATTAAATTCGTAACTCTCAATTCGGGACGTGGCGCAGCCCGGTAGCGCACACGCTTGGGGTGCGTGGGGTCGCGAGTTCAAATCTCGCCGTCCCGAAATTACTTTCGAATAATCTCACGAAAATTTATGAAAATTTCGGGACTGCACTGATTTCCCGTTATGTTCCAAAAGAACCTCTAATGAAAATCACGTGCCGTCCCGACCATCGTTTATGAATTCATCTAAAAGGAGGGAAATATGAACATAAAAAAATGGGCTTCGTCGGGTGTTGCAGCGTTTGTGGTCNTTTTTATTCTNGATTTCCTGGTTCACGGTAAATTGCTTATGGGACTTTATAACCAAACGGCGTCGGTTTGGAGGCCGCAGGCGGAAGCCGGTAAGTTGATGTGGCTGATGACGGTGACCCAAGTTTTATTTGCGTTCGCTTTGGCGTGGTTTTATACGTTAGGTTATGAGCCGGCAAAAACGAGTCTTGCTCAGGGAATTCGTTTTGGCCTGTATGTCGGAATTGTTTTAGTCGCGGCGCAGGGATTTATTTGGTACGTTGTTCTGCCGGTACCTTTCATTCTCAACCTTGGCTGGCTGGCTTCTGCGTTTGTTAATTCCATCGCTGCTGGCACCGTCATCGGAGTGATTTACCGGAAATAATTAAAAAAGCGCATCCACACCGTTCCGATCGTCATTTAATATTCCATTGAACATTTTTATTCTTCTGCTTAAAATCTGTTTAGCTTTAGAAGCAGATGAAAAATATCCAATCCAATAGCTACCTGATTTTTTCAAGATTTGCCTCAAGTCTCGTATTACAGTAACAACAGGATGATTCAATGAAATGATAACCCATTTGTCAGTTCAGATCAGAAAGTTAAGGAAGTGGCTTAGCCGATCCTATTGGGCTATCCGTCTGCTTCGCTTGTCCAAATCCGAGGATACGGCTACTGCACCGGGTCTAGTTTTAATTCAAATTGACGGTTTATCCCAAAAACAATTCGATCGCGGAATCAAGGAGGGCAATCTTCCTTTTTTAAAGTATTTAATGGAGCGGCAAAAGTATAAAGCTTATACCCACTATTCCGGCGTACCCTCTACGACACCTGCTGTCCAAGGCGAACTTTTTTACGGAGTTAAAGGGTGTGTACCGGCATTCAACTTTGTGGATTATGAAACCGGCGAAACATTTATTATGTTCGAGCCCAAAAGTGCCAGCCAAATTGAAAGCCGCATCAGCAAGGATCAAATCGCTCTTCTTCAAGACGGAAGTTCATACTCCAATATTTTTACCGGCGGCGCCAAAGAAGCACATTTTTGTGCCGCCAGTCTTGGATGGAATGGACTTTTCAAAGTGTTAAATCCTTTTATGTGGCCCGTGATTATTATTTTTCATTTGGATGTTATCATTCGCACACTTTTCCTTTTTATGGTCGAACTCATCCTGGCGTTTGTTGAATCGATCCGCGGAACACTCGCCGGCGAAAAATTCTCAGTTGAGTTTACGTTTATTCTGGCTCGAGTTTTGGTTTGTGTTTTGCTTCGGGAACTTGTTGTTATCGGAGCTAAAATCGATATTGCACGCGGCCTCCCCATCATTCACTTAAATTTCTTCGGATACGACGAACAATCTCACCGCCGGGGCCCGTCATCTAAGTTTGCTCATTGGTCATTAGGAGGAATTGACGACAGCATTTCTAGAATCTGGAACGAAGCGCAGCGCGCTGACCGGCGCGATTATGATATCTGGATTTATTCCGACCATGGCCAGGAAGACGCCATTCCTTATTCTATTGAACATAAAAAGTCGATTAAAGAGGTGATCTCAAAAATTTTTGGTGAGCTGGAAGAAAGCGTGCCGTTAACGAAATGGACACGGAAAGAAATCCTTGCCTGTTGTGGGGGTAACTATTCGAAAAGACTTTTACCCCTATCACATGCTGCAGTGATCGATGAAAAAAATCCAAAAGTGAAGGTAACCGGTATGGGGCCGATTGGACATATTTACCCGGCTCAGGAATTGAGCTCAGAGGAAAAAGAGCGCGTGATTTTAGAATTATTAAATACGGCAAAAGTTCCGCTTGTTCTGGTTCCAGATGGGGAAGGTAAAGTTGAAGCGAGAACGCTCGACAAAATCTATAGATTGCCTGAAGATGCCGCTCAAATTTTGGGAGATCATCATCCGTTCTTGAATGAAGCAACTGAGGATCTGATTCATCTGTGTCATCATCCGAGCGCGGGAAAAATTATCTTCTCGGGCTGGCGAACCGGTGAGCCGCCGCGGACTTATCCGCTTGAAAATGGTTCTCACGCCGGATTTGGGCCTGAGGAAACGAATGGATTTGCTCTTCTTCCTACCGATGTTCCGGTATCGTTCAAAGAACGTCCTTATTTAAGACCGATCATGATTCGAGAAGCAGTGCTCCGACATTTGGGCCGAATGTCTATGGCCACTTCTTATTTTGAGCCGTCTTCCTCAGTTAAAACTTTACGCATCATGACCTACAATGTCCATGGTTGTGTGGGAATGGACGGCAAACTTTCACCGAATCGGATTGCGCGGGTGATTGCTCGTCATGATTTGGACGTCGTGGCGCTTCAGGAACTTGATGTGGGAAGAGGCCGTTCCGGTGGAATAGACCAAGCTGAAATAATTGCGCGTAAATTGAACATGAGTTTTCATTTTCATCCTTCTTTTCATCTCAAGGAAGGCCAATATGGAAACGCGATTCTCAGCCGGTTTCCCATGCGCGTGATTCGAACCGGCGCGCTTCCAAGACTCAAAGCTCAGAGATTATTCGAACCGCGCGGAGCACTCTGGGTGGAGCTTGACACAAATGGAACAAAAATTAATTTGGTTACAAGCCATCTCAGTTTATGGCCGGCTGAACGATTACTTCAGGCCGAAGCGCTGCTAGGTTCGGATTGGGCCGGAAGCGCTGGCTGTGAAGGGCCGGTTATCATTTGCGGTGATTTTAATGCTCAACCGCGGTCCATTATTTGTCAGAGGATGGGATGCACTCTTCGCGATGCTCAGATGATTCTTAAATCACACAGGCCCCATAGTACATGGATATACGGACGGATTGATCACGTCTTTGTCAGTCCTGATATCGAAGTGATGGGGGTTGCCGTGCCTCGCACAGATCTGGACAAAGTGTCATCGGATCATTTGCCACTCATTGTGGAATTAAAAATTAACGATCTTAATATGGGTGAGGTAAGAAAGAAATCAGATGCACAAATTTCAGAAGACATTACCCATTAAATTCGCAGGTTATTAATCATTCTTAATTTTAAAGTAGAACCTTATCCGTTACGGATCTTGCTTTCAAATTTAATTCTTTCACAACTTTATTCACCACTTCTTCCGCGGCGCGCCGGTGATCAGTTAATTTGACTCCCAGAACATGGATGACTCCCGTAGGCCCGGTCCGGATTTCATGTTCACGAGATATGGCGTGAGGTGATTGCGTTTCATTGGGTTTTGCCAGCGGTCTGATTCCGGCATCTTTACTGATCACGTCTTCTGATTTAATGTTCATCCCTGGAAAATATCGTTCCAGAGCACACAAGAGATATTCCACTTCATGTTCCGTGGGTTTTAAAGTATCTGGATCTCTGTAGACTCGCTCTGTTGTTCCAACCCTGGCGTGATGATCATGGTTAATCACAAAAAAAATGCGCTTATCGCCGGCTTCAAGAATCACCGAATAATTAGTGAAACGTTTCAGCGTAATATGAGAACCGGCGACTGGAATGATGAAATCTCCCTTTTTTTCATGTGCGGAATCTCTGACTTTATCGATCCAAGGTCCTGCGGCGTTGATTAATTTTCGGGTAAAGAAAGAACGCGTTTGACCGTTCAGTTCCACGGCGGCCGTATAAATTTGATCTTGTTCATCATATTGATAGCTTTTCACGAAAGCGTGCTCGAATGCCTGAGCTCCGAACCGCCGAGCGGATTCAATCGTTTCGTTGACAAGGCGTTTATCGTCTGTCCAATGATCCCAAATAATGACTCCGCCTGCCAAATCTTTTGGATTTAAGTTCGGAATCAATTTGAGCACCGCTTTTTGACCCAATAAAATTCTGGGAAATCGGCGGTTGCCGGAACCGAAAGCAAGCAAACCGTAAAGTAAAGCTCCAAAGTAAACAGACCCAATATTCCGGCCGGGGCTTTGGTAAATGGGAACCACAAGTTCAATCGGTTTGACGAGATCGCCTGCTATTTTTTCTAGAATGGCGCTTTCTTTAAGAGCGGATAAGACGAAGTTGAAATTTTTCCAGGCTTCAAACAAGCTGCCTTTTTTTAAAGCCAGCCAGGCGAGTTCTAAGTACCGGATTCCGCCGTGGATTAATTTTGAACTTTTACTGCTCGTTCCGGATCCGAATGTATTTTTTTCGAGCAAAACAACCTTCAGGCCTCTTAAAGTAGCATCGCGGGCGATGCCGGCTCCGGCAATTCCGCCTCCGATAATGGCTACGTCAAAAACCGCATCTTGTTTATACATAAGGGAATAAGATTACACTGGATGAAATATGTTGTCTAGCGCAACCTTTGGCGAGGAAAGAATCTTGGATTAATGGTTTGACGGTTGTGATACACTCCATTTTTTAGCGAGGGAATTTCTTGAGGAATAAAAATTTAATTATCTTAATTGCTTGCCTGTTGATTGCTGCCTCGGGCTTTCTTTTGTTTCATCATCATCCAGAGGGTGATCATACTCAACATTGTTTGATTTGCCGGCTGGTTCAGTATGTCGCTTTTATTTTTGTTTCCGCTGTTGTCCTCGCTACCTCCTCTGTTAGCCGGATATTTTTCCTGGTTCCGGTTAAAAAACTTTCCTCATTTTTACTTGCCGATCATCTCCAAGGCCGCGCTCCTCCTGTTTCTGCTTAAACCTTCTCTTTAAGCATTCACACTTTATAGCTCATATTTTAAAGGAGGTAAGCCATGCGTTTATTATCTTCAGTTTTCTTAATTTTCCTAATCTGTTTGTTTTATTCCACTCAAGTGTCTGCGGATCAAATTCCAGGTGATGCAATTCAAAAGGAATTGAGTTTTCTGCGCCAAAGCGTTTTAGGTCTTCAGGACACGGTCCATGATTTAAATTCAACGGTGAAAAATCAAAATGAAGTGATTGAGAAACAAGCGGTTCGAATCGAAGTGCTTGAAAAAGGAAAAGGAATTGCTTCCGAAGGAACTTCAACCACTTCGATGCCGGCCGCCGCTCCGAAAATGGCGGGCGTTATGGGGTTCAATCCTGACATGGGAGTGACTAGTAGTATCCAAGGAAAGCTCACTCAAAATAAAGCAGACGAGGATGGTAACAACGCCATTGCGTTTAAAGAACTTGAACTTAACCTTGCACAAGTGGTGGACCCGTTCTCGCGCCTTGATTCCGTTATCAGTTTCAACGATAACCTCGAAGCTCAAAATGTAGATATTGAGGAAGCCTATTACACCCGGTGGGGACTTCCGTTTAGATTTACGGGACAAATCGGAAAATTTCGTTCCAAAATCGGGAAACAAAACCTGCTTCATTCCCATCAATTGGATACGGTTGATTATCCGCTTGTCATCCAGAATTTTTTTGGTGAGGAAGGACTTGCGTCTTCCGGAGCCCGCCTTCAAAACATGATTCCGAATCCGTGGGACATTCCGGCTGAAATCACAGCCGAAATTTTACGTGGAAATAATGGGAAGAGTTTTTCCAGAATTTCGCGGCGCCCTATATTCAACGTTCATGCCAAAACATATTTTGATGTTACGGATGATGCCAACTTAGAATTGGGCTGGACGACTTTATTTGGTGATGAAAATCCTCCGATTAATGGCATCAGGCCTCCTGAAGGGCAGGATCGCTACGGCGTCAAAGTGTTCGGTGGAGACATAACGTTTAATTGGTTCTTGCCCGAAGGTAAAAAAATTAAATTTCAAAACGAAGTTTACTTCCAAAATCGCAGCAATCTCGTGCATAGGAACGACGATCCATGGGGTTTTTATTCCTTATTGGATTACCGGTTCTCACAAAAATTCAGCGCTGGAGTACGTTTTGATTATCTTCAGCCGCTCGATGTGATTGCTGATCATCGCCAAACCATCGGGATTTCGCCTTATCTGACTTTCTGGCAAAGTGAATTTGCTGATTTCCGGCTGCAGTATTCTCGCTTAGAACCTGCAAATGGAAGCGATAAAGTAGATAACGCTTTGTTTTTAAAAGCCAATGTTCTGATCGGAGCCCATAAACATCCAGTGCAGTAAAAGTATAACTGATACAGCAATCATTCCTTCCCCCTTTATGGGGGAAGGTTAGGATGGGGGTGGATTTGGAAATTATCCCCCCACGTTAGTCCTCCCCCATAAAGGGGGAGGAAAGAAAGGTTCAAATGAAAAAATCATTTCTTTTTTTGTCCATTTTTTTAGCTTCGCTTATTCTATCAACGAAACTTTTTGCTTCAGATAAGATCAGAATTGTGACGACGACAAGCACGATTGCTGATCTTGTTCAAGAAATTACAGGCGATAAAGCAGACATTCATTATGTGGCCTCGCCCAAGCGGGACATTCATTTCATTGCCCCAACGCCGAAAGATGTGCTCAAAGTTAAAAAAGCACAGGTTTTTGTTCACAGCGGGCTTGATTTGGAAGCCTGGCGCGGTCCGTTGCTCGATGCTGTGGGCCGAACCGATTTGATGTGGCCTTCCGGTGATAAGCAAATCGACGTCTCAAAAGGAATTTCTCTCCTTGAAGTGCCGACCAGTTTGTCCCGTTCGCAAGGTGACCAACATGCTTATGGGAATCCACATTATGCGATGGATCCTGTTAACGCGAAGATCATGGCGAATAACATTGCAGAAGGGCTTTCACATATTTTCCCGGACCAAAGCGCTAACTTCAAAAAGAATGCTGATGATCTAAATCAGAGAATTGGCGAAAAATTAAAGGATTGGATAAAGCGAATGTCGCCTTATCAAGGAACCAACGTTGTGACCTATCACAGAAACTGGTCTTATTTTACCGAACGGTTTGGTCTCATTGTTGTCGGTGAAGTGGAGCCGGAGCCCGGCATTCCTCCGACTGCAAAGCATATGGCGTCTGTAATTAATTCAATGAAAGAAAAAAATGTCAAAATTATCATGACGGAATCTTTTCGCGAAAGCAGAGCTCCTGCGAAGATTGCCCAAGCGACAGGAGCTAAGGTGCTGACTTTGGCTCAAGACGTAGGCGAAACAAAAGAAGCAAAAGATTACATTTCAATGATGGAATATGACGTAAGTGAATTGGAACATGCGCTCGAGAAATAGCAATCATTCCTTCCCCCTTTATGGGGGAAGGTTAGGATGGGGGTTTGATGCGACTATTCCCCCCATCTTTATCCTCCCCCACAAGGGGGGAGGAGATTGGAAAATATGAACGATTTTTTTCTTCTTATGTGGAAGCCTTTTCTGGCGTGTTTAATTCTTACGGGAATTCACACTTATTTGGGCGTTCACGTGATTGAGCGAAAAGTCATTTTTGTGGATTTGGCACTGGCTCAGATTGCCGCTTTGGGAGCGGTCATTGCTTTTTTATTTGGTTTTGACCTTCACGGACAGGCCACTTATTGGTTTTCGCTAACGGCAACTTTTATCGGCGCAATTATTTTTTCGATCACGCGAATGAGAAAGGAAAGAATCCCTCAGGAAGCCATTATTGGAATTGTGTATGCCGTTTCTGCGGCGGCGGCCGTCTTGATTTTGAGCCGCTCCGCGGAAGGCGATGAAGAAATCAGGCATATGCTCGTGGGAAATATATTGTTGGTTGATCTTCACGATATCATCAAGATGGCAATTCTTTATAGTTTGATCGGTTTGTTTCATTGGCGCTTCCGGAAAACTTTTATTCTGATTTCGACACAACCCGAAGCGGCGTTTAAGCAAAATATTTCGGTGAGATGGTGGGATGTTGTTTTTTACTTAACCTTCGGGCTTGTTGTCACCAGTTCCGTTCAAATTGCAGGCGTCCTGCTCGTATTTTCATTTCTTATCGTTCCCGCGGTGGCAGCCGTTTTATTTTCGAAAGTTCTCTCGAAGCGGCTTTTCATCGGATGGTTGATCGGTGCTGTGACCAGTTTCTTTGGAATTTTGCTTTCCTATTATTACGACCTTCCCACCGGAGCTGCGGTCGTTTGCTCCTTCGGCGGAACTTTGATTCTACTTTCGCTCATTAAAGCAATTCGGTAACCTTCTCCTTCCCTAAGCTTTAGTTGAAAAATAGCCCCAAAAGAGTAGAATCACCCATCTAAGTATACATGCAGAGGAGCGCCAAAAATGAATAGAAATTCAGTGATGGCTGCTCTTTTGTTGATTTCGTTCATTTGTTCCGGCTGTGTGATTCTGGCATTGGGGGCCGGTGCGGCCGGCGGTTATGCCATCAGCAAAGATAAAGTTGAAGGTTTCAGCGACCATTCTTTGGAACGGACTTGGCGTGCAGCGTGGGAAGTGATCAATCGCGAAGGCGCTGTCGAAATGGCGGATAAAGAACGGGCTAAAATAGAGGCTATTGTCGATGAATCCAAAGTCAGTTTTTCCGCAGAGCAAGTTTCTCCCAAAAGCGTCCATTTTGTCATTCGGGCACGGAAAGCCATGAATTTGTTTCCGGATATTAAATTGGCTCAGAGTTTATATCAAAAAATTATGAAGGAACTCAGGTAAGTTGAATTCACAAGACAATTTTAACCGGGTACGATCATTACTTTCTCGGGAGGTAAAATAAATATGGTATGGCGTGAGCGGCGCTCATCAGATCGGCACCTGATCGAACTTCCCATCAAATACAAGATCGTTGATGACCCTCAGGGTAAACAGATTACCGTTCGCGGCCGGACGAAAAATGTTTCCGATAACGGACTTCTGTTTCTTTCTTCCGAGAATTTTGAAATAGGAACAACCCTTGAATTAACTTTTCCGGTTAAGAACCAAATTTTTACGATGCAGGGAAAAGTGGTTCGTGTGGAACATGATTCTGGTTCAGATTTACACAAAATCGGAATCCAGTTTCCCAGGGCCGATCATGTCTTTAAAGTAAAAATGGCCGAACAACTTCGCCAAATTGCTCAGTATCAGCAAATGCTTTCAAAACAGGAAGGCCGTATTGTTTCTGAAGAGGAAGCGGCCCAAAAGTGGATTGAAGTGCATTCCGGAAATTTTGCCGAGTTTTTTTAAACGGTTATCCTGAGGCGGAGCCGAAGGATCTACAGTTACAGATTCTTCGCTACGCTCAGAATGACAGGCAATTTATGATTGAAATCATCAGCGGTGACATTACCGAACAAGATACCGAAGCCATTGTGAACGCTGCCAACAGCCGTTTAGCAGGCGGCGGAGGAGTCGATGGTGCCGTTCACCGCCGCGGCGGACCGGAAATCATGGTGGAACTGAAGGCTCAGTATAAAGGTTGTCCGACCGGTAGCGCTGTGATCACGGGCGGTGGAAAATTAAAAGCTAAATTCGTCATTCATGCCGTCGGCCCGGTGTATTCCGGAAATTCAAATGATCCGCGTTTATTGGCAAGTGCTTACCGAAGCAGTCTTGAACTTTGCTCTAAGCATCAAATCAGAACCGTTTCTTTTCCGTCAATCAGCACCGGCGCCTATCGTTATCCGGTCCAGGAAGCGGCTGCCATCGCATTGAAATCGGTATCAGATTATCTGAAAAATCATTCTGAGATTAAGCTGGTGCGTTTTGTGCTTTTCGACGATCTCACTTTTTGTGTTTACCAGGAGGCGTATTCCGGAGTTAAGTAATTTCCCAAAAAACCGATCTTTAATCAAAAAGGAGATACCGATGTCAAAAACGAAATCATCTGCTTCTAACAGTTATAAAACGGCAACCTTCGTCATTTACTTGTTTTTATTTGCGGCCCTCGGCACCTATTTTTTACCGTTGCAAAGCATCAAATTGCCCGCCCTCGGTAAAAAAAGCTGGAGCGTGCAAGATATCGTCAAAACCCTTCCGAAAGGCGCCCCAAAAGGAAAAGCCGGGGAAGAAAAGAAAATGGGGAAATTTAATACCGATTTTGATTTCATGGACTTCGTAAAAGAAAT